>Ga0070738_10007606_pt1 | contig 10752 bp, 9 predicted proteins | sample Coa_R2_2_FD_66446 | JGI IMG/M metagenome (GOLD analysis project Ga0070738, IMG submission 66446) | Surface soil microbial communities from Centralia Pennsylvania, which are recovering from an underground coalmine fire - Coalmine... | ecosystem: Environmental > Terrestrial > Soil > Unclassified ... | reverse complement strand
CACGATGGCATCAATAGTACGTTGATGATTTTGCAGAACCGACTCAAAGCAAAGGCAGATCGCCCCGCCATCACAGTCATTAAGCAATACGGTGATTTACCGGCAGTGGAATGCCATGCTGGGCCGCTCAACCAGGTATTTATGAACCTGCTGGCCAATGCGATCGACGCGCTGGAAGACTGCAGGCAAACACCACCACCGTTGACCCCAACCATCACGATATGTACCGAAGTTGTCAACGCCGATCGCATTCGCATTCGCATTGCTGATAACGGGCCGGGAATTCCGGCGGCCGTGCAGCAAAAGTTATTTGACCCCTTCTTTACCACTAAGCCTGTGGGCAAAGGCACGGGTCTGGGTTTATCCATCAGCCATCAGATTATCACCGAGAAACATGATGGTATTTTGACGTGCACCTCTGTCCCTGGTCAGGGCGCATCCTTTATTCTGGAGATTCCCATTCGCGCACGGCAGACATCGGGCACGACTGCAACCAGTCATCTGTAGGGCTATTTTCCCACTGGTATTGGGCGACAGGGGTGATCCGCTCTTGCGTTGGCGACGGCACAAACCAATTCAGCCAGAGTAACTGAAGGTGCGATTGGGCGATCGACTGATGGAACGAGAATCGTGATTCAGCAGTCGTTCGAGCAAACTCTTAATCAAGGATGCATAGGCGACATCACCCCGATTGCGGGGACGTGACAGGGGAATGGTGAGATCCAGAGCGATGGTGCCAGACTCCAGCAGAATGACGCGATCGGCTAGCGCTACGGCTTCCTCTACATCATGGGTGATTAACAGCGTTGTAAACTGCTGCTCCTGCCAGAGAGTTTCGATTAGCCGCTGCATCTCAATGCGTGTGAGTGCATCGAGCGCCCCCAGTGGTTCATCCAACAGCAGTAAGCGGGGTTGACTGACGAGCGCCCGCGCCAGCGCCACGCGCTGGCGCTGCCCACCAGAAAGTACTGCAATCCAGTCGTGGGCGCGATCGGCCAGTCCCACCTGTTCCAGTGCCCACATTGCCTTCGGCTCCCAATCGCCACGCAGCCCCAAGCCAACATTTTCCAGCACGCGTTTCCACAGCAGCAGCCGTGAGTCTTGAAACATCATCCGCACATGGGAACTGAGTTGCTGGACAGGTTCACCGTTGATTAAGATACCGCCTCTTGTCGGGCGTTCCAGTCCCGCAATCAGACGCAAAAGGGTACTCTTCCCGCACCCACTGCGTCCCACGATCGCCACAAATTCGCCCGCTGCAATGGATAACTGCAAGTCTTGAAGAATCGTTTGGGGGCCAAAGGACTTCGTAAGATCAACGATTTCTAATGCTGCTCCCTTGATGGCCTGTGTCATGCGGTTCCTCAATAAAAAACACTGGTCTAGCACTTAACCGTTACGTGGTTTGATAGCTGGGATGCCATTGCAGCAGGCGCGCTTCGAGAAGGCGGGCGATCGCGTCGGCCAGTTTTCCCAGCAAGGCATACAGCAAAATGCTGAACACCACCACATCTGTTTGCAAAAACTCACGCGCATTCATTGCCATATAGCCGATGCCAGAGTCCGCCGCGATCGTCTCCGCGACAATGAGCGTCAACCACATGATGCCCAGGGCAAACCGCACGCCAACCAGAATCGATGGCAGCGCACTGGGTAAAATAATTTGCCAGAACAGCTCCCACGGACGCAAACCATACACGCGGCCCATCTCCAGCAACCCCTGATCAACGGTGCGAATGCCATGAAAAGTATTGATGTAAATCGGAAATAAAACGCCGATCGCCACCAAAAAAATTCGTCCCTGATCGCCAATGCCAAACCACAAGATGACCAATGGAATTAACGCCAGATGGGGAATGTTTCGCAACATTTGAATGGATGTATCAAAGAGCTGCTCGAATACGCGAAAGGTGCCGTTTAACAATCCAAACGCGAACCCGATCACGCCCCCGATCGCAAATCCAATCAAGGCTCGTACAGCACTGACATAGACATTGCGAACCAGTTCACCCGTGCTGGCTAACTGGATTGCGGCCTGGATCACGGCTGTCGGGGCCGGTAGCACACGGCTGGACAACCAGCCAATCTGAGCGCAGACCTGCCAGATGACGATCAGCAGGACGGGAACCGCCCACGGCAGCAATTGTTCCAATGGTCGTTGCTTAAAGCGATGGTACATTAGTCCACTGTGGTTGAAGTGTGCTTCGTTGACCGCTGCTGGGGGAAGCGATCGTTGGCCAAAATCTCGCCAAATGGGCTGAACATCACTGGCTGTTCGACGATCGGTTGATGATTCAGCGGTAATCGGGGAAACAGTAGCTCTGCCGCCCAGTAGGCTTCCTCAAGATGGGGATAGCCCGACAGGATAAAAGAATCAATTCCCAGCGCGGCATATTCCAACATCCGCGCCGCGACCGTATCTGAATCACCCACCAGCGCCGTTCCTGCCCCCCCACGCACCAGTCCAATGCCAGCCCACAAGTTGGGGCTAATTTCCAGTGCAGCGCGGTTGCCGTTGTGTAACTGGGTCATGCGCTGCTGCCCGGTTGAATCCATGCGGGCGTAGGCTTGCTGTGCCGCCGCGATCGCATCCTCATCGACATAGCGAATCAGGTCATTGGCCGCATCCCACGCCGCGCTCGCTGCTTCCCGCACAATCACATGCAGCCGGATCCCAAAGTGCACTGTGCGCCCTTCTTGCTCTGCCAACTGACGAACAGCGGCGATCTTTGCCGCTACCTGGGACGGCGGCTCACCCCACGTCAGATAGACATCCACATGCTTGGCGGCAATTTGTTGGGCGATCGGGGACGATCCGCCAAACCATAGCGGTGGGTATGGCTTTTGTACGGTGGGAAACAGGAGCTTGCCACCGCGCACATCGAGAAAATCACCCTTAAATGAAGCGTCCTCACCACGAGCAATATCGCGCCAGACCGTCAAGAACTCATCCGTCAAGCGATAGCGATCGTCATGACTGAGATGCACCCCATCCCCAGCTAACTCCACAGGATCGCCCCCCGTCACCACATTGATCAGCAGACGACCATTAGAGAGGCGATCGAAGGTCGCTGCCATGCGGGCTGCCACGCCAGGAGACATCAATCCCGGACGAATTGCCACCAAAAAGCGCATTCGCTCCGTATGCGTTGCCAGAGCAGATGCCATGATCCAGGCATCTTCGCACGAACGACCAGTTGGCAACAATGCGCCGTAGTACCCCAGTTGGTCGATCGCCTGGGCAATTTGACGCAAGTAGCTAAAGTTGGTCGATCGCCCCCCAATGCTGGTTGCCAGATAGCGACCATCGCCGTGCGTTGGAATAAACCACAAAACCTGCATGAATACGTCTCCTAGTTCGGTGCCTGAGCGACATCTTTAACAACGATTGGCTTCGGAACGAGGCCCAGCGTCACAAACGAATCGGCAATTTGCTGTTGATAGGCCACCACATCAGGCTGAATCAGCTTTAGCCCCGAAGGCCGACCCTTAAGGATCGTGGTCAGCGTTGCCACATCAATGCCGATCTGAGGTGAAAGGATACGGGCAGCGTCTTCAGGGTGGGCTTTGGACCAACTGTCCACGTTTTGCGTCTCATCAAGAATTACCTTGACGCGATCGGGATACTGTTCCGCAAATGGTTTGGCCGCCAGATAGAACTGGCGATTGGCGACCAGTCCCTGTCCATCCTGCAAGACCCGCGCACTCAGGGCTTTTTGAGCGACGGTGAGATACGGTTCCCAGATGACCCAGGCATCGACATCACCCTTTTCAAATGCGGCCCGACCATCGGCAGGGGCAAGGTAACTGGTTTGGATGTCGGTGTACTTCAGTCCAGCCTTTGCCAGCGCTTGCACCAGCAGGTAATGCACATTTGATCCTTTGTTGAGCGCTACTTTTTTACCCTTCAGGTCAGCAACCGTCTTAATCGCAGAATTTTTTGACACCAGAATCGCTTCCCCCGTGGGATCAGCGGGTTCGTTTGCCACATACACCAACGGTGCGCCTGCGGCCTGCGCCAGGATGGGTGGTGTTTCACCCGTTGAGCCATAGTCAATGCTGCCTGCATTCAACGCTTCCAGCATTTGTGGCCCTGCCGGAAACTGCAGCCACTGCACCGAGACACCCTCACGCTTTAAGCGCTCATCTAAATTCCCGCGTGCTTTCACGACAAAGAGGGTGCCGTACTTCTGGTAGCCAATCCGGATCACGGTCTTCAGCGCTTCCGATGGGCGATTGGTGCTCACTGGCGCGGCATTGGGTAGCGAGGCCGTCGGCTGGCTGCCTGAACCACTTGGGGCGCACGATGACAGCGCCACTCCCAGCCCAACACTGACGGCTAATAGCAGAGCAGTTGGTTCGATGCATGGGCGGTTCGGTCTGGAAAACGAAGTTAACGTTGGCAGGCGTTTAAATAAAGGAAACACAGTTTTGCTCCTGAGGGAATGAAAAATTAGAAGCACTGGCGCTGGAACGATTAGGGGCGGGAGGCCGCCGATTGCCCGATCGCGCGTGCCACGTTGATTGGTTTGGGAATCAGCTTCAGCCGGTAGAAAGTATCCGCGATCGCCTGTTGTTCATTGACCATGTCTGGCGTGATGGGTTCAAAGCCATAGTTGCGCCGTTTGGTTACTACCGCCAAAACAGGCTGATCTACTTTCAGTAACGGTGCCAGCAGTGCGGCCACCTGATCGGGGTGTTGATCAGCCCAGGCCGCCACCGTCTGAGTCTCCGCTCGCAACGCATCAATGAGGTCGCCGTGCGTTTCGGCAAACGACTGATTGGCAAGATAAAAGTCCCGGTTGGCCACCAATCCCTGACTGTCTCGTAGTACCCGTGCGCCTGCTTTAGCCTGAGCAACGGCGTAGTAGGGATCCCAGATGGCCCAGGCATCCACGCTACCCTGCTCAAAGGCCGATCGTGCATCAGCCGGCGATAGATAGACCGGGCGGATGTCCTCCCACTTCAGGCCGCCGGACTCCAATACACGAACAATCAAATAGTGAGCGCTAGAGCTTTTCGCCAATGCAACCCGCTTACCCTTCAGATCGGCAATAGTCTGAATCGGTGACGCCTTTCTCACCAGGACGGCGGAACTCCGATCCTTTGGGGCACTGCCGCCCACATAAATCAGAGGTACCCCAGCGGCCTGGGCAATTACAGGGGGCGCATCTCCTGTTCGCGCAAGGTCGATACTGCCAGCGTTCAGAGCCTCCAGCATGGGTGGCCCGGACTGAAATTCGATCCACTGCACCGCCGTAATACCCAGAGGCTTGAGCCGCGCTTCCAGATTGCCTTTGGCTTTGACGAGCGTGAGCGGGTCAAACTTTTGATGCCCGATCCGCAAAACCTGTGTCGGGGCTGGTGTTGCTGATGTAGTTGGGCTGGCGCTGAATGAGTCCGCTTGATGGGAACCACTGCAAGCCGACAGGATGAGACTCAGGCCCAAGCCAAAGCCAACCAGCAGGGAAACGCTTCCTGACCAGCGAGTACACCACAACCAGCGCATTGGGTGGCATCGCGATCGCCAGAACCGTCTGAGTGAAAACGCGTTGCAGTTAAACACATGCACTCCTTGAGCAATCGCATCCAGTTCAAAACATTGGCTGGAAGTCATCAAATGCTGAACGTACTTCAAGTCAAAATTAAAATTACTCATTAAATCGATCAATTTACCGTAGTTTAATTTTATAAGCATCGAGTATGTCACACGTGTGGACTGAATACAAGTACGCTTTATACAAAAAAGTAACTGTATAGAAGTAGTTCTGATTTTTAGAAGTACTGCTAAAAGGCACTTTTATCTTCTAAGTACGAAAATTTATCTGCGGTGTGCTTGCCTTTTCTAAACAGGTTATGTAAGGATAATCCACTTAAGTACTGTAAATCTATCGACAAACAGTTATTTGCAACTGTCTGGTTTCAGTAGGTACAACCCAACCCATTTTTGCCTTCGCGTATGTTCATTCGTTTACTCGGTGTGAGAGCTTTGACCATGACTAGAATCACTCGTCATCCAATCTGGGCGCTGTCATTACTGCTGGGGGTCGGCACCGCATTTACGCCTGCTGGCCATGCAGCAGAGCCATCACAACTGTCATTAACTCCAGCCAGCACGCTTAATCCATCGGATGTGGATCCGTACCAAAGTCAGGTCACGTCGGTTTCACAACTGTCTGACGTGCGGCCCACCGACTGGGCCTTTCAGGCGCTGCAATCGCTGGTAGAACGCTACGGCTGCATTGTGGGCTACCCCGATAAAACCTTCCGTGGCAATCGGGCGCTCTCACGCTACGAGTTCGCGGCTGGACTCAATGCCTGCCTCGATCGCATCAATGAACTCATTGCCGCCGGTACCGCCGACCTGGTGAAAAAGGAAGACCTCCTGGCTGTGCAAAAGCTTCAGGAAGAATTTGCCGCTGAACTGGCCACCCTGCGCGGTCGCGTCGATGCCCTCGAAGCCCGCACCGCTACCCTGGAAAAACAGCAGTTTTCCACCACCACCAAACTATCGGGTGAAGTCATTTTTACGATCGCGGACACCTTTGGCGATCGGGCTACCCGCAACGGCAGCAACGGTTTTTTGACGGGTGTAAACGCCAGAAATGAGGGCACGACGCGGAGTAACCAAACTAATCCCATCCTTGCCGATCGTGTACGTCTGGCGCTCGACACCAGCTTTACGGGACAGGATCGCCTGCGAACACGACTGCAGGCACGCAACATTACACCGTTCAACGGGGTATTAACGGGGACAAACCAGACTCGCCTGGGATTTGACGGCAACGAAAGCAATTCGGTTCTCATTGACAAGCTGTACTATCGGTTTCCGCTAGGCAAAAATCTGCGGGTTCAAATTGATGCCGCCAATGATGAGCTGTTCGATACGCTACTCACCACACTCAGCCCGTTTGATAGTTCTAGCCTGGGAGCGGTTTCCCGCTTTGGACGGTTTAATCCCATTCTTCGCACCAACAACCCAACGCTTAACGGCACGCTTTCCGGTGCGGCTGGCGTTACGTTTGCCTACAAGTTTAGTGACGTGTTCCGCCTGGAAGGGGGCTATACGGGCGCTAACTCCAGCAACAATCCATTGGCCAAAGGGGGATTGTTCAATGGCTCTTACACGGCGATCGGGCAGCTTGTTTTCGCCCCTGGTAACCTTACGCTGGGGCTGACTTATGCCCATTCTTACTACCCCGGCAGTGAGGTCAACATCACGGGCAGTACCGGCAGCACCTTTGCCGCCAGCCCGTTTGGCGCGGTTGCGACTGCCGCCGATTCAGTTGCGGGAGCCATCCAATATCGCTTAAGCTCCAAGCTGCTCATTGGCGGTTGGGCAACCGCATCCTTCGCCCATCAACGCAGCAATAGCAACAACGCCACCATTCTCAACTGGGCTGCATACCTGGCTTTTACCGACCTGCTGAAAAAAGGCAACCTGGGCGGGATTTTAGTTGGACAACCCCCGCGCGTGATTGATAATGACATTTCTACCCGCGACGATCGCAAAGGCGGAACGCTCCACGTAGAAGCCTTTTATCGCTATCGGTTGACTGACAACATTGCGATCACGCCTGGGTTTTACGTCCTCATCGATCCGGAAAATAGTCCCCGCAACGATACCCAGTACGTCGGTGTTTTACGCACTACGTTTAGCTTCTAACCGTAGGCAATCGATTAGACAGGGTACGCGATCGCCCGGGTTGGCGCTATTGCGCTGGCTGATAGAGGACTTGAATGCGGTTATTGCCGGTGTCGCCTGCATTGGCCGTGTTTAGCAGTTCTCTATCACCCTTTACAGGACTGAGAATGACATTCGTATCGCTGTTTAACTGCTGATAAACAACCTGGTTATCGGCCAAACCAGAAACACCAACCGTGATCTTCTCGTAGGGGTTGAGCAATGGCTCTTGCGAGGGAGCTGAACTAATCCGGATGGATCGACTCTGAATACCGCTCAACGCCGCTGCACCTTTAACCGGTTGAGACTGTGCGTTTGCAGCAGCACTCAGACCACCGACGAAAGCCACCGCACTGATGACAGCAACTACTTTATTCATGTTTCCGTCCCTACTGATGCGCTTCATGTTCATCATGCCGTTGAGCCAGACAGGTATCCTCTATCCGAAGCTTACATCTCCAATGCAGGCTCTCCCCTATTCGGGCTATGCCTTTAGCTCAACGTGTTCCTTGAATGTAGCCATCGGTGATAGCGTGCGATCGGGGGCGTGAAGATGCGTGATACCAATTTCCAGAAAATATAGCTTTGGTCAGCAAGCTCAGGACAGAATGACCAATGAATCACGAATGACCAATCACGAATGACCAATGACCTTTCTGATATGCCTGTAGGGTCTTATGACTAATGACGTTTGATTTCCAACCCCGACTAATGACGCGTTGTACTAAGGCTATAGCCTCACAAATGGCCATCTGTAAGGGCGTACAGCCACACGCCCCGACGAGGATCTGTGAACCGTTAGAGAATTAGTATGAACGCATTAGCCACCAGCCGTGAAAATCAATGTAATGGCAACATTGGGTAATGGCAACGCTGGCTCACAGCCCAAACAATACTGCTCAGGCTGGAGCTGTCAGCCGTTGGATCGGGTGCCGGTTTCTGTGCCGATGACTGATTTCAATCATCATTCCTGACGATTCCTGCTGTCCGCTTGCGGATTGCCGCCGCTCCCAGTCCAACCAGACCGGGCAGCAGCGCGGGTGTGGGTACGTTGGTGACTTTTTTCCCATCTGGCGTTTCGTTGGCGTCGTCCGCAGGTTTATCTGCTACTAAGACCTGCTGCGAACCCGGTGCTTGCGTGTTGGAATTCTGTTGATCGTGGTGGTGGTTATGATTGCCACCACCCCCACTGAAGAGGAGAGCAATGAGCGAGAAAAGTCCGGCAATGAATGCTGCGGCCATAGGGTTTTCTATCCTTAGTTGATAGCAATCGTGTCTAAGGGAAACTACTGAAATCGGTTGACCAATCATTTTCCTTTAGCAACCCTTTTTCAGACTTTTAATAAAGCGAAGAATTAATAAAGCGATCGTAAATTCTGCCCCGATCCTTAAACCCAAGAATGAAAGAGCACATCAGGTTTGTCAGTATCTGCTGATTGGATCAGTGGGTCGAGGCGCGGCAAATTTGACCTGGGCCAGCGATGGCAATCAGGATGAAGCTGCGCTGGCTGGATCTGTCGTGGTTAATGGTTGGGTGCTGTTGAGCAACTGAGTGACGGCATCAAGCACACGCTGCGCTGCGCCCGCCAAAAAGGTGCGATCGAGGGTTTCCGGTGTATCGCTGGGTTGATGGTAATGAGGGTTGCGGAAACTAGCCGTGTCGCCAACCATCACCGCACCGATATTTCTGGCCCAAAATGGAGCATGGTCACTCCGCAACACGTCGGGAGTAAATATCCCCTTAAACGGGATGGGCAGTGTGACCACGGATGGCAAAGCTCTCTTGTCACCTGTACGAGAGGGCACAAAGGCATTCAGCAGCGGTAGATGTTCCTGGTCACCAACCACACCCAAAAAATCGCCGCGATCGCTGGGCGGTGTAACGGGCAGCCCGGCGGGATAGTGTTGACACCCTGCTTTATGGCAGGCGTAGCCCAGCATTTCCAAATTGACCACTCCCGCCAAGTTGGTCAGGTTCGTTGGGTTAGCCGTAAAGGCCAGACTGCCCCGCAGTCCGATTTCCTCTGCGTCAAACAGCGCCAATTGCAACGCGCGCGGCGTTCGGGATGGCCCTAAAAGCCGGGCGATTTCTAGAACAGTCGCGATCGCACTCGCGTTATCATCGGCACCCGGCGACCCTTCAACCGTGTCAAAGTGGGCGGTCAGCAAGATTGTACCCGCGTGGGGATCTGTCCCAGTACGCTGTGCCAGCACATTGCTACCGACCTCAAACCGCTGAAGTCGGGGCTGCCATCCCACGTGAGTCAACGTCTGCAATAGGTACTCGCGGGTGCGCTGGCGATCGCGCTCACTGTACCGCTCAAAGTTCAGCGCCTGAATGTGCTGAAAGAGGCGATCGGCCTCAACGGTGAGCGATGGTATCCGGGCTGGGAACTGGACAGGCGGCGATACGGTCGCAGACGGACTGGCTTGCCGATCATGGGCGTTGACTGCTGGTGTGCCGGTGCTGCCGGGGTCTGGCGATCGTGAGACGGCACACGCCACTGCCAGCAGCAGCACGATTACACACACAATCGCTCCTTGCCATCGTTTCATCCTGCACAATCCATCCAACGCATGTGTTAGAAATAAGGCCCAGCTCACGTGCACTAGTTGGTCGAAACCTGTTGATTGGGAGCGTGACCACACGGTTGCCGGGACGTCAGGGTCGATGAAGACGCGATGATTGACTGGAATCAGCCGGAGCCACTGTGTAGGTTCTTGCAGCAACACTTCGCTTCATGGCACCCATTCAGTAAGCACTCCGTGAGACTTTTACCCTACGACACGTTTACGCTACAAACTCCCGACTCTCTGGCGATCGTGCTGGCACGTATGGCAACGCAGATTGAACCACCCAAGGCGATGCGGTGGCATATTTCCCGCAACCACTTGCCGTATGAAGGCACTCTATCAGAAACCGGGTTTCACATTTCCCGCATCATCCACTACCGCAACTCCTTTCTGCCCATCATCCGCGGACGGTTTGAGCCATCCCCTGCAGGCACAGCCGTTCAGATTACCATGCGGCTGCATCCCGTCGTGATTGCTTTTCTAGTGTTCTGGTA
>Ga0070738_10007605_pt1 | contig 10752 bp, 4 predicted proteins | sample Coa_R2_2_FD_66446 | JGI IMG/M metagenome (GOLD analysis project Ga0070738, IMG submission 66446) | Surface soil microbial communities from Centralia Pennsylvania, which are recovering from an underground coalmine fire - Coalmine... | ecosystem: Environmental > Terrestrial > Soil > Unclassified ... | reverse complement strand
GGTCGACCGCAACGGCGCCCAGGTCTTCCGGCTCGATGGATCGACGGTCGATCGCGATCCCGAGATCATCCCCTGGGACCCGGTGGCCGCCGGAAAGGCCGGCTACAAGCACTGGATGCTCAAGGAGATCCACGAGCAGCCGCAGGCACTGACCGACACCTTGCGCGGCCGGGTGGACTTCGAGAACGCCCGAGTGTACCTGGACGAGCTGAACCTGACGGACTCGGACGTGGAGCAGATCGATCGGCTGCTGATCGTCGCCACCGGCACCTCCTGGCACGCCGGGCTGGTGGGCAAGTTCCTGATCGAGACGCTGGCCAAGGTGCCGGTGGAGGTGGACTACGGCTCCGAGCTGCGCTACCGGGAGCCGCTGCTGGACAAGGGCTCGGCCGTGCTGGCCATCACCCAGTCCGGCCATACGGCCGACGTGCTGGCGCCGATGGAACAGTGCCTGGAGCGCGGGCTGCGGACGCTGGTCATCTGCAACACGCCCGGGAGCCGGGCGGCGCAAATCGCCGACGGCGTGCTGTTCAGTCAGTGCGGGCCGGAGATCGGCGTGGCGTCGACCAAGTGCTTCCTGGGCCAGCTCGCCTGCCTGCACATGCTGGGCATGCACCTCGGCCTGCGGCGCGGCACCCTCTCCCCAGAGCAGGCTCGGCGGGAAGTGGACGAGCTGGCGCGCCTGCCGGAGCTGATGGGCGAGCTGCTGGAGCGCGCCGAGGAGTACGAGAAGCTGGCTGCCGGCTACTTCCGCAAGCACGACTTCCTGTACCTTGGGCGCGGCATCAACTACCCCATCGCGCTCGAGGGGGCTCTCAAGCTGAAAGAGATCTCCTACATCCACGCCGAGGGCTATCCCGCCGGCGAGATGAAGCACGGGCCGATTGCGCTGATCGACGAGAACATGCCGGTGGTGACCATCGCCACCCAGGACCATGTCTACGACAAGATGATCAGCCAGATCGAGCAGGTGAAAGCCCGCGACGGCATTGTCATTGCGGTCGGCAACGACGGCGACACCGCGCTGCCGGACCGAGCTGACCACGTCCTCTCCGTCCCACGTACGACGCCGCTGCTGCAGCCCATGCTCAACGTCATTCCCCTGCAGCTGCTGGCCTACTACATCGCCCTCCGCCGCGGCTGCGACGTCGACCAGCCGCGCAACCTGGCCAAGTCCGTCACGGTCGAGTAGCCAGCACCGCGCCCATGCGGCTGACGTCGTAGCCGCCTAGGGCGGCGATCTCCTGGCGGAGCTCGGAGGAGGCGAGGGCTTCGCGGAGGGGGGCGAGGACGCCGGCGTCCCAGAACTCGGCGCCGACCACGAGGTCGTACTGCTCCTGGAGGAGGGGCACGAAGTCGAGATTCAGCGCTCGCGCGGCTGAGAGGACGCCCAGGCCGGCATCCGCCGCGCCGCCCTGGACGGCGGCGGCGACGGCAAGGTGCGTGAACTCCTCGCGCTCGTAGCCGTGGATCGAGGCTGGATCGATGCCCAGCCGTTTGAGCTCGTAGTCCAGGAGCACGCGGGTGCCGGAGCCCTTCTGACGGTTCACGTACCGCACGTCGTCTCGCGCGAGGTCCGAGAGCGAGTGAATGCCCTTCGGATTGCCCGGCGGAACGATGAGCCCTTGATCGCGCATGGCGAAGTGAACCAGCACGGCCGGCTGGCCTTCGAGCACACGCTCGAGATAGGGCACGTTGTACACGCCGCTGTCCTCGTCGAGCAGGTGGCAGCCGCCGATGTGGCACTCGCCGCGCTTGCGCGCGAGCAGCGCGCCGAAGCTGCCGACGTTAGCGGCCGTGAGCCGGCGGCCGGGGTGCGTCCGCGCGATCCAGTTGGCCAGCACGTCGATCGCTAGATCATGGCTGCCGATGCAGACGATGGTCCGCTCGATCTCGTCGGCTCGGCGCAACAGCTGCACGTCGACCACGTCGCCGACGTTGAAGCCTTCCGAGAAGCGTGGGATTCGGACGATGCCGTCGGCCCGAACCAGGGAGGTGATCACGCCCGCCCCGCGATTCAAGGGAGCGACCACCAGCCGCTCGCCCACACGGCCGAGCGTCACGCGCACGAACTCGTCCTCGCCCATCGGCGAGAGGACCTTGCGCGTCATCTCGGCCTTGACCGCGGGCGGGCTTTCGGGCGCCGCGCCCAACATCTGGGCGATGAGCGGCTTGACGAACAGCTCCAGCGTGAGCGCGGCCGAGACCGGGTAGCCCGGAACGCCGATCACCGGCTTGCCGGCGACGATGCCCAGGATCACGGGATGGCCCGGCCGTACGGCCACGCCGTGGACGATTACCTGGCCCAGCTCGCGGATGACGTCGGCGGTGAAGTCCTCGGATCCGGCGCTGGACCCGGCGTTGACCAGCACCAGGTCGCTGTCCTGCACCGCCTCGGAGACCACCTGCTTGATGGTGTCGTAGTCGTCCCGCGAGATGCCGCGCCGGCGCGGCTCGCCGCCCCACTCGGCAATCTGGCCGCCCAGGATGAGCGAATTGAACTCGATGATCCTGCCCGGCTCGATCGGCTGCCCGGGTTCGACGAGCTCGGTGCCGGTGGGGATGATCGCCACGACGGGCTTGCGGCGCACAGGCAGCTCGGTGACGCCGGCCGCCGCCACTGCGCCAAGGTCGAACGGCCGGATGCGGTGGCCCTGCGGCAGGATCAGCTCCGTCGCCACCACGTCCTCACCCATCGGCCGGACGTGCTGCCAGGGCGCCACCGAGGCGTGGATCTCCACATCGCCCTCCGGCAGCTCCTGCAGGTTCTCGACCATCACCACGGCATCGTGGCCCGCGGGCATAGCGTCGCCCGTATCCACCCACACCGCCTGCTCGCCGAGGCGCAGGCGTTTGGGGCTGGTCTCGGTCGCGCCCACGGTATCGCCCGCGTGGACTGCGACGCCGTCCATGGCGGCGGCGTAGTAGTGGGGAGCCGAAATCCTGGCCCATACCGGTTCGGCCGTCACACGGCCCAGGCCTTCGGTGAGCGGAACGATCTCCGCGGGCACCGGCCGAAAGCCCGCCGATGCCAGGGCCTCGGCATAGCGGGCCACGGCATCCTCCAGGCCGACGTCTTCCAGGTAGACGTGGCGGCGATGGGCCATCAGAACAGCCGGATCTCGGCCACGTCGCCCGCTTCGATGCCCGATCGATCCAGCGGGACGTGGATCATGCCGTCGGCCTTCACCATGGTGAAGATCAGGTTCGACTTGCCGAACACCGGCTCAGCCCAGAGCTCCCCGTCGCGCTCCTCCAGGCGGGCCTGGACGTAGTCCTCGCGCCCTGGGGCGGAAGCCACTCGGCGGGTAAGCCGGCCGAAGACACGGGAGTAGGCGTCAGGATCGGTTTGGCCGAGCATCCGCTTGATCGTGGGCGCAACCATCAGCTCGAACAGCACCATGGCCGAAACCGGGTTGCCGGGCAGGCCGAAGACCGGCTTGCCGCCGGCGATGGCCAGGATGGTCGGCTTGCCAGGATGGATGGAAACGCCGTGCAGCAGGATGCCGGGCTGGCCCAGCGAGGCGATGACCTGGGCCGTCATGTCGCGCGAGCTGACCGAGCTTCCGGCCGACATCACGAGCATGTCGGCGTCCTCCAGACCGCGGCGGGCGAGCTCCTCCAGCGCCTCCCTGCGATCGGGAGCGATACCCAGCAGGCGCGGCTCTCCGCCGGCGCGCTGCACCAGCGCCTGGCAGGTGTAGCTGTTGATATCCCGAATCTGTCCCGGCTTCGGCTTTTCGCCCGGCGAGATCACCTCGTCGCCGCTCGAGACGATGGCCACCACTGGCTTGCGAGCCACCTCGACGGAGGTGATGCCCAGCGCCATCAGTGCGCCGATATCCTGCGGGCGAATGCGATGGCCGGCCGGCAGCACGCCTTCACCCTCGCGTACGTCCTCGCCGACCTGCACGCAGTTCTCGCCCGGAGCCACAGCACGGACCACCTCGATGGTCGTGGCGTCCACCTGCTGGGTGTGCTCGACCATCACCACCGCGTCGGCGCCACGCGCAAGCATGCCGCCGGTGTAGGCGACGGCGCACTCGGCGGATCCGATGCCGACGGGATCGGTCGCGCCCATCGGCACCTCGCCCGCCACCTTCAGATAGGCCGGGGCGCCTTCGGAAGCGCCGAAGCTGTCGGCAGCGCGAACCGAATAGCCGTCCATTGTGGCTCGCGTAAAGGCCGGCAAATCTTCGTACGAGAGCACCGGCAAGGCTGTCACACGGTCGAGAGCGGCGGCGGTGGGCACCGCTTCTCGCCGTACGATGGGTTCGAAGTGGCGCAAAAAGAGCTGGTACGCCTCGTCAGGTGGCAGGACGTTGAACAGCTCCGGCACTAACTTCATATTGGAGCACTTGCGCCCGGCACTCGCGAGGATCAAAGAGCCGTGAACTTGCGCCCCGTCCTGCGGTGGACCGCACGCACCCCTGCGCTGCTCCGTAAGTGGCTGCCCATCGCGGTGCTGATAGGCGTCGTGGCCGGTGTGGGCGCGCTGGTGTTCTACCAGGCCATCAACTACTGCACGCAATTCTTCCTGGGGACGCTGGCGGGCTACGCGCCGCCCTCGCCGGTGGGCGAGGGCAATGGCGGCATCGTCGCGGCGGTCCGGCCATGGGTCATCCCGCTGGTGGTCGCATTGGGCGGGCTGCTCAGCGGCATCATCGTCTTCACCTGGGCGCCCGAGGCGGAGGGCCACGGAACGGACGCGGCCATCGCCGCCTTCCACTTCCAAGATGGGTTCATCCGGCCGCGGGTGCCGCTGATCAAGCTCGTGGCGTCGGCCATCACCATCGGCTCGGGCGGCAGTGGCGGACGTGAAGGGCCGACGGCGCAGATTTCGGCCGGTTTCGGATCGCTGCTCGGCAGCTGGCTGAGGCTCGACGCCCACGACCGGCGCATCGCGGTCGCGACCGGCATTGGCGCGGGCATTGGGGCCATCTTCCGGGCTCCCCTTGGCGGCGCCGTGCTGGCGGCCGAGATCTTGTACACGGACGATCTGGAAGCCGAGGCGCTCATTCCGGGGCTGGTGGCCAGCATCACCGGCTACAGCATCTTCGGCGCGGTAGCCGGCTGGACGCCGATCTTCGGCGAGCAGGCCACGCTTACCTTCAACGAGCCGTCACGCCTGCTGTACTACGCCGTCATGGGCGTGGCCTGCGGGCTGACGGGCATCCTCTACGCCCGCTCGTTCTATGGCATCGGCGGGCTGTTCAAGCGCTGGCGCTGCCCTGCAATCGTCAAACCAGCCATCGGCGGGCTGCTGGTCGGCCTCATCGGGCTGGTCATCCCACCCGTTCTGGGCACCGGCTATGGCTGGGTTCAGATTGGCATGGACCAGCGCCTGCTCGGGCTGCCGCTGTGGCTGGTGCTGGTCATCCCGTTCGCCAAAATCCTGGCCACCTCGCTGTCTATTGGCTCCGGTGGCAGCGGCGGCATCTTCGGGCCAGGCATGGTTATCGGCGGGCTGCTGGGCGCAAGCATCTGGCGCCTGGGGCTGGCGCTGCACCTGCCGGGCCTCCCGCCGACGGCGGCGCCATTCGTGATTGTGGCCATGATGGCCCTGTTCGGCGGCATCGCCCACGCGCCGCTGGCGGTGATGCTGATGGTCGCCGAGATGAGTGGCAACCTGTCGCTGCTGGCCCCCGCCATGGTGGCCGTCGGCATCAGCTCCTGGATTGTGGGCAAGAACACCATCTATGAGAGCCAGCTGCCGGCGCGCGCCGACTCGCCCGCCCACCGGCTGGAGATGGCCTTTCCGCTGCTGGCCACCTTGCGGGCGGCGACTGCCATGCGGCCGCCGGAGCTTGTGCTGCGAGCGGACACGCCCCTCACGGAGGTGCAGCCAGCGCTGGCGGAGCTGCCGTCACGAGGCACCGTGGTGATGGACGATGGCCAGCTTCTCGGCGTCGTCAGCCTGGCGGACCTGGCGAAGGTCGAACCGGCCGAGCAGGCGACGACGCGCGCCGAGCAAGTCATGACGCGCGACCCGGTCACGGTCACCACCGGCGACAGCCTCGAGACGGCATTGGCGCGCCTGATCGAGCGGCGCGTGAGCTGGCTGCCGGTGCTTGATGCGGACGGCGGCCGGCGGCTGGCCGGCATACTGCCGATAGAGGCCATCGTGCGCACGTATCGCGCTCATTCCAGCAGCGGCATCCGCGAGATGAAGGATGTGGCCCAGGAGGCGATCTCGGCCGTAGCCAAGGGGTAACACCAGGCTCGTCGCCGAGTCCTATGGGACCGCTATAGTTGGGCCGTGCATCCCCTGTTCGCGGTGTTCAGCATGCCGCTGGACCCGATCATCGTGCGTCTGGGCGGCCTGGCCATCCACTGGTACGGCTTATTCATTGCGCTGGGCATCCTGGTGAACGTGCCTCTGGCGCGACGCGAGTGCAAGCGCAAGGGCATTTCCGAGGACCTCGTTTTCAACCTGGCGGTCTGGTGCGTGATCTTCGGCGTGATCGGCGGGCGGCTGTACTACGTCATCCAGGCGGACCAGCCGGGCGGGTTCGCCTACTACATCGACCATCCAGGCGAGATCCTGGCCACCTGGGAAGGCGGCATGGCCTTCTACGGGATGGTCTTCGCCGTGTTCCTGACGGTGCTCGGCTACTGCTACTGGTCCCGCAAGGGCCAGCGGCTGTTCTGGGCGCTGCTCGACATGGTGGCGGTGTTCCTGCCGCTGGGGCAGACGTTTGGCCGCCTCGGCAACGTGGTCAACGGCGACATCGTGGGCTACCCCTCCAACCTGCCGTGGGCCATCCGCTACCCCAACCCGAATGCCCTGGCGCCCGACCACGTCACCGCCTTCCAGCCGGCGTCTCTGTACGAGCTGCTGTTCTCGCTGGCGCTGTTCGGCTTCCTGTGGTGGATGCGAACGCGCGTGAAGGTGCCTGGCCTGCTGTTCGCCATGTACACCTTCCTCTACAGCGCGGGCCAGTTCGGCATCTTCTATCTGCGCGATAACCCGATCACCGTCTTCGACCTGAAGCAAGCGCAGGTGACGGCGCTGGCCGTGATGGTGGCCACGCTACCGCTGGCGGCCTACCTGCTGCGGCGCTACGAGTCTCATGGCGGGGATGCAGCGCTGGTCGAGGCGCCGGCCGATGCTGAGGTGCCTCTCGCTCCGGCCGTAGCTGCAGCCGAAGCGCCGGCGCCCGCTCCGGCTGCCCGAGTCCGCCGGCCTCGCGCCCCCAAAGAGGCTGCTCCGGCGCCGGTTGTCGAGCCCGAGGCCGAAACCCCCTCCGAAGAGGTGAAGCCGGCGCCAAGGCGGCGGAGCAAGCCTGGTACCGCGCCCATCGGGTAAACCGGGCTCCGCGGCGCGCCCGTATGTCATTCCGTGGAGCCTGGGCGTCGAGTGACTGAGCCCAGCTTGCGGCTCAAGCCCGTCTACGCCTGGCTGGCGCTGGGGCTCATCCTTACGGCCGCGGCCGTCCTGCGGCTGTACGGCATCAACTGGGATGCCGGCCAGCACCTCCATCCGGACGAGCGGTTCATCGTCATGGTGGACAACGGCATCCTGTGGCCGCACAGCCTGTCCGAGTACTTCAACAGCGCCACCTCGCCGCTCAACCCCTACAACCGCGGCTTCGGCAACTTCGTCTACGGCACGCTGCCGATCTTCATCCTCAAGCTCGTCGCCACGATCCTCCACAAGGACAACTACGATGGCGCCTTGTACGTGGGCCGGGCTCTATCGGCGCTGTCGGACATTGGCAGCGTGTGGCTGCTGTTTCTGGCGGGCCGGCGTCTGTATGGCCAGCGCGTGGCGCTGCTGGCGTCGGCGTTCCTGGCCCTGAGCGTCCTCGGTATCCAGCTGTCGCATTTCATGGCGGTCGACACCTTCACGGTGTTCTTCCTGATGCTCAGCTTCTACTTCATCCTCAGGCTGATGCAGGACGGCGGCTGGGCCAACGCCATACTGATGGGCTTCGCCTTCGGCCTGGCTCTGGCCTGCAAGCTGTCCATCGCGCTCGTTCCAGTCCTGATGGTCGCGGCGCTGGTGGCCCGGGTCGTCGAGCAGTGGCCGCGGCCCGAGCGTGCCCCGGAACAGCCACACGCCGGCGAGGCGGAGGCGCCGGCGAGCTCGGCGGCCGCGCCGCCACTTCCCGCTATGGCCGGCGGCGCGGAGGCGGCAGGCAGCTTCTACGTCCCCCGCGTCTCCCTGGTGGCTCTCGAACCGGAGCGGTCCCTCGTAGGGGCGAGGGCAGCTGCCGCGCAAACCGCGACCATCACGAGCCTGTGGCAGCCGCTCGGCCTGCTGGTGGCAGCTCTCGCGTGCGCCGCCGTCGCCTTCCGGGTATTCCAGCCGTACGCCTTCCAGGGACTGCTGACGCCCTCGTCCAAGTGGCTGGCCGACGAAGCCTCGCAGCGGAACTTCATCGCCGGCACGGTGGATATCCCGTTCCTGCTGCAGTGGGCGCACACGACGCCGCTGGTGTTTCCGATCAAGGACATCGTCCTCTATGGCATGGGCTGGCCGCTGGGCCTTCTCGGCTTTGCCGGACTGGCGTATGGGACGTACGAGCTGGCGTGGCATCGGAAGCTCGTGCACCTGCTGCCGGTACTGTGGATCGTCGCCAACCTGCTGTACCTGGGCATGCAGCAGTCCAAGACGATGCGCTACTTCTACCAGGTCTATCCCTTCCTGGCACTGCTGGCGGCCTGGCTGGTGTTTCGCCTGCTTTCGAGCCGGCGCGGCAGATGGGCTTTGGGGTTGGGGACGTTTGTCCTGGCGGCGACCGCGCTGAACGCATTTGCATTCACTCGCATCTACAGCCAGCCCAACTCGCGTGTCGCCGCCAGCCAGTGGATGTACGACAACATTCCCGCCGGCAAGTCCATCACGGGCGAGCATTGGGACGACGCCCTGCCGCTGGCCCTGCCAGGCTTCGCGCCCGATCGCTACAAGCACGGCACGCTCAACCTCTACGACGACGACAACCCGGCCAAAGTCGACATGATCGTGCGCGGCCTGGACGCTACGGACTACGTGGTCCTCAGCAGCAACCGCCTGCTGGCGTCCATCCCACGCATCCCGCAGCGCTACCCAATCACGACCGAGTACTACCGCCTGCTGTTCGGCGGCCAGCTCGGCTTCCGGCTGGTGCACGAGCAGACGTCGTACCCGAACCTGTTCGGCATCCCGCTCAAGGACGACCGCGTGGCCGGCTATCAGGGCCTCGCCGCGCAGCTTCAGCCGGACGAAGCCTTCACTGTCTACGACCATCCGCACGTCTACATCTTCGAGAAGACACCGGACTACTCCGGCGACCGCGTGCGGGCGATGCTCTCGGCCATCCCCTGGCAGGATGCCCAGCGGCTCAACCCCAAACAGGCCAGCCTGACCGCCACCAGCCTGATGCTCAGCCCCGCCGATCAGGCGGCGGACACCGCCGGCGGGACGTGGTCGGCGCTGTTCGACCGCGCCAGCCTGGCGAACCAGGCGCCCATCGTCGCCTGGTGGCTGGCCGTTGAGGCGCTGGGTCTGCTGGCCTTCCCGCTGGTGTTCCTGGCGCTGAGGCGCTTGTGGGACGGCGGCTGGCTGCTGGCCAAGCCGGCCGGCGTGCTGCTGCTGGCCTACCTGGCCTGGCTGCCGCCGAGCCTGCACCTGGCAACGTTCTCGCGCGGGGAGATCGCGCTGGCGGGCGCAGCGCTGCTTGCCGCCGCCGCGGCCGCGCTGGCGTTGGCGCGCCGCCCCATCTTCGGCTGGCTGGCCGGGCACTGGCGCCGAGTGCTGTTCGGCGAAGGGCTGTTCGCGGTGCTGTTCGGGCTGTTCATGGTGATCCGCATGTCCAACCCGGACCTCTGGCACCCAGCCATGGGTGGCGAGAAGCCGATGGACTTCGCCTACCTGAACGCCACGCTGAAGACGTCCTACTTCCCGCCCTATGACCCGTGGTACGCCGGCGGCTACATCAACTACTACTACTTCGGCTTCGTCATCGTTGGGACGCTCATCAAGCTGCTGGGCATCGTGCCCGCGGTTGGCTACAACCTGGCGGTGGCGGTGCTGCCGGCCTTCAGCGGGATCGGCGCGTTCACCGTGATCGCAAGCCTGGTCGGGCGGCTGCGTCCCCGGCATGCCACCGCCGCGGGGCTGCTAGGGACGGTGCTGGTCACCATCATGGGCAACCTGGGCGACATTCCGCTGCTGGTGGAGTGGGCCAAGCATGCGCCCATCCGGATTGAATGGTGGTACTGGAACGCCACCCGTGAGATCCCGGAGGTCATCAACGAGCTGCCGTTCTTCACCTTTTTATACGGCGACCTGCACGCCCACGCAATCGCCCTGCCCTACACGCTGCTGGCGATTGGCTCGGGCGTGGCCATCGTGCTGGCCAGGACACGCTGGGAACGGCTTGCCGGGCTGGCGCTGCTGACACTTGTGATCGGAGCGCTGAAGCCGACCAACACCTGGGACTTCGCGACATACCTGGTGCTCGCAACCGCCCTGCTGCTGATCGCCGAATGGCCGCGCTGGCCGCTGGCCATCCTGGAGGCGGCGGGCGTGTTCGTCGGGGCGACGCTGCTGTTCGAGCCCTACTCGCAGCACTTCGCCACGCTGTACTCGTCGATCGAGCCCTGGACCGGCAAGCGGACCGAGCTCGGACCGTACCTGATCATTCACGGCATCTTCCTGTTCATCATCGCCTGCTTCCTGCTGCACGAGCTGTTCGGCGCGGGCAGCCGAGCGGCCGTCGCACGCATCGCGCGGCTGCTGGTGCGCCATCGCAGCCGTGCCTTCAC
>Ga0070738_10007602_pt1 | contig 10753 bp, 9 predicted proteins | sample Coa_R2_2_FD_66446 | JGI IMG/M metagenome (GOLD analysis project Ga0070738, IMG submission 66446) | Surface soil microbial communities from Centralia Pennsylvania, which are recovering from an underground coalmine fire - Coalmine... | ecosystem: Environmental > Terrestrial > Soil > Unclassified ... | reverse complement strand
CGGGAGTGGCTCGAGGCGAGGCCGCGGGGCGGAGGTCGGCGAGCGACGGACACGCGAGCGCGATCCGGCCGACCTCGTCACCCATGAGCCGGCGCGCTCGAGCGGGATCGACGAACCCGTCGCGCGCGAGGCCCGCGAAGGCGCGGGCGCTGCTCCACTCGAAGTCGACGGCGCGCGTGGCCAGGGGCGGCGTGGTCTGGAGTGGATTCTTGTGGGTGTAACGGATCGCCCTGGCGAGCTCGACCGCATCGCGCTTCTCGAACGTCTCGACATGCCCGCGGAGGAGCGTGCCGCGGCGTCCGTGCCGGCGGTTGAAGACGCGCGCGTAGGCGTGGAGCGCGGCGTCGCCTCGTGGTTGGACCGCCGCGGCGGCGCCCTCGGCGACGAGGTGGACGTGCGTGTCCATGACGCAGTAGGCGAGGAGCGGTCCGAGCTCGGCGCGCAGGTGCTCGAGGAGGGAGAGCCGGTCGTCGTCGTCACGAACCAGCCGCTCCGAGCGGCAGGCGCCGCCCGTCAGGTGAGTCGTCAGCATGGCGCGAATGTGCCATCGGGATGTGACATCCACGCGGGCGCGCACGGGAGCAGCCCTGGTCGACACGCACCCAGATCGGCCGTTTCGGCCGACCTGGGCAGCTCTTGTTCACGAGCGACCGCTAGTCCGGCCGTTTCGGCCGATCTAGCCGGACTTCGACCGGACGGTCGCGCCCTCGCGTCGTAGGATCCTTCCGTGAGCGACGAGGACCTCCGGCAAGCCGAGCGCCGCTGGCGCGCGACGGGCACGGCCGAGGACGAGGCCGCCTACCTGAGCGAGCGCGTCCGCGCCGGCCGCCTCTCCGAGCGCCTGCTCGCCCGCGCTGCCGGGATCGGGCATCCTGCCGCACGCATAGCGCGCGGCCTCGTGCCGCTCCCCGACCTCGTCGAGCCGGTCACGGACGAGTGCCGCCGCTTCCTGCACCGGCTCGCCGAGACCTTCGCCTGGTGCGAGACGCGGGTCGAGGACGAGCGTGAGTACGCGTTTCGCTCGCCCGCACTCGCTGTCCCCAGGGGATGGCACGGCGTCCGCGCCGCGGCCGTCGAGGATGTCGCGAAACGGCGCGCCGCGATCCTCGCGGCCGAGGGCTGGCCGATGGGAGTCCAAGCGCGCACGCTCCAGAGAGGTCGCCTCCTCATGTTCGAGCCGACGGCCACCCTCTCCGATGGCGCCGCCAGCGTCGTATCGAACGGCTTCTTCGACGACGACAACGTTCCGGCCTGGGACACGTGGGTCCACTTCGTCGGAGCGCGGTCCGCCTCTTTCCTGGTCTGCTGGATCCCCGAGTGGTTCCTGGAAACGGCTGATGGCGGCATCCAGGTCAATCCCGAGCGTTGCATCGTCTGGGCGCAGGATCGACTCTCCGACCCGTTCCTCGAGGAGCTCGGCCGGATCGGCCTCCGTTGATCGCCCTCGTCGAACCGAAGCGCCCTCGCGCCGTGCCGACGACATTTCGAACCCCGTGACTTCCCCATTGCCTCGTGGCAACGGAGACACGCCCGGGTACGCCCCCTGCTCCGCGCGGTGCGGAGACCATCGATGCCCGACACCCGCCCCGGGACCGACGCCTACCGCGACCTCCTCGCCCGCTTCCTCCACGAGACCTACTCGCACTACGAGCCCGAGACGCTCGAGTGGCCGGCGCTCGACGACGGGGACCTCGCGCGCCTCCGCTCGCTGCCCGTGTGGGACGAGGCGGTCACCACCGAATGCCGGACCGCCCGCCTCGTGACCGCCTTCGCCGACACGATCCCGGAGCGCGGCCTCCGGGAAGCCATGGCCCTCCAGGGCGCCGAGGAGGACCGGCACGCGCGGCTCCTCGACTTCATGGTCACGCGCTACGCGATCCTCGCGAGGAACGGCGACGACGGCGCGACCCCCGACGGCCTCGACTGGGAGTTCCTCAGGATCGGCTTCGGCGAGTGCCTCGACTCGTTCTTCGCGTTCGGCCTCTACGAGGTCGCGCGGCGCTCGCGCCTGTTCCCGCCGGCACTCGTCGCGATCGGCGACCGCATCCTCCAGGAGGAGGCGCGCCACATCATCTTCTTCGCGAGCTGGGTCGCCCACGAGCGCGCCCTCTCGAGGGGCCCGTTCCGCGTCCTCGGCAGCGCGCGCCGCATGGCCGCGCTCCTCGCCCAGGTCTGCGCCCGCGCCTGGAGCGTCCTCGGCGTCGAGAAGAACTCGTTCATGGACGGCCACGGCGCGATCGAGCTCGACATCACGCCGCGCGCGTTCGTGGACCTCTGCCTCGCCGAGAACGAGCGGAGGCTCGCTCTCTACGACGAGCGCCTCGCGCGCCCGCGCTTCGCGTCCGGGATCGCCCGACGCCTGCGCGTGCTGCTCCCCGGCGAGACCCTGCCGAGGAGTCTCCCCGTCGTCGAGACCACGTCCGCGGGCTGAGGCTCAGCCGATCCCGAAGTCGTCGCGCCGGACCTTGCGGGTCTTCAGCTGGTGCCCGATGAGGAACCGGTCGAGGTTGGCGCGGTGCTCGGGCTCGAGCTGCTCGAACTGGACGCCGATCTCGTACTTGTTGCGCGCGGCGGGCTTCGTCCAGCGGAGGCTCGCGAGCGCCTTGACCGGCTTGAAGCCCGGCGCCTGGACGTTCATGCCGAGGAGGATCTGACCCTCGCCGAGCTTGGGAAGCCAGTCGGGCCCGGGGACGCCGCCCTCGAAGAGCGCGCCGCCCTTCGAGAGGTTGAGGATCGTGCCCTTGAAGATCTCGGAGCTCTGGAACCCCTCGAGCTTCGACAGGAACTTGTACTGGACCTCGAGCTTGTCCTCGGTCTTGAACCGGATGCGGGCGTTGCGCCGCTTGTCGGCTTCCGCGGATCCGCCGTCGCTCGAAGGGGGTGTCTTGTTCTCTGCCTTGGCCAAGAGGGGAACTCCAGGGGGCGAGACTAGCAAATGCCCCCGACAGCCTTCAAGCCAAGTAGAATCCGGGCCCTATGAAAATCGGCGTCCTCACGGGCGGCGGCGATGCGCCCGGCCTCAACGCGGTCATCCGCGCGATCGTGAAGACCGCGATCTTCGAGTACGGCTCGGAGATCGTGGGCGTCTCGAACGGCTTCTCCGGGCTCCTCGCGCCGCCCGCGGTCCGGCCGCTCTCGCTCGAGGACGTGCGCGGCCTGATCTCCCGGGGCGGCACGATCCTCGGGACCACGACGCGCACGAACCCCTTCTCGATCGACGGCAAGGACCGCTCGAAGGAGGTCCTCGACAGCGCCCGGTGGCTCGGGCTCGACGCCTTGATCGTGATCGGCGGCGACGGCTCGCTCACGATCGCCGACCGCTTCGCGAAGAAGGGCCTGAAGGTCGTGGGCGTCCCCAAGACGATCGACAACGACATCGAGGGGACCGGCGTCACCTTCGGCTACAACACGGCCGTCGCCACGGCGGCGGACGCGATCGACAAGCTCCAGACGACCGCCGAGAGCCACCACCGCGTCATGTTCCTCGAGGTCATGGGGCGGAACGCGGGCTGGATCGCCCTCGCCGCCGGCATTGCGGGTGGCGCCGACGTGATCCTGATCCCCGAGCTCCCCTACCGGGTCGAGAGGATCGTGGACAAGATCAAGCAGCGGCGGATCGAGGGCCGGGAGTACACGATCGTCGTCGTCGCCGAGGGCGCCTTCGAGGAGGGCGGTCGTCCCTCCTACATCGACGACGACCTCCCGAAGAACCCCCAGGACCGCCGGCTCGCCGGCGCGGCCGAGACGGCCGCGCGCAAGGTCGGCGAGGCCACGGGGCTCGACTGGCGCGTCTCCGTCCTCGGCCACCTGCAGCGAGGCGGGATCCCGACGCCCCACGACCGGATCCTCGCGACCCGCTTCGGCGCGAGCGCCGTGCGCGCCTGCCACGAGGGCCACTTCAACACCATGGTCGCGATCCACGCCAACCGGATCGGCTTCGTGCCCCTCGAGTCCGTGATCGGCGTCGTGAGGAAGGTGTCGCCCTCGAGCGAGCTCGTCTGGACGGCCCGCTCGCTCGGGATCTCGTTCGGGGTCGATGCGACGACGCTCGGATCGGCCGATGTCGGCATCGAGGCCTGACCGGACGCCGTCTCCGCGCTAGACTGGAAGGGCGTGGGGAACCCCGTGAAGCGCGCCCTCGTCCTGGCGCTGTTCCTCGCCGTCCCGGCGCTCGCCGGCGACGGTCCCAACGGTCGTCCCCATCCGCAGGACCCGAACGGCGCGCCCATCACGTCGCAGACGTGGCGCAACGCGACGCTCGACCGGACGCGTCGGGTGGTCCTCGAGGTCATCGAGAAGGTCCGCGCCTGCCACGTGGACGCCGAGGGACTCTCGCCCGATCGGATGAGAGAGGAAGCGATCGAGGCCCTCCGCGAGCTCGTCGCCGCCCGGAGCTTCCACATGCTCGAGGGCGAGGCCCGCGACAGGTTCCGCGCCGCGCTCCAGCACGTGCCCGACGGCGACCTCGACGCGTGCCTCGGCGTCGTGGACGCCCACCTCTCGCTCAAGACGGCCGAGGACGCCTGGACGATCTCCGACGTCATGGCCCGGGGCGCGATCGCGTCCACGGGCGATCCCTTCACCCAGCTGATCGACGCCCGGACCGTCGAGCGGCTCGCGGCCGCCATGTCCGGGAGCCGCCTCCCCGGCTACGGCGTCAAGGTGGGCGAGAACGAGTTCGGCGTCCTCAAGGTCGATCACGTCTCGCGCGGCTACGACGCCTTCGACAAGGGGATCCAGGACGGCGACACGATCGTCGAGGTCGACGGTCGCCCGACCGTGCTCTCGTCGCGCGAGGAGATCAAGCGCCGGCTCCAGGGCGATACCCGCGTCGTCCTGAGGATCTGGCGCGACGGCTTCGCCCACGGCCACGACGTCGAGGTCGCGGCCAAGGTCCCGCGCGGCCCCAACGCCGACGGCGAGATGCTCCCCTCGAATATCGGATACGTCCGCCTCGACTCCTTCAACGAGCAGACGGCGGGCGAGGCCGAGGCGCTCCTCAGGAAGCTCGACCGGCAGGGGAGCCGGGCGATCATCCTCGACCTCCGCGACAACCCGGGCGGCTCCATGGCCGCCTGCGCGGGTGTCGCGCGCCTCTTCCTCGGCTCCGGCAAGGTCGTCTGCAAGACCATGGAGCGCGAGGACGGGAAGCTCGTCGCGGGCGCCTGCACGACCGATGGCGAGGCCGTGATCCCGTCGAGCACGCCGGTCATCGCCCTCGTCAACAAGGGAACGGCGAGCGCGAGCGAGATGCTCGCGGGCGCCCTCCACGACCACGGCCGCGCGCGGTTGCTCGGGACGAAGAGCTACGGGAAGGACGTGGGCCAGACCCCGATCCCGCTCTCGGCGGCGCTCGGCGAGCGCTTCCTCCTCGTCTCGACCATGAAGTACCGCTCGCCCCACGACCTCACGCCCCGGGGCGGCGGCTTCGACGTGGACAAGCTCGTGCCGCGCTTCGCCTACTCGCCCGCCGAGCAGGAGGAGCTCCTCCGCCTGAACGGCGAGGGCGCCTTCCAGCGCTACCTCGCCGACCACGAGCGGAACGACGAGGCCGGCTTGCTCGCGCTGGCGCGCGAGGACGGCGGCCGTCCCGAGGCCTATCCCGGCTTCGAAGCCTGGTCCAAGGGCCTCCAGACGACGCTTCGCCCGGAGATCCTGCGTCGCGCGCTCCGCGCCTCGATCCGCGCCTGGGCCGTCTCGAAGCACGACCGCGTCTTCCGCGAGGACCTCGAGGACGACGTGCCGCTCCAGGCCGCGCACGCTCTGCTGGTCGCCGAGCTGCCGCCGCTTCCCGCGCCGCCCCAGGACACGAAGAGGGTCGCGCCGAAGAAGTTCTACTAGTCGGCCCCGACCTCGCCCGTCACCTTGACCGTCGCGAAGACGTCGTGGGTCATGCGCGACTTCGGCATGGTCGCCGGGAGCGTCTCGACCTCGAGCTTGCGCGGCAACCCGGCCAGCGGCGCCGTCGGCGGCTCGGGAGGCGTGGCCCGCGCGCTCGAGGCGAGGGCGGCGAAGACGAGGAGCGCGAGGAGCGAGGTGCGCATGTTGGCCTCCGCCGTCTCTATCGGCGACTTCGTGGGTCTCGCTGAAGAGAGGAGAGGGCGATCGGGCAAGAGGGGGGGAGCCGCGATCGCCCTCTCCTCGGGTTTCGTTGGCGCGACATGTATCGGCGCGATTTCTGCTCGGCTTGAGTCCATCCGTTCACCCTGAGCGACTCGTCAGCGCGAGAGCTCGATCACGAACCGCGCGATCGCCTCGAGGTCGCGCGGATCCTCGATCCCCATGCGCGGCATCTGCGTCCCGGGCTTCACGCTCGCCGGGTCCTTGATCCACATCTTAAGCTTCTCGAGGTCGCCCTCTTTGCCCACCCTCGTGATATCGGCGCGCGGGCCCTTGCCGTCCGGGCCGTGGCAGATGACGCAGCCGCGGTTCACGTAGAGGTCGTTGCCGCGCACGGCCTCGGGCGTGAAGACGTGCTGGTGGACGGGCGGGACGCTCTTGAAGAAGGCGTAGAGAGCCCCCGCGTCCTCAGCAGCGACGGGGAAGCGCGGCATGGCGCTCGAGAGCTCGCGGCCCTGAGGAGTCTTGCCCTCGCGGAGAGCGCGGGCGAAGTCGGCGGCCGTCCAGGTGCCGATACCTTCGACGGGGTCGGGCGTCAGGTTCGACGAGAGGACGTGCGGCTCGTTCGCGTCCTCGGGGAAAGTGCCTCCCGCCCAGTTCTCTCCGTGGCACGACGCGCAGAGCATGACCTGCGCGAGTGCCTTGCCCTCGTCGAGGGGCTCAAGCTTCTCGAGGGGAGAATCGACGATCGGCCTGCGTCCGCCGAGCGCCGCCTTGAGCCGCCCACGCCAGGTGAGTCGAGCCGGCGGCGACAGCTTCGAGATCGGGGCAGTAGTGCGCAGGTAGTCGATGACGGCCCATGCGTCGAGCGAGGCGTCGAACCTCGGCATCGGAGCGCGAAGGATGCGGCCATCTGGCGCAATGCCTCGTCGTATTGCATCGAGGATCTGAGCATCGCTCCACGCGCCGAGCCCCGTTTCTCGATCGCTCGTCAGGTTGGACGCCCAGGAACGCACCGTGCTCAGGTCGAACTCACGGCCTCCCGAGAGATCTTCTCCGTGGCAGCGCGCGCACGCGATCGAAACCAGGTACTTCCCGCGGTCAGGCGGCGCAGAGAGATGACTCAGCTGGTCGTGCCCCCACGTCAGCTCGACGCGCCGCTCGCTCGCCCAGTAGACCCAGCCGAGGAATCCCACGATCGCCGCCGCGACGAGGAAGAACAGGAGCGCGGCGATCTTGAGCCCGGCGCGACGCATGCGCGCGCCATGTTAGCCTGCCCGCGTGAAGCTGCAGACCACGCTCCTCGGCCGCAACCACGCCTTCCAGAGCCTCCGGGAGGTCATGGCCAAGGCCAACGAGCCGAAGTCGGGCGACAAGCTCGCCGGCCTCGCCGCCGAGGACGAGCGCGAGCGCGTCGCCGCGAAGATGGTCCTCTCCGAGGTCACGCTCGCCGAATTGCGCGCGAACCCGGCCATTCCTTACGAGGAGGACGAGGTCACCCGCGTCGTCGAGGACTCCCTCGACGACGCCTTGTTCCGGAAGATCGGCGGCTGGACCGTCGCCCAGCTCCGCGAGTGGCTCCTCGACGACGCGACCGACGGCGCCGCGATCCGCGCCCTCTCGCCGGCCTTCACGCCCGAGATCGTCGCCGCCTGCGCCAAGCTCATGTCGAACCTGGATCTCATCCTCGCCGCCGCCAAGGTCCGCATCGTCGTCAAGGCGAACGGCACCTTCGGCCTCGAGGGCCGCTTCTCGTCGCGCCTCCAGCCGAACGACCCGAAGGACAGCCTCGACGCGATCCTCGCCGTGACGCGCGAGGGCCTCGCCTACGGGAACGGCGACGCCGTGATCGGGATCAACCCCGCGACCGACACCGTCGAGTCCACGATGGAGATCCTCAAGGGCGTGAAGGACCTCATGACGCGCCACGAGGTCCCGACGCAGAACTGCGTCCTCGCCCACATCACCATCCAGATGGAAGCGCTCCGCCGGGGCGCGCCGATCGACCTCATGTTCCAGTCGCTCTCGGGGAGCGAGAAGGGGAACAAGGGCTTCGGGATCGACGTGCGCATGCTCGACGAGGCGTACGCGATGATGAAGGAGAAGGGCACGGCCGCGGGTCCGAACCGGATGTACTTCGAGACGGGGCAGGGCTCCGCGCTCAGCTCCGACGCCCACTTCGGGAACGACCAGCTGACGATGGAGGCGCGGACGTACGGCCTCGCGCGCCGCTACGCGCCCTACATCGTGAACACCGTCGTCGGCTTCATAGGTCCCGAGTACCTGTTCGACGGCCCGCAGATCACGCGCGCCGGGCTCGAGGACCACTTCTGCGGCAAGGTCCTCGGGATCTCCATGGGCTGCGACGTGTGCTACACGAACCACGCCAGGACCGACCAGAACCAGCTCGAGAACCTCGCCGTCCTCCTCGCGGCGGCGGGCTGCAACTACTTCATGGGGCTCCCGCTCGGCGACGACGTGATGCTCAACTACGAGTCTTCGAGCTTCCACGACAACGCCGCGATCCGCGACCTCCTCCGCCTGAAGCCCACGCCCGAGTTCGAGGCGTGGATGGAGAAGAAGGGCCTCACGAAGGACGGCAAGCGCACGGCGCGCTTCGGGGACGCGAGCATCTTCGCCTGACGCTCAGCGCTCGAGCCCGCGCATGCGCTCCTCCGCGTGGGAGGCGCCCCGCTCGTCTCCCTTCGCCCTGAGGATCGAGACGAGCTCCTCGAGCACGGGGAAGAGCTCGCGATAGCCGACCCCGTGACGGGAGAGGTCCGCCGCCGCGTCCAGGTCGACCTTCGCTCCGGCGAGGTCACCCATCCGGAGCCTCGCCTCACCGCGGTTGAGGAGCGCCTGGAGCGATCGCGGGTCGTGCGTCAACCAGCGGTCGCAGTCGTCGATCTCGAGGGGGAGCTTCCCCATCCTCCAGCGCGCCGTGAAGCGGAGCCGCCACGCGGCGGCATAGAGCGGGTCGCGCTCGATCACGCGCGTGGTCACGGGGACGGCCTCGTCGGGATGCTGGACGAGGATCGCCTGGGCGAGCGTCACCTGCGCGAAGAGGTGGCCGGGGGCCGGCTCGACCGCGCGCCGGGCCTCCTTCACGGCCGTCTCGTCGTCGCCGCCCTCGCGCGCGAGAGCGCTCATGTTCGTGTGAACGAGCCATGTGTCCTCGCCGTTCGGCTCGAGGGCGAGCGCCTCCTCGAGCACCGCGCGCGAACGGGGACGCAAGCTCGCGTCCTTGTAGCTCTCGACGCGAAGCACGAACGAACGCCACAGAAGAGCGCGGACGCATCGAGGGTCGCGGGCGAGGGCCCTCTCGACGTCCTGCATGACCCGGCGATTGTCGCCCTGGAAGGCGTGCGCGAACGCGAGCGAGCAGATCGCCCGCGTCGAGCCCGGGTCCAGCGCCACGGCCCGCTCGGCGTCCGCGAGCCCCTCGATCCCCTCGGAGCGCCTCGAGTGGAAGTCCCCCTCGAGACAGCGCGCCCATGCGCGTTCGGTCCACGCGGCCGCGGACGAGGGCTCGAGGGCGATGGCGTCCGTGAACGCCGCGATGGCGCCCTGGAAGTCGTCCTGGTCGAGGAGCCGCGATCCCTCGGCGACGAGTCGATCGGCCGAGCGCGCGTGCCTCGACACGAGGAGCAGCGCGAGCCCGACGAGGACGAGGCCTCCGAGGACGGCCGTGAGACCGCGTCGGGCCGGGCGGCTCCTCCTCGCCGGAGCCGCGACCTCGCCTCGCTCGAGCGCGCGCGCGAGCTCGTCGGCGTCCGCGAAGCGCGCGCCCGGCTCACGCGCGAGCGCCCGCTCGACGATGGCCACGAGCCAGGCCGGACCCCGCAGCGGCTCGACGCGACCCTCCTCGAGCTTCGTCAGGAGCTCGAGCGGGTTCTCTCCCATGAAGGCGGGCTCTCCCGAGACGCACTCGTGGAGGATCGCGCCCAGCGAGAACACGTCGGCTTCCGGGCCGACCGACTTCGCGTCGCGCGCCTGCTCCGGCGCCATGTAACCGGCCGTCCCCCGGAGCGAACCATCGACCGAGAGCGACACGCTCTGGCTCGCCCCCGCGGCCGCGCCGGAGAAGTGCTTCGCGAGCCCGAGGTCCGCGACGAGCGGCGCCCCGGCCTCGTCGAAGAGGATGTTCTCCGGCTTGAGATCGCGGTGGACGATCCCCCGGGCGTGGGCTCGGCCGAGGGCGCGCGCGACGGCGACGACGATGGCGACCGCGGCCTCGACTCCGAGCGGTCCCTGCTCGAGCCGATCGCGGAGCGTCCCTCCCGTCATGAGAGGCATGACGAGGAACGGCCCCGACTCGGACTGGCCGACCTCGAGGAGCGGCACGAACCCCTCGACCGTCCCAAGCCGACCGTGGAGCCGCATCTCGCGCTCGAACCGCGCGATCGTCTCCTGCGTCGCACGCGCGAGGAGCTTGATCGCGACCTCGCCTGCGGCGCCGCGCGCGGCGAAGACGACGCCCGACCCACCCTGGCCGATCCGACGCGTGACCTCGTAGGACCCGATCCGCACGCTCAGCGCTCCGCGGACAGGGCGGCGATCTTCTGGCGGTAGTACGCGGCGTTCGGCTGGTTCGGCGCGAGCTCGAGCGACTTCTCGTAGTCGGCGGCGGCTCCCTTCGGGTCGTCCTTCTCGCGGAGGAGGGCGCGCACGGCGTGGCCGTCGGCGCTGCGCG
>Ga0070738_10007601_pt1 | contig 10756 bp, 5 predicted proteins | sample Coa_R2_2_FD_66446 | JGI IMG/M metagenome (GOLD analysis project Ga0070738, IMG submission 66446) | Surface soil microbial communities from Centralia Pennsylvania, which are recovering from an underground coalmine fire - Coalmine... | ecosystem: Environmental > Terrestrial > Soil > Unclassified ... | reverse complement strand
CGGCTATCCGGAGGACGTGGGCTGGGCGGTGGAGCTGCTGAACCGATCGTTGGAAGGCATCCATGTGAAGAAGGCGCTGCACATCTGCTTCGGCAACCGCTACGGCAAGCCTTCGTGGGCTGGCGACTACCACTTCCTGATGCCGTCGATCCTGGATGCTCACATCGACCAGCTGCTGCTCGAGTTCGCGCGTCGCGGCCAGGCCGACCTGGCGATGTTCCGCGAGACGCCGCCGCCGTTCGAGGTCGGCCTCGGCGTGATCGACGTGAAGGACCCGGCCGTGGAGACTCCGGAAATTGTGGCCAAGCGCATCATCCAGGCGACCAGCAGCGTCCGCAGCGACAAGCTGTGGATCAATCCGGACTGCGGCCTGCGTCACCTGAGCGTCGATGTCGCGCGCGCCAAGCTGCGGGCCATGGTCGACGGCGCTCGTCTGGCCCGAGAATTGGTCTGACATGCCTGTAACGACTGAGACCGTCTCCGTCCCCACGCCCGACGGGGCTATGGACCTGTTCGTCGCCCGGCCCGAAAGCGCCGGCCCGGGGCTGGTCGTGCTCCAGGAGGCATTTGGCGTCAACGACCACATCAAGGACGTGACCCGGCGGTTCGCCGCCGAGGGCTACCTGGCGGTCGCGCCCGATCTCTTCCATCGCGCCGCCCAGCGCACCATCCCCTACGACCAGGTGCGCGAGGCCATCGGCGCGGTGATGCAGCTTACCGACGATATGGTGATGGCGGACATCAATGCCGCCATCGGCTGGCTTCGCTCGCAGCCCGGCACCGGCAAGATTGGCGTCTTAGGCTACTGCTTCGGTGGGCGTTCCGCCTATCTAGCCGCCACGCGCTCACGGGAAATCGCCGCGGCCGTCGGCTACTACCCTGGCGGGGCGGCCGACCCCCGCAACCCGGACGCGCCAGTGACGCACACAGCCGATATCGCCGTCCCGATCCTGCTGTTCTTCGGCGGACAGGATCGCATGGTGCCCGTGGACCAGGTGGCGGCGATAGATGCGGCGCTGAAGGCGCACGGCAAGAGTTACCAGCTCAAGGTGTATCCCGAGGCCGGACACGGCTTCTTCTGCGATGCGCGGGAGTCGTACGATCCCGCCGCCGCTTCGGACGCCTGGTCCCTCACGCTGGAGTTTCTGGCGAAGCACCTGCGTTAGCGTCCGCTGGCGCCCCCTTATCACACGCCCGCCGGTTCGAGGCCCACAGACAGAGGCACAGCGCCGCAGACGACAGAATCACGGCGGCATCGACGTAGAGGAACTCGGGCATCATGGTGATCTGCTCGTGGCCGTTAGCCGGCGTGGCCAGCTGGGCCGCGGCCAGGACATAGCGCGCGGCGCTGGCTATCAGCACCAGGCTGAGGGCGGCGATCCAGCCGAACGCGCCGAAGCGCAGGAAGCACCCGGCGGCAACGACACTGAGCACCAGCATGATGGCCGCCGTCGTCCACAACGGCTGCGGGGCGATGAACCTTCCCGACAGCAGGCTCTGGGCGAGGTTCGCCCAGATCTCCACGCGCGGCATGGTGACGTCGACTGACGTGGGCACCGCGTAGCCATCCTTCGACGGGAACGCGCCGACCAGGACGAGCTTGTCCCTCACAGCGGCCGGATCGGCCTGCCCATCGGCGATCGAGGATAGGCTGACAGCCTGCCGAGCGTACGCGCCCGGAGCGGCGTCGTAGGCGACCCGCATCTCGAAGAGCTCGTCGGTCGGGACTTCGTAGGTGCAGGCTCCGGTCTCTGCCGAGCAGCCGAAGCCGAGGCGGTTGGGGTTGGTCTCCAGGCGGTAGCCGCCCTTCAGGTCGAGAGTTCCGGCGGCGTAGGCGTTCGCCGCCAGCAGCGGCAGTGGCTGGTACTGCTCGGCGCCGCTGAACACGTTCAGAGCCAGCTCACGCGCCACGCCGCCATCCAGCTCTACGTTGAGGGCAGCGCGGATTGGCCGGCCCTTGGCTACGTCGGGCGCGATCTCCTGGAATGATGAGAACCCCAACCCCTTGCCGGCCGACGGGCGGGCTTGCCCCATCCCCAGCACGCCCAGGATGACCGGCATCGGCGCCGAGCCATCCGTGGGTCGCATGGATTCCTCGATCGCCGTGGCGAGGTCCTCGTCGCCCTGAGCGGGATTGGCGAAGGAAACGTCGAAGCCAATGGCGCGCGCCCCGTCCTTTCGCGCATTCCGAATCAGGGCTGCGTAGTGGCTCCGATCCCAGGCTTCCGGCGGCCCGTATGCCTTGACGCTGGCGTCGTCGATGGCGGCGATGACGATCGGGCCGAGCGGCTGCTGGCCGGCGCTCTGGCGGAGCAGCAGGTCGTCGAAGAAGACCTGGCCTGCATGCAGCACATCCTGCTGCAGCAGGACCAACACCACTAGATTTGCGACCAGCACGCCGCCCACGCCCATGGCGACGCGCAGCAGGGCTTTGCCGGGTTTCACGGCCGAAAGCATAGGCGGGTGAGTCGAGGTACACCGAGCAGGCTGTTAAAGAGCAGTGTCGTAAAACTTGCCGCCCGCAAGGTGCGCACTTTATACTGTCCAGACAACGACGTAGGTTCCGGGGTTACGGCAGCCCATCGGGTACGGCCCGGTGGGCTTTTTGTGTCCCCCAAAAGCGCACTGAAGTAGGGAAGAAGGAAGCTTGCACTACTATCGCCACCGGCCAACCCAGCCCGAGGGTCTGTATGATCCCTCACTCGAACACGATGCCTGCGGGGTTGGCTTCGTGGCCAACATCGGCGGCCAGAAGTCACACCAGATCATCCAGCAAGGGCTGCGCGTGCTCGACAACCTGGCCCATCGCGGCGCCTGCGGCTGCGATCCCCGGACTGGCGATGGCGCTGGCATCCTCATGCAGCTGCCGCACGAGTTTCTGCAGCGCCGCGCGCGCGAGCAGGGGTTCGGCCTGCCCGACCCCGGCGAGTACGGCGTCGGCATGGTCTTCCTTCCCCGCCCCCGTGGCCCCCGCTTCAGCTACGAGCTGGATCAGTGCGAGCTGCTGTTCGAGGAGATGGTCCGCGAAGAGGGCCTGAAGGTCCTCGGCTGGCGCAAGGTGCCGGTTGACCTCTCGGCCTGCGGCGACGTCGCCCGTGAGGTCGTGCCCGAGATCCGCCAGATCTTCGTCGGCCGGGCGCACTCCGAGCAGACGCAGGCGGAGCTGGAGCGCAAGCTGTACGTCGTCCGCAAGCGTGTCGAGAAGGCGGTCCGCGAGGCAGGCATGCGTGACGCCGACATGTTCTGCGTGTGCAGCCTGTCGACCCAGCGGCTGGTCTACAAGGGGCTGCTCATGTCGCAGCAGATCCCGCAGTTCTATCCGGACCTGAACGACCCCAGCATGATGAGCGCGCTGGCGCTGATTCATGCTCGCTTCAGCACGAACACCTTCCCGTCGTGGGACCTGGCCCAGCCATTCCAGTACGTCGCCCACAACGGCGAGATCAACACCCTGCGCGGCAACGTCAACTGGATGCACGCCCGCGAGCAGCTGCTCGAGTCGCCGCTGTTCGGCGAGGACGTGAAGAAGCTGCTGCCGGTCATTCGGCCCGGCGGCAGCGACTCGGCGATGTTCGACAACACGCTCGAGCTGCTGGTGGCGGGCGGGCGGTCCATCGCCCACGCCATGATGATGCTGATCCCGGAGGCGTGGCAGAACGATCCGGACATGCCGGACGAGAAGAAGGCCTTCTACCAGTACCACTCCTCCCTGATGGAGCCGTGGGATGGCCCGGCCTCGATTGCCTTCTCCGACGGCAACGTCATCGGCGCCGTGCTGGACCGCAATGGCCTGCGCCCGTCGCGTTACGTCGTCACGAAGGGCGGCCTGGTGGTCATGGCCTCCGAGGTCGGGGTGCTCGACATCCCTGCCGAGGACATCGCCAGCAAGGGCCGGCTGCAGCCTGGCCGCATGTTCCTGGTGGACACCCTCCAGAAGTGCATCGTGTCGGACGAGGAGCTGAAGCACGAGTTCAGCACCCGCAAGCCCTACCGCGCCTGGCTGAACGACAACCTGAAGCGGCTGGACGATCTGCCGCCTATCGACCCGGAGGACATCCAGGCCATCACCACCACCGGCCACGCGGGCCTGGTGGCTTCCGGTCAGGCCGTGCAGGGCACGGGCGAGCCATTCACGCTGGTGGGCGACTATTCGCTGCAGCAGCTGCAGCAGGCCTTCGGCTACACCGTCGAAGACGTGAAGATGCTGATCGCGCCCATGGCCGCCAACGGCGAGGAGGCGGTGGGCTCGATGGGTACCGATACGCCGCTGGCGGTGCTGTCCGACCGGCCGCAGACGGTGTTCCAGTACTTCAAGCAGCTGTTCGCGCAGGTGACGAACCCGCCCATCGATCCGATTCGGGAAGAGCTGGTGATGTCGCTGAAGACGACTATCGGCGCCGAGGGCAACCTGTTTGACGAGACGCCGCAGCAATGCCGCCAGCTCGAGCTGGACACGCCCATCCTGAGCAATGAAGAGCTGGAGCGGCTCAAGGCCGCCGAGCTGCCGGGCATTCGCAGCGCGGTCCTGCCGGCGCTGTTCCACAAGCCTGAGGTCCAGGATCGCGAGGCCTATGGCCAGGCGCTCAAGGAAGCACTGGACGAACTCTGCGCGGCTGCCAGCGCGGCCATCGATGCCGGCGCGACGATCCTGATCCTGTCCGACCGCGGCGTGGACGCGCACCACCTGCCAATCCCCAGCCTGCTGGCGACAGGCGCGGTGCACCACCACCTTATCCGGCAGGGCACGCGCACCAAGGTGGGCCTGGTGATCGAGTCCGGCGAACCGAGGGAGGCGCATCATTTCGCGCTCCTGTCCGGCTACGGCGCCGGCGCCTTCAATCCTTACCTGGCTTACGAGACCGTGGCCGAGATCGTCCGCGAGGGCATCATCCACGAGGATCTCGATACGGCGCTCTACAACTACCGCAAGTCGGTCGGCAAGTCGCTGCTCAAGATCGCCTCCAAGATGGGCATCTCGACGCTGCAGAGCTACCGCGGCGCGCAGATCTTCGAGTGCATCGGCTTGAATCGGGAGGTGGTCGACAGCTACTTCACCTGGACGCCATCGCGGGTCGAAGGTGTGGGGCTGGATGCGCTCGCCTGGGACATGCGCGAGCGGCACAAGCGCGCCTTCGGTACGCCCGAGGAGCTGGTCAGCACGCTCGACGTCGGCGGCCAGTACCAGTGGCGGCGGCGCGGCGAGCACCACCTGTTCAACCCCGAGACCGTCGGCAAGCTGCAGCACGCCGTGCGCAGCGCCAACTACAAGGTGTTCAAGACGTACACCAGAGCCGTGGACGACCAGAGCCGGCGCCTCGCCACGCTCCGCGGCCTGCTGCGCTTCAGGGCCGGCACGCCCATTCCGATCGAAGAAGTTGAACCGGTCGGCGAGATCGTCAAGCGCTTCAAGACGGGTGCGATGTCGCTCGGTTCGATCAGCCGTGAGGCGCACGAGACGCTAGCCATCGGCATGAACCGCATCGGCGGCAAGAGCAACACCGGCGAGGGCGGCGAGGATCCGGTCCGCTACGTGCGTGACGAGAACGGCGACTGGCGGCGCAGCGCCATCAAGCAGGTAGCTTCGGGCCGCTTCGGCGTGACCAGCGAGTACCTGGTCAACGCCGACGAGCTCCAGATCAAGATGGCGCAGGGCGCCAAGCCCGGCGAGGGCGGCCAGCTGCCTGGCCACAAGGTGGACCAGTACATCGCTCGCATTCGGTACTCGACGCCAGGCGTGGGGCTCATCTCGCCGCCGCCGCACCATGACATCTACTCCATCGAGGACCTCGCCCAGCTGATCCATGACCTCAAGAACGCCAACAACCGGGCGCGGATCACGGTCAAGCTGGTGGCCGAGATGGGCGTGGGCACCGTCGCCGCCGGCGTATCGAAGGCGAAGGCCGACGTGGTGCTCATCAGCGGCCACGACGGCGGCACAGGCGCTTCCCCGCTGACCTCCATCAAGCATGCCGGCGTGCCGTGGGAGCTCGGCCTGGCCGAGACCCAGCAGGTGCTGGTGATGAACGACCTGCGCGGGCGCATCCGCGTCGAGACCGACGGCCAGCTCAAGACCGGGCGAGACGTGGTGATTGCCTGCCTGCTAGGCGCCGAGGAGTACGGCTTCGCGACGGCTGCGCTGGTGGCGGCAGGCTGCGTGATGATGCGCGTCTGCCACCTGAACACCTGCCCGGTGGGCGTGGCCACGCAGGACCCCGAGCTGCGCAAGCGCTTCGCCGGCCAGCCGGACCACGTCGTCAACTTCATGACCTTCATCGCCCAGGAAGTGCGCGAGTACATGGCCGAGCTGGGCTTCCGCACGATGGACGAGATGGTCGGCCACGTGGAGCGGCTCGAGCCAGTCGATTCCGAGGCCATCGCCAACTGGAAGGCGCAGGGCGTGGACTTCTCGATGATCCTCCACAAGCCTGAGGTGCCCGAGTCGGTGGCCATCCGCTGCATCCAGCCGCAGGACCATGGGCTGGACAAGGCGCTGGATCACCGGCTGATCGAGTACGCCAAAGATGCGCTGGAGGGCAAGGGCCCCGTCGAGATTTCGCTGCCCATCCGCAACTCCAACCGCACCGTGGGCACCATGCTGTCGAGCGAGATCTCGCGGCGGTATGGCGCTGCGGGGCTACCGCCGTTCAGCGTGAACGTGCACTTCAACGGCTCCGCCGGGCAGAGCTTTGGGGCCTTCCTGGCGCCGGGCGTGTCCTTCACCCTCGAAGGCGACGCCAACGACTATTTCGCCAAGGGCATGTCGGCGGGCCAGATCGTGGTCTTCCCGCCGCACGATGCGACCTTCAAGGCGGAGGAGAACATCATCATCGGCAACGTCTCGCTGTATGGCGCGACGGGCGGCGAGGTGTTCATCCGCGGCGTCGCCGGCGAGCGCTTCGCGGTGCGCAACAGCGGCGCCACGGTGGTCGTGGAGGGGTGCGGTGACCATGGCTGCGAGTACATGACCAAGGGCCTGGCGGTGGTGCTGGGCAAGACCGGCCGCAACTTTGCCGCCGGCATGAGCGGCGGCATCGCCTACGTGCTCGACGTAGATGGCGACTTCCAGCGCCGGCTCAACACGTCGATGGTGGCGGCCGAGCCGGTCGAGCGCGCGGACGACCAGGAGCTGCTGCGGAATCTCATCCAGCGCCACGCCCAGCTCACCGAGAGCGAGGTCGCCCGCCGCGTGCTCGATCTCTGGGAGGTGACCCTGCCCAGCTTCCGGAAAGTTGTCCCCATGGATTACAAGAAGGTGCTCGAAGCGAAGCACCTGGACGAGGAACAGATCAGGCTTGCGAGCGTCTAATGGGTAAGATCACCGGCTTCATCGAGATTCAGCGCGAGATGCCCGCGCGCCGCCCCGTCGAGGAGCGCCTCAAGGACTGGCGCGAAATCTACGAGCACTTCCCCGAGCAGAAGCTCAATCAGCAGGCCGCCCGCTGCATGGACTGCGGCATTCCCTTCTGCCACAAGGGCTGCCCCCTGGGCAACATCATCCCCGAGTGGAACGACCTCGTCTACCGTAACCGCTGGAAGGAGGCCATCACCTTCCTGCACTCCACGAACAACTTCCCCGAGTTCACCGGCCGCGTCTGCCCCGCTCCGTGCGAGGAGGCCTGCGTCCTCAACATCAGCAAGAATCCGGTGACCATCGAGAAGATCGAGCTGGGCATCGTCGAGCACGCCTGGGAGCAGGGCTGGATCGTGCCCACCCCTCCGGCCGTCCGCACCGGCAAGAAGGTGGCTGTGGTCGGGTCCGGCCCCTCGGGCCTGGCCGCTGCCTTCCAGTTGAACCGCGCCGGCCATTGGGTGACGGTGTTCGAGCGCGCCGACCGGCCAGGCGGCATCCTGCGCTACGGCATCCCCGACTTCAAGCTCGAGAAGTGGGTGCTCGATCGCCGGCTGGGCCAGATGAAGGCCGAGGGCGTGATCTTCGAGTGCAGCGTGCACGTGGGCAAGAACTACCCCACAGACCGCCTGCTGAGCGACTTCGACGCCGTGGTGCTGTGCGGCGGCTCGACCTGGCCGCGCGATCTTCCCGTCCCTGGCCGTGAGCTGAAGGGCGTGCATTTCGCCATGGAGTTCCTGCCGCAGCAGAACCGGCGCGTGTCCGGCCTCGATCCGATCGCCGAGCCCATCCTGGCCACCGGCAAGAAGGTGGTCATCCTGGGCGGTGGCGACACCGGAGCCGACTGCCTGGGCACGTGCCACCGCCAGGGCGCGGCCGAGGTGTACCAGTTCGAGCTGCTGCCCAAGCCGCCCGAGGACCGCACGCCGGACATGCCCTGGCCCAACTGGCCGATGATCCTGCGCTCGTCCACCTCCCATGAGGAAGGCGGCATCCGTGACTGGAGCATCAACACCAAGTCCTTCTCGGGCGACGAGCAGGGCAACCTCAAGAAGCTGCATGGCGTCCGCTTGGACTGGAAGACGGGCGATGACGGCCGGCCGGTGATGGAAGAGGTCAGCGGCTCCGAGTTCGAGCTGGACTGCGATCTCGTCCTGCTGGCGCTGGGCTTCCTCGGTCCTGAGAAGCCGGGCATGATCAGCGACCTGGGCCTGGAGCTCGATCCGCGCGGCAACGTGAAGGTGGACGAGAACTACATGTCCAGCAAGCCGGGCGTTTTCTCCGCCGGCGACATGCGCCGCGGCCAGTCCCTGGTGGTCTGGGCCATCTGGGAAGGCCGCGAGGCGGCCCGCGGCGTGGACAAGTACCTCATGGGCGAGACCTCCCTGCCGGCAAGCCCCGACTGGTAGCAGTCTGCCCTAGCGGCTGAGAGCTCAGCAAGCAGCGCCTGTACACTTTGTGCAGGTTGCATGAACGTCGCTGAGACCATGAAGCTGGCCCTGCCGCCGGGGACGCGGATGGTCGCCGGCGCGGCGGGCGCGGGTGCGAGCGTGACCTGGGCGACGACCTTCCGCAGCCGGCCGCCGGCGCTGGATCACCTTGAAGGCGGCGAGCTTGTGCTCGTCTCGCTGGCGACCGTTCGGATTGTGGACGCCTCCCTCAGTCTGACCCGCATCCTGCGCACTTTGCACGAACGGCGGGTAGCGGCCGTCGTGGTCGATGGGGAGATCGAAGCCGCCGCCGTCGACGCGGCGGACCAAGCGGGCCTGCCGCTGCTGGCGCTCCCTGAGGGCGCCGATCTGCACGTGCTGGAGCGCTCCATCATCGGCCTCCTCGTCAACAAGCAGGCCGAGCTGCAGGAGCGAACAAGCCAGCTGCAGCGTCAGCTCACGCAGGTGGCCATGCAGGGCAAGGGGTTGGCCGGGATTGCCGCCGAGTTCGCCAAGCAGACCGGCAAGAGCGTGGCCATCTTCGACGTGCGCATACAGTCGCTGGCCGAAGCCGGTCCGGAGGCGCCGCTGGGCGCGCAGCAGCGCCGCCGCCTGGAGCTCCTTGCGCGCAACCCGGTGCCGGTGGGGCAGGAGCCCGCGGCGGAATGGGTTGAACCGCAGGGGCAGGCCCTTCCGCGCTGGGCGGCGATCATCCCGGTGAACAACCGCGGCGCGGGCATCGTGACGCTCGCCGCCGCCGCGGACGACTTGACCGAGCTGGATGGTCTGCTGACCGCCAGGGCGGCCAGTGTCTGTGCGGTCGAGATGGTGAAAGAACGCGCGGTGGTCGAGGCCGAGACCAAGATTCAGGGCGACTTCGTCCGCGACGTGCTGCGCGGCAGCTACGCCAACGAAGCGTCCATCCTGGCTCGCGCAGCCCACCTGGAATGGGACGTCGAGGCCCGGCATGGCGTGGCCGCGCTCGACCTCGCCGCTGCCGACGGTGCTGCCGGCGCGCTGCGCTCCGCCCTGAGCCGCCGCGGCGTGAGGCCCCTCGTCGCCGCGTGGGACCGCGGAGCGGCGTTCATCTTCCCGCTCCCGGACGAGACGACCGCGGACGAATGGCGCAGCGCCGTCGATCAGATCCGGCTCGAAGTGGCCGGCCAGCTCGGCTTGCGCGGCATCTCAGCGGGCGTGGGGCGGCCCCATAGCGGCCTCAAGGGTGTGCAGCGCAGCTACGCGGAGTCCGACCAGGCGCTGCGCGCCGGCCAGCGATTGTTCGGTGCGGGCAGCACCGTGGCCTTCGCCGACCTGGGTGCGTATCGGCTCCTTGCGCAGCTGCAGGGGACGGCCGAGCTGAAGGCTTTCGAAGCCGAGACGCTGGGCGAGCTGATCGAGTACGACGAAAAATCCGGCAGCCAGCTTCTCCCGACGCTCGAGGCGTTCTTCGGAGCGAACGGCAACCTCAGCAAGACCGCGGAAGTGCTGTTCGTGCACCGCAACACCTTGATGTATCGCCTCAAGCGAATCGAGGAGCTGACCGGCTCGTCGCTCGACGATCCCGAAACGCGGTTCGACCTCCAGCTGGCGCTGAAGATGTACCACGTCGGCTCGCGCTCACACGCGTGAGCGGCTCCAGACGAAGGGCGAAGGCGGCTTCTCGGGCTTGATCGCCGCGTAGGCCACCCCGGCGACGATCAGCCAGGGCTGGTTCGTGGCGCAGCCTGCGAGCGCGACTGCGTCGGCCGCCGCTGTTCGCCACCGGCCGTGAGCGAGGTCGTGCATCAGCCATAGGCCGGCGCCCAATATCAGCGTTCGGCGCAGCGTAGCGGACGGGGACCATCGCCTGCGGCGCTGTCCCGCCCGCCCACCCTTCGCAGGGACTGCGTCCCTGCACCTGCGGTGCCGGCCAATCGACGTGCTCGCGTAGACGGCTGCTTCAGCCAGGTACACCAGCCGCCAGCGGTTCAGGGCCTCG
>Ga0070738_10007600_pt1 | contig 10757 bp, 10 predicted proteins | sample Coa_R2_2_FD_66446 | JGI IMG/M metagenome (GOLD analysis project Ga0070738, IMG submission 66446) | Surface soil microbial communities from Centralia Pennsylvania, which are recovering from an underground coalmine fire - Coalmine... | ecosystem: Environmental > Terrestrial > Soil > Unclassified ... | reverse complement strand
GCCGCCGCGATCTCGGCCAGCACGTACGACTCGGTGAACCGCTTCGAGCCGATGCGAAGGGGTGCGTCGCCGCCTTCGGCCGCGCGCGCCGGCGGGGTCGCGAGCGACAGCGCGAAGAGCACGGCCGCCGCGGCGAGCGCGGACCAGCGCGGCCGGCGCATCAGGCGCACGGCGCCCGCTGCGCCTCGACGAACTCGCGCACGAACGGATCGGCCGGCGACCGGACCAGCTCCTCGAACGGGCCGCGCTGCAGCACCCGGCCCGCCCTCATGAGGGCGACCTCGTCGCCGAGGTAACCGGCTTCGTCGAGGCTGTGCGTGACGAGGAGCACCGTCTTGCCGAGCTCCGAGAAGATCCGCTTCAGATCGTGCTGCAGCCTCGCGCGCACGATCGGGTCGAGCGCGCCCATCGGCTCGTCCAAAAGGAGCAGCTGCGGGTCCAGCATCAGCGCGCGCATGATCCCGACGCGCTGCCGCTGCCCGCCGCTCAGCTCCGCCGGGTAGCTTCGCAAGAGCCTGCGCTCGAGGCGCACGAGCGACGCGAGCTCCTCGAGGCGCGCGCCGATCCGCGCCGCGCTCCACCCGAGGCGACGCGCCAGGAGCGCCACGTTGTCGTCCGCCCGCAGGTGGGGGAAGAGGCCGCCGTCCTGGATCACGTAACCGGAGCGTCGTCGCACGGCGATGACGGTGGTCGGCCCGACCGGCACGCCGCCGACGAGGACGCGACCGGCGTCGGGCGCGACGAGCCCCAGCACGAGCCGCAGGACCGTCGACTTGCCGCACCCGCTCGGTCCGACCAGGGCGAGCGCCGTCTGCGGGCGCACCGCCAGCGTCGTCGGCGCGACCGCCAGCTGGTCGCCGAACCGCTTGGTCACGCCTTCGAGCGAAATCAACGCGCCGAAGCATACGCCGCGGCGCCCGAGGCAGGGGGTTTAGAAGGCGCCGACCTCGGTTCCGGTCAGCTCGTACCATTCGCGGGGCAGGTCGGCGTTGCGCAGGCGCACCTCGCTCGTCCTTTCGTTGTCGACCCACGACGAGGCCTGCCCGGAGGCGGCGAGCGACACGGTGGGCGCGCCGTACGGCAGCGTGCGGCGCCAGACGAGCGCCGGGTCGTTCTCGAGCAACGGGCGGACCGAGCCCGGATCGATGAGGCGCGCGCCTCCGCGCGTGGGCTCCCAGGCCAGGCCCCCCGCCGTCTGCGTCGCCCTACCGGCGCCGCCCGACAAGGCGGGCTCGCCGAAGCGCAGCGTCTCGCGCTGCGCGCACTCGTCCGCCGTGGCGGCTTCGCCGCACGTCAGGATGGACGACATCGAGGCGGGCTGCAGCGACAGCGTGCGCAGCAGCGACGGGGGCAGCGACGACGAGGCGATCGCCGGACACGACAGGGGCTGCAACGAGGAGAGCGGACGCAGCGACGAGAGCGGTTGCAGCGAGAGCGGCCCCAGCGAAGCGGGACGCAGCGACAGCGGCGTCAGCGAGGCGGGGTGCAGCGACAGCGGCTGCACCGGCTCGTGCTGGGCGGAGACGGTGTCGGCGACGCCCTTGAGGTAGGCGACGACCTCGCGAAAGGCCTGCGTCTGGTCGGCCGGCTCGTCCACCGGAACGATCGTGATCGGTTTGAATTCGGCAATCATTGGCTGTCCCTCGGTCGATCGTCGTCGCCGTCGCACACCACGGCGGTGTTCACGCAATTGCGCCCCGCGCGCTTCGAGGCGTAGAGAGCCCTGTCGGCGGCCGAGATCAGCGTCGAGCTCGACGGCGCGGCGCCGTGACCGTTCCACGCGGCCACCCCGACGCTGGCCGTCACCTGCGGCGCGCCGTCGATCTCGCAGAGGACGATCTCCGCCACCGCGCGCCGGACTCGCTCGCCTAGGCGCGCGGCCGAACCGGCGCCCTCGCGTGGAAACACGAGCGCGAACTCCTCGCCGCCCCAGCGGCCCGCGGTGGCGTCGAGCGGCCCCGCGGCCGAGAGCGCGCGCGACACGCGCCGCAGGACCGCGTCGCCCGCCGGGTGGCCGTAGGTGTCGTTCATTCGCTTGAAGTGGTCGAGGTCGACGAGCGCGAGCGCCACGGGTCCCCGCGCGCCGAGGGCGCGCTCGAGCGCGCGGGCCACGCCGCGGCGGTTCGCCAGGCCCGTGAGCGGATCGGTGTAGGCCAGGTCGCGCAGCGACGAGCGCTGCGCGCGCGCCCAGCGCATCACCTCGCGGTCGCGCAGGTGCCGCATCTGCCCGGCGATGCGCGCCCGGAGCTCGCGCGCGCGGCCCACGTCGGCGACGTAGTCGTCGGCGCCCGAGGCGAGCGCTCGCTCGGCGCCCTCGTCGTCGTCGCCGGTGCCGTACGCGATGACCGCGCGCGCGCGCGCGGCGTCGAGCTGGCGCAGCTGGCGGCACGCGGCGAGCGATCGGTCGTCGTGTCTGGGCACGCGGAGCAGGATCACGTCGGGCCGCGCGGCGAACACGCTCGCGAGCAAGTCCTCGTGCGGCGCGCACCAGGTGGCGTCGAAGCCCTCGGCCCGGAGCAGCCGAACGAGGCCCGCGCCGAGCGCCGGGTCCTCGTCGACGATCAGCACGCCGCGCGACGCGACGGGCGCGGGCGGCAGCGTCTCGAGGTCGCGCCCGGCCGCGGCGAGGGTCACCGACACACGTCGGTACGCGTTGGCGATCGTGGCGGGGTTCAGGAAGGGAGCGTGGCTCGTCATCGCGGCAAGGCCTGTCGGAACGGCTGCGCCGAGGCAGGTGCAATGGTCGAGCCAACGCCGCTTCGACGGCAAAACCGCTGAATCCGGGCGCCGCCGCCGCCAGGGCCTTGGCGCCGTCGGCGAATTGTCACTTCCGCCCACGTCGACGATGGCTTGGCGGTAGCGTTACGGCATGCGGGCTTCCGCGCTCCTGCCGATGCTGGCCGCGCTGGCGGTGCCGGGTCGCGCGTATGCCACGCCCTCCGCGCGGCTCGTGTACGCGCGATCCGGCGACGCCGCCACCTGCCCCGACGAGACGGCGCTGCGGAAGGCGGTCTCGGCGCGCTTCGGTTACGACCCGTTCTTCGCCTGGGCCAAGCAGACCATCGTCGTGCAGCTCGCGCGCGAGGGCGGCCGCTACACGGCGCGCGTGCAGCTCGTCGACGAGGAGGGCCTCGCCCGCGGCACCCGCGAGATAGCCTCCGACGAGCCGAGCTGCTCGGAGCTCTTCGACGCCGCCGCGCTCGCGATCAGCATCGCGCTGGACGCTTCGGTGCAGACCGCGCCGCCGCCTCCGGCGACGCCCCCTCCGCCGGCCGAAGCGCCGGCCTCCGACGAGACCTCCCGGGCGCCGCTCGCTCCCGCCCCCGCCGAGGAGCCGGCGCCCGAGGCGCCGCCGCAGACCACGCCGGCCGCGCCGCCGAGACCCCCTGGCCCGCTCCGGCTCGGCGTCGACGCGCTGGCCTCGGCGGGCCTCGGGTCGAACGTGATGCCCGGGCTCGACGGGTTCGCTTCCCTTCGAAGGGGCACGCTGTCGGTGGGGCTGGAGCTTCGAGTCGACGCGGCGCCGCCGGTCCGGGTCGCGCTGCCCGACAGCTTCCCGAACAGCGCGCGCGTGGCGTTTGCGATCGTCGCCGTCACGCTGGCCCCCTGCGCGCACCTCGGGCGCGCCTTCGCCTGCGTGCTCGGCGAGGCGGGGAGCATCCAGGCCTGGGCCCTCGACCTCACGAACGGCCGCTCGGACGCGGCGATCTTCGCGGCGGCCGGGGCGCGTGTGGGCGTCGAGTGGCCGCTCTCCGACCGGGTGTTTTTGCGGCTTCGCGGCGACCTCGTCGCGGACCTGACGCCCGCGACGTTCCAGCTCGATCACCAGCAGCCCGTGACCGCGAGCGCGCTGGCCGGGACGATCGGCGCCGGGGTCGGCGCGCAGTTGCCATGACGGATCGTCCCGGACGCCCCCAATGGATGGATATGAGCGGGTCGTCGTCGCCGCGCCGCCCCGACATGGGCGTGATCTTCGACGAGCACTTCGACTACGTGTGGAACGTCCTGCGCCGCCTCGGGGTTCGTGACGACGACCTCGAGGATCTCTCCCACGAGGTGTTCCTCAAGGTGCACGCCCGCCTCGACGATTACGACGCGACCCGTCCCATGCGGCCGTGGCTGTTCGGCTTCGCCTATCGGGTCGCCGCCGACCACCGGAGGCTGGCTCGGCATCGGCTCGAGGTGCTCGGCTCGCCGGTCGAGGCCGTCGACCCGATGCGCCCGGCCGACGAGCGAATCGAGACCGTCGAGGATCTGGCGCTGCTCGACGCCGCGCTCGACAAGATGGACGTCGAGCGGCGTGCCATCCTGGTGCTCCACGACGTCGAGGAACTTCCAGTGCCCACGATCGCAAAGGAGCTGGGGATCCCGGTGAACACGGCCTATTCTCGGCTGCGCATGGCGCGCGAGCAGCTCACGGCGACGCTCACCCGGTTGCAGCGCAGGCGAGGTGCCGCGTGAGCGAGCCGCTCGCGCCCCTCGACGCGCGATTGCGCGAGCTGCTGCGCGCGGCGAACCCCGCGCCGGACGGCGCGCGCGCGCGGGTCCGTGCCCGGCTGCAGCAGGCCATCCCGGAGATGCTCGCCGGCGTGCAGCCCGGCGCGTCGCCGAGCGGCGTCGCGCTGGGGCGAGCGGTCGGCCAGGCATCGCGGCTCGCCCTGGCGGCGGCGTTCGTCGCGGGAGGCATCACCGGGGCGGCGCTGCTGGCGACGCTCGCGCCGCGTCCCGCTCCGCAGCGCGTGTACGTCGGGAGCCCGGCGCCGAGCACGGCCGCCCCGCCCCCCACGCCTTCGGCGTCCGAGCCCCCGGCGACGGCGCGACCGCACGCGCCGGCCGACACGACGGCCCCGGCGGCTCCCCCGGTCGGCCCGATCCAGCGCGCGGCGTCGACCGCACCCCCGCCGCAGGCCGCTCCGCCGCAACGCGCGTCGCGCTTCGCCGAGGAGCGAATGGTGCTCGACGAAGCCCGGCAGGCGCTCGTCCAGGGCGATCCCGACCGCGCCCTCGATCGCCTCGACGCGCACCGCGCGCGCTTCGCCGACGGTCTGCTCGCGGAGGAGCGCGACGCGATGCAGATCGAGGCGCTCGTCCGAGCAGGCCGCAACGACGACGCGCGCGCGCGGGCGACCGCGTTCGCGGCGCGCTTCCCGCACAGCCTGTTCGCGTCCACCGTCGACTCGGCGATCTCGTCGATCCGCTGACCGTCGGGCCGCGTGGTCAGGGGTCAGGGCGCCGCGCCGAGCTCGGCGGCGCGCGCCTCGGCCGCCCGCGCCTCCGCGGGGCGATCCTCGCGCCGCAAGACGATCGCCAGGTTTCGATACGCGCGCGCCGAGCCGGGATCGACGCCCAGCTCGGCGTAGAGCTCGCGTTCGGCGTCCGCCCAGCGGCCCTCGGCCATGTGGATGACCGCGATGTTGTTGTGGACCACGTACGACGCGCCGAGCGCGAGCGCGAGCCGGTACTCGGAGAGGGCGCGGTCGCGGTCGCCGTCGAGCTGCAGGGTCTTGGCGAGGCAGACGTGCGCAAGCGCGGCGTGCGGCGAGGCGGCGACGGCCGCCCGCGCGAACGCGCGGCGATCACGGAAGGTCGTCTCGTACGCGACGGTCAGCGCGGCGAGGACGGCGACGGAGGCGACGGACACCGCGACGCGCGCGTGGCGCTCGCGCACAGCGGCGCGGGCGATCTCGGCCGCGACGAGCAGCGCGCCGCACGCGGGCAGGTAAAGCCGGCTCCCGAGCACGAGCGTGCCCGGAGCCGCGGCCGCCGGCGCGACGAAGAGCACGAACGCCGCCGCGCCCAGCCCGAGCACCCGCGGGCGGACGCCCGGAACCGCGCGGGCCGCGACGGCGACGAGCACGGCGAGCGCGAGCCCCGGCCAGGGCGACACGTCGGCCCGATCGCCGAGCAGGCACGGATTGAACGGCAGCAGCACCTGACCGAGGCTCACGGGCAGGAGCGCGGCGCCGCGGAGCGCCGAGCCGGCGTCGACCGGCGGATGGGCGTGGACCGAGAGGCGCGCCGCCACCCCGGCCACCCACCCGGCGACGACGACGCCGCGCGGGCGCGTCGGGCCGCGCGTCAGCACGAGGTGGGCGGCGCACACCAGCGGGATCACCAGGGCCGTCTCCTTCGCCAGGAGCGCCAGCCAGAAGGACGCGACGTGCAGCGACCTCGCCCGCCACGACGGCCGGTCGCAGTCGTGCGCGAAGGCGAGCCACGCGGCGAGGGACAAGACGGCGAGCAGCGAGTCGTTGCGGCCGGGGATCCACGCGACCGCGGACGCGACCGCCGGATGCACCGCGAACGCGGCCGCCGCCGCGCACGTGACGGCGCGGCCCAGCGAAAAGCGCCCGAGAAGCGCGAAGAAGAGCGCGCTGGCGACCAGGTGAAGGGCCAGGTTGGTCAGGTGAAATCCGCCCGCGTGCGCGCCGGCGCGGCGCGCGTCGAGCGCGAACGACAGCGTGACGAGCGGCCGGTAGTACGGATGCGACGGGTCGAGGGCGTGCATGTACGACCGAGTGAACGCGCCCGCGAACGCGGCCGGCGACGCGAGAAACCGCAGATCGTCGACCACGAGATCGCGGTCGTCGAGGTCCACGAAGTCGAACGTCACCGTGCGGGCGTGGACCGCGCACGCCGCGGCGACGACGACGCCGACGGCGAGAGCGGCGGCGCGGGGCGTGGCGGGTCCGACGGCGCGGGCTGCCGCCGCCACGACACGGCGGCCAAGCGGGCGCAGCGGGGCCACGCGCTCTTATCTCGTGCGTCCGACGTGCCGTCCAGGGTGGCATTGGGGGCCATGGACAAGTCAGCCGCATTCTCGGGCCAGGAGCTGCGTTGCGATGATTGCGGCGCGTGCGCCCGGAAAACCACCCCGCTGCGTCTGTGCGAGTCCGGCTGGACGCTCTCGCGCGTGCGCGACGCCTACGGCAATCCCGTCCTGCGCTGGCGCTGTCCGGCGTGCAGCTCCGCGCGGACGCAGCGTCCTCTGCCGAGCTGAGTCGCCAGCTCAGCGGTAGGGACCCGCGCCGCCGCGCGACCGCGGACGCCCGGTCATCCGGGCCAGGCTGGCGCCGTCCAGCTTGGCGCCGTCGAAGCAAGCGCCCTCGGCTGCGCACCCGTCGAGGTTGGCGTCGCCGAGATCGGCGCCGGAGAGGTCGGCCCCGCGCAGATCGGCCTTCTCGAGGTCGGCTGCGCCGAGCAGCGCGCCGACCAGGGACGCGCTGCGCAGGTCGCAATGCGCGAGGTTGGCGCCCGACAGATCGGCTCCAGTGAGGTCGGCGCCCCCGAGATCGCACCGCTCGAGGGTCGACGCGCCGAGCAGCGCGTCCTGCGCCCGCGACCGCCCCATGCGCGCCCGCTCGAGGCTGATCCGCTCGGCGCGCAGGCCGTCGAGAGCGGCGCCTTCGAGGTCGGCGCCGTCGAGGCTCGCCCCCGTCAGAACGGCCGCGCGCAGGTCGGCGTGTCGCAAGCTCGCGCCGCGCAGGTCGGCCCCCGCGAGGCTCGCCGCGCTCAGGCGCGCGCCGTCGAGGCCGCACGCGCTCAGGTCGGCGCCGTCGAGCCGCGCGCCCGACAGGTCGACGCCCTCGCGCACCGCCCGCTCGACCGCCTCCCGCAGCGCGCCGGTCGCATCGCGGAAGAGCAGCCGGCCGCTCACGTGGACGATGTCGACCGTCATCGCACGCCGGCTCCGTCGGGCGGGACCGAGACCCGCGCTGCCGCGCACGACCGCCCGCGGCCGCCCCACTCGATCTGTATCCGCCTGAGATCGCCCGGCGCGCGCAGCCTCTGCCCATCCGCGATCATCCGCGCGAGCGCCGCGTCGATCGCTCGAAGGAGCCGGGCGTCGGCGCCGTCGAGCGGTACGGCGACCGCCGCGACGATCGCCGGCTCGACGCCGAGCACGAGGCTCTCGTAGATCGCGTGACCGAACACGACGATTTCGTGTTCCACGGACCGTTCCACGGCGGCCCGCCCCGCGCCCGCGCCGGGCGACGGCACGATGACGCCGCCCTCGTCGAGGAGCGCGAGCGCGTCGAGCTCGGGCGTGCGGACCGGAGGCAGCCGCCGCGCGCCGGCCTCGAGCCGCTCGGCGATGGCCCGGTGCTGGCGCGCGTGCAGCGCCAGCTTCGAACGCGGGAACGTGCCCCACACGAGCGCGTTCATCAGGTCGTGCCAGCAGCGCGCGCGTGTCGGGACCTCTCGGTCGAGCGTGATGCGGCCGTCGTAGAGCGCGCGCGCGTCGACCGGCGTCCCGCGGCGGCGGCGCGGGGCGGCCGAAACGAAGCGCACCGGCGGCGCGTCCTCGAAGACGCCGGCCAGCGCCTCGACGTCCGGGAAGTCGTCGTACGGAGCGATCGAGCGCGCGGCGCGCTCGATCGGCCACAGGAGCGGGCTGCGCGAGGCGAAGTGACGATCGTACGGAGCGGCGCGCCGCAGCGCGGCCAGCGGTCTCATGATGCGGCGGCCAGGTGTTTCATCACGCCCGGGCAATCCAAATAGCATCCGGAGCGATGCGATCGCTCGATCGCCGGCGCCGGCGCGAAGCCGCTCGCCACGACGGACGATCGTCAGCGTGCCGGGCTTTTTTCAACGGGGGCGTCATGCAGTGCGCCCGCATCGGCCGTCGATTACGATCGCCCGGGGAAAGGGGACCTCCTGATGGGACCTCGTCTTGCCTTTGGAGTCGCCGGGCCGATGCTCTTGGCCGGAGCGACGGCGGTCGTCGCGTGCGGCAGCGCGACGACCTCGATCAATCCGTTCAGCATCGACGGCGGCGGCAGCGGCGCCGGCGTCTCGAGCGGCGGCTCGGCGAGCGGCAGCGGCGGCACGGCCAGCAGCGGCGGAGCGAGCAGCGGCGGTAGCGGGGGCACGAGCAGCAGCGGAGCGAGCAGCGGAGGCGGCGACGGCGGGACGACGACCGGCGCGCCCGTGCTCGAGTTCCACAAGAACCCGTCGCGCGACGGCCTGTACGTCGACCCGCTCATGACGAAGGCGAACGTCGCCGCGTTCAAGCTCGACACGACCTTCGCGCCGACCATCACCGGCAACGTGTACGCCCAGCCGCTCTACGTCACCAACGGCCCGGGCGGCCAGGCCGCGTACATCGTGGCGACCGAGAGCAACCATGTCACGGCGATCGACGTCACCGGAAAGGTCCTCTGGGACCAGTCCTACGGCACGCCCGTCAACAGCGGCCTTCCCTGCGGCGACATCACGCCGCTCGGGATCACCGGCACGCCGGTCATCGATGCGTCGTCACGAACGGTGTACTTCGACGCGATGACCAACAACGGCGGCACGCCGACGCACATGATCCACGCCGTGTCGCTCGACAACGGCGCCGAGCTGGCCGGCGGCTGGCCCGTCAACGTCGACATGCACGTGACCGGCTTCACGTCCAACACGCAGAACCAGCGCGGCGCGCTCGCCCTGCTGAACGGCGTCGTGTACGTGCCTTACGGCGGCCTCGACGGCGACTGCGGCAGCTACCTGGGCTACGTGCTCGGGATCCCGGTGGCCACGCCCACGGCGGTGACCGTGTTCGGCGTCGGCGGGATGTTCCCCTCCGGCTCGACGGCCGCGGCGAACGCCACCGCGGGCGGCATCTGGGCCGGGGGCGGCGTCGCGCGCGACGACAGCTCCCTCTACGTCTCCACGGGCAACACGATGTCGGCGGCGGCCTCGCACGCGGCGCCCGCGGTCTGGTGCGGGGGCGAGGCGGTGCTGCGGCTGGCGCCCGGGCCCGTGTTCACGAACAGCAGCGCCAACGAGTTCTATCCGACGAACTGGGCGATGCTCGACCGGACCGACGAGGACCTCGGCGGCTCGAACCCGATCGTCTTCGACATGACCGGCGCCGACGGCGGGACGATGCACCTCATCGCGGCGCCCGGCAAGGACGGCTTCCTGTACGTCGTCGACCGGGACAACCTGGGCGGGATGGGCGGCCAGCTCTCGATGACGGCCGTCGGTCCGCAGGGCACCGGCGGCCCCGGCGCCCTCACCGCCGCCGGCGCGGCGTACACGACCGGCAAGGGCACGTACGTGGCCTACCGGATCAACACGGGTCCGGGGGTCGGCTGCGCGGCGGGCACGGGCGCCGCGCGCGGTAGCATCGGCGTCGCGCGCATCACCGGCAACCCCCCGACCGCGCAGGTCGTGTGGTGCTCGGCGGAGTCATCGATGGGATCGCCGATCGTCACGAGCAGCGGCAGCGGCGACGTCATCGTGTGGGACGCGAACACGCACCTCTTCGGCTACGACGGCGACACGGGCGCCAAGGTCTACTCGGGCACCGACACGATGGCGAGCTCGATGCACTACTACGCCACGCCGATCGAGACCGGCGGCCGCGTCGCGGTGGCAACCTCGGGCCCCGGGCACCTGTACGTCTTCCATCGCTGAGCCGGCGGGGCCATCCCCGTCCGCCGGCCGCGCTCCGCTTCGGCGGCGGCGCACCCCGCGCACGGCGCGCACGGCGCGCACCGTCAGAAGTGCAGCGCGATCGTGCCGAGCACGGTCGCCGGCGGCGCCGCGACGATGTGGCGCGCGAGCGACGCGGGCTGCTGCCCGGGTGACAAGCTCCAGTTCGAGACGAACAGCTCCTCGTCGTCGGCGTACTGGAGGCCGAGGACGTTGTAGGCGTCCACCCCGACCTCGACGACACCCCACCTCAGCGCGGCGTTCGCGTTGAGCACGTGGGCCGGCGGCTCGACGACGGTGTCGCTCAGGTGCCGTCCGCCGAGCAGCGTGTA
>Ga0070738_10007597_pt1 | contig 10760 bp, 9 predicted proteins | sample Coa_R2_2_FD_66446 | JGI IMG/M metagenome (GOLD analysis project Ga0070738, IMG submission 66446) | Surface soil microbial communities from Centralia Pennsylvania, which are recovering from an underground coalmine fire - Coalmine... | ecosystem: Environmental > Terrestrial > Soil > Unclassified ... | reverse complement strand
CAATATTACAACACACCACTTTCATCATTTCATCTTTTGCACTCCTTAAAAAGATAATAAGTATTTCTTATTAATTGAGTATTGTGTGATACTTACTTTTCTGTAGTCAATTGTGGCTAATACCTGCGACGTGCGTCGCGATCGCCCTTTTGGGAAAACTTTTTGGTTTACTGATGATTACTACGTTAAGAAAGTGTCAGTAATTCCGTTCCATGAGAAGCATAACTTGGTTCTTGGCAGATTTTGGTGATCAACACGGAAACTCGTTTTAAGGCAGACGGCAGAAGGTTTTAAAACGTTTTGTTATCCAAGCGTGGGACTTGTGACCAAGACGGGCGACCCAAGCTTTAGCCCAGTGCCCTTTAGGGCAATCGCTTGCGGCTTTCTTGTGATGCAGATGTTCTATAATCTTTACCCTGCCTCAATTATGGGAATCTTTCCTTCTTTCTTCCCTTCTGCCGTCTGCCTTACCCCCAACAAGCGATCACCAAAAGTTGCCAAGAACCCATAACTTATCCGTTTTGTATTAAAACCATATCGTGTCCGGAGCAGACAAGTTATCCTTCTAGTCACATACAAAACCCCTATTGCTTACCGTAATTAAGTTTTGAGGTTTTTCAACTCAATTTATAGTTTTGAATTATACCTTGTCCTATGAGATTTTGAAGTAGATCTCGACCGTTTGGTCACACGATGGTTCAAATCACACAACTTTACTGTTACCTCAAAAGGAACTTGAGGATAGAGAATGGCAATAGAATTTGTCTGTTGAGTTCACAAAAAACACAGATAAATTTAGATTTTATCTGTGTGCGACTCAGGTCAATTTTGGTTTAATTCAGATTTTGATAAGAAGTCTGATACATCTTGGTGGTTGTGATGTATCGACTAAAAGTAATTACTATCTCAGCAATTACTTATGCAGGCATTAAAACTGTGTCGATGATGTGGATAACGCCGTTATCAGCCGCAACATCTGGTGTTGTGACTGTGGCATTATTTATCTTGACCCCATGTGAAGCGTCAATTTTCACATCTTCACCCTCAACCGTTTTAGCTGATTTCAATTTAACTACATCAGCCGCTAGCACCTTGCCAGAAACGACATGATAAGTCAAGATTTTTTTCAGTTTAGGAATGTCCTTAAGTAATGCATCTACTGTACCTGCGGGAAGTTTAGCAAACGCTTCATCAGTAGGTGCAAAAACGGTGAATGGGCCAATACCTTTGAGAGTATCTACCAGACCAGCGGCCTTAACAGCAGCAACCAAAGTACCGAAAGAACCAGCCTTAACAGCGGTATCTACAATGTCAGCCATGTGATTTCCCCTAGATTTTTTGTCATCTCTTAACAATATTAAGTATGACAGGCTGTTGTTTCAAATCATGTTTCAAAAAACGTTGCAATAGCGTATAAGTTGTCTAGTTTAGACTAAAAAAATAAATGTTATGGCGATAATTTGAAACTGATTAACTAAAATTATATTTTCAGTAATGTAATAACATCGATACTAGAAAATAACCATGATAATTCAGCAAAATAACTACAATAAATCAGTATAAGTGAATCTGCTATTAGTAATAGTTTATCAAAAAATATTGCTTTTGAATAAATTATTGATCGATTATATATGTCTATAGATAAATACATTTGTCAAAATTAAGAGCCTACAAAATTTTGCCAGTTTTTGCTACAATTCTCCAGATATCAGTGTGGAGTTTATAAGGTAGCTTGGACTTTCAAAACCCAAGTTTAACCAAATCTACCACTGACGTAATCTTTTGTGGCTTCCTGCTGAGGATGATTAAAAATCACGTTTGTTGAGTCGTACTCTACCAAGTTAACAATCATTACAGGCACTTAAGGCGTAAATAAATGTCCAGCCTTGGTGGTTGATCTGTGGGCGTAGTCGAGTATTTGTTTTAATAAGGCGCAATCATTTATTTTTTTGGATCTCCCACCTATGAAAACCACCTCATGCATAACAAAAAGGTGGCAGATAATGAATTGCTTAATTCAGTGCTTTTATCTTATCTAACCTATTGCTAATAAAACCACCACTTTGATTTATGGTGTTGCTGCATCATGGGATGATTTCGCCTAATTGAAGACGAATTTTCAATGGTTTCAACCGCAAATTCATCCCGCATTTATGCAACGCCTGATTTATTTACGCCTTAAGTGCCGTAGCTAGCGGGGATGCGCTCGATCTGGGCATAGCCACTGAATATCAACTGTTGACCTTGGGTTTCTAATCGGTTGAGCCACATCGTAATGCCATCGAGATCAAAGCGATCCAAATCAACCATGCAATCCAAAACTTGAGCTAAGACGACGCTCAGAGTTTGAGATATGTGCCGTTGAAATTCTGGCACGGTGTCTGGTTCAAACTTCGGGTCACAGAAGGCAAGGCGGCGTCGCCGCTCAATAGCTATGGTTGCACTCAGCCTGATTGGCACGAGTTCGCCGTTACTTAGGTCAGCCTCAGCCCAAATTCGCACCCGATTGTTGGGCAACAACTTTAACTGGATGGCTTCAAAAGAGACCAACTCACTGGTAGATATGTCGGATAGGGCAGGCAGGGAGAGGTTCAGCAGACGCTTTTTCACCAGTTCCGCCTTGAAAGCGTGGTTGATGCCTGCTTCTGAAAGGATGACTTGAGCCACAGCTTGGGTAGGTTGCTTTAGAGTGAGTTTGCCGCTCAAAACGCTGCTGAAGTCAATTGCTACGGCATCGGTCTGAAAAGACACTTCTTCCGCCCTGAAATCATTGCGGATGACAAGTCCACGGCCACTCATTGTGAAGCCATCGATACTGCCTTGCAAGAGTTTACTAGAAGGGTGGCATTGGACAAAGACTTCTACTGACTCGCTTTGAGTAAATAAGTAACGAATCGTTTTGCTAGCAACAGTGTTGAGTAAGCGCTCTCCCCAATCGCTTCGAGTGGGATTAGTTAAATCATTACGACTGCCAAACATAGAGGTTTCCTCGACAAAACTTCTTCGGCTCAATATGGATGCCAGGGAGCTAGTTGAGGAGGTAATCAAGCATTGATGCTAGCAGGGCTGGCCTCGTCTTCTGGCATTGTGAACAACAATAAAATGACCAAATCTAGTAGCAATTTGCTGTTCTGCTTTAGCCAGAGACGGTTCCCGAATTTAGCCTTCACTCATGTTTCAGCAATTGCTAGTACGTTATATCCTGAATAATCATCTGCTTATACAACATGAGTAAAAACTCATGGGCTTGTTCATGGCATATATGCTGTACTTAGTCGGCAAAGCAACGGATGCTAAATTCTTGCTCTAAAGATAATTTGATGGGCTGATTCATTGCTGGCTTCTGTGCCAAACTGGGACGAAAACTAGAGGCTCAATCCTAGCTAGATACCTTAAGTCTGAACCTAAATACCTAGCTATTGTTACACCTAGCTGACAGCAAATGCACTTAGCAGTGTCAGAGCAACAAACACGATAGCTACTGCCCCTTGGAAGATGTAGCGCTGTTGCTGTTCTGGTGAGGGATACTCTGCCAAGGACATACCAGGTTGAATTGCGTAGTTATTGATCATTCCTTCATCATCTAATGTGTAGCCAGTTGCGAGAGGCATATTCAGCAATTGATTGCCTTCTCTGTGTCTACGCGCTTGAACTTCAGCCGGGATCAGTTCACTGCCGTCACTAGGAAGATGTGCGATCGCTTTGTTCGGTTTCTTTCCTGCTTTTAAATCTCCTTGTTTATTGAAATGCATTTCCAATGGCTCGCAAATGTAAACCTCCGCTTCCATAAAGAAGCTGTCAGCAGTCATACAATCATCAAGGTTGAGGGTCTTCCCTTCTTTGTCGGTGTAGCGCATGGGTGTGACCTTATGTTTAAGTTATATGTAATTATTATAACAAATTATTTACAAAGTTGAAATACTATGTGATATCGCTTCTATTCTTTTAGGGAGATCCTTAAAAAGAAAATCAGTAAACCAAAAAGTTTTTTAGAAGCCTTGCCGTACGGACATTTCACCTAAATGGAGGCATTCCACAAAACAACATATTCATGAGCATTTCAGCCGATGCCACGGCCGACCTTAAGGCGAGGCTTTTGCCGCCACTACGTGAACGCTCTTAACCCAATGCTATTTGCCTTCTTGTTCTCAGTTCGCTTCGCGATTGGGCGAAGCCCAGCGCTGCTAGGCGATCGCTGTGGAAACATACATAGAATTGAAATCCCATATTAGCCCTTTCCGTGTATTACACCGTAAAGGGAATTAATTGGTGCTTGACTGCCGTGTAATACACGGAAGTAAGTGGATTCAGACAACTTCCTTGAAGTGGATTTAACTTACAGTTATTAGGTTTGCTTATCATATCTTTTTTCCAGAAAATCTGAAAAAATGTATTCAAAAGTACAGTTAATTAGACAGCATTCTGATTTTCAATCGGTTTTTCAAGGCAATCGCCAAAGTTTTCGGTCTACTAAAAGTCGAAGACTAATTCCGATCTTTACTTCGGATTGGTGTCTCCTTTTTCCCTTTCATGCAACAAAGCCAATTTTCGGGTATTTAGCGATCCTACGAACGATTCAGCGTTGGTGCAGCTTGAACCTGACTCAATAGACTGTGCAGTTTTTCACCTTCGATCGCTTCTGTTTCTAAAAGTTGAGTCGCGATCAATTCCAGTAAGTCTCGGTTGTGCTTGAGTGTATCCAAGGCTTGATGATGAGCCGTTTCCACAATTTCTTTCACCTCGCGATCGATCGCCCGTGCTGTTTCCTCGCTCATGGTGCGGCGGGGATTGGCTACACCATCACCTAGGAACATAGCTTGCTGTCCCTGCTGGTAAGCCTGCGGTCCCAAAGTTTTGCTCATCCCGTAGGTCGTCACCATCCGCTCTGCCAGATCGGTCGCCCGTTGCAAATCGTTGGATGCCCCAGTGGTAATACTGCCAAACACAATCTCTTCGGCTGAGCGTCCACCTAGCAAGGTAGCAATCTGACCTCGAAGTTCAGCTTCGTCCATGAGGAATCGATCTTCCGTTGGCAGTTGCAGCGTGTAACCCAGCGCTGCCATCCCACGGGAGACGATCGAGATTTTTTCGATCCGACCGCTTCCTGGCATCAGAGAACCGACCAAGGCGTGACCGACTTCGTGGTAAGCCACAATCTTCTTTTCTTTGTCGTTGAGAACACGGCTTTTCTTTTCCAGACCTGCTACGATCCGCTCGATCGCTTCAGTAAAGTCCGCCTGTACCACCGTTTGACGTTGATTGCGGGCTGCTAACAGAGCCGCTTCATTCACTAGGTTTGCCAAGTCTGCCCCAGCAAAACCAGGGGTGCGAGTCGCGATCGCCTTGAGATTTACATCCTCACCTAGCTTCACCTTCTGAGCATGGATTTTGAGAATTGCTTCTCGTCCCGATAGCTCAGGGCGATCGACCAAAACTTGACGGTCAAATCGACCAGGACGCAACAGAGCAGGGTCTAATACTTCTGGACGATTGGTTGCTGCTAACACAATCACAGTGGCATCGCCAACCGTAAACCCATCCATTTCTGCTAGCAGTTGGTTGAGCGTCTGTTCCCGCTCATCATTACCGCCATAGAACCCACCACTGCTACGAGACTTACCGATCGCATCTAATTCATCAATGAACACAATGCAGGGAGCCTGTTTCTTCGCCTGCTCAAACAGATCGCGGACTCGTGAAGAACCCACACCAACAAAGAGTTCTACAAACTCAGAGCCAGAGATACTGAAGAACGGCACTCCTGCTTCCCCTGCCACCGCTTTAGCCAGCAGCGTTTTACCAGTCCCTGGTGGACCTACCAACAACACCCCTTTGGGAATCCGCGCCCCAATCTGGGTATAGCGCCCTGGAGACTTGAGGAATTCTACAATCTCAACCAATTCAGCCTTGGCTTCCTCTACCCCAGCCACATCGGCAAAGGTAATTTTGGCAGATTCTCCCTCTACATATACTTTGGCTTTGCTCTTACCTATCGAGAGAACACCTTGCGGCCCGCCACCACCCCGTCTGATAAAAAACTGCCAGATTGCTACAAAAATCAGGGGTGGAATCACCCAGCCCAGAAGACTGCCAAACCAGGCATTCTGGGGCGAAGGAGCAGCGGCAAATTCAACACTCTTCTCTTCTAACAACTTGGGCAATCCCAAATCAAAGATGGGTGTAGTAGAGAACACTTGTCCAGCCTGGTCATCAACCGTTTTCAATTGAAACTGAATCTGGTTCTGACCAACTTGCACCCGCTCAACTTCCCCTGCCTGAACCTGATGGATGAACAGGCTATAGGGAACACCGGGAATCTGAGGACCTAAGACAAAAGGCAATATAAAATTTGTGATCAGGAACAAAGCTGTCAGTGCCAGTAAAATGTTACCGATCAGGCGGTTCAGATTGGAAGTTGGTTGTTCTTTAATCGGCATCGCTATCACTTATTATTTAAAAAGCTTTATTTAGTAGGTGCGGAAAACAGCAAAACATATTTACCTGTCAATCCGCGTACCTATCTTCGATTTGGACGAACTGAACTAACCCTTCGGTGTCCAGACGGTTTGATTTCCTTGACCCCAAGCGCCATCAAACTTTGTCACTTTGACATCCCCTAAAACCTGAGTTTGGCAAGCTAGTCGGCGGTTCTGCGCGAGAGAATGGGGCGGTAGCGAGCGCCGTGTGCGCTCGCGCCATTCTGGTTCCGAAACAGCCCCTTCTACCTGAACTGCACAAGTGCCACAAGTGCCGAGTCCGTGGCAGTTGATCGCTGAAGTAGCCCCGTTGTAGAGGTCAATCCCATTCTGGAGAAGCACCTGACGTAAATTAGCCCCTTGAGTGCATTCAAAGGTTTTTTCTTGAGCGGTTACTTTAGGCATAAAAGTCGATCTCCACTGCTAGGATTTAGATATTCATTTCAAGCGGAAATTCATGATGCGGCTTTAGCCTGCGATTAATGCACTACAACTGTAGTGCAAAATACTCAGTATTACAGCTAGATGCGTCCCCAACTATGAGTTCTGTAGCTCTCTGTGAGGTGTGAAGACTTGGCGCTTCATACAGTTATTCAACTCAATTTCTGCTTGACTCAGTTTGGGGTTAGTCTTGAGGTTAAAAGCTCGTTCAAGCTGATCGTTGCCCATTTCGTCCCAGGCACGCTTGAAGCTTGGCTGGCTGAGTTGCTTGGGTAAGCAACTAATGAGAGCGCTTAAACTCTCATCACCCTTGGCAGGAGTTGCGGTCGAAGCCAGCGAATTGGGCATGGCGATCGCTGAGTTGAAGGAAAGCCCTGGCAGCCAGATTAAGCCAGCCAGCAATCCTGTGAGGAGCGTGCGACGCAGTAAATTAAGAAATTGGTTAAAGCTAAACATTGCCAAATTCCCTTTTCCTAAGCGAGTTTACTTTTGAAACCTAAGTGAGAGCAGCAGAGAACCCTTCTGTTGGATAGCCAATTGCTTTCCAGGCTGCTAAACCATCCAACAGTTCAGCAACATTTTTATAACCCGCTTTACGCAGATTCAATGCTGCTTCGGCGGTTTGCTCATTCGTCTCACCGTAAACATAAATGTCGCGGATTAGTTCAAAATTAGCGATCGCACGGGCAACTAGTTCGTTCATGGGAATCGAAACGGCTCCCATGATGTGGGTGGCATTGAAGGCATTACGATCTCTGACATCAACGATTGTTAAGGCTGGTTCGCCCCAATCGAGACGCTTTTTAAGGCTGGCAATGCTAGACTTATCCTCGATTGGTTTAGGAATGGGAATGAAGTTAGGAATGAAATTCATATTTTACCTTTGGTATATTACCAACAGCAGTTGATTTGAGGCAGTGTAAAATAGTTGACCTATGCAACGGCAAAGGAGCGGGGTCAGCATCACAGCAGAACAACTGCTGACCTACAAAATACTCCAAAAGTGAAGCAAGCCTTGACCAGAAAAAACTTCAATCAGGACGGCGGATATAAAGCCAATCATCGCTAAACGACCGTTCCAGAGTTCCGCTTGAGGTGTAAATCCCCAAAGCCAAGCATTGCGCTTATCGTTCATTGAGGAGGTGATGTTTGTGTTAGCTGACATGGTTAATACTCCAAGTTTTGTGACTTTCAGGAATTACTCATTTGTGCAAAGCAAGGATTGCTTCGGTGGTTTTACACAGAGGCGAAATCTTGATCTAATTTCCACTCTTGTTTCAGAATCTCCTTATACATCGTTTCCCGAATCATCATGTGCTTATACTGCAAGATCAAGAACTCTTGAGCTTGCTCGCGGGACATTTGCTGCACTTAATCGGTAAAGTTTCTCAGGTTAAATTCTTGCTCTAAAGTTAGTTCGATATCCTTTGCCATAGTGCCTTCTGTAACTCAATTAGGGTGAAAACTGTGAGTTTGATGTTGTACTAGCTATGTTTTATGGTTTGTCTGTGCCATAAAAGTTTCCTGGGAATTAGTTTTGGCAATGGCTCTGCTTCTCGTGTCCATACTCGTTTAGAAAGGTCGGAACAAGAAAGTCTAGAAGATACTTGCAATCATGATCAAGCTGAGGTTGAAAAAATGGCCTACTGTAGGGCTAAGTCCAAGTGCCTTATCTTTTCTACCGAAGAGTGAAAAGCAGTGACCAAGCTTGAGTTGCGTTGATTTTTTCAAAGTGATTGAAACCGGGTCTGAAGACAAAAGGACTAAACACAGAGGGACTAGTACCGTCGTGAAGTCAAAAGACTTATATTCTCCGCTTTTGCGCCATTTTGAATGGTAGGTTTATTTCCACCGTGGTGTACTAGTTAAGTCAACATTAGGTTTCATTGGTTTTATCCTTATATATTGCAAAAGTGTTCAGGAGACCTCTTGCGTAAATACCAAAACGAAAGCTGAAAGTATAGTATTGACGTTAGCGAAAACGACTTATGCAAGAGGTCTAGGGTATATGGTGAAGTTAAATTTCCTACAAGCCAGTCAACAGACCAATCACGCCCAGGCTTCCTAGAGCCACTTTTCAAAACGTCTCCGCGCGTTTTTCTGGATACTGAGTAAAGCTAAACCGAGGCTCATCAATCATGTGCTTTCAAAGATTCGATGGCGTAGTTGTTCAGCCTACCGAATTCTTCCGTCACCAATACCGCTTTTTATCAGTTTTTTTTTGGACTTTTGTAATTTTTTGTAAATTAAATCTAACACTTCTGTTACAAAACTGCAATGTTTGTTGCCAAATAAAATAAATAATGATCAAAAAAATTTTCGGAATTACCTGTAGAAAATACATCCAAACAGTTGTGGGGCAGCATTCTGGGCTTTGAAGGTGCGATGGCATTCATGCTTGGGCATTATGCTGTTTGGTTGGGAGCGGGTACATCCGGTGATTCACTACCTTGCCACCATCATGGTTGCCTTTGATGCCAACCTGTCTACCTTCTGGATTTTGGTGGCTAATTCCTGGCTACAAACCCCAGTGGGCGGCGAGATGGTGGATGGCAAGTTTATTGTCAGTGATTACTTTCAGGCAATCTCGAATCCTTTTATGGTGAAAAGCGTGTCGTCGCACATGTTCTTTCGCACGCTGGAAACGTCCTTATTCGTGATTGGTGGCATTAGCGCCTGGTATATTCTCAACAACCGTTATCAGGTGTTCTTTGCGCGATCGCTAAAGATTGTGTTAGCCGCCGCGATCGCCGTCACCCCATTGCAAATCTACATCGGACATCTGAGCGCCGAGCAGGTGGCTCACTATCAGCCAACCAAACTGGCGGCAATGGAAGCCAAGTGGGAAACCAGCCCGGCTGGACAGCCTGCCGATTGGAGCTTGTTGGCACTGCCCGATGAAGCTGGACAAAAGAATACGTGGGAAATCACCATTCCTAATGGGTTAGGCTACATTCTGGAATTCAAGAAGAACTTGTCTGAACCCGTCCGGGGCTTGAAGGAATGGGCACCGAGCGCTCGCCCCCGCATGGTGGGATTGATCTACTATTCTTTCCGGATTATGAGCGGGATTGGCTTCTTTTTGGGGTAGTGGTATAGAAGTAGTGATTTTCTGAGCATCGGTTCTTGCTGAATTAGACTTTCAGATTCTGATTTCACTACATATTTACCACTACCAAAACATTTACTTGCTCCTGCCATCCCCTGTCCCAGTGGGGTGGCTTTAGGTATCAAAAAAATCTCAAAATTTTCTCCTAATTTCAAAATTTCCTCATAATTGAGGAATAGGATATTTGCTAACTAAAACAGTTGATCATCTCGAGGCCACCCTATTTACCTCGCGGGTGGCTTTTTACCCTTCATACCTATTAACCCTTGTGGCTATTGCCCCTAGTCCTATCATCTATTCAATCTAATAGAATAAAACCACGTAAAGATTGACCTAAGAGCTACCCCAAAGAGAACGCGGGATGGCTCTTTTATTCCTCTGCGCTTGTCTAGTTGTTGTCTATCAGTATTAAACTAGCAGTTTATAATGACGTTAACCTCATGAACTGTATTGTCACGTCTTTTGGTGGAGGGTGACATTTGACTTTAGTTGTGCAATTACTGATTTCAGGAATTAAGGTTTTTTGCAATAACTCTCCTCGCCTGCAGGCATCCCAGCTCCTATGGGGTGGTTTTTGCATGTTCTACTACCCGAGATCTGCACAATTAACAGATACTCCTAAGAGACACATTTTGAAATCCTTATATAGCAAGGCTTCTAGAGATTTGAGTAAAATGTGTTTCTTTCATATTTCACGGGAGCGATCGCCGCGCCCGTTAGAGGCTCAGATCTTG
>Ga0070738_10007595_pt1 | contig 10764 bp, 8 predicted proteins | sample Coa_R2_2_FD_66446 | JGI IMG/M metagenome (GOLD analysis project Ga0070738, IMG submission 66446) | Surface soil microbial communities from Centralia Pennsylvania, which are recovering from an underground coalmine fire - Coalmine... | ecosystem: Environmental > Terrestrial > Soil > Unclassified ... | reverse complement strand
CGGGAACCTCAGGCATCGACGTGGTCTACGGCGGCTCGGTCGCGAGTTCCAGCAGTCTCGCGCTCGTCCAATGAGATGGCGCCGCGGCGCGGCCGCGGCCCGGCGGGGACTCGCCTCGCGAAACCGCCCGCCGATGTTCCAAGAAGCAACGCGGGCGGGCGGCGATCCGGATCGCGGCCTAGGTTTCCATCAGGAGCAGCGCATTCCCGGACCGGATCGGCCCAAGCCATGGTCGATCACGTTCACTGAGCAGTGTAAATTCACCCGGCTCACGCTCGCCTTCGATCGGGGCTTGCCGTCGATCGGTCGTACACTCACCCTGCCCCAGTCAGTCTCGATGCCCTGGCCGGCGTCGACCACCAGCGTACCCTGAACCGGAGATCCGAGTCGGTACCAGACGGGTCGGAAGTCAATTTCGTAGGGTGGGTGAAACCGACCGATCTGCAAGACTTCCAAGGTTTTGCGTGGGTGGGTTTCACTCACCAACGACCGTCAGACCCGGCTTCGGGAACCGACTCTCAATGTCCGACCTGCCGCGTCTCGCGAGGGACTGGCGAACCGTGACCCGCCCGATCAACCATGCTGGTGGCCGATCCAGACGAATTGCCGCGATCGCGTCGAGGTCGAGGCGGAGACTCCACGCCATGGGGGAGTTTGTGTGGCATGTTGATTTCACGTAAGCTTCCAGCGGATGCCTGTCCGCGCCGGGGGATTGTCGCCGTTTTGGTCGCCGTGCTGATGCCGGTGGTCATCGGCGTGATGGCGCTGACGCTCGACGGCGGCCTGCTCTATCTCCAACGGCGGCAGGCGCAGTCGGTCGCCGACGCCGCCGCCCTCGCCGGCGCCTACCAGCTTTACAATGGCTCCAATTTCAGCGTGGCCCAGAACGCGGCGATTGCGATCGGTGCGCAGAACGGAGTCACGATCTCGGCGTCGCAGGTGACCGCCCCCAAGACGGGGTATGTCGCGGTGTCGGTGACGACCAGCAAACCCAGGCTCTTCAGCGGCCTCTGGGGAGCCGGAACCCTGTCAGTCACGGCCAGCGCCGTCGCGCGGGGGACCGCGAACCCCTACTCGAAGGCCGCGATCCTCGTCCTGAATCGGTCGGGCTCCTCAGTCACGCTCTCGGGCACGACCCAGGTCACCGCCGTCAATGGCAGCATCATCGTCGATTCGACCTCGGCGGCGTCGATCCTCTCCTCCGGCACACCCTCGATCACGGCGCCGGTGCTCGATCTGTCGGGGAACATCAGGTACTCGGGGCACAATCCCAACAACGCGACGGTCACGAATTACAGCCAGCCGAACACCCCCGATCCCTTGGCGGGGATCCCCGCCCCCAGCTCCAGCGGCATGACCGTCCAGAGCAGCTCCGCCATCTCCCTCTCAGGGAGCTCGACCCGGACGTTGAATCCCGGCGTCTACATCGGCGGCATCACCATGAGTGGTTCCTCGTCCGTCACCCTCAACCCGGGTGTCTACTACATCAACGGCGGCGGGATCAACATGAGTGGCACGACGAGCATCACCGGCAATGGCGTCTTCATCTACAACACCGGCGGCGGCACGATCAACCTCAGCGGCACGGGTACGATTTCCCTCAACCCCATGACCAGTGGGACCTACGCCGGGATCACCATCTTCCAGGACCGGTCCAACACCGCCGGGGCCACGATGTCGGGGGGATCGAACATCAGCAACACCGGCACCTTCTACTTCCCCAGCTCCACGTTGACCCTCAGCGGCAACAGCGGTGTCGCCGCCATGGGCTCACAGATCATCGTCAATAACCTCACGTTTTCGGGAACCTCAGGCATCGACGTGGTCTACGGCGGCTCGGTCGCGAGTTCCAGCAGTCTCGCGCTCGTCCAATGAGATGGCGCCGCGCCGCGTCGCGTCGCGGCCGCGGTCCGGCGGGGACTCGCCTCGCGAGACCGCCTGCCGATGTTCCCAAAACGCGACGCGGGCGGGCGGCGATCCGGATCGCGGCCTAGGTTTCCATCAGGAGCAGCGCATTCCCGGACCGGATCGGCCCGCCCTTGCACGACAGCGATCGGATCGGCCAAACTTGCGGTCTATTTCCATGATATCTCAATCGAAATATCCATCGAGGCAGCTTGGAGCAGCGATGCCCGTCGGGTCGCGGCGGGTGCCCCGAGACCCGCGCCGGTCGCGCCGGGGCCTGGCTGCCGTCGAGCTGGCGGTCCTCCTGCCCCTGCTGGTCTTCGCCTGCATGGCCGCGATCGACTTCGCCCGCGTCGCCTTCGCCCTGGTCACGCTCCAGAACTGCGCCCGCAACGGAGCGCTCTACGAGCTGTACAAGGCAGCCGGAATGTCACTCCCCTCGGGCTGGACCAGCCTGTCCACGGCCGTGCAAGCCGACGCCGGCAACCTCACCGTCACGCTGCCCAGCACCGCCGATGGCAACGCGAACCCGTACTCGCCCCAAGCCAGCTCGAACAACTACGTCACGGTCACGGTGCAGTGCAATTTCACTCTGCTGACGCTCGGCGCCGAGCGGGGCTTGCCCTCGATCGGCGGGACACTCACCCTGACCCAGACGGTCTCGATGCCCTACCCGGCGTCGACCGCCACCGTGCCCTGAACCGGAGATCGGTGCCCGAGGTCCCGCGTCTCGCGAGAGGCTGGAGAATCATGATCCGCCGGAAACAGCGACTTACCGACCGCCGCGGCACGACGGCCCTGGAATGCGCGCTCGTCAGCCCCTTGGTCATCCTGCTTCTCATGGGGATGCTCCTCATGGGCCTGGGCGTCTTTCGCTACCAGCAGCTCCAATCCCTGGCGCGCGAGGGGGCGCGGTATGCCTCGGTCCACGGCCCCCAGTACGCGTCGGAGAATAATACGTCCCAGGCATCGACGTCGACTGTCCTGAGCTATGTTGATGGCCTGGCGGTCGGTCTCGGCGGCTTGGACTGCACCGCCGTGACTTACTCCGCCTCGAGCCTGCCTTGCACCGTGAGCGTGACCCTCACCTACACCTGGACACCCGGGCGGCTCTTCAGCCCCACGACCTGGACGGTGACATCGACGATGCCGGTGACGTACTGAGAGGATCCCCTTCCAGTTGCCTCGCGCGGTGTGAGGTCGACGACGCCGGGGATCGTGATTGCTACAAAACATGACCCTTCTGAATCACGCATGTCTTGGGACTTACCTGGGAGACATCGAGGATGTTGGCACAACGAGGAACATCGCGGAGCGCGACCGCGCGACGCGGGATGGTCATGGCGCTGGTGGCTGTCTTCATGCCCGTGATCATCGGCGTGATGGCGCTGGCGCTCGACGGCGGTCTGCTGTATCTTCAGCGGCGACAGGCGCAGTCGGTCGCCGACGCCGCCGCCCTGGCCGGCGCCTACGCGACCTATACTGGCTCCAATTTCACCGTGGCCCGGAGCGCGGCCATCGCCATTGGTGCACAAAATGGATACACGATCTCTGCGTCGCAAGTGACCGCCCCGAAGACGGGGTATGTCGCCGTGTCGGTCACCTCCAGCAGACCCAGGTTCTTCAGCGCCCTCTGGGGGGCGGGAACCCTGTCGGTCACGGCCAGCGCTGTCGCCAGGGGTTCGACCGGATCCTTCAAAGGCTCCGTCCTCTTGCTCGGTTCCACTGGGACCGACCTTTCGGCCAGCGGGAATGGTTCACTGAATATCGTGGGCGGCTCGCTGTCCAACGGCACCGGCTCGGTTATCATTAATTCCACGTCTTCCAGCGCGGCTTCGACGAATGGCAACGCGACCCTCACTGCCCCGGCGTTCTCCATCACGGGGAACTACAGAGGTAACCTGGTGGGCTCGATCACGACCGGTGTCAGCCCGACGTCCGACCCCCTGAGCTCCCTCACACCCCCCAATCCGCTGAGCCTCACAGCGCGAGCCTATACCGGTCAAACGACCCTCCAGCCCGGCGTCTATGTCGGCGGGATCTCGCTCTCCGGCAACGCCAGTGTCACCTTGTCGCCTGGGATCTACTATATGCAGGGGGGCGGGCTCTCACTCTCCGGCAATGCCACGCTGGCGGGCAGTGGCGTGATGATCTACAACGATTCGAGCGGCGGCTCGATCAACCTTGCCGGCAATGGAAGTGTGACCTTGAGCCCGATGACGACGGGCACCTACGCCGGGATCACCATCTTTCAGGACCGCAGTACCTCCACCGGTATCACGCTCGCGGGGAACGGGACGATGAACATCACCGGGACCCTCTATGCCCCGGCGGCCACGCTCAGCATGAGAGGCAACGGGGATTCTACCGTCGCCTCGCAAATCATCGCCAGCGCCATTTCGCTGGCAGGGAATGGAGAGGTCAACGTGAATTACGGCGCCGCTCAACCTCAGGGGCTCTCATTCGGCCTCGTGCAGTGAGTCGTGTGCAGTAGGGGCCCGGCCGCGCCGTGCACCGCCTCGTCGCGACCGCCCGGGTGGATTCGGTCGCGGCCTCGGCGTCGGGCCGACCGCGCCGGCCATCGCGCGCGGTTCACGCTCTGGCCGGTACTGAGGAGATCTGGGGCTGCTTCCGGCTCCGCCGCCACCGCCGGCCCAGGGTCAAGCAGGCGGGGAGCAGGACGAGGTTGCCCAGCGTGCTGCCGGCGGTCGCGATCCCGACCATGGTCCCGAAGTTGACGAACGGCTCGAATTCGCTGGCCCGCAGCGCCGCGAAGCCGATCGCCACCGCCAGGCTGGAGAGGATCACCCCTGGGCCGCTCACCCGGTAGCTCTCGAAGAGCCGCCGGCGGAATCCTCGGGTCTGGCGATGCCGGTGGAACTGGAGCAGGCAGTGGAACGTGTCGTCCACCGACAGCCCCAGGGCCACGCTCGCCACCAGGGCCGTGGCCATGTCGAGCTGGATGCCCAGCCATCCCATCAGGCCCAGCACCAACGCGACGGCCAGCAAGGTCGGCAGGATCGCCAGCACGGCGAGCACCAGGCTGCCGAAGGCCAGGGTCAGCATCAGGAGGATCCCCAGCGCCGACCAGAGAAACGTCCCCCACTGGGTGGCGACGATGGCCTCGGTCGTGCGGGTCATCAGGAACGAGAGCCCGGTCAGGTACGAGGACGGCCCGAAGACCTCGGCCGCGGCGGCGGCCGACAGGCGGAAGATCCGCGTCTTGTCGGGCGCCGGCTGCTGCTCCTTGAGCCGGATCAGGAACCGGGTCGCGCCCGCCTCGGGGTTCCAGAAGCCGCGGAGCAGCTCGCTCTGGGGCGAGGCGGCAATCAGCTCGAGCTTCTCGGCCAGGAGGCGACCCTGGCGATCGTCGGGCAGGCTCGCCAGCCGGCCGTCGGGGTCGAGGACCGTTGCCAGCGACAGCACCTGCGCGATCGCCGCGGGATCCGAGACCCGGATCGCCCGGATCCGCTCCTCGATCCCCTTCAACTCGGAGAGGACCTCGGGTGTCAACGACGGCCCCACCGGCACGATCAGCTCGACGAGACCGATCCCCCCCAGCCGGGACTCGACCGCGTGATAATCCCCGACGACGCGGGTCTCGGGGCGGAACAGGTTGATGTAATTGGTCTCGTAGTGAAGGCGGACCAACCCCAGGGCCAGCGGCAGCACCACGACGGCGACGGCGGCGACAATCACGGCGGGGCGAAGGTGGACCCAATGGATCAGCCGGTTCATCGCCGCGGCCACGCGCGACCGCGAGCCGTACCGCACGGGGATCTCCATGCGGAACGGCGGCAGCATGGCGATCGGAGAGATCAGCATGACGAGGATCGCGGCGCCCAGGGTGCATGTCCCGAGGATGGTGCCGAACTGGCGGACGGGCATCACGTCGCTGGTGACCAGCGCCCCGTAGCCGATCGCTCCGGTAATCGCCGTCCAGGCGATCGGGGCGGCGACGGAGCCCAGCGTGGCGCGGGCGGCCCGGCGCGGGTCGGCCTCGCGGCGGCGGTCCTCGCGGAAGTGGATCGCCAGGTGGCTGGCCGCCGGCATCGTCAGGACGATGATCTGTGCCACGAGCGGCCCGCCGGAGAGCGCCAGCTTGATCCCCGAACCGGCCAGGACCTCCTCGGTCGCCAGCCAGATCACCCAGCCGGCGAGCATGGGCACGATGGCCCACCACACGCTGCGCACGGCCGAGAGCGTGACCACGCCGATCAAGATCATGCCGATGACCGCCAGGCGACGGCCGTCGACCTCGATCGCGGAGAAGCCGTCGGCCAGGAGCACCGGCGGGCCGACGACCGCCGGCCGGCCCAGTCGGTGTCGCGCCGCGAAGGCGTCGGCCGCGTCCCGCAGGGCGGCGACCGTCGCGATCACGTTGTGCTGATTCGTCTTCCGCAGCCGGGCCACCACCGCCGTCGTGGTCCCGCGCGCATCGATCAACGTCCCGAGGAAGAGCGGATGCCGCGTGAGGCGCTTGCGCAGTGCCGCCAGGGCGGCCGGGTCGGCCGACGAGGCGCGCACCACCCCGCTGACCGTCATGGCGTTGGTCTTCAAGTCGATGTTCTTGATCGTCCGTTTGGCCGTGCTCAGCGCGAGGTTCCGGGCGAACACCGGCAAGCGGTCCAGGGCCAGCAGCGCATCGTCGACCGCCCAGAGCAAGGGCATGGCATCGAGCGATTCGACCCGCTGCACGCCCTCGATCCGCCCCGGGGCGACCGTCGCGGCCAGCTCCGAGACCCGGTCCAGGCCCGCGGGCGTCAACAGCGCGGGGTCGTCGTAGACCAGGAACACGAAGTTATCGTCGCCGAAGGTCCTGGCCGCCTGCTGATAGACCCGCATGTACGGGTCGTCCTCGGCGAAGAACGAGCTGATCGATTGCTCGTAGCTGACCCGCCGGCCCCAGCAGGCCAGCACAACCAGCAGGACCGCGACCGCGGTGAACGTGACATAACGCGTGGCGAGCAAGGCGCGAATCACGAAGGGCTCCATCCTCGGGTGAGCTCACAGCACCTCGTCGACCGCGATGACCTCACCCGGCAAGGCGGCGATGTCCGTGCTCTGACCGCGCGGCAAGATCCGAGTCTCCTGGTACGTCCCGTCCGGTTGAGGTCCTCGGTACACTTCCAAGCAGTCGTCCCGGAGGTTGGCGATCCAGAACTCCTGGATGCCGGACTGTGCGTACAGGAGCCGCATGATGTTCCGGTCATCATCCAGCCAGGAATCGGAGACCTCGACGAGGAGGAAGATCTCAGGGGGTTGGGGATGCCCTGAAGCGTAGGAATCCGCGCGCAGACGCAACAGGGAGACGTCCGGCTCCGGCTCGCTATCGGCAAGGCGAACCGGATCTTGGATGCCGACGATCGCCTGACCGGCGGCCCGCTGAGTCACGAGGCGGTTGAATCGCTTGAGACAACTCCCATGCCTGGGTCCCATGGCCATCTTGGGAATGATCTCCCCGCGGATGAGCTCGACGCGATCGTTCTCGGTGAGGTCGCCCTGTCGGATCATCTCTTCATAGTCGTCGACGGAATACTTGGTAATGGCCATGAGCGGCTCTCGACGCTGGGGAATGCCCGTCCCGTGCCGGCAGGCCAGGCGCATCCGATTCTACTCTGGGCAAGGACCCGACGCGAGATCAATCGATTGGGGGCGCGGAGCGAGAGGCCCCGGGCGAAGGCGATCCTGGCCGCCTTGCTCCAGACGTGGTATCCTTCCAGGAAATGGTGACCATGATCGAGTTGACCGAGGAACGAGCCGGCGTCCTCAAGCCAGGCCACCTCGTCGGTATGTCGGTTCCAGGGCAAGGAGCGCAATCATGGCGACGGTCCCACGGCAGCGACGGCCGCGCGCGATCGACTACCCCACGAGAGACGGGAAGCCCATGGCGGAGACCGATGTGCACCGCGAGGACAGGACGGACCTGATCCAAACCTTGAAGGAGTACTTCGCCCGCGCGCGCCGGGTCTACGTCTCGGGCAACCTGCTGATCTTTTACGAGGAGGGGAATCGCCGCAAGCACATCGCGCCCGACGTCTTTGTGGTCCGAGGCGTGAAGAAGCACGACCGCAAGAATTACCTGGTCTGGGCCGAGGGGAGGGCTCCCAACCTGGTGATCGAGATCACCTCGAAGTCGACCCGGCGGGAGGACCAGAAGAAGCTGGTGATCTATCGTGACATCTTGCGGGTGACCGAGTATTTCATATTCGATCCGACCGAGGACTATCTGGATCCCCCGCTCCAGGGTTTCCGGCTGGTCGGCGGGGACTATCTTCCCATCACACCGATCGACGGCCGGTTGCCCAGCCAGGTTCTGGGCCTGCGGCTGGAGCGTGATGGCGCGAAGCTTCGGCTGTGGGATCCGGCGACGGGGCAGCGACTCCCGACGCCGCAGGAGGCGCGCGCGGCGGCTGAGCACCGCGCCGAGGCCGCCGACCGCCGCGCCGGCGAGCAACGCCACCGCGCCGAGGCCGCGGAAGCCGCTCAGCGGCGTCATGCCGAAGAGATCGAGCGTCTCCGACGGGAAATCGAGTCCCTCCGGCGCGGATGAGGATTATTCGCCCTCGACGAACGGGAAAGCGGTACCGTTGAACGTCATGGGCCGTCGGACGTGATGCCGGCATGCGAGGGGGCTCCAGTCGAGGCGCAGGCGGGACGTCGAGGCGAGCCTCCAACCGAGCGGCCAGCACAGGGAGTCGATCGCCCCGGCGTGGGCTCGCGCCGGCAACTCGCTACCTGCACACCAGAACAGAGGGTGGGAGCGGCGGATCAAGCCCGACTGCCCCGTCTTTCGCAGCGATCGTCCTTGCGCAGGCCGGCGACCAGCGGGAGCCGCCGCGAAGGCTTTCGGCGGTTCGGGTCTGGACCGACGGAACAGCGATGAGGGTACAGGGGGTCGGAGGAGAGGGAACTCGTCTTCCCCGGGGCTCGTTCCGAGCGCGGACGAAGCCCGCTACCGTTTTCGAAAAGGTCTTGTGGCTCGGCCCTTGGCGGGCGCGGTCGCCGTAAGTAGGATTCGGGCAAGGAAGGCGGTCAATCTGGAACGCCCGACCCGCTCTTACCCGGAACTGTCTTCGCGAGGTACAATCTCGCCCATGGTAGATCGTGCGATCGTCCTGGCCGCCGCGCTGGCGTGTTCCTCGTGGGGCGCCGCCTCGGGTGCCGGCGGCGGGGCCCAGGATGGGCCATCGCCCAGCGCGGCGCGCGTCCGGGTTTCCGAGGTGACGATCCATGGGGACTTGGAGTGTTTCCGGATCGCGACGCCGACGGCGACCTATCTCTACGGCAAGCGGGGCGCCGGCTTCGCGAGCATCCTCGACAAGGACGGCCGCGATTGGGTCTCCTACCGGCCCGGTGGCAAGGCCCGCGGAGAGTACCGCGGGCTGCCCAAGTGCGGCCAGCCGACCAAGTTCTTCCACTGCGGCTACGGCTCCGGCCAGTACCCGACCGACAACCCCTTCACCAGCCGCGTCACGGCTCAGGCGGCCGGCCACGTCCGGATCGAGTCCCAGACCCGCGACGGCCGATCGGCCTGCGCCTGGGACTTCTACCCCGACCACGCGACCCTGACGCTCTTTCGCATCAGCTTGCCGACGTTCTGGTTCCTCTATGAGGGGACGCCCGGGGGCCAGCTCGACGCGAGCCGGGACTTTGTCATCCGGCCCGACGGGAGCAGGACCGCGCTGGATCAGCCCTGGTCGCAGGCGGTCCCCTGGGTCTGTTTCGGCGCCGCCGAGACGCCGGTGGGGTTCATCCTGGTCAACCACCAGGAGCTCGAGCCCGGCCAGGTCGATTCCTACGTCTCCTGGCCGTTCCGCAGGGAGGAGGACGGGTCGTACCAGGACATGACCGTCTTCGGCTTCGGCCGCAAGGGGTACAAGGAGCTGGTCGAGCACGTCCCCGACCTCAAGCGGCTCCCCGCCCGGTACAGCATCGGCTTCATCGACCGGGCCGACTTCACCACGGCCCGGGCGGCCTGCGAAGCGCTCGATGCCCCCCGTCCCGGCACGATGCGGGACCAGTACCAGCGGTGCGCCCTGGCCCACCGTGGCGACGCCGGGCGCGGTCGCGCGTTGTTCGCCGACCCCAAGCGGCTGGCCTGCTCGAAGTGCCACCGGGTGCGGGGCGAGGGGGGCGCGGTCGGACCCGACCTCTCGGACATCGGCGGCAAGTACGACTGCCCCCAGCTCATTGAGTCGGTGCTCGAGCCCTCGCGCCAGATCGTCGAGGGCTACCGCCCGACGGTCCTGGCCACGACCGACGGCCGGGTCCTCACCGGCATCGTCAAGGAGGAATCGGCCGCGGGGGTCACCCTGGTCGACGCCGAGGGGAAGCGGTGGGTCGTCCCCGCGGGGGAGATCGACCGGCGGCACCTCGGCGACACGTCGCTCATGCCCGAGGGCCTGGCCTGGGCCATCTCACCCCAGGAGTTTGCCGACCTGATCGCCTACCTGGAGACCCTCCGGTCCTCCGGCCAGGGCACGCCAGGCAGCCGCGTTGCGGGCCCCATCGCGCTCCCGCCGGGCTTTGCTCATGAGCGGGTCACCGGGGGAATCACCGGCGCCACGGCGATGGCATTCGCGCCCGATGGCCGCTGCTTCGTCTGCGAGCAAACCGGCAGCTTGCGCGTCGTGAAGGGAGATGGGCTCCTGCCACGGCCGTTCGTCACCCTCCCAGTCGATAGCTCCTGGGAGCGCGGGCTGATCGGTATGGCCCTCGACCCTCACTTCCAACAAAACCATTACGTTTATCTGTGCTCCGTCGCGCCCGATCCCTACCCCCATCACCGGATCAGCCGGTTCACGGCCGAGGGTGATGTCGCGCGGCCGGGGAGCGAGGTCATCCTGTTCGAAGGCG
>Ga0070738_10007591_pt1 | contig 10766 bp, 8 predicted proteins | sample Coa_R2_2_FD_66446 | JGI IMG/M metagenome (GOLD analysis project Ga0070738, IMG submission 66446) | Surface soil microbial communities from Centralia Pennsylvania, which are recovering from an underground coalmine fire - Coalmine... | ecosystem: Environmental > Terrestrial > Soil > Unclassified ... | reverse complement strand
TCATGCATTGTCTCAGCATGATCTTATCGGAAAACCGCTCCACACTTTTCCGGATCATGCATTGTCTCAGCATGATCTTATCGGAAAACCGCTCCACACTTTTCCGGATCATGCTCCTTTAATCGATGCCGAGGGATTTCAGCTTGCGGTGCAGAGCCGAGCGCTCCATCCCGATGAATTCGGCGGTACGCGAAATGTTGCCGCCGAACCGATTGATCTGGGCGACGAGATATTCGCGCTCGAAGACCTCGCGCGCTTCGCGCAGCGCGAGGCTCATGAGTTTCTCGCCCCCCGCCCCATTGGGCGTCGAAGGCACAAGCGCCCCGATCTCGGAGGGCAGCATGTCGGCGGTCAATTCCGCCTCCGGATCGCCGGTAGCGAGGATCATCAGCCGTTCGACATTGTTGCGCAATTGCCGGACATTGCCGGGCCAATCGTGCGATTGAAGCACCGCCATCGCCTCGGCAGAGATCTTCCGGCGCGGCAGGCCGGTCGACGACGAGATCTGCTCCATGAAGAAATCGACCAGCTCCGGAATATCTTCGCGGTGCTCAGAAAGCGAAGGCACGCGGATGGGCACGACGGAGAGGCGATGGAAGAGATCCTCCCGGATCACGCCTTCGCCGATGAGACGCGGCAGATCGCGTGAACTCGAAGAGAAAATCCGCACATCGACATGCACCCGCGTCGATCCATTGACGCGCTGAAAATTCTGATCGACGAGAACACGCAGGATCTTGCCCTGCGTCTCTTTCGGCATGTCGGCGATCTCGTCGAAGTAGAGCGTTCCGCCATGCGCTTCCTCGAGCGCGCCGACCTTTCGGTTGTGCCCGTTCTTGCCCTCGACGCCGAAGAGTTCGATCTCCATCATTTCCGGCGTTATCGTCGCCGAATTGATGACCACGAAAGGTCCGTTGGCGCGGTTCGAAGCTTCGTGAATCGAGCGCGCCACCAGCTCCTTGCCGGCGCCGGGCGCGCCCGTGATGAGCACGCGCGAATTGGCCGGCGCCACCCGGGCAATGACCTGGTGCAATTGATGCATCACGCTCGACTTGCCGACGATCCTGTTGGCGGCGCCGGCACGCGCGCGCAATTCGATCACCTCGCGCTTGAGCCGCGACGCCTCGAGCGCCCGCTCGGCGACGAGAACCAGGCGGTCGGCCTTGAACGGCTTCTCGATGAAATCGTAAGCGCCCATTTTGATCGCGGAGACGGCCGTTTCGATGTTTCCGTGCCCGGAAATCATCACCACCGGCAGGCTCGGATGAGCGCCCTTGATGACTTGCAGGAGCTGCAACCCATCGAGATGCGAGCCCTGCAGCCAAATGTCGAGGAAGGCGAGATGCGGCCGGCGCGCCTCGATGGCGGTCAACGCTTCTTCGGCATTCTTGGCTGTCCGTGTCCCGTGGCCTTCGTCGGACAATATGCCCGAGACGATATCGCGGATGTCGGCCTCGTCATCCACGATGAGAATGTCGCTTGGCATGATCTTTCACGCTCGTTCAACTGGCGCTCTGTTTTGCGGCCGACAAATCCTCGCGGGAAAAGCCGACCGCGCGTTGCGCAATTTCGCCTCTTGGAAAATAAAGCCGGACGCAGGCGCCTTGACCGCCCGGCGAATCGAGAAGTTCGATACCCCCGCCATGATCCTCGAGGATCTTGGCGACGATAGGGAGGCCGAGGCCCGTGCCTTCGGCGCGCGTCGTCATATAGGGCTCGAGCAGACGATGCCGATTTTCGTGCGGGAAGCCTTTGCCGTTGTCGGTGACGAAGATTTCGACGACTTGCTCCGGCGTCACGTCGAGCGACACGACGATCTTGCCCTTGACGGGCTCGGTTTCGCCACGCGCCGCAATCCCTTCGGTCGCGTTCTTGATGATATTGGTGACCGCCTGCGACAGAAGCCGGCGGTCGAAATTGACCATGAGGGGCGTTTCCGGCAGCCTATCCTCGAGTTCGATGTCTGGATGGCCGACGCGCATGAGAAAGATGACGCGGCGCACGCAATCGGTAAGGTCGTCGCGCGTCAGCCTCGCGCGCGGCATCCGCGCAAAGGCCGAGAATTCGTCGACCATGCGTTTGATGTCTTCGACCTGGCGCACGATCGTATCGATACATTGGTCGAAGACGTCGCGATCGTCGTGAATAAGCCGCCCGTATTTGCGCTTCAGCCGCTCGGCCGAGAGCTGGATCGGCGTGAGGGGATTCTTGATCTCGTGTGCGATGCGCCGGGCGACATCCGCCCATGCAGCGGTCCTCTGGGCGGCGACAAGATCGGTGATATCGTCGAGCGTGACCACATAGCTCTTCTCGGCGCGTCCGCCCGGCTCGGTCGTCACGAACATATTGAAGATGCGGTCGCGCCCTGCCCTGTTGACTGCGATTTGGCCGCGCACGAGACGCGCATTGCTCGTGCGCGATTCCGTCAGCACCGGCGCAACTTCCGGAAGCACGGTCTCGATCGATTGGCCGACGGCGCTCGCCTCCTCATGCGGCATCAGCCGCTCGGCGGAAGGATTGACCACAGTGATCTGACCCTTCGGTCCCACCCCGATGACAGCGACGGGAACGCCGGAAAGGACCGCCTCGGTAAAAAGCCGCCTTTCGTCGATGAGATTGCTTGCCGCGATCAGGCGGCTCTGCTGCAGGCGCAATTCGGAAGTCATTTTATTGAAGGTCTCGCCGAGATGGGCGAGATCGCCTTCCGACGGATTGACAGCCACCCGCACATCGAGATTGCCGGAGCCGACTTCGTCGGCCGCCGCAATCAGCCGCCGGATCGGCGCGACGAGCCCATTGGCGAAGGAGAGGCCGAGCCACGTCGCCGAAAGGAGCATAATGAGCGCGACGAGAACATACATCACGCCGAAAGCGATCCGGATATTCTGATGGACGTAAGCGAACGTGTCGAAGAGCGTGATGAAACGCGATGCCTGGCGCGGAAATTCGATACTATAGGCCCCGACCGGACGCGCGACATAAAGGAACGTATCGTCGAACTGCGCGAGCTTGCGCAAGGCCACGAACGTGCGTCCCCCATCCAGGATCATGCAGAGCGGCTCGTTGCGCGATGCGTCCTGGAAGTCGTTGAGCTCCGGCTGGACGATCGTGGCGCCAAACCGCGCGCCCGTATCGATCTTGTCGTCGATGGCGCCATCCGGATGCATCATGGCCGCGGCGCTGAAATTCAGCGCCTTCACGCGGGACGAGAAGAATTCATGGAACAATTGCCGGTCGGACGTGAACATCGACTTGGCGCGATCGATGTCGGAAGCGGTGAGCTGCGCCTCTTGCAGAAGCGTGCGGCACTGATCTTCGCGAAAAAGACGCGCGGCATCGACGCTGTGCAGCATGAAGGCGCGCGCGTCCTGCAGGAAAGCCGGGTTGAAGCTTTTTTCGAGAATGACCGAGCCGACGATCGCCATGAGAATCGCCGGCGCGATCGCAATGATCGAGAAGAGACTGACGACCCTGATCTGCAGCCGGGCGCCGGCGACTTGCGCGCGGCGCGCCTTGATGAGCCGCCAGGCTTCGACGATCACGAAGCCGAGCAGCATCAAAATGCAGAATAGATTGACGAGGAAGAGACTGACGACGACGTTGTCGGTCGGGGGGATAGGCGTATAGCCCGAAAATATCAGAAAGCTCACGATCGCCGCCGCGATCGCAAGCATCACCGCGGCCGGACCGAGCCTGAGGCGCCACGGACGTTTCCGTCCGACCCTTGGATCCGGAGCAAGGTTCGTTGCGCTCATCCGGTTTTGCCACCCGAGGTCAGCCGCGGAGCGTCGATGCGCATCGGCGGCGCGGCCCGTTTATCGATCTAAATGATGGACCGCGTTGCGTGAAGGTCACGCTGTTGCAGAATTACGACATTTCCGGGGCGGTATCAGCGCGGGAGGCGCATGAGCCTTATGTCGAGATCTTTGACTTTTTTGCGCAAAGTGTTGCGGTTGAGGCCCAGCAGTTCCGCCGCCTTGATCTGGTTGCCGCGGGTCGCGGCCAATACCGCGGAGATCAGCGGATATTCGAGCTCCCGCAAGACCCGGTGATAGATGCCGGGCGGCGGCAGGCTTTCGCCGTAGGAGCGGAATAATTCAGAAAGATGACGCTCGACCGCCAGCGCCAAGGTCTCGGCTCGGTCGATATCCTTGCCGCGGTCGTCGGTCTGCGGGCGCTGGCTGTAGGCCGAGAAGAAAGGCGAGGAATCGGCCGAAAGCTCGGCATCGATCAATTGCTCGCTGATCGATTCCTGCGGATAAAGCGCCGCCAGCCGGCGGACGAGATTTTCAAGCTCGCGAATATTGCCCGGCCAGCGGTGGCGCTTCAGCCGTTCGAGGGCGGCAGGTTCGACATGTTTGAGCGGCAGGCCCTCGGCGGCGGCGAGCGCAAAGAAATGATGCACGAGGTCGGGAATGTCTTCGGCGCGCTCGCGCAGCGGCGGCAGACGCAGCGGCACGACGTTCAAACGGAAGAACAGATCCTCGCGGAAGAGACCCTGGTGAATGAGATTGCGCAGATCCTTGTTGGTCGCGGCAATAATCCGCACATTGGTCTTGATCGGCGTGCGCCCGCCGACCGTCGTATATTCGCCTTCCTGCAGGACACGTAAGAGCCGCGTCTGCGCCTCCATCGGCATGTCGCCGATCTCGTCGAGGAAGAGTGTGCCGCCTTCAGCCTGTTCGAAACGTCCGGCCGAGCGCTGGTTGGCGCCGGTGAAGGCGCCCTTCTCATGTCCGAAGAGCTCGCTTTCGATGAGGTCGCGCGGAATCGCCGCCATGTTGATGGCGACGAAGGGTCCGGTCTTGCGCTTGCCGTAATCGTGCAGCGCGCGCGCAACGAGTTCCTTTCCGGTCCCCGATTCACCGGTGATCATCACGGTGAGATCGGTCTGCATCAGGCGCGCGAGGACGCGGTAAATTTCCTGCATTGCGGCCGAGCGGCCGACCAGCGGCATGCCTTCGATGTCGGTCGGCGGCGCCGGCTTGGTGCGGCCCTTCGGCTCGCTCATGGCGCGCCCGACTATGGCAACGAGCTCGCGCAAATCGAACGGCTTCGGCAGATAATCATAGGCGCCGCGCTCCGAAGCCTTGATCGCCGTCATGAACGTATTCTGTGCGCTCATCACGATGATCGGCAGTTCGGGGCGCAATTTCTTCATGCGCGGCAGAAGCTCGAAGGCATTGTCATCTGGCATCACGACATCGGTGATGACGAGGTCCCCTTCGCCTGCCTGGACCCAGCGCCAGAGCGTCGCGGCGGTCCCCGTCGTGCGCACCTCATAGCCGACGCGCGAAAGCGCCTGGCTCAGCACCGTTCTTATTGCGGCGTCATCATCAGCTACGAGGATGTTTCCGGCCATTGCCAGCACCTCCGCCCCCTACCGCCATTTCAGCATATGAGCTTCCGCTTTTGCTATAGCGTCAAGAATTATCTTTTCTCCAGGGGAAACCTGGCCGGATAGTTTCGAAATATCAGAGCCTTGGTCGGAGAATCCTGTCATCGGTCTTGGCGGGCCTTCCTGGCCTATTTCAGTTTGACGCTTCGCCCGTCGCGCGGCGCGTACATGGGCATGAGCACCCGGAAAGTTGTCCTGCGCGGCTGGGATTCGCATTCGATCGTTCCCCCGTGATCGCCGATGATTTTCGCGACCAGTGCAAGTCCGAGGCCATTCCCCGAAGCCTTGGTGGTGACGAAAGGCTCGAAAAGATGCTGGCGGATTTCGGGAGGCACGCCCGGACCGTTGTCGCGCACGCTGAATTGCAGCGGCAGGCTCACGGCCGTGTCGGAGGTCGAAATTTTTAGCCGCACGCCCGGACGGAAGGCCGTCGAAAGCTCGATTTCGCCATCGGCCTGCGTCTCGCCGATCGCTTCCGCAGCGTTCTTGACGAGATTGAGGAAGATCTGGATCAACTGGTCGCGGTTGCCGAGCACCGGTGGCAGCGAAGGATCGTAATTTTCCACGAATCTGATGTGGCGGCCGAACCCGGCCTGCGCGATCCGTTTGACGTGTTCGAGCACCGTATGGATGTTGACGCTCTCCCGCTCCCGCGGGCGGTCGTCGGAGAAAGCGTCCATCCGTTCGACCAGCTTGACGATGCGGTCGGTCTCTTCGCAGATCAGGCGGGTGAGGGCCCGGTCGCCGTCGCTGACTTCGGCTTCCAGCAATTGCGCGGCGCCCCGAATTCCCGAGAGAGGATTCTTGATCTCGTGCCCGAGCATCGACGCCATCGCCGAGACCGAGCGGGCCGCGCCGCGATGATTGAGCTGACGGTCCATCTTTTCCGCCATGGTCCGCTCATGCAGCATGACGACAATGTTTTCGCCGCCGTCCGTGAGCGGGGTGACGAAAATATCGACCATTTTCTCCGCGGCGAGCCGAGGAATGCCGAGATCGACGCGATATTCCGTAATTGCTGCGCCGGTCGACTTTACCTGTTCGACGAGCGATAGGAGGACGGAATCGAACGGCAGGAGATTGAACAAGGTCTGTTGCAGCAGAGCGGCGCGGCTCATGCCGAAGAAGATCTCGGCGGCGACATTGGCTTCGGTGACGAAACCATCGGGCGCGACTTCGAGCACGGGATGGGGCAGAGCATTGAGGATCTTGCCGGCGCCATTGAGATCCGCCGCGGCCGTGGCGGCGCCACTGCGCTGCGCTTGGAAGGAACCATTGGAGGAAGGCTTGGCGCTCATGCCGCCTCCGCCGGTCGCTCGATTTCGAACAGATGCAGAAGAAGCGATTCGACCTCGCGCGGATTTTCGCTCCTGACGAGCTTATCGCGAAGCGCGGCCGCGTCCGGACTTTCGGATTTGAGAGCATAGGCCGAAAGATGCTTGCGCGCATGGCGCAGGCCCTGCTCCATGCCGAAGAGCGACAGCAATGTGCGATAATGTTCGAGCGCCGCGCTGCCGCGCTCGGCGGCGCTCGGCGAAGCCTTCGGGCGACCTGCAAGATCGCGCGCGACTTCGCCTACGAACCAGGGCCGGCCCACAGCGGCGCGTCCGACCATGACAGCATCGGCGCCGGACGCCGCGAGCATCGTGCGCGCATCGGCGAGGCTTGCGCAGTCGCCATTGGCAACGAGCGGGAGCGAGCTTGCCCTCCGAACTTCGCGGATCGCCGCCCAATCCGCTTTGCCATCGTAGAATTGGCAGCGCGTGCGGCCATGGACCGTCAGCATGGCGATGCCCTCGCCTTCCGCGCGCCGCGCCAATTCCGGCGCGTTGATCGTTGCCGCATCCCAGCCGAGCCGCATCTTCAATGAGACAGGAATTTTCACTGCCGCGATCACAGCGCGAATGAGGCTCACCGCCAGATCGAGATCGCGCATCAGAGCCGAGCCAGCCGCGCCACCCGTCACGCGTTTGGCCGGACAGCCCATGTTGATGTCGATCATCGCGGCGCCGGCCGCCTCGGCGAGCTTGGCGGCCTCGCCCATCCGATCCGGCCGGCAGCCGGCGATCTGGACCACATGCGGGTCTATGCCGGAGCCTTGCGATCTCAGCGCGGCTTCGGGATTGCCACCGGCGTAATATTCGGCATCGAGCATTTCGGTGACGGTCATCGCCGCCCCGAATGCCTGCGCCAGCCGCCGCATGCCGAGATCCGTAACCCCTGCCATTGGGGCCAGAAAAGCCCGGCCAAGGTTGAAAGGTCCGACCCGCAAAAAGGAACTGCCTATAAATTCATCAGAACGGCTCCTGCTTACATCATAGTCACTTTGTGCAGCGCGGCAACAGGCGACATCATGTCCAGGGCGGCGCTCGAGCTAAAATTTGACGCAGCCGCCAAAACACGAGAGACCCCGCCCGATCGGGTTCTGGTGAGGGGCATGGACGAAAATTTCGATCGCGCAATCCTGGTTGTGGCTGCCGGACGCGGTTTGCGGGCAGGTCCCGGCGTGCCCAAGCAGTATAGGCCGCTCGGCGGCGTGCCCCTTCTGGCGCGCACCTTATCCACACTCTTGAAAGGAGCGCCGGGAGCTCGCCTGCTCGTCGTCATCCATCCGGACGATCTCGAAGACTATCGGAACGCTCTCCGGGGGCTCGATAAGCGAGACCTCGCCCGCCTTTTTGAACCGGCCTATGGCGGCGAGGCGCGCCAGGACAGCGTTCGTCTCGGCCTCGAGGCGCTCGCCAGGCACGGCAGCCCGCAGATCGTGCTGATTCACGATGCGGCGCGCCCCTTCGCGAGTGCCGATCTGCTGGCGCGGGCCGAAAAATCCGCCCGGGACTATGGCGCCGCCGTGCCGGCGCTGCCGCTCACCGATACGATCAAGGAAGTCGACGGCTCGCGCATTCTCTCAACCCCGGCACGCGCCGCCTATCGCACGGTGCAGACCCCGCAGGCCTTTGCCTTCGACATGATCCTTGCCGCACATCGCAAGGCGGCCGAGGCCGGTCAATCCAACTTGACGGACGATGCCGCCGTCGCCGAATGGGCCGGCCATGCCGTTCATATTTTCGAGGGCGAGCGTGAGAACATGAAAGTGACGAGCACGGATGATTTCGCCCAAGCCGAGACAAAACTCTTGCGCGAATTGAGCGACGTGCGCACCGGTCAGGGTTTTGACGTCCACGCCTTCGGGTCCGGCGATCACGTCTGGCTCGGCGGCGTTAGGATTCCGCACGATCATGCCCTCCTCGGCCATTCGGATGCCGACGTTCTCCTCCATGCGATTACCGATGCCATCCTCGGGGCGATCGCCGGCGGCGATATCGGCAGCCATTTTCCTCCGTCCGATCCGCAATGGCGCGGCGCGGCATCGGCCATATTCCTCGGTGCCGCCATGCAAAGGCTGCATGCCCGCGGCGGCATGCTCGCGCATATCGATGCCATGGTGATCTGCGAACGGCCGAAGATCGGTCCTTTTCGCGATGCGATCCGCGCCAGGATCGCGGAGATCGCCGGGATCGAGATCGATCGGGTTGCCGTGAAGGCGACGACCGCCGAGAGGCTTGGCTTCATCGGTCGCGAAGAAGGGGTCGCGGCGATGGCAATCGCAACGGTGCGCCTGCCGTCACAAAGCGGTAACCTTGACGTGACGTGCTCTCCTTGACTCGACCACCTGCGCCTCGCATCTTCGCGAGCTGTAGGGGGAGTCTAGGGAGAGGACCATGAATGCTTTGGCAAAGACAATCATTCCGGTCGCCGTCGGCGCCGCTGCGCTCGCCGCAGTATCGTTCAACGAGGCTTCTGCCGGAATTCCCAATACCGAGGCCATTGTGAGCTCGACGGAAAGCTCGTCTCTGGTCCAGCACGTTTGGTGGCACCGCTGTTGGCATTGCGGGTGGGGTTGGCACCGCTGGGGCTGGCATCGTCCGTGGGGTTATGGCTGGGGCTGGCACCGGCGGTGGTGCTACTGGCACCCGCGCGCCTGCGGCTGGTGATAAGCTAGCCGGTTGGCGTTTTCCGAGCACTGAGCGCTGGGCGAAGCGAGAGATTGCTTGGCCTTAAAGTTTTCCGGCGACGCGCGCTTCCTCGAATGTCGCCATATCGCGATGACAGGCGAGCGCCGCTTTGACGAGCCCCGCGGCGAGCGCCGCCCCGCTCGCCTCGCCCAGCCGCATGCCGAGATCGAGCAGCGGCTTCAGCTGCAATCGGTGCAGGACTTCTCCATGTGCGCCTTCGCCGGCAACATGCGCCGCGAGGCAATGCGCAAGCGCTTCGCTGTTCAAAGCTCGCACGATAGCCGCCGCGGCGCAGGCGACATAACCATCGAGCAGGACCGGCGTTCGCTTCAGACGCGCAGCGACGATCGCGCCCGCCATGGCGGCCGTTTCATGCCCGCCGAGCCGGCGCAGAACCTCGATCGGATCGGCAAGCTGATCTCGATGCAGGCTTATCGCCGCTTCGATCGCCGCGACCTTGCGCGCCAATCCTCTGTCGTCGAGGCCCGTGCCGCGCCCGGCCCAGAACCCCGCCTTTCCCCCGAAGAGGGCGGTATAGATTGCCGCGGCACTGGCCGTATTGCCGATCCCCATCTCGCCGATCGCGAGGAGATCGGCGCCATTTTCGACCGCGCTCATCCCGCGCGCGAAAGAGTCAATCGCCTTCGCTTCGCTCATCGCCGGACCTTCGGTGAAATCATCCGTCGGCCGTTCGAGATCGATCGGCACGACCGTCAAGTCGAGCCCGAACGTCGCGCAGATCTGATTGATGGCGGCACCGCCGCTCGCAAAATTCGCGACCATGGCAGCCGTCACCGACGCTGGATAGGCGGAGACGCCGCGAGCCGCGATGCCGTGATTGCCGGCGAAGACGAGAACGCGGCACGAGGTAAGCTGCGGCATCGCCCTGCCCTGCCAAGCCGCAAGAAATTCGACGATTTCCTCCAGCCGTCCGAGCGAGCCCAACGGTTTCGTCAATTCCGCCTGGCGAGTGCGCACGGCGGCCGCGCAATCGGCCGAGGGAGGCGGCAATTGGGTCAGCAGAGCACGGATTTCGGCGAAGGATCGGATCATCGGCCGGCTCGGTAGAAAAGAACAATTCAGCATAGCTTTTCTCGAGCGTTTTGCGCCAGCGGCGAATCGCCTAACCTCAGCGCGCCCTCATGTCCTGCGCCTTGATGAGCACGCGCTCTCGCGCCTTCGCCGCAAGCATTCTTGCCTTGACGCTCGCAGGATTCGTCTTGCGGCTGATTTGCGCGCGCGGAGACCTCTGGCTCGACGAAATCTGGTCGCTGCAGAACCTCGAATATATCGGGACGATCGGTGGCATATTCTGGGGCATTTCGCAGAACAATAATCATATCCTGAATTCT
>Ga0070738_10007587_pt1 | contig 10772 bp, 5 predicted proteins | sample Coa_R2_2_FD_66446 | JGI IMG/M metagenome (GOLD analysis project Ga0070738, IMG submission 66446) | Surface soil microbial communities from Centralia Pennsylvania, which are recovering from an underground coalmine fire - Coalmine... | ecosystem: Environmental > Terrestrial > Soil > Unclassified ... | reverse complement strand
CTCTTACAAACCTTTAGAAGCTGGAAAAATACCTTAGCCAGCTATGGCTTAGAAATTTCTACCGGCCCGGTCGTGCCTTTCCGCAGCATAGATATGCTCACATCTGTAGAACAGGTACAACACGGCGAAGCCGTCCCGCTGCTCTGGCTACAACACGTTCACCGAATGGACATTCAATGGCCGTTACAAAATTTCGATAAGCCACAGAGGATACTCCGGCAGGCAGGTCACAGGCTTCTGGTAAAAAACGCAACGCAAATTGTGATTAGAAGATTCAGTGCTAAAGAGGAAGCACGTCGCATTACGGCGGCGGTCTTGCCGGAAGGCGCGTTTGGGAGCGAATCTATCGGTCTGGAAAACCATCTGAATTATCTCTACCGGCCCAATGGCGTCCTCTCTTATGAAGAAGCGGTTGGACTGGCCGCTTTCCTCAATAGCTCGCTTGTTGATCGCTACGTTCGCATTGCCAACGGCAACACGCAGATTAACGCCACAGAACTGCGCAAGCTCCCCCTGCCAGACTGGCAACAACTGGTCGCCATTGGAAAGCAGGTGGTCAGTCAACGCCTGGAACACGACTTTGAGGCAACCGAACGCATCATCATGGATGTGCTGAGAAAAGATTTGATTCTGGGCGATGAAGAAAATGACCTTCAGCTTCCAATATTTACAGATTCGAGGTTACAGATGGGAAAAATTCAAGAGGCACAACGCATCTTGCGTGAGTTTGGCCTTCCACCTGCACAACAAAACGAAATAAGCGCGCTAACTCTGCTTGCACTCTGCAATTTAGACGAAGATGCCGCATGGTCAACAGTAACACAGCGGCCCATCACTATCCACAACATGATGGGATTTATGAAAGAACATTACGGCAGAACCTATGCAGAAAACACCCGCGAGGTTGTCCGCCGCCAGGTCATTCATCAATTTGAGCAGGCTCGTCTGATAGATCGCAACCCTGATGAGCCTTCTCGTCCCACTAATAGCCCGAATACCAGCTATGCGATTACAACAGAAGCTCTGGGCGTTCTGGCTCAATACGGCACCGATGGGTGGGAAAAAGCCGTTACATCTTTTCTGGAACAGCATGGTGCCTTATGGGAACACTACCAGCGAAGTCGCCATGCTATAGCTTTGCCATTGAAATTAGCCGATGGCAAGCAGATCTATCTTACTCCCGGCAAACACAACGAGCTACAGGTTGCCGTTATTGAACAATTTGGCCCACGTTTCGCTCCGGGAGCGACTGTACTTTATTTAGGGGATGCAGCCAGCAAGTTTGTTATTTTTGAACAAGAGGGTCTGCAACATCTGGGCGTGCCAATCACAATGCATGACAAGCTGCCGGATGTTATCCTGTACGACGAGGCAAGAAACTGGCTGTATCTCATTGAGGCTGTTACTTCACATGGGCCAGTCTCTCACAAGCGCAAATTTGAGATGGAGCATCTATTGAAAGAAAGCCAGACAGGACGTATCTATGTAACGGCTTTTCTTACATTTGCTGAGTATAAGCGTCATAGCTCAAACATCGCCTGGGAAACGGAGGTCTGGATAGCGGAGATGCCAGAGCATATGATTCACTATAATGGAGAGCGGTTCATGGGGCCGCATGAGTAGAGGAGGAAGCCATGAAATGTCTCACCTGCAAGCACGGAGAAACCGAACCGGGTACGACCACCGTAACACTTGAGCATGATCACACGACCGTTGTCTTTAAGCACGTTCCTGCTGAGGTTTGCCAGACATGCGGGGAGGCGTACCTGGATGCGGCAACAACGAGACATTTGCTGCATATTGTGGAAGAAGCTGCGCGAGCAGGCGTACAAGTCGATGTTCGCACGTATGCAGCAGCTTAGACTATCGGCCCCCACCATGTCATGCTTCGCTCTCGCTCAGCATCTCTCGTCGGGCTGGACTGGCAATGGCCTGGATGCTTCGCTCTCGCTCAGCATGACACACTGCCCCACGCCTGGATGCTTCGCTCTCGCTCAGCATGACACGTCAAGGGGAGTTTTTTACGGCATGACATGTCCGAACCGAACTCATCTTATCACTACCGGTATTGCGCAATGCCCCTCTCAAACGCCTTTTGATCCCCATCTTCCAGCCCATAGAGGGCTTCCTGCAAGGCAAAGGTTCCGGCATAAAATCTTGCCCTTGAGAGGATGGCCCCGGTAACAGGATAGAATGCTGAAATCAGGATACACGTTATGGATGGCCTGAATATAGTGTGATTGCTTATCCATATGATTCTCTCGCCCCTTTCTGATGGCAACCTTGCATGTCTATCTTAGACAGGTGTACCAGACTCGTCAACTGATTTGCTCAGGCCGGTTTCGCTGACAGTGCAGGATACAAACCCGGTAGTGTGTATAGCCAGTTCATCATTGTGGACATCGACTAAAACTGTGTCGCCGCCGCTCAGGGCGCCTTGCAGGATAGCTTCAGCGAGGAAGTCTTCCAGCAGGGTCTGAACGGTGTGGCGCAGGGGACGAGCGCCACAGGCGGGGTCGTAGCCGCGCTGGACGAGCAGGTGGCGGGCGGATTCGCTGATCTGCAAGGTGATGGACTGATCGGCGAGGCGGCGCTGCGTCTGCGCGATCATCAGGTCGACGATCTGGCGCAGGTGCTGCTGCTGCAAGGGATGGAAGACGACAATGTCGTCGATACGGTTGAGCAGTTCGGGCTTGAAGAGGGCTTTTAAGGCAGGCAGGACAGTTGCCTGGACGCGCTCATACTCTTTCGACCGGCGTTCCGGCTCGCTGAGACGCGACTGGCCAAAGCCGATGGCGCTGCGAGCGAGCGCGGCGGTACCGGCGTTGGAGGTGATGATGACAATGGTGTGTCGGAAATCGACCGTCTGGCCGTGCGAGTCGGTGAGGCAGCCATCGTCGAGCAATTGCAAGAGCAGGTCGAAGACCTTCGGGTGCGCCTTCTCGATTTCGTCAAAGAGGACGATGCTGTACGGGCGGCGGCGCACGGCCTCGGTGAGCTGACCGGCCTGATCGTAGCCGACATAGCCCGGAGGGGAGCCGATGAGCCGCGCGGTCTGGTGGCTTTCCATGAATTCGGACATGTCGAGCTTGATGCAGGCGTCCTCATCTCCAAAGAGCGTTTGCGCCAGCGCCCGCGCCAGTTCGGTTTTACCAACGCCGGTGGGGCCGACAAAGATGAAGGAGCCAATCGGTCGCCGACTATCATGGATGTTCGCGCGCGAGCGGCGCACGGCCTGCGCGACGGCGCGCACCGCCTCATCCTGGCCGATGACGCGCCGGTGCAGTTCGTCTTCCAGCCGCAGCAGGTGTTCAGCCTCCTGAGCGGCGATGCGCGTGACGGGGATGCCTGTCCACATGGCAACAACCTCAGCGATATCCTCTTCATCGACAACGGGACGTTCCTGCTGGCATGCCAGCACCCATTCCTGCTCAAGCCGACGCAGTTCCTGTCGCAGGTGTATCTCGCTTCTCCGCTGTTTTGCCGCCCCCGCAAAGTCGCGATGCATGATGGCCATATCTTTTTCCTTCTCGGCCAGCAGAATCTGCTCGCGCAGCATACGCACCCGTTCAGGAGCGACCACGCGGCTGACGCAAACGCGGGCCGCCGCCTCATCGATAAGATCAATGGCTTTATCCGGCTGGTAGCGACTGGTGATGTAGCGGGTGGACATGCGTTCGGCGGCTTGCAGGGCCGCGTCGGTGATGGTGACCTGGTGAAAATCGGCGTAACGGGAGCGCAGGCCATATAAAATCTCTAACGTCTCCCCTGGCGTCGTCTCCGGCACCTGCACGGGCTGGAAGCGGCGTTCAAGCGCGGGATCGGCCTCGATGGTTTTGCGATAATCGTGCAGAGTTGTGGCGCCGATGCACTGGAATTCGCCGCGCGCAAGCATGGGCTTGAAGAGGTTGCCCGCGTCGATTGAGCCTTCGGCCACACCCGCGCCGACAAGGGCATGCAGTTCGTCGATGACGAGGATGATGCCCTTGCTGGCAAGAATTTCCTGCATGATGCGCTTGAGGCGTTCCTCGAAATCGCCCCGGAAGCGCGTGCCGACGGTGAGCATGCCGGTATCGAGCGCGACGACGCGGCAGTGCAGCAAATTTTCCGGCACGCGCCCCTGCACGATGCGCAGCGCCAACCCCTCCGCGATAGCCGTCTTGCCGACGCCCGCGTGACCGAGCAGGACAGGATTGTTTTTCGAGCGGCGTGAGAGAATCTGCATCGTGCGTTCCAGCACCGCCTCGCGCCCGATCAACGGATCAAGCGTCCCACGCAGGGCAGCGGCAGTCAGGTCGCGGCTGACCATGTTGAGCGTGGGGGTAGCGTCGTAGCGCGCCTGATACTGGCTGGAAAGCAGCAAAGCCTCCATGCTGGTGTCACGCAGGTTCAGCAACTGCTCCGCGACGTTGTCTTTGTAGACGCCAAAGCTTTCCAGCACACCAATGGTTACGCCATCATGCTCGCTCAACATGCTCAGCAACAGGTGTTGCAGACCTATCGTCTCCACCTGCTCGGCCAGCGCCTCCCGCTCTGCCCGCGCCAGCGTCGCCCTTGCTGCCGCCGTCAGCATGGGGTCAGACAGAAACGGCTTGTTGCCGCGACCGAGGACAAAATCCAGCGCCTGGATCACGCGCTGCGTGCTGACATGCAGGGAAGAGAAGAGAGCTTCAATCAATGGATTCCGCAGTTTCAGCAGGCTCAGCAACAGGTGTTCCGTATTGACCGTCCTGTGCCGCAGACGCTTTGCCTCATCGCGGGCGCCCGCCAGTACCTGCCGCAGTTCATCAGTATAGCGATAGCGTTGATCTTGCTGGTTCTGTCTGCTCATAATACCTACCCTCCTTCTCAAGAGAGAGCTTACCGGTTTCTTCTCTTTTCTATGAAGTAGATATCGGGCAGGCGGGCAAGTTCTATAAGGGGAGAGCATCGTGGACGTGCCATGCTGAGCGGGAGCGAAGCATCTGAACAATCTCGTGTACGATAACCTACTGCCCCAGATGCTTCGCTCCCGCTCAGCATGGCACGTCTGAGGAGCAGGCTAATGGACAATTGTCTCTTCCGGCACGGCCAGCAGAACGGCAGCGCCGACGAGCGGGGCGTCTTCACGCAGGCTTGCCATGCGCAAAGTGAGGGCCGCGCCTCGTATGCGGGCGTTGATCTGCCGCTGCACCTGCTCCAGCAGCGTGGGGCGGTTGAGAGCGATGGCCCCGCTGACGGCAACAGTCTCGACGCGGGTGAGCATGGCAAGGTTGAGCAGGCCGAGGGCCAGTTTTTCGCTGAACTGCTCCCAGAACGCCTCATCGCTGATCTGTTCCAGTGGGCGTCCGTAGCGCAATTCGAGCTGCCGACCGCCGGTATACGTTTCCAGGCAGCCCGTTTGCCCGCACAGACACCTGCGACTATTGCCGTCGAGCAACTGGTGGCCGATCTCAATGGAAACGGTCAGCGGCGGTGACGCAGCGTCTTTGCGCAGCTGGAAGGCCGCGCCGGTACCGGTAGAGACGGTCAGATAGGCGCAGCGATCGTCCGCACGCAGCGAACCAAACTGTTTCTCCGCCAGCAGACCGCAGACGGTATCGTGCGCGAGCCGGACGGGGCAGCCGAAATGCCCGGAGACATCCTGCGCGAATGGCCTGCCAACATAGCCGGGGAGATTGGGCGCGACATCCACAGAGCGACCATCCCTGGCAACGCGCCCGGCCACCGAGATACCGATGCCAGCTATATCTGCTCCCGCATACCCTTGCAGCGCATCGCTGATGTATCGAAGCTGCCGGTCGTAGTCTTGCTGCGTGGGAAACTTCACCAGCACGGAAAAATCCGGCGAATCGAGCGAAGGAAATACCCCGACGCGCGTATTGGAGCCGCCTATGTCGATGCCGATGTACATACTTTTCCTCAATGCATTATTGCTCTCACCATTCCTTACACTTTCATCCCATTTACCCACAAATATTACAGATGTTGCAAGGCGCTGTTTCCTTTTTTCTTCAGCACAAATGCGGATATTGACAGGCCAGGCCAACTCAACTATACTATCTATGTAACAACTCTGTTAAAAAGACGAGGCAAGCCGCGATGGAGAGAATGGCGTGTGGGAGACAGTCGCGGAATAATACGGGTACTGCCTGAAAAAGGACTGCGAGTTCGTCCGGTCACTGGAGAAGCGAGGGTTGAGAAAATCACGATGGAGCAAGTTCTACATATCCGGTTGCTCGGTGATTTCAGCCTGCTCTACGCTGATCAGCCGGTGATTAGCCTCAACACCATGCGCCTGCAATCCTTGCTTGCCTATCTGGTGTTGCATTACGATGTTCCCCAGCAACGCCAGCATCTGGCCTTTCTTTTCTGGCCCGACACGACCGAGGCCCAGGCACGCAATAACTTGCGCCAGTTGCTCCACCAGTTACGCCAGGCATTTCCCGCCGTTATGCACTTCCTCTCAGCCGACACACACATGCTACACTGGCACGCCCTCTCCACGTTCTCCCTCGATGTCGCGGAGTTTGAACAGGCGCTCGCGCTGGCAGACCAGGCCACGCGGCGCAATGAGCAGCACGCGCTACAGGCGGCGCTCGAACAGGCCGATAGCCTGTATCGTGGCGAATTACTGCCCGGCTGCTATGACGAATGGGTCTTGCCTGAACGCGAGCGGCTGCGCCAGCGCCATCGGCAGGCGCTCGAACAACTGCTGCATCTCTTTGAAACGCGAGGCGATACCCTCACGGCCATCAGCTATGCCCGGCGCCTGCTCGCGCTCGACCCTCTTTCCGAAGACCTCTACCGCCGTCTGATGCGTCTGTTCGCGCTCAACAATGACCGCGCCAGCGCGCTGCACGTCTACCATACCTGTGTCAGCACGCTGCAGCGCGAAATGGGCGTCGACCCCGACCCGGCGACCCGCGCCATCTACGAACAGCTCTTGCAGCAAGAGACGGCGACGGTACAGACGATTGTCCATCAATCGCTGCCCGCTGCTCCTCCCACACTGATTGGACGAGAGCGCGACTGGAAACGCCTGCACGATGCCTGGCAGCGTGCAGGAAACGGCGAACCTCACTTTGTGCTTGTGGCAGGGGAAGCGGGCGTAGGCAAATCCCGCCTGACCGAGGAATTTCTGCTGTGGGCAAGCCAGCAGGGGACTGCCACCGCAAAGACACGCTCTTATGCCGCCGAAGGTCAACTCTCGCTCGCGCCGGTGACGGAATGGCTCAGAAGCGAAGGGCTGCGTTCAAAGCTCAGGCAGCTCGATACCGTCTGGCTCACCGAGGTCGCCCGCATCCTGCCGGAGTTGTTCGCGGAGCGGCCAGATTTACCCCATTACGAGCCGGTGACCGAGTATGGCCAGCGCCAGCGGTTCTTTGAGGCCCTGGCACGCGCCATCCTCATCGCGCCGGGGCCATTACTCCTGTTGATTGATGATTTACAGTGGTGCGATCAGGAAACGCTGGAATGGCTGCATTTTCTGTTGCGCTTCGATCAGGCGGCACGACTGCTCGTTGTGGGCTGCGCCCGTCAGGAAGAACTCTCCCCGCAGCATCCATTGCGCGCCCTCTTGCTCCACCTGCGCAATACTATGCATGTGACAGACATCGCGCTTGAGCCGTTAGATGCGGCGGAAACGGTGAAACTGGCTTCGCAGGTAGCAAAGCGCACACTGGGGGAAGACGAAGGACTCCACCTGTTTCATGAGACCGGGGGCTATCCCCTCTTCGTGGTCGAAACAGTGCGGGCCGCTATGGAGCGAGGGGCAGTCAACCCGTCAGAGGCCAGGCCGCTGCACGGACACTCGCCGCTTGATAACGCACCCTCACTTCCACCGCGTGTGCATGCCGTCCTCGTCGGTCGCCTCCTGCAACTGTCGGCCCCCGCTCGCGGGTTCGTTGAACTGGCCGCGACCGTTGGCCGCGAATTCACGTTCGACCTCCTGCTCGCTGCGGGCAACGCCAGTGATGAGAGCGCCGTGCGCGCGCTGGACGAACTCTGGCACAAACGCATTGTGCGCGAACATGGCGCGAACAGCTACGACTTCACCCACGATAAACTGCGTGAGGTGGCGTATGCAGAGATCAGCGCGCCACAGCGCCGCCTGCTCCATCGCCGGGTCGCGCAGGCGCTGGAAACCATGCATGCTGAGAACCTCGACGCGATCAGCGGTCAGATTGCCTGGCATTACGAGCGCGCGGGCATGATTGAGCAGGCGATCCCATATTATCAGCGTGCAGCAACAATGGCGCAGGGCGTCTATGCAAACGAAGATGCGATCAGCCTGCTCTCGCGGAGTCTGGAGTTGCTCGAACAACTCCCCGCCGGTTCCAGACGCGACAAACAGGAACTTTTCCTGCAACTGGCGCTTGCTCCCATCTACCGAGTGACGAAAGGCTGGGCAGCGCCGGAAGTAGAGCATATCCTCGATCGTGCCCTCGCATTGTGTGATAGAGTCGGCGACGATGCACAACGGGCGCAGGCCCTCTACGGATTGCAGTCTGTCTATGTTGTCCAGGCCAGGCTCGATCGCGTGCAAATGCTCTCCGATGAGTTGTATACTCTCTATCAGCAATCTCTCGACACAGAGCCGCCGCCGTTTGCGGGTATGATGCTGGCCGGGGCGCGACTCCACCTGGGCAGGATCAGGGAGGCTAGCGCGCAATTTGCGCAGATCATCGCTGCCCACGATCCCGATCATATCCTCCATCTTCAAGAATCGCAGGGATCGAACTACGCAGCGCATGCGCGAGCATGGCAGGCGCACGCGCTCTGGTGCCTGGGCTATCCACAGCAGGCACAGGAGAGAGGACTTGATGCGATCAGGATGGTGCAGAACCTGGATCAGCCTTTCAATCAGGCGCTGGTGTCCGCCTACCTGGCCTTGCTCCAGCAGTTGTGTGCCGATGCGACCGTCGCCCGGACGCATGCCGAGCATGCGCTTGCCCTTACCAGCAAATACCAGGCCCCCTACTATCGTGCCTGGGCAGACATCTTAGTCGGCTACGCTCTGGCGCTGGAGCAGCCGACTGAAGAGCGCATCGGTCGGTTGCGCAGTTCGATTATCGCGTTCAAAGCAGCAGGAGCCAGGTTGCGGCTGCCATATTACCTCTCACTACTCGCGCATGTTTACGGGAAAGCCGGGCGTGTCGGGGAGGGACTTGCCTCCATTGACGAGGCGCTCTCAGAAGCGCGCACGAACAACGAACGCTGGTGGGATGCGGAGTTACACCGGCTGCGCGGCGAACTCCTGCTCTTGTACGGCGCGGACACAACTGATGTCGAAGCGGCGCTCCTACGGGCGGTCTCCATCGCACGCTCACAGCAGGCCAGATCGTTGGAGCTGCGGGCGACAATGAACCTGGCGCGGCTGTGGAGCGCACAGCAACGATCAGACGAGGCGAAACATCGCCTTGAAGAGGTATACAACTGGTTCACAGAAGGATTTGAGACGCCGGACTTGCAAGCCGCCCGGCTGCTCCTTGCGCACTTATAGCCGACAATTGAAGACCCGGCCTCGTTGGGCGTGTCATGCTGAGGGCAGCGAAGCATCTTATTGTCGAGGCAGTCCTCCCGGTTCGCCAGGCGCTTCGCTGCCCTCAGCATGACACGCCGGGGAGTCTTCTTCATGGCCCACCTGCACCGACAGGATATCTGTAATAACGCTTCGCTAACGCCAGTCTCTCTAAGAAGTCTTGATCCATCCCGAAACTGCCTCCTCTCCTGGCTTCTCCGAACGGTGCGCTAACGCTGCCCGTGCTATCTTTTCAGAGAAATGTGAATACGCATGTTCCAGTCATTGCAAAACGCTCGAATAGAAAGGAAAAGAAGCATGGTATCCCAGCAATCGTCAGCCGTTGATTTGAATGCGATCAAAGCACGCCAGCAGCAGAGCTGGTCGACAGGAGACTACTCGGTCATTGGCGCAACACTCATCGTCATCAGTGAGGAGCTTTGTGAAGCTGTAGACCTGCGCGCCGGTCAAGACGTGCTTGATGTAGCGACCGGTAGTGGCAATACCGCCATTGCAGCCGCCCGCCGCTTTTGCCAGGTGACTGGCATCGACTATATCCCGGCGCAGCTTGAGGTGGGGCGCAAACGAGCTGAGGTTGAGCATCTGCCCGCCACTTTTCAGGAGGGAGACGCGGAAAATATTCCTTTTGCCGATGCCTCTTTTGATGTTGTGTTGTCAACTCTGGGCGTGATGTTCACACCCGATCAGGAAAAAGCGGCGAGCGAACTCTTACGTGTCTGTCGCTCCGGTGGAAAGATCGGCATGGCAAACTGGACACCAGACAGTTTCATCGGCGATGTCTTTCGCTGCATCGGCAAGTACATCCCTCCCGCCCCCGGCCTGAAATCTCCCGCTCTGTGGGGAACCGGGGAGCGATTGCGCGAGCTTTTTGGTGAGCATACCACCTCTCTCCAGATCACGAGACGGTCCTTCTGGTTTCGCTACCGTTCCCCGGCACACTGGCTGGAGATCTTTAGCGCCTACTATGGCCCGATCTTCACAGCCCTCCAATCACTCGACACAGATGGGCGCAAAGGGCTTTCGCATGATCTTATCAGTCTACTGGAAAAATACAGTATTGCCACCGACGGCACGCTCTTAGTCCCCGGTGACTACCTGGAAGTGGTGGCGATCAAACGCTAAGCCTGTGGAAGATAGCTGCACGTGGGGTGAATCATGCCACCCATTCCTCGCGCTTCCTTCAAGACCTGATTTAGCGCAGGCTATGTTCGCGTTTCAGGCTTGCCAGTTGCTCCGGGGCGCCAACGAC
>Ga0070738_10007583_pt1 | contig 10780 bp, 10 predicted proteins | sample Coa_R2_2_FD_66446 | JGI IMG/M metagenome (GOLD analysis project Ga0070738, IMG submission 66446) | Surface soil microbial communities from Centralia Pennsylvania, which are recovering from an underground coalmine fire - Coalmine... | ecosystem: Environmental > Terrestrial > Soil > Unclassified ... | reverse complement strand
TCACGTCGCCCGCGAGCTCGGCGAGCGCCGTCTGGGTGCCGCCGGCGACGCGGCCCGCGTTCTGGTTCGTGGCGGCGCGGTTCGTCTGGACCGCGTTCAGGAGGTCCGTCAGGACCTTGGCCACGTTGGTGGCGTCGCCGTTCTTGAGCGGGACGACGAGGATGCTCTGGCGGTACGTCAGGTCCTCGTCGAGCTCGTGAACGAGCTTCTCGATCACGGCCATCTGCGACGCGACGGCCGAGACGATGATCGAGTTCGTGCGAGCGTCGATCGTGAACTTGGGGTCGGGGATGTAGCGCGACGGACCGTCCGCCGCGCTCGTGCCCGGAGCGCCTGCCCCGCCACCGCCTCCGGCGAGCGCCCGGAAGACGGCTCCCGGACCGCCGCCGCCGCCGCCGCCGCCCTGCGGACCCTGGACGCTCGGCTTCGTGAAGATGTCCTGGAGGACCCCCGCCATGTCGGCCGGGTTCGCGTTCACGAGGTGGATCCACTTCACGTCCTCGACGATCGCGTTCGTCAGGCCGTCGATCTTCTCGATCAGGGGATCGATGAGCTCGATCTGGGACTTCGTCGCCGAGACGATGACCGTGTTCGACCGCTTGTCGATCGAGACGTTGACGTCGGAGTTCTCGGTCTCGCCACCACCGGCACCGCCGCGGCCGCCACCACCACCGCCGCCGCGGCCGCCGCCACCACCGCCGGGGCCGCCGCCGCCGCCGGGACCGCCGCCGCCACCACCGGGCCCGCCGCCGCCTCCGAAGAACTGCTGGATCGCCCGCTGCGGGTTGAACTGCCCGTTCTGACCGCCGCCACCGCCGCCCTGCTGGCGCCGCGGGAAGATGTCCTTGATCATCTGCGCGACCTCGTCGGCGTTCGCCTGCCTGAGGTGGTACGGCTTGAGCTGCAGCTCGGTCGCGGGCGAGTGGTCGAGCGGCGCGATGATCTCGAGGAGCCGGTGGATCACGTGCTGCGTGTCGGTCACGACGACCGTGTTCGAGGTGGGCTCGACCTGCATGGTCCCGTCGGCCGAGAGGATCGAGCGGAAGTTGTTGTTCACGTCGGAGGCCCGCAGCCTGCGGAGCTGGATGACCTGCGTGACCCTGGTCTCGTTCTGGGGGATGTCCTTCGGTTCCGAACCGACTTTGACGGGGATGCCGCCCTTCTTGATGATGTTGTCGTTCGTCTCGATCTGGACGATGTTCCCCGAGACGATGATCCCGAGCTTGCGGCCGCCGTCCCCGAGCCAGGTGCGCAGGACCTCGAGCGCGGCGTCCTTCGTGAGCTCGCTCGCCGTGAGCGTGATCTCACCCTGGACTCCCGCGTTGTCGAGGAAGATGAACCCCGCCTTCTCGGAGAGGATCTGCAGGAACCCCTTGATCGACATCCGCTCGGCCTTGAGCTGGATCTTGGGCTCGTTCGCGTCCTGGGCCTTCGCCGAGGCGAACGCACCGAGACCGGCCGCGCCCGCGAGCGCGACGACCGAGATCCACCGCTTGAGCTTCACCGTGAGTCCCCCCTCTTGACCTTCTCGTCGGACGGGTAAGTCCGATCTTTAGACGGCGCGACCCCCGTCGGCCATCCCGTGTTCTTCGGTGCGAGCACCTCGAGCGCGACGGACGAGGGCGCGAGCTCGAGGCAGTCCCCGAGCGCGATCGCCCTTGTCCCGGCAGGAGTTCGGACGACGAGTCCCGCGGCGTTCACCTCGACGACCTCGAGCTCGCCCAGGCGCTCGCCGGCGCGCAAGAACGCGCCCTCGTCCGTGCCCGACTTCTCGAGGAGCGCCTCGTGGCCGCCCGCCGCCTTGACGATGCACGTCAAGCGGAGGGTGACCGGCACGGGCGCGCTCGGGGCCGTGGGCGGCAGGAAGAGCCGCGGCCGGAACGGGTCGCGCTCGAGGATCGGCCGGTAGTGTGCCTGCGCGTCTTCCTGGGCGTACCCGAGGGCCGCACCGGCGACGACGAGCAGGAGGACCGAGACCCTCACTTGGGCCCGTCCTTCTTGTTGTCCGCGGCGTTCGTGTCTTCCTTCGGCTTGTCGCCCGGCTTGTCGGCCGGCTTGTCCACGGGCGTTCCGTCATCGGGCGGCAGGCCGAGGCTCTTCCGCCGCTTCTCCCGGAGCGCCTCGAGGACGCTCTTCGCCCGCTCGGGCGAGAGAGGCGGCTGGCCACCCCAGCCCTCCGAGCCCACGGCGGCCGTCGAGCTCTTGATCGGCCCGAGGTCCTTCAAGAGGCCCGTGAGAGCGAGGTCCACCTGCTTCAAGTCGAGGCGATCGCCGAACTCGATCTTCTTGGTCGTCGTGTTGCTCGACGTGCCGGCGACGGTGTTGGCGAACTCGACGAGCAGGGCGTTCGTCGTCACGTCGGCGATCGTGCACTCGCCGATCTTCTGGCCTTTCTTGACGAAGATGCCCTTGCCCGTCTCGCGCTCCTCGAGGAGACCCTCGGCGCCTTGCTTCGTGGACTCGATGCACGTGAGACGGACGGCGACGTAGCCGGGAGCCGGGCCGACGCCCGGGCCCCGGACCGGCGGGCCCGTCTCCTCGCCGGGGTCCTTGCCGTTACGCGGCCCGCGCTTCGTGGTGAAGAGACGGGGCTTGAACGGATCCACGTCGAGGATCGCCTGGTAGAGCTTCCTCGGATCGACCGGGACGCCCGAGCCGACGTGTCCGACGCCGCCCTTGTCGTCGCGCCTGGCGACGCCGACGGTCTCGTCGCTCGCGCTCCCCTTGAAGAGGACGCGAACGGCCCCGACTCCGAGGACGAGCACGGCGACCCCGCCGAGGATCGCTGTCCGCTGTTTCTCGTTCATTTCTTCTTCGGCCTCTTGTCTGGGTCGAGCGCGTCCCACGTCGTCAGGCCGATGAGCGAGATGTCCGCCTCGACCGTGCCGTCGTCGCGGGGCTGGATCCTCACCGCCTGGGCCCGCAGGTAAGACGGGCCCGTCCGCATGCGGACGAGGAAGTCCTGGATGAGCTTGAGGGGAGCGCGCGCCCGCATCTCGAACTGGAGCTCGGCGAAGGCGTCGTAGATCTCGGTGTGGACGTACTGGATGTTGCTGACGTATTGCCCGAGCTGGGCCGCCGCCTGGAGCGAGTCGAGGTGGTCGAGGAAGAGGGCGATCGCGTCGGGTCCGACGAGCGGCTTCCCGGCGTCGGTCGGGGCGATGAGCGTCTCGATCTTCTCGCGCTCGTCCGTGAGCTCGTTCTTCCGCTTGACGAGGGCGTTCGCCTTCTCGAGGTCGGACTGGAGCTGCTCGACGCGGGCGCGCGCGTTCGACCAGCGCTCGTAGGTCGGCTTCACCACGACGGTGTAGCCGAGGACGCTCGCGAGGATGGCGCCGGTCGTGGCGGCGAGAGCGGTCTCGCGCTGGTTCACTTGGTCTTCTCCCCCGGCGCTTCCTTGAGGTAAGCCGTGATCATGAACTCGCTCCCGCGCTCCTTGGAGTCGCCCTCCTTGTGGTGGAGGTAGTTGAGCTTCGAGCGATCGACGATCGGGTCGCGGTTGAGGCGCCGGAGATATGCATCCGCGGAAGCCTGGTCGCGGATCCGGCCCGTGAGCTGGACGGGCTTCCCGTCGGACCACGTGAAGTTGGTGAGGTAGGCATCGCCCTCGGGGATCGCCTTCGACACGCAGAGGAGCACGTCGAGGCTCCGCCCCTTCTTCTTCTCCCAGTCCTGCGCGACCGTGACCTCGTGGAGCTTGGCCTTGACGACGTCGAGGTCCGGCTTGAGCTTCTTCATCTGGTCCTGGAGACGGTCCGCCTCGTCCTCGTTCGAGACGATCGCCCAGCGGATCGCGGTGAAGATGACGACGAGGGCGAGGACCGCGGCGGCGCCGATCACGATCCCGCGCTGGCGGATCGACTTCGCCGCCTCGGCGTCCGCGATTCCCGCCATGTCGAGGATCGGGATCCCGGCGACGACTCTCGGATCGGCGAGCCCGCGCGCGACGACGAACGCGGGCGAGCTGTCGCCGCCGAGCGGGTCGAGGACGCGCGCCGGGAGGCCGAGGCGCGCCGCGAGCGTCGCGACGACGTTCGGATCCTTGACGCCGCCGCCCGCGAGCAGGAGAGCCTTGGGCTGGTCGGCGGCGTCATCGACCCACGACGGCTGGAGCGCGCCCGCCGCCGACGTCGGGCCGCCCGCCGCGCGGAGCGAGCGCTGGACCTCGGCGCAGAGCTTGTCGAGCCAGCCCGGCTCGGTCTCGGCTCCGACGCTCCCGACGCTCGCGCTGCGGGAGAACGCGAGCCGGCCCTTCCTGAGGAGCACGATCTCGCTCGCGAGCGCGCCGACGAGGACGAGCACGGCGTCCTCGGCGTCGGGCGCGAGGAGCCGCGCCGCGCGCGCCGCCGCCTGGGTCGAGATCTCGAGCGTCCCGGCCTCGAGACCGGCTTCGCGCACCAGCGCGCGGAGACCCTCGAGGACGCTCGAGCGGACCGCGGCGTAGTTCACCTCGAGCGGCGGGATCGCCGGCACCTCACCCTTGGGGAGCGGGGCCTCGCCGACGACGCCGTTCGCCAGCACGACCTCGGAGAGCTCGAAGGGCACGTCCTTGGCGGCCTGGAAGCGGATCAGGCGCGAGCGCTCCTCGGCCGAGACGGGCGGCAGGTAGACCGTCTTGAGGACGGCCTCGGCGCGCGGCACGGCGATCGCCACGGGCGACTTCCCGACGCCGAGCTCCTGAGCGCACTCGCGGATCGCCTGGACGATCGCGGCTCTCTGCCCCGCCTCATCGAGCTTGGGGTCGAAGTCACGCGACGCGCCCTTCACGAACTTGGGGGCCTCGCCGGGCTTCCTCGAAGCGTCGACGCGAACGAGCTTGACCGAGCGGCGGCCGATGTCGAGTCCGAAGGTCATGGCGGCGGAGTCCCCCCATTCGGCGACACTCGCTCCCCGGGAAGCGGGAAGCCGAGCGGCGTCAGGTCGCGACGGAACGTGATCTGGACCGGCGAGTAGGTCCGGTCGATGACGGCCTCGATGCGGCGGAAGACGGACGGCCGCTCATCGAGAGCAGCCACGGCGTGGACCGTGAACTGGTAGCTCCGGGTCGTGATGAGGTCGTAGATCGCCGCGAAGTGCGCGACGGAGATGTCGTTCAGGAGCCAGGCCGGCGTCGTCATGTCGTAGGTCGCCTGGGCCCGGTCGTTCGTGATCTTCGTGACCTCGTCGGTCGTCAGGAGGAGCGTGATGTTGCCCTTGCCGTCGCTCGTCGCCCCGAGGCCCTGGAGGACCGAGGGCGGACAGGTGTTCACGTTCACGAGGCCCGGGATCGTCGCCGCGTTCACCGTCGTGAGCTCATCGCACACGATCGCGAAGTTGTCGGCCGTCATGCCGCGGATCGACGCGAGCTGCCCGATCGAGCGGAAGGGAGGCGGCGGCGGCCCGCGCCCACCCGGAGTCGGCCAGATCGTCGTCACGACCTGCTGCGCGAGCTGCTGGGAGAGGCCCTGCTGGACGAGGTCCGTGGCGACGGCGACCTGGTTCGGCTTGGAGCCCTGGCCGACGAACATCCGCTGCCGGCCGTCCTTCGTGTAGTTCAGATCCTGCGAGACGACCGTCAGGTAGTCGGCGAACCCGTAGTGGAGGAGACCGTCCGAGAAGTCCGGTGGGAAGGACGCCGTCCCGTCGTTCTCGTCGGGGTCGAGGATCCCGTTCCGGTTCCGGTCGGTCCCGTAGAGCACGGACTCGTCGATCCCGCGGACGCAGAGAAGCTCCTCGATCGACTCGAAGGGGCTGTTCTTGCAGTTGTAGGGCGGCGAGAGGGTGCTGTAGTAGTCGGACTCGGCGCCGTTCTTCGTCTGGCTCGTGTCCGTCGTGCTCGTGCTCCGCCAGCACATGATCGCGTCCGCGATGTCGTCCGTCATGCCGGGGACCTGCATGAGCTGGGCGTAGGTCGCGACGTTCAGGTTGAGCTTGCTCGACTCGTCGCGGATGCCGAAGTGGCCGTAGCAGCTCGCGTTGTTGAGGAGCGTGTTCCCGTCGCCCGGGTCCTCGGGCTCGCCGAAGTACATCCAGCAGTGGCAGGGGCCGAGCTGGAAGTTCCGGTACATCGTCTCGTCGTTGCGCCACTCCTTCTGGAGCGTGCCCGACATCGAGGGGTCGGCCGTCGAGTCCTGGTTGACCATCGCGATCGCGAAGTCTATGCAGGAGTCGGCCGCCGCGCGCGTCCTCACGTCGTCGGCGGCCCGCGAAGCGACCTGGATCTCGACACGCGCCTCGCGCGCGAGCATGAGACAGATGGACGTGATCGCCACCATGACGACGAGGGCGACGACGAGCACCGAGCCTCGTTCTCTCCGCGCGCGCATCATGGGGCCGCCGTGCTCGCAGCGACCTGCTGCGTCTGACGGCCGAGGAACGGAGCGACGACCTCGCAGAGCCAGCGGATGGTGCCGTCCGGGTCGCGGACGGCCACGTCGACCTGGATCGCCTGCGGGATCGTCTGGACCGGCGTCGTGCCCGCGTCCGCGTTGGTCACGGAGCTCCAGGTCGGCTGCCACTGCGTGCCGTCGAAGTACTGGAACCGGATCCCGCACACGTTCGACGCGATCTGCTCCGGGGGCTCGGGGATCCCGGTGATCGTGGCGTTGCTCTGGACCGTGATCGCCTGCCGGATGAGGCCGCGCTCGGGCGTGTTCGGGTCGTCGTCGACCGACCAGGTGACCTGCTGGATCGTGCCCGTCCCGAACGGCCAGGGGTCACCGAAGCGGCGCGCGCCCGGAATGATCGCGAGCTGGAGCGTGTCTCGCTCGTTCCACAGGCCCACCGGAGCCGTGCCGCCCGCCGTCATCATCTCGGCGTCGAACGCGCTCTGCTCCTCGGGCCGCGAGAGCTGCTCGGTGCCGCCCCCCACCTGCTGCGTGCCCACGATCCCCGACGAGAAGTAGTTCGCCGTCGCGGCCGCATTCGAGTCGTAGGCGGTCCCGGCGATGTAGGGCACGATCGCGCGGATGTCGCGCGCGATCCGCTCGAGGATGACGCGGTCCTGCGCCCGTCGCTCGGACCGGAGCTGGAGCTTCCGGTCGGCGTCGCGCGCCGCGCGGAGCGTCTCGGCGATCGCGAGGCCGATGATCCCCATGAGCGCCGCGGCGATGAGGACCTCGACGAGAGTGAAGCCTGTCCTGAGCGACAAAGAAGGGCCGCGCGCCCTCATGGCGCCCCTCCGCCGCCGCCGAAGGCCGAGCCCGAGGCGCCGCCGCCGCCGCGGCTGCCGGAGCCGTTGCCGATGAGCGAGCCCGAGTTGCCCCCGCCGCCCGACCCCATGAGCGAGCCCGAGTTGCCGCCGCTCCCGCTCCCCAAGAGCGAGCCCTTGGCGCCGCCTCCGTTGGAGCCCATGAGCGAGCCCTGCGTCGTCGCGCCGCCGAGCGTGTTGTTCTGGGCGTTCGGGTCGGCGTAGTAGTAGAAGACTGCATCGAGGTCGCGCGGCTCGCCGTGCTCGTTCCACTGGACGGTCACGGTCATCTGCTCGAGGTATTGCTGCTGCGTATCCTCCTGGAGGACCGTGAACGAGAAGTCGGGCTCGCCATCCTCCGAGAAGTCGCCGCTCTGCGACTGGAGCGGCAGGACGCCGCCCTGGATCCGCCCGATCTGGAGGTCGATGAGGCGCGCCGCCTTCACCTTGTTGTCGGCGTAGACCTCGGCGCGGATCGAGGTCGTGATCGCCGACAGAACGACCGAGAGTCCGGCGCCGACGACGACGGCCGTGAGGAGGATCTCGACGAGGGTGACGCCGCGGTTCCGTCTCATTGGCCCGGCGCCTTTTCCGCGGGGTTCGGAGGGAGCGCCCCCGACATGGCCGCGTCGTACTCCTCGGCGGTCAGGATCCGGCAGCGGCCGCTCGCCGGCTCGACGACGACGCGGAGCTTGTCGGTGCCGGCCTCGAGGTCGATGAACGAGTCGTCGGCCGTCCCCTCCTCGCTGAAGGTGATCCGGGGGAACGTGATCGTCGAGCTCGGAGCCGGCATGGTGATGTAGTTCGTGGACGTGGAGACGGCCTGGTTGCCCGACGCGTTCTGGGCGAAGAGGCTCCCGCTCGACGCGGTGGCGGAGAGCCCCGTCCCCTGCGTCGGGGCGATCGGTCCCGCGCCCGCGCCGGGCAGCGTCGTCTGGTAACCGGCGGACGTCGTGATGATCTGGGGCGAGGGCGGAGTCCCGGCCTTCCCGGCGAAGGGAGTCCCCGCGACCATGGCCCAGGTGAGCTCGACGCCGTCCTCGAAGCTCACGGTCCGAGCCCACGGAGCGCCCGCGACCCAGTCGTCCCCCTCGGCCTCGGCGTCCTGGGCCTGGTCGGGCGCGACGAGCGGGTCGCGAGCGCGCGAGAGCCGGATCTCGCGGCGCTCGCCGTCCACGACGAGGAAGTACGCGCGGCCCTCGGCGCTCGCCTTGGCGCGCGCGGCGCGGGAGAGCGCCACGATCGCTCGCGCCGTGGCGTCGAGGTGGGACCGCTGGTTCGAGCCCGAGAGGCTCGGAGCCACGATCGCCGCCAGCGCCGCCACGAGCAGGCAGACGAGCAGGATCTCGATGAGGGTGAACCCGCGCGAACGCATGGACTACTTCTTGTCCTTCAGGTCCTTCTGCATGTTCCAGGACGAGATGTCGTCCGGCGTGCCTTCCTGGCCGTCGGCGCCGTTCGACGAGAGGTCGTAGCTCGCGACCGCCGAGCCGGTGCCGCCGGTGCCGCCGTGCGAGCCGGGCGACACGTACTTGTAGGCGTTGCCCCAGGGATCGAGCGGGATCTCCTTCTTCATGTAGGGACCCTTCCAGCCCTTCACGCCCGAGGGCTGCGTGCGGAGCGCCTCGAGGCCCTCGGAGCTCGTCGGGTAGCGGCCGCAGTCGGCCTCGAAGAAGTCGAGGGCTTCCTCGAACGACGCGATCTGGGCGGTCGCGGCGCCGTTCTTGCCCTCGGTGCTCTTGCCCGCGAGGTTCGTCGCGACGATCGCGGCGAGCGTGGCGATGATGACGATGACGAGCATGAGCTCGATGAGCGTGAAACCTGCTCTTCTTTGCCGGCGAGACATGATCAACACCTCTTACTTGATGAGTGAGTTCAGGTTGAAGACGGGCAGGAGCGCGGCGATGACCACGAAGAAGACGACCCCCGCGACCGCCACGACGAGGAGCGGCTCGAGGAACGAGACGAGGATCTTGAGGGCGTGGTCGACCTCCTCGTCCGCCCGGTCGCCGATCCGCTCGAGCACCTTGTCGAGCGAGCCCGACTCCTGGCCCACCGAGACCATCTCGATGACCTCGGGCGGGAACAGATGCGTCTGCTCGAGCGGCGTGGCGAGGTCCGAGCCCTCGCGGACCGGACCGATCACGTCGCCGAGCTTGGCCGAGAACTCGCGGTTGCCGCAGGCGCCGCGCGCCACGTCGAGCGCGCCGAGGATCGGGACGCCCGAGCCGAGGAGCGTCCCGAGCGTGCGCGCGAAGCGCGCGAGCGCGGCGCGTCCGATCACGCCGCGCAGGAGCGGGATCCGGAGCGTCGCGCGGTCGATCGTGTTCTTCCCGTCCTCGGTCGAGACGAGCCTGAGGAACGTGCCGACGACGAGGAGGACGAAGAGGATCGCGAGGTACCAGTAGTTCCCGAAGAAGTCTCCGATGGCGACGAGGATCCGGGTCGGGAGCGGGAGCGCGCCGCCCAGGTCCTTGTAGATCGCCGAGAAGCGCGGCACCACCCAGGCGAGGAGGAAGATCACGGCGCCCGCGCCGAGGAAGATGAGGAGCGTCGGGTAGGCGAGGGCGCTCCGGACCTTCCTCTTGAGCGCGACCTCGCGCTCGCCGAAGGATGCGATCCGGCGGAGCGCCTCGTCGAGGAAGCCGCCCGCCTCGCCCGCGCGCACGACGCCGATCGAGGCCTCGGGGAAGAGCTCGGGGCGCCTCGCCAGAGCGTCGGCGAGCGAGGCCCCGCCGGCGACATCCCTTCGAACCGAGCGGAGGATCGCGCGCGCCCGCTTGTCTTCCTTCTTGTCGCCCGCGCCCCAGACGACCGGCTGCTGGGTCTCGGTCCTCTCGCTGATCGCGTCGAGGGCGCGGAGGATCGGGACGCCCGCGCTCGAGAGGTCGGCGAGCTCGCGCGCGAAGCGCGCCGCCGACTCGGCGCTCACGCGGCGGTTGAGGAGCTGCTGGAGGAACCCGCGCTCGTCCTCGCCCTCGGAGCCGGCGACCGTGTCCTTCGGGTCGGGCCTCACGTCGAGCGGGAACAGCCCCATGCGCTCGAGCGCCTGGAGCGCGGCGCGCTCGTTGTCCGCGGGGACGGTCCCTTCGACGGCCTCGCCGGAGAGCTTCCGGGCCTTGTAGAGGTAGACGCTCATCAGTGCTCGTCTCTCGTCGCGCCGACGACTTCCTCGGGCGTCGTGATGCCTTCGCGGAGGACGCGGATCGCGTCATCCCGGAGGCTGCCGTAGCCCTTCCCGCGGACGTAGTTCCGGATCTTGACCGCGTTCGCGCCGTCCATGGCGAGCTCGCGGAGGCCGTCGTCCACCTTGATCATCTCGAAGACGCCGACGCGGCCCTTGAAGCCCGTGCCGCGGCACGTCTCGCAGCCCGCGCCGCGATTGACCCGGTCGAGCTCGATCCCGAGCAACTTGATCGCCGCGGCGTGGGGGTCCTCGGCCGCCGGGCCCGACTTCGCGCAGTTCTTGCAGACGCGGCGCACGAGTCGCTGGGCGCAGAGGCCCTCGACCGTGGACGCGACGAGGTAGGGCTCGACGCCCATGTCGATCAAGCGCGTGACGGCGCCCGAAGCGTCGTTCGTGTGGAGCGTCGAGAGGACGAGGTGGCCCGT
>Ga0070738_10007580_pt1 | contig 10784 bp, 3 predicted proteins | sample Coa_R2_2_FD_66446 | JGI IMG/M metagenome (GOLD analysis project Ga0070738, IMG submission 66446) | Surface soil microbial communities from Centralia Pennsylvania, which are recovering from an underground coalmine fire - Coalmine... | ecosystem: Environmental > Terrestrial > Soil > Unclassified ... | reverse complement strand
CGGAAGTAAGTATGGCCGATGGTGGTCAGCGTCTTGGCCACCTGGAAGCGGCCGCCGATCGAGAGGTCGATCTGGATCGACTCGAGCGCCAGCGCGATCGCGTCTTCGTAGCGCCCCTGCACGAACATCGAGTACGCGAGCGAGTTCTTGGCGCGCGCCTCGACGCGCCGCGCGCCGCATTTCTTGAAGATGGCGATCGCGTCGACGTGCGCGTCGACCGCCTCGCGCACGCGGCCGACGCGACGTAGCAGGATGCCGCGCGAACGGAGCACCTCGCCCTGCAACCGGGGCGGAACGTTCGCGTGCGTCGCCGGATCGAAGGCGGCGAGCGCGCGATCGCACGCCGCGAGCGCCCCCTGCACGTCGCCGAGCTCGCGCAAGAAGTCGCTGACGAGCGCCTCGGACTCCACCTCTAGGGCCGGGATCTTCGACGCGTGCGCCACCTCCGCCGCGCGCTTGGCGACGACGGCCCCGCGCGCGAGGTGGCCCTCGTCGAACTGGTAGCGCGCGCTGCGGAGCAGACCGAGACAGACCGCGCGCGGCGTGCCGACCGACCGGACCAGCCGGCGCAGCGCCTCGAGGTGCCACAGCCGCTCCTTGCGCCGGCCGAGCACGCGGTACGAGCTCTCGAGCGCCTCGTGCGCGTAGACGCGACGCGGGTCGTCCGCGCCGAGGTACGACAGCGCGCGCTGGTAGTAGCGGATCGCCAGGTGCGTCTGGTGGGTGGAGCGCGCGGCGCCGGCGGCCTCGAGGTAGAACTCGGCGGCGCGGTCGTAGCTCTCGCCGCGCGCCAGGTGGCGGGCGACGATCGCCGCCGAGACCCCGCGCCCGACCGACGTCCGCGCGAGGTGCTCGCCGAGCAGCCTGTGCATGCGGCTGCGATCGTCGGCCCCGAGCTCGGCGTACGCGACGTCGCGCGTGAGCGGGTGGCGGAAGTCGACGAGCTCCCCCTTGCGATCGCAGAGGCCCCGGGCGCAGAGGCGCACGACCGCCTCGTCGGCGTGGCTGCCCGTCAGCTTGACCAGATCGAGCAGCGGCAGCGGACCGCCGGCGATCGCCAGCCAGTGCACGATCGTGTGCTCCTCGGGCGGCAGCTCGTGGAGGCGATCGCCGAGGAGCTGCTCGAGCGTGGACGGGAGCTCGCGGAAACCGGCGTCCGCCCGCTCGGTGCGCGCCAGGACGGCGACCCGCTCGCCGTGCTCGGAGGCCTGCGTCTCGCGGATCTCGAGCGCGCCGCGCTCGAGCAGCGCGTCGATCATCTCGAGCAGGAAGAACGGGTTGCCGCCGACCTTCGGGAGCAGGTCGTTGCACACCTGCCGGGCGCCGTCGCGGACCCCGAGGCGCGTCTTGACGAGCCGCACCTGCTCCTCGGGCGTGAGCGCGCGCAGCTCGATGCGCATCAGGCCGTCGAGCATGTGCAGCACGCGATCGTCCGGGCGCGTGACGACGAGCACGAAGATGGGCAGCGGGTCGCTGCCGTGGACGACCTCGCTCAGCACGTCGAGGCTGGCCTTGTCGCCCCAGTGGGTGCCCTCGATGACGAGCACGAGCGGCTGCGTCATGGCGACGGCCGCGAGCAGGTTGCGCACGCCGGCGACGATGTTCTTCTTGCGCGCGTGCGCGTCGTCGTCGTCGGCGCCGGCTGCGTGGCGGTTGGTCGCCAGCTCCGCGAGGCGCGCCACCATCGGGCTCGACGCGTCGCCGGCGGCCGCGCCGCCGCCGGCGCGGGCGATGAGGCGGGCCACCTCCTCGAACGGCTCCTCGCCGGTCGTGCCGATGGCCACGCGCACGAGCTCCGCGATCGCCGCGTACGGCACGACCATCATGACCGGCGTGCACTCGACGTGGATCAGCCGTGACGTCGGCGGCAGCTCGGCCAGGAAGCTCGCCACGAGCGCCGTCTTGCCGATGCCCATCTCGCCGACGATCGTTCGACAGACCAGCTGGCCCGCGCCCGCGCCGCCGCGCAGCGCCTCGTGGAACGCGGCGCGCAGGTCGGCCTTCTCGGCGTCGCGCCCGACCAGATCGCTCGAGCCGGCCTGCGCCTCGGCGAGGCGCTCCTCGCGCGACAGGCTTCGTTCGAGCGCGTAGATGCGCATCGTGGGCGGCACGTCGATGGCGCCGGTCGTGTCGAGCTGCAGCGACGGCGCGTCGCCCCAGCGGAACTCGCGGCGGACCATGCGGTACACGCCGCCGGCGACCCAGGTGCGCCCGGTCGGCGTGACGCGCCCGAGCACGTCGGCGAGGTACGTGGTCGGCTCGTGCAGCACGTATCGCACGAGGTGGCCCTGCGGATCGCGCGTGCCGCTCGCGATCCCGCGCACGATCCCGATCGAGGCGGCCAGGGCGGTGGGCAGATCCTCCTTGAAGCCCGAGATCGTCTCGTGCACGTCGAGCGCCAGCTGCACGGCGTCCCTCGACGCGCGCGACGGGTTCGCCACCAGGCCGGCGATCGCGCGGGCGTCGGTGTCGCTGGTCCATATCCAGCGCATGCCGCGCTTGAACGCCAGGTCGTCGAGCATGCCGCGCAGCCGATCGAGGGCGCGCCTCGGCAACACCGGCGCCTCGAGCCCGTGCAGGCGCAGCGTCACCATCGCGACGTGCCGCACCTCGTGTGGGCCGTCGGCGAGCTGGGCCTCCGTCGGCCGCGGCCACTCCGATCCGCCCGCCTCGGCGCCGTCCGGCGTGTGCGGCGCCGGCGGGGCGCTGTCGCGCGCGTCGGCGTGGCTGCGCGCGAGCGGCACGGCCGCCTGCGTGCGCGCGTCGTCGGAGCGCTGCGCGCGGATCGACGGCTCGTTGGACGGCGGGTCGCTGCGGGCGTCGCGCGAGATGAGCTGCCCGATGGTGGCCTCGAGCGCCGCCGCGTCGATGAGCTCTCCCTGCCTGACGAGCGCCCGCCCGAGGGCGGCCGCCATGTCGCGCGCGGTGCCGAAGCGGTCTTCGCGCGCGGGAGCGAGCGCCTGGAGGGCGATCCGTTCGAGCTCCGCGGGGACGTCCTTCGAGTAGGTCGACGGGGGCTCGACGATCCCGGATCGCACGATGTCGAGCAGCGCCTCGCCGCCGAGCCCACCGTGGATCGGCCGGCCCACCAGGATCTCCCAGAGGATGACGCCGAGCGCGTAGAGATCGCTGCGCCGGTCGATGCTCTGACCCCTGGCCTGCTCGGGAGACATGTAGCCGAACTTGCCCTTGAGGACCCCCTGCTCCTCCGCGAAGAGGCGCGCGCTCGCGATGCCGAAATCGGCGATCTTCACCGCGCCCTCGAACGACAAGAGGATGTTCTGCGGGCTCACGTCGCGGTGCACGATCTCGAGCGGCTGGCCCGCCTCGTCGCGCTTGTCGTGCGCGTAGTGCAGGCCCTTGGCCGCCTCGGCGACGATCCACGCGCCGACCCAGGGCGGGATGAGCGTGCCCCTCGACCGCGCGGCGCTCATCAACCGTCCGAGATCGCAGCCCTCGACGTACTCCATCGCGAGGAGCAGGCCCTCGTCCCCGAAGTCCTGGAACTCGTAGACCTGCACCACGTTCGGGTGGTTGAGGCGCGTCGCGAGGTGCGCCTCCTCGATGAACATCGAACGAAAGCGCCGCGAGCCCCCGTGCGTCGGCAGGATGCGCTTGAGGACCAGGACCTTGTAGGTGCCCTCGGCGCCTCGCTTCTTCGCGAGGAACACCTCGGCCATGCCGCCCGCGCCCAGGCGTCGAACGATGTCGAACTGGGCGATCTCCTTGGGCGGAGGCGAGGCGGCGGACTTGGACGACATCGTCGGGGCTGGTGCGGCCGAGAGGGTGCGATCGGCATCGACGTCGGATGCCGGCCGCGAGCGCGCGGCTCGAAGGGCCGTCAGCCAGTCTACATCGAGCGCGTGGCCCTCGCGCGACCCGAAGTCCATGCGCTAACCTCGATGTCGCACACGTTCGTCCATGGGCGATTCGACCACCTCCCGACCGGCACCGACTGCGAGCGGCACGCTCGCGAAGACTCCCCTGCTCCACCTCCTCGTCTACGCGTTCGATCGGAGGCTGGGCGGCACGATCGAGCTCGTGGCCCCGGACCGGCGCAACGCGGCGGTCCTGTTCGTCGAGGGCCGGCCGGCCAAGGTGCGCACGAGCGAGCCCGTCGCCCACCTCGGTCGCGTGCTGCTCGAGCTCGGCCACCTGACGGAAGCCGACCTCACGCAGTCGCTCGCCGAGCTCGCGAAGGCCAAGGCCACCGGTCCCATGCTGCACGGCACGCTGCTCGTCGCGCGCGGGACGATCGACACGTCCAAGCTCAAGGCGGCGCTCATCGAGCAGACCGCGCGCAAGCTCCGACACGTCGCCGCGATGCCCGCCGAGACGATCTACGCCTATTACGACGCGTTCGATGCGCTGCGAGGCTGGGGCGGAGAGGGCGAGCCGGTCGACCCGGTGCCGCTCCTCTGGGGGATGCTGCTCGAGTACCCTCCGTGGGAGCGCGTGAGCGCGGCCCTGGCGACCATCTCCGCTTCGCAGCTGCGCCTGGCCCCGGGGGCGGACCTGGAGCGGCTCGGGCTGCACAAGGACGAGCGCACCGCCGCGGAGCTCCTCCGGTCACGTCCGCTCCGCGCGTCGGAGCTGCCCAGGGTGGGCCGGCTCAACGATCGCACCGCGCAGCTGCTCGCGTATCTGTTGCTCGTGACCCGCCAGGTCGAGGTGCTGGCGCCGCCGCAGGCGGCCGCGACGCCGTCCGTCGGACCCGCCGGCTCGCCGTCGGCGGCGCCCCCCGCGACGGCGGCCGCCGCCGCCTCGCCCAGACCGGTGGTCACCCCCTCGCCCAGACCGGCCGTCACGCCCTCGCCCAGACCGGCGGTCACCCCCTCGGGCAGGCCCGCGGCCACGCCGTCCGCCCGTCCCGCCGCGCGCCCGTCGGACCAGCCGGCAGCGACGTCCATGCCCCCCTCGTCGGGGGCGCCCACTCGGACGCGATCGCCCCAGCCCGCGGCCCCGAGCTCGCCGCCGGAGCCGCCGCCGTCGCTCGCTCCGGAGCTCGTCGAACGCTGGCGGGAAATCGTCGAGCGCTCGGCCACGATCGACCGGGCCGATTACTTCATCATGCTCGATCTGGCTCGGGACGCGACGCGCGAGGACATCGAGGCCGCGTTCTTCGCGCTCGTCAAGCGCTGGCATCCGGACCGGCTCCCTCCGGAGCTCGCGCCGGTGCGCGAGGCGTGCTCGCGGGTGTTCGCGCGCATGAGCGAGGCGCACGCGACGCTGACGAGCGACGACAAGCGCGCCCAGTACATGCGCCTGCTCGCCGACGGCAGCGGGTCGCCCGAGACGCAGGCGACGCTCGCGCGGGTCGTCGACGCCGCGACGAGCTTCCAGAAGGCGGAGGTGTGCTTCCGCCGCAACGACTTCGCCCAGGCCGAGGCCTTCTGCCGCAAGGCCGTCGAGGACGACCCCACCCAGCCCGACTACCACGCGATGCTCGCCTGGCTCATCTCGCTCAAGCCCGAGAACCAGTCGCCCGAGCGCACCGCCTCCAGCATCCAGATGCTCGAGCGCGCCATCTCGATGAGCGATCGCTGCGAGAAGGCGTACTTCTGGCGCGGGACGCTCTACAAGCGCATCGGTAGAAACGACCTCGCCGTCAGGGACTTCCGGCGGGCTGCGGAGCTCAACCCGCGCAACATCGACGCCGTGCGCGAGGTGCGCCTTTACCACATGCGCGGCGGCCGCCGGTCGAGCAATCCGCCGGCCACCGCGAAGCGATCCACGCCCGCGCCGCCGAGGCCCGACGAGACGGCGAAGCCCGGAATCCTCGGGCGGCTGTTCAAGAAGACCTGAGGCTGACGGCCGACCGCGCCGACGGCTCCTAAGGTCGCGCACCGCCCGGCGCCGCGGCGAGCGGCGGGGTCGCCACCGGGGAAGGCGCTGCGGGCGTGGCGGGCGGCGCGTTCGCGGAGGCCGCCGACAGGTAGCGCTCCGCCTCGGCGCGGAGCGGGTGGTCCGCCGGGGCGTCGGCCAGGAAGCGCTTGAAATACGGCCCGGCCTCGGAGGGCCGCTTCAGGAAGTCCGCGCAGAGCACGCCCAGGTTGAAGAGCGCGCTCGTGTCGTGCGCGTCGCCGGACAGGACGCGTTCGAGCAGCGCGCGCGCCTCGTCGAGCTTCTGCGGGTGCTGCGCGTCGGCCTCGCCCCGCAGCGAGGCCGAGAGCCCGACCAGGGCGCCGTGATCGTCGGGCAGGACCTTCAGGATCTCGCGGTACTGCTCCTCGGCCTTCGCGTACGCGCCCGCGCGCAGCAGCACGACCCCCATGTTCAGGCGCGAGGTGGTGTCCTGCGGGTCGGCCTGCGAGGCCTTGCGGAACTCGGCGAAGGCGTCGGCGTCGTCGCCCTTGGCGAGCTTGAGCAGGCCCATGGCCCGGTGGGTGACGGCGCTCCTCGGGTTGGCGTCGAGCGCCTGCTTCGCGAGGAGCTCCGCGGCCTCCTTCTCGCCCTTGGCGAGGTGAGACAGCGCGAGCTCGGCGAGCGCCGTCGCGTCGCCCGGCTTGCGCACGAGCACCTCGCGCGCCTCCTCGATGGCCTTGTCGATCTGACCGCTGTCACGCAACGACGCCACGTAGAGCGTCCGCGCCTCGACGGCGCCCGGGTGATTGCGCACGAAGTCGGTGAGGCCCTCGGCGGCGAGCCGCTGCTCGCCGCGACGCCGCCGCACCTCGGCGAGCGCGACGGCGACCTCCTGCGAGTCGGACGCGAGGCGCGCCGCCGCCGCGAGCTGCGACTCGGCCTCGGAGAGATCGCCCGCGGCGGTCAGCACGACGCCGAGGTCGTACCGCGCCTCCCAGAGCATCGGGTCCAGCGCGACCGCCTGCTTGAGGGCCGCCGCCGCGCGCTCGCGCTGCCCGTCCTTCGCGGCCTGCACGCCCTCGACCATCTTGCCGACGGCCACCGGGTTGGCGGGAGCGAGGGCCGCCGCCGCCGGCGACCGCGCCTCGCCGTCGTGTCGCCCGCCGCCGCAGCCGCACGCCAGGAGCACGGCCGCCGCCGCGGCCCGGCCGACCACCGAGCGCATCCCGCCGGCCGCCCGCGTCGCCCGGTTCATCGCTTCTGGGCCACCGGCCGCGTCGCCGGAGCGTCGACGAGCGACGGCAGCGGCAGCGGCCCCTGCGAGCGGACCTCGAACCCGGTCTCCCGGAACGGCGCGTAAAGCTCGCTGTTCAGCCGCCCGAGCGCGTCGCGCATCCTGGCCGTCCATTGGTTGTAGATGCCGAGCTCGATCGCCTTCTTCCAGCCGTTCTCGTACGCATCGAGGCTCCTCTCCTCCATCGGCACCGCGAACTCCTCGATCTGCGCCTGGAAGTCGGACCGCTGCTCCTCGGTCTTGACCTCGGCGGGCGGCGGCGACTCGCGGAGCGCCCGCGCGAACGCCTCGTACATGTGGCCGATCTGGTAGAGCGCCGCCGTCGTCCACTCCGCGACGCCCGTCGACACGCAGTCGAGGAACACCTTCGCGGCGTCCTTGAGCAGCTCCGTCTTTCGCCGCAGGCGCGCCTTGAGCTGCCTGACGTCGCCCTGGATCTGTATCTGCTCGAACTTCGCGAGGACCCGCTCGCCTTGCATGTACCGGGCGTGCGCCGACGCGTACTTGCCCTCGGCGCCGAGATCACGCGCGCGCCTCTTCCCGAGGGCCACCGCCTCGTCGAGCGCCGCGTCGGCGGCGCGCTCGTCGCCCGTCTTGATCTCCGCCTGCGCGAGCAGCACCAGCCCCTGCGCGCGGTGGTCGAGGTTCGAGGCGCGCGCGAGGTAACGCCGGTAGAGCTCCGCCGCGTCCTTGGCACGGCCGGCGTTCTGGTGGGCGCGCCCCATCTGCAGGACGACCTCGTCGGCCTCCTGCGAGGCGCCGAACGTCGACAGAAACTTCGTCCCGTCGATCACGGCCCGGTCGTGCTGCCCGATGGCCTCGCGCAGCACCACCGCGTTGTACGCGGCGTCCCGCTCGTGCTCGAACTTGGCGTAGTTGGGGTGCTCGCGATCGCCGAGCGTCGCCATCTGCTCGGCGATGTCGGCGGCGTCGCCGAGCAGGCCCATCGCCTGCAGCGTCGTCGCGGCTATCCACGCGCCGAGCGGCGACTCGGCCTTGTCGCGGTAGGCGGGCCCCATCGCGAGGCGCGCGGCGTCCTGCAGGGTCTTGGCGTCGCCCGCGAGCTTGGCCTCCTGCTCGGCGTTCACGCACGCCTGCGCGGCGCGCGCGTCCCTCGGAAACTCGTTCGCGGCGCGCAGGTACGCCGCCGCCGCCGCGGCGTGGTCCCCCGCGGCGGCCTTCTGCTCTCCTTGCTTGAAGACGGCCTGCACGACGAGCCCGTCGAGCCGCTCCTGCTGCTTGGGCGCCGAGAAGCTCGGCAGCGCCTTGAGCCGCCGCGCCCAGGTCTCGATGTTCTCGTAGTTCTTGGCGCGGCTGAACGACTCGAGGATGCTGTCGCCGGCGTCGCGCGACTGCTCGCTGCCCGGGAACTTCTCGAGCAGCATGCCCCAGATCTTGACCGCCGAGTCGTAGTTGCCGTTGTCGAAGAAGTACTTCCCTTGCCGGTAGAACATCGCCGAGAGCTGCGGGTCGTTCGGGTAGAACTGCGCGTAGAGCTCGAGCGCCTCGGCGTACTTCTTGTCGGCCTCCGTCTCGCCCTTGGACTCGCGCTTCGCGTCCATCTCGCGCGACAGCGCGACGAGCGCGTTGTAGAGCGCGTCGTGGCGCATCGCGCCGAGCGGGCCGCGCGCGTCGCCCGACGGGATCGCCTTGGCCGCCGCGAGGTAGTGCGTCGCGGCGTCCACGTTGCGCTGCAGCCTGAAGAAGTCGATCTCGGCGAGGTAGAAGTGCACCTCGTACGCCTTGGGGTCCTGGCCGAACTTCGACAGGTACACGTCGTAGAGCCCCGCCGCGCCCTCGAACTCGGCGCGGCTGGTCTTGTCGCGCTGCGCCCTGGCGTGCAGCGACGTCGCGTCGTCGCGGAGCGCCTTCTGGATCGCGGCGCTCGTCGCGAGCACGTTCTGGGCGTCGGCCTGCGCGCGGGACCACGCGCCGCCGGGCGTGTAGTCGGCGATCGCGCGGCCGAACGCCGACTGCAGGCGCGGCCAGTCCTCCATGGCGTCGTAGCCGGCCGCGATCTGCAGCGCCCAGCGCCCCGCGTCGGGGCTGGCCGGCTCGAGCTTCAGGAGCAGCCGGTAGGCCTCGATGCCGCGCTCGTAGTGCGCCTGATCGTAGAACTGCTCGGCGAGGGCGCGCACGATCTTGCCGCTGAACCGCTCGCCGCCGATCTTCGACAGGAACGCGTAGAGGTCCTGCGCCGTGTTCTTCTCGTCCTCCGTGAACACCTCGACGACGTACTTGAGCGCCTCGCCTTGCAGCTCGTCGAGCTGCTTGCGCTGCGCCGCGTTCGCGGAGCCGCGCCCGGCGGCGCCCGCGTCGGTCGCCTCGAAGACGCCCACGAAGCGACGCGCGGCCTCTTCGTTGTTCCCGAGCCGCCAGTGGCACCACGCGCTCTTGAATAGCGCCAGGCCGTACAGCGCCGGATCGATCTGCGCCTTGTACGACAGGACCTTCTCGTACTCGGCGAGCGCGCCGGCGTAGTCGTAGCGCGCGCCGAAGATGGCCTCCGCCTTGGCCATGTGCGCGTCGGGCACGAACCGCGAGCCGGGGTAATCGCGCAGGATGCGCTCGAAGCGCTCCCTGGCTTCGTCCTCCTTGCCCTGCTCGAACGCCAGGAACCCGTCGACGTACAGCGCGAGGTCGTACTCCGCGAACCATGGATAGTCGCGCAGCACGCGGCCGAAGAGCTCCCGGGCGGCGCCGTAGTCGAGCTCCGGCGCGGGTCCTCGCTGGTCGACCGGCCTCTTCTCCCAGGCCTGGAAGCGCTCGACGAAGCCCTCGCGCTCGGACTCCCATTCGAGCTCGCCGAGGCGCACGAGGGCCTCGGGCATCTCGCGCGCGTCTCGCGGCGCCTCCGCGACGAACGTCCGCAGCAGGCCCATCGCCTCGCCGCGCAGCTTCCTCGACTGCGCGAGGTCGGCATCGACCCGCGCGTCCAGCCTCGCCCTGAGCTGCCGTCGCAGCGCCTCCGGCAGCTTCGGCCCCCTGATCGCGGGCTCTCCGCTCGAGCCGCCCGCGTGGACCGCGCCGCGCGACTCGCCGGCGGGCCGGCGCGCGCCGCCTGCGTCGATCGCGCGCTCGGCCGCGGGACGGATGGCCTCCGGCGATGCGGCGCCGTAGCCTGCGCCGCTCGCGGAGGCGACGACGGCGAGCGCCGCCAGCGCGACCAGGCGGCCCCTGCGGGCCGACCGCCTGCCCGTCGCCCTCATCGCGACTCGCTCCCGACGTACTCGTCCGGCCAGTCGTCGCCCTCGAACGGCCAGTACTCCTCGTGGTCCTCGAGGTACCGGGCGGCGTCGAGCGAGTCGACCGCGTCCTGCGGCAGGTAACCGAGGCGGATGGCCTCGACCTCCACCTCCAGCGCGCGCTTTCGCCCGAGGACGCTCTCGATGCGGCCGAGCCGCGCTCGGCGCAAGAGGCGCGATAGGCGCAGATCCAGCCGGTGCAGCGCGTCTCTCGCGAGCGTCGCCTCGGCGTCGCCGAGCTCCTTGCGCGCGCCGGCGATGCGGCCGGCGAGCTCGGCGCCCTTCGAGGCGTCGGCGCGCAGCAGGTCGGGCAGATCGGCGCCCGCTCCGGCGGCCTCCGGCGAGCCCCTCGCGGGCTGCGGCAGCCCCTCGGCGACGCGGGCGTCGAGGGCGGCCATCTCGCTTCGCAGCGGCGCGGTGCGCTCGGCGGGAGCGCCGGC
>Ga0070738_10007577_pt1 | contig 10788 bp, 5 predicted proteins | sample Coa_R2_2_FD_66446 | JGI IMG/M metagenome (GOLD analysis project Ga0070738, IMG submission 66446) | Surface soil microbial communities from Centralia Pennsylvania, which are recovering from an underground coalmine fire - Coalmine... | ecosystem: Environmental > Terrestrial > Soil > Unclassified ... | reverse complement strand
CGAACCTCGAGCGGCACGTCCACCCGCTCTTCGGCTACGCGTTCGTGACGGACGCCGAGGAGGGCCTCGTGGTCGTCGACGTGAACTCGCTCATCGACGGCGACCCGGAGAACAACTTCCTCACCCGCGCCGCGACCTACGACGCGAACGGAAAGCTCAAGGGGGCGCGCGGCGGAGCCTTCGTGGGCCGGTACCTCTACGTCGTGACCGACCACTCGATCGCGGTCGTGGACGTGAACGACCCGAAGGCGCCCGTCCTCGTCACCGAGGTGACGCAGGGGATCAACCAGCCGCGCGCCCTCGACGTGGAGTTCCGCTACGCGGCTCTGTGCGACGCCGAGGGCATGAAGGTCCTCGACGTGACGAAGCCCGAGGCGCCCGAGCTCGTGAAGAACGCGCTCGTTCCCCTGGGCGACGCGCGCGGCGTGCGGGTCATGAGGACCTACGCCTACGTCGCCGCCGGCAAGGACGGCCTCGCGGTCGTGGACGTGAAGAAGTTCCGCGAGCCGCACCTCGTCGAGAAGTTCGACGCCGGCGGCGACCTCAACGACGCGACCGCGGTCACGACCGGCCTCACGAACGCGAGCTTCTTCGCCTACGTCGCCGACGGGAAGAACGGTCTCAGGATCGTCGAGCTCGTGACGCCGAGCCGGAATCCCCAGGCCGACGGCTACTCGCCGCGCCCGAAGCCGAGGCTCATCGCGACCTGCCGGACCGGCGGTCGCGCCGTCGCGGTCTCGGGCGGAGCGCAGCGCGACCGCGCCGTCGACGAGTCGGGCAACCAGCTCTCCGTCTTCGGCCGGCTCGGCTCGCGGCCGCTCGACCTCGAGGAGCGGCGGCGCTTCTACATGCGCGACGGCCAGCTGTTCACGGTCCGCGACGACGGCGTCGGACTCGAGCGCGTCGTGTCGGAGGGCGGAAGGCTCCGCCGCGAGATCGCCGAGCTCCTCGCCCAGAAGGAGCGCCTCGAGAAGGAGCAGGAGTCGGCGACCGCGACCGGGAAGAAGCGGCTCGCGCGCGAGATCAAGGAGATCGAGGACAGGATCGCGGTCGCCCAGGCGAAGCTCGCCGGGCAGCCGGTGCCCGTCCAGCCGCCGCCGGAGAAGCCGCCCGAGAAGCCGCCCGAGGACCCCGCGCGCGCCGCGGCGATCGCGGCGGCCGAGAAGGAGCTCCAGGACGCGAAGGACGCGCGCGAGAACCTGCCGCTCGGGGCTCCGGCTTCCCGCAAGCGGGCCGCCGACGAGAAGATCGCCGCGCTCGAGGCCAAGCTCGCCGCGCTCAAGAAGGCGCCCTAGCGTGGACGCGCTCCTGGTCTTCAAGGATGGGATCTTCCAGAGCCGCCACGAGCTCGGCCCCCAGGAGACCATCATCGGTCGCGCCGGCACGATCGCGATCGGAGGGGCGGGCGTCTCCCGCCGTCACTGCGCGTTCCGCCGGCGCGACGGCGACGTCGTCCTCGTCGACCTCGGAAGCTCCTACGGCACGCTCCTCCAGGGACAGAAGATCCCTCCGGTGACGGAGCTCAAGGTCAGGAACGGAGACGAGGTCGCGATCCCCGCCATCGCCCTCCGCGTCCTCCTCGGCCTCTCCGAGGCCCAGATCTCCGCCGAGGTCGAGCTCGCGCGGACCGGGAAGGCGCCGCCCCGCTCCTCGCCCCCGGCCGACCGCACCGGGAGCGCGGTCGTGAATCCACCGCGGCCCGGGAGCGCACCGTCCGCTCCGGCGAAGCCGGAGCCACGCCCGGCTCCGGCGGAGGTCCTGCCACCGAAGCCCGCGAACGAGGGCCCGCCCGCCCGACATGGCGGCGCCCGCAAGACGACCCCGCTCGCAACTCCCGGCGAGTTCGCCGTCCCCAAGACGATCAAGGGCAACCTGCCCGTGGACGGCCACAAGTCCGCCGACGGACGCGGCGTCATCCCCAACGAGGTCGCGGCCCTCGTCCTCGCGAAGGCCACCCCTCCCGAAGCCTTCGGCTACCTGCCTCCGGGAGCCGAGCCGCTCTCGATCGAGCAGTGGCTCCTCTTCGAGCTCTTCGAGGACGTTCCTGCCGACGCGGTGAAGAAGTTCCTCGGCCGCACGATCGAGCAGGACCAGTACTCGATCTGGGTCCGACGCTTCAAGAAGGGCGAGATCATCTGCCGCGAGGGCGACTACGGCTCGACCGCCTTCTACATCCTGCGCGGCCGCGTGAGCGTCCTGATCCAGTCGGCCAGGAAGACGCCGCTCGTCTCGACCACGAAGCGCGTCTTCGCGAAGGTCAAGACGGCCCTCCGCCTCAAGTCCGACCTCGCCGCGCGCAAGCGGCCGAGCATCGCGGTCGAGGGCGCCCTCAACCTCGACCTCGGCGACCCCATAGCCAGCATGGGCGACGGCGAGATCTTCGGCGAGATGACGTGCATGAGCCTCTACCCGCGCTCAGCGACCGTCATCGCCGAGGAGGACACGGTCTGCTTCGAGATGCTGAGGAACGTCCTCGTGGACCTCCTCTACAAGCGCTCGAAGGCGTTCAAGGAGAAGCTCGACGCGGCCTATCGCGAGCGCGCGCTCACGCACCAGCTGAGGAACGTCTCGATCTTCCGCGACCTCCCGAAGGAAGCGATCGACGAGCTCAAGAACAAGGTCGAGCTCGTGGGCCCGCTCGACCCGGGCGACGTGATCTTCAAGGAGGGCGACCCGCCGGACGCCCTCTACGTCATCCGGATCGGCTTCGTGCGCGTCGCCCAGTCGTTTCCGGGCGGCGAGCTCGTCCTCGCCTACCTCGGGCTCGGGCAGTGCGTGGGCGAGGTGGGCCTCCTCGAGGGCAAGCCCCACGCGACGACCTGCACCGCCCTCGACCGGGTCGAGCTCGTCAAGATCGCGAAGGCCGACTTCGAGAAGATCTGCCGGCAGTCGCCGAACATCCGCAGCGGGCTCGCCGCGCTCGCGAGCGAGCGGAAGGAGGCGGCGGGCCGCGTCGCGCGCGAGGCCCCGAGCGTCCCTCTCGGTCAGTTCCTCGACCAGGGGCTCATGAACGCGAGCAACGCGCTCCTCATCGACCTCGAGCGGTGCACGCGCTGCGACGAGTGCGTCAAGGCCTGCGCCGACACCCACGACGGCGTGACCCGCCTCACGCGCGACGGTCTCCGCTTCGACAAGTACCTCGTCACGACCTCGTGCCGCGCCTGCACCGACCCCGTCTGCATGATCGGCTGCCCCGTGAGCTCGATCCGCCGGCGCGAGTCGCTCGAGATCGTCATCGAGGACTGGTGCATAGGCTGCGGCCTCTGCGCCCAGCAGTGCCCGTACGGGAACATCACGATCCACGAGCTCGCGGCCGAGAAGGCGCCGCGAAAGAGCGGCCGCCCCCTCGAGGTCGTGAAGGACGCGAAGGAGCACGGGAAGGACGTGATCCGGAAGGCCGCGACCTGCGACCTCTGCGCCGACCTCGTCGGTCCCGGTGGGACGCCGAGCTGCGTCTACGCGTGCCCTCACGGCGCCGCGCTCCGCGTCGAGCCCCGGAGCTTCTTCGGGCTGAACAGGAGCCGCTGAATGCTCCTCGATTCGACGCACCGGCGCTGGGCGTTCCTGACGATCGTGCTCCTCGGGTTCGCGGTCGGGGCCTACATTCCCTACAGCCGCCACGAGCTGAACGGCCCCACCGGAGGCTCGATCCCGGGCCTCGTCTACGGGGTCGCCGGCTCCCTCTGCATCCTGTTCGCGGCGCTGTTCGGCCTCAGGAAGAAGCTCCGGGCGTGGCGGATCGGGCGGGCCGAGACGTGGCTCCGCGCCCACCTCTGGCTCGGGCTCCTCGCGGGGCCGCTCATCCTCCTCCACGCCGGCTTCCACATGGGCGGACCCGTGACGCTCGTCGCCATGGTGCTCCTCGGGGTCGTCATCGCGAGCGGGGTCTTCGGGCTCGTCCTCCAGAACTGGATCCCGCGGACCATGATGGTCCGCGTCCCCTTCGAGACGATCCACGTCCAGATCGACGTCGTGAGCGAGCAGCTCCTCCGCGAGGCCGACCTCCTCGTGGCCGAGGTGTGTCCGTCGCTCCCTCCGCTCGATCCTCCGACGCCGGCGGCCCTCCCGACGAAGTGGGGGCCGCGCGACCTCGACTGCCTGAAGCTCCCCAAGGTGAAGTATCCCGTCGAGGCCGCCGTGAAGGCAAAGAGCGCTCCGATCCAGGACTTCTACCTCTCGGAGGTCCGGCGATTCCTCGGCGACGGACGCTCGGGGCTCCTCGCATCGACGGCGAAGACGCGCGCCGCGTTCGAGCAGGTGAAGACCCTCGTCCCGCCCCCACTCGCCCAGGCGCTCGAGGACCTCGAGGAGATGTGCGAGGAGCGGCGCCAGCTCGAGCTCCAGCGGCGCCTCCACCACCTCCTCCACTTCTGGCTGCTCGTCCACGGACCGCTCGCCTACGCCCTCGTCATCCTGGGCGCGGCGCACGCGGTGACGGCGCTCCGGTTCTAGGGGACCCATGACCCGCCAGCGAACGAACAAGACCGTCGCCGCCCGGCTCCGCGTGGACCTCTTCCCGCCCTCGGACGGGATCCGGCGCTGGACGACGGCCCTCGCGCTCCTCGTTCCGCTCGCCGCGGGAGCGTGGGTCGTCACCTCCTACGCCATGGGAGAGCGGCTGCCCTTCGCGAGCGGGACCGTCTCGATGCGGCACTCGATGTTCCGCAACGACTGCGAGAAGTGTCACGTCGCGTGGCGCCCGGCGAGCGAGATGGATGGCGCCTGCAAGGTCTGCCACGACGGCCCGATCCACCAGGAGGAGCAGGCGCGCACGCCTCACTGCGCCGAGTGCCACGACGAGCACAAGGGCCACGTCCGCCTCGCCGCCGTGACGGACGCTCACTGCACGCAGTGCCACGCCGGGCTCACGACGAGGTCGGGTCGGAAGCCGATCGCGCAGACGACGGTCACGAGCTTCGCGGGCGATCACCCCGAGTTCGCGCTGTTCCGGACGACGGCTCCCGCGGACCCGAGCCGGATCAAGTTCCAGCACGGGAGTCATATGGGGAAGCCGCACGTGCGGCTCGATCCGCGCGACCCCGAGCACAAGCGCGAGATCGTGGAGCAGCTCCGCTGCGAGAGCTGCCACCAGCCGGACGCGGGCCAGATGTTGATGGCCCCGATCCAGTTCGAGAAGCACTGCGAGCGCTGCCACCTCCTCCGCTACACCCTCGACGAGGACCTCAAGTGGCGGACGATCCCGCACGCGCGCTTCGACCTCGCGGACGCGGTCGTCGGCCAGGCCTTCTCCGAGGTCTTCGCCAAGCGAGCCGACCCCACGACGAAGACGATCGAGGAGCCCGGCGAGGGCCGGAAGAAGTCGAAGGAGCTCGACGAGAAGTCGTGGGTCGCGGTCCGCGTCGCCGAGTCGCGCAAGCACCTCCAGAAGGCCTGCGTCGGGTGCCACGTCGAGAGCGGCGCGCCGCCCAAGGCCGGCGAGATCGTCGGCCTCGAGAGCACGGGGATCCCGGAGCGCTGGTTCGGGAGGGCTCGCTTCAGTCACGCGAGCCACCGCGCCATGAGCTGCGTCGCGTGCCACGCGAACGCGGCGAAGAGCGAGAACCCGGGCGAGCTGCTCATTCCGAAGAAGGAGTCCTGCGTCGTCTGCCACAACGACGAGAGCGCGAGCTCGCGGTGCGTCGAGTGCCACTACTATCACGACCGGCGGCAGATGCAGGAGCTCGACGGCCACCTGTTCCTCCACCAGGTCGTGAGCCCCTCGACTCCTCGGGTCGAGCCCTCGCCGCCTCCCACGCTCGTGTCCACGCTCCCGACGCCGCCGGCTCCTCCGCCCGCTCCGGCGCCGGTCGAGACGCCCCCTCTGCCCCCGCCCGAACCGCCGCCGCCTCCGGCGCCTCCGCCGCCCGAGCCCGCTCCGCCGCCCGCTCCCCCGGACCCCGTTCCGGCTCCGGCTCCGTTTCCCGCTCCGGTTCCGGTTCCGGTTCCGGCTCCGGCTCCGGTTCCGGCTCCGGTTCCGGCTCCGGTTCCGGTTCCCGCTCCGGTTCCGGTTCCCGCTCCGGTTCCGGTTCCGGCTTCCGCCGCCGTGCTCACGGGTCCGTGGGACTCTCCGTCGAAGTGGAAGTCCCTCGGCGCGAACAAGTGCGGGACGAGCGGCTGCCACGGCGGCCCCGACCGCACCGAGTTCACGCGCTGGGACACGAAGGAGGCCCACTCGAAGTCGTGGCAGAGTCTCTCCGGCGAGGACGCGGCGCCGATCGCGAAGGCTCTCGGCCTGAAGGACGCGAAGACGGACGCGCGCTGCGTGACGTGCCACACGACGAACGTCCCCGAGGAGAACCGCGGCGCCGGCTACACGCCGAACGAGGGCGTGAGCTGCGACGGGTGCCACGGGCCCGCCGAGAAGTGGTTCGAGCCGCACCAGAAGAAGGGCTCCTACGACGCGTGCGTGAAGGACCTGGGCATGTGGGACACGCGCGACCTCTTCCTCCGCGCGAACGACTGCGTCCGCTGCCACTACCGGATCGACTACCGGCTCGTCGCGGCCGAGCACCCCGACACGCGCTTCGAGCTCGACTGGTTCTCTCGTCTTCCGTTCCCCGACGGTCCCCACTGGAAGGAGACGCGCCCCTTCGCGAACGCGCTCGTCTGGGCGACGGGCCAGCCGATCGAGCTCCGCGAGGGGCTCGGGAAGATCGCCTCGCAGGTGCGCGACGGGGCGCCCGCCGAGGTCCAGGCCGCGGCGGTGCAGCAGCTCCTCGGGCACGGCGCGGTCCTCCGGGTCGCGATCGAGGCCCTCGACGACACCGAGGGCCTCGCTGCCCTCGCGAAGATCGACGACTGCGGCGGAGACCCGGCCAGGCTGGCCGCCCTCGAGGGATCGCTCGGTCCGAGGCTCACCGAGCTCGGACGCGTGCTCTCGAAGACGACCTTCGACAAGGCGCGCGTCGAGAAGATCGCGCGGACGCTCGCGAGCGACTCGTTCCTGGCGGGGATCGAGGCGGGCACGGCGAAGGACGCCATCTGGACGGCCGAGCAGACGTTCTACGCCCTCTCGAGCATGGTCGCCGCGCTCAAGGGCACGCTCGCGAAGGAGGCCGCCCTCGAGTCGTCCCTCAAGGCCCTCCGCAAGGCGATCGAGGTCGAGAAGCGCGAGCAGTTCGACGGCAAGGGCTTCGCGGCGACGGTGAGGAAGATGCGCGAGCTCCTCCCTTAGCGTCCGCGCGGCTCCTTCTCGGGCCTCGCGTCGAACGAGACATGGCCCGACGCGCGGTCGACTCCGATCGAGAAGTTGCGGACCGCGACGTTCGCCGACTCCCGCGGGTCGAGCCACGCCGCGTCGTTGACGGCTCCCTCGCTCGTGTAGGTGTCGGTCCCGCCCACGTCGAGGAACAAGGCGACGCTCGTCGCGTCGGCCCAGTAGGTCATCGACCCGCGCTGCCGGAACCGCTCGTCGAAGACGGCGGTCCCGGGCCGCACGTCCCTGGGCATGCGATACGTGTCGTTCCCGCCCACGTCCACGAGGATCGCGACGCTCCGGTTGATCGCGTGCGCGAGGCCGGCGCTCGGCGTGTCGTAGAGGTCGTCGCCGCCCAGGTCCACGTGGAGCGCGATGCCGAAGTCGTGCCCGAACGCGAGCGAGTCGTAGCCCCCCGCCTCGATCAGGTGCTTGTCGTTCCCGCCCTCGTCGATCAGGGCGCCGATCGCGAAGTGGGCGGCCGAGGCCTGGGACCAGCAGACTCCGTGATACTCGTCGTTCCCGGCTCCATCATAGAGGATGCCCGTCCCGAACCAGTAGCCGGTCCCCTGCGACCAGTTCCCCGCCGTGTAGCGGTCGTCGCCCTCGATGTCGATGAGCATGCCGAGCCCGCCCGCCCGCGAGTGTCCGTCGCCGCCGTCGCCGCGCCGGCCCATGCCGACTCCCTGGGCGTTGCTCACGGCGACCTCCAGCTTCGAGTGGTAGGAAGGGCGCCCGGTCACCTTGGGGTCGCGGACCGCCTCGTAAGTGTCGTTCCCGGAGCGGTCGGCGAGGACCCCGACGCCTCCCGCGCCGCCGAAGCCCTGGCCGTCCGACTGGACGCGGTAGTTGTCATTTCCAGCCGCGTCGAGCAGCAGGCCGATTCCCTGGATCCCGGCTCCCTGCGAGGAGTAGCGCGACTCGTAGCGGTCGTTGCCCGCGAGGTCGATCAAGACGCCGAGTCCTATCTGGCCGAAGCCCTGAGCACACTGGACGGCCTCGTAGCGGTCGTCTCCTCCGACGTCGAGGAGGACACCGACGCCGCAGAGGCCGGCGCCCTGGCAGGGAGCGTCGCTGCCTATGTAAGTGTCGTTCCCTCCGAGGTCGAGGAGGGCCGAGACGCTCACTCCGGGCGAGCTCGCGGCGACGGGGCCCGTGTAGTGGTCGTCTCCGCCGAAGTCCACGATCAGGAACGAGTCCGTGCCGTCCACCTCGTCGTTTCCGGTCCCGCGGATCCGCACCCAGCCGAAGGGAGTCTTCCAGTCGAAGGCGAACGCGGGCACGTCATGGATGGCAGAGAGGGCGTGCCGTGCGTCGTCGAGCGCGGCGACGACCTTGAGGCCGCCATACCAGAGGCTCGCCTCGTCCACGTTGCGAGCCACGTCGTCGAGCTCCGGCGCGTAGTCGAGGCCGTCCGTGAGCTCGAGGCCTATGTCGTAGCGCCGTTCGAGCGCGAACCGGGCCTCCGGCCGCACGTTGCGGAAGGCGCGCTCGACCCAGCCGTGAGCATCGAGAAGGTTGAGGACGAGCTGTCCCAGGATCTCGCGCGCTCCGGCCGGGATCACGGCGACCTTGGTCTCGAGGTCCTTGCGGAGGAGGGGGTAGGGCGACTCCTGGCCGAAGGTGACGAACTTCGTCGGTCGGCCCGCGGCCTCGTGAACCGCGAGGAGCGCGTCCACGAGCGAGGTCCGCGGAGCAGTGAGGTTGGCGGAGAAGGGTCGGAGGGCGCCGAACTTCCGGTCGATCCCGAGGCCCCAGACGGCCCGGTAGAGGGCGCCGTCGGAGTGCTCCGGGACGCGGGTGAGCGCGCCCGGGGAGAGCTGCTCGCTCGCGATCGCGGCCGCCGTGCGTGCGAACGTGACGGTCGCGAGCGGCTCGGCGAAGAGGTCGTCGAAGTGGCGGAGCTTGTAGGGGATGTCGGCGGGGAACCCGGACCAGTACCCGCGTGGCCGCCAGCCGAGGTCGTCGCGGTGGAGGCCGGCCAGGGCGAGCGCCTCGTCGAGGGCGTCTCCCGTGTGCGGCCCGGAGAGCGGCGGGTCCCCGGCGAGGGTGAGCGAGCCCAAGAGGCACGCCGCGACGAGGACGGCCCACTTCGCCCGGTTCTTCGGCGCGACGCTCATGCGCTCACTCTCCGTGTGAACGCAACCCTAGCCTGCTCACAGGTGTGACGCGAGAAGCGCGGCCCCGAAGGCGAGGAGGAGAACCACGGTCAGGAACCCGAGCGTGGCCACGATCATGTAGGTCGTGACGACGAGGATGTCTTCGAGAGCGACGACCGCGGGGGCGCGCGTCATGAGGGTGCCGCATCCGAGCGTCGGGCACCGTCGCAGCTCCGCTCGGCAGGCCATGTGGAGCGCCGTCCCGCACTTGCGGCAATGAAGGGGACGTTCGAGAGACTCGTGGCAGAAGGCGCAGCGGAGTGGGGCGCTCCGTGGGATCGCGTGGCGGAGGACCATCATCCATCGATACAGAGCTCACACCGGCGGGTTGCGTCCGCCGCTCACGTCGCAAGCCTCTGGAATCGAGGGGGAAGCGACGCCGTCTTGCGGGGAGCCGGCCTCGGGCTTCCGAGAAGCTCCCCGGAGTCTTCGGGAGCTTCTCGAGAATGTCCGGGAGTCTCTCGAGAACGCTTGGAAGGCTCTCGAAGACTTTCGAGTCGCTCCCGGGAGCCTTCGGGTAGCTCCCGGGAGCCTTCGAGTAGCTCCCGGGAGCCTTCGAGTAGCTCCCGGGGACCTTCGAGCAGCTCCCGGGGGCCTTCGAGAAGCTCCCGGGGACCTTCGAGTAGCTCCTGGGGGCCTTCGAGCAGCTCCCGGGAGCCTTCGAGTAGCTCCCGGGGGCCTTCGAGCAGCTCTCCGGGACCTTCGAGTAGCTCTCGGGGACCTTCGAGTAGCTCCCGGGGGCCTTCGAGCAGCTCCCGGGGGCCTTCGAGCAGCTCCCGGGGACCTTCGAGTAGCTCCCGGGGGCCTTCGAGCAGCTCTCGGGGACCTTCGAGTAGCTCTCGGGGGCCTTCGAGCAGCTCCCGGGGACCGTCGAGTAGCTCCCGGGGGCCTTCGAGCAGCTCTCGGGGACCTTCGAGTAGCTCTCGGGGGCCTTCGAGCAGCTCCCGGGGACCTTCGAGTAGCTCCCGGGGACCTTCGAGTAGCTCCCGGCGGGTTTCCGGAGCCTCCCGGAGAGTCTCCGGCGCCTTCCGGAGGGTCTCCGGCGCCTTCCGGAGGGTCTCCGGCGCCTTCCGGAGAGCCTCCGGCGCCTTCCGGAGGGCCTCCGGCGCCTTCCGGAGGGTCTCCGGCGCCTTCCGGAGGGTCTCCGGAGCCTTCCGGAGAGCCTCCGGAGCCTTCCGGAGAGTCTCCGGAGCCTTCCGGAGGGTCTCCGGAGCCTTCCGGAGAGCCTCCGGCGCCTTCCGGAGGGTCTCCGGCGCCTTCCGGAGAGCCTCCGGAGCCTTCCGGAGAGCCTCCGGCGCCTTCCGGAGGGTCTCCGGCGCCTTCCGGAGGGTCTCCGGAGCCTTCCGGAGAGTCTCCGGAGCCTTCCGGAGAGTCTCCGGAGCCTTCCGGAGGGTCCCCAGAGCCTTCCGGCGTGTCTCCGGAGCCCATTCGCCG
>Ga0070738_10007575_pt1 | contig 10790 bp, 8 predicted proteins | sample Coa_R2_2_FD_66446 | JGI IMG/M metagenome (GOLD analysis project Ga0070738, IMG submission 66446) | Surface soil microbial communities from Centralia Pennsylvania, which are recovering from an underground coalmine fire - Coalmine... | ecosystem: Environmental > Terrestrial > Soil > Unclassified ... | reverse complement strand
GCGGCGATTCAACGGGTGCGCGATCTCAAGGGGGAACGAGAGCGTCTCCGCCGCGAGGCCGAGGACGCGGAGCGAGCGGCTGATTACGACCGGGCCGCGGAGTTGAAGTACACCCGGATTGCCCAGGTGGAACGTGACCTGGCGGAGGCCGAAGCACGGCTTGAGGCTATTGGTGATCGGCGGGTGGGGCGCCTCCTCCGGGAGGAAGTGGACGAAGAGGATATCGCAGAGGATGTGAGCCGCTGGACCGGCATCCCGGTGAGCCGCATGCTCGAAAGCGAGATGCAAGCGCTTCTGCACATGGAAGAGCGCTTGGCCGAGCGGGTGATTGGCCAGGACGAGGCGATCCACACCGTCGCCGAGACGATCCGCCGGGCCCGGGCCGGCCTCCAGGACCCCAACCGCCCGCTTGGAAGCTTTATCTTCCTTGGCCCGACCGGTGTTGGGAAAACCGAACTCGCTCGCGCACTGGCTGAGTTCCTCTTCACCGACGAGAACGCGATGGTCCGGATCGATGTCAGCGAGTATATGGAGAAACATTCGATCGCGCGCCTGATCGGCGCCCCGCCTGGCTATGTCGGATACGAAGAGGGAGGACTACTGACCGAGCCCATCCGCCGCCGCCCCTACAGCGTCGTGCTGCTCGATGAGATTGAGAAAGCCCATCCCGACGTCTTCAATGTCCTGCTGCAGATCCTCGATGACGGCCGTCTTACTGACGGGCTCGGCCGGACCGTCGACTTCAAGAATACCGTCGTCATCATGACCTCGAACGTGGGCAGCCAGTGGATTGCAGAGCAGGCGACGAGCGAGTCGGGTGAGGTGCCGCGTGCGCGTGTCCTCGAGGCGCTTCGCCATACCTTTCCGCCCGAGTTCCTGAATCGCGTTGACGAGATCCTTATCTTCCGACGACTCGATCAAGGGGACCTGGCACGCATTGTTGATATTCAACTCGCTGCCGTGGCGAAGCGACTGGCGGCACGTGGAGTGGAACTCGTCGTAACGCCCGCCGCACGGCAGCTCCTGGCCGCAACTGGCTATGATCCAGTCTACGGAGCACGCCCGCTCAAGCGCACGATCGGACGCCTGATCCTGAACCCGCTGGCGGAACGACTTCTCGCTAGCGCCTTCCGTCCGGGCGACGCGATCGTCGTTGACGCGAAGGATGGGGCAATTGTCTTCCCGAATGACATACTCTCGCCGGCGGGAGAAGAGATCAGAGGAACAGCACATGGCGGGACCCCGGCTGGTGCGGAACCAGTGCGGGCATCCGCCCGCCCGTCCCGATCCCGCGCGCCCCGCATGCGCACAGAACCCGATCCGAATACGCTGGAGCGTGCAGACGGCAAGGGGCCAGGAGCAATTGGCTAGCCAGTTTAGCCAATGACCGCCTCGGCCTCGATCTCGACCTTCCAGCGCGGATCGAGGAAGCCGGCCACGATGATCATCGTACTGACCGGGCGAATATCACCGAAGACCGCGCCATGCTCCGCGGCAACCGCATCAGCATCCTCTGCCGAGCGCAGATAGACACGAGTGCGAACGACGTGCTCGGCCCGCGCGCCTGCCTCACGGAGCGCATCGAGGATGATCTCCAGACACCGCCGCGCCTGTGCACCCGGATCGGGATCACAGTGCCCATCAGGCCAGATCGGCGCTGTCCCGGCCACAAGAACCCGATCACCAACCCGCACCGCCCGGCTGAAGCCGATCCTCGGTTCATAGGGGGAGCCAGATGAGACGCGGGTCCGGGGGATGGGCGGCACTCCCTGGAGTACGCGCTCGATCTGGTCGAGGTGCTCCCGACGGTGAATCCAGCGTTCGATCGGGCGGATCTGCCCCGACCGGGCGATCGCGTCGATCAGGGCCGGGTCCAGCGACTCGATCTTCCGATCCACGGCCTCGGCCGCCTCCAGGGCCTCGCGAACGGCTTCTCGCGGATGGATAGCCTGCCAGCTGGCCAGCTGCTCCGCATTGGTCGCATCCCAGTCCGAATGCCACACTGCGAAGCCGTTGTTCTCCCACTCCTCCAGCACCGCAAGGGCACGCCGATCCCAGAAGGCGAGGTGAGCGAGCGCAACCGCGATGGTCCACCCTTCACCAAGCGGGCGCAGCAGGTCACCCTCCGGGAGGCGCTCGATGAGTGCGCGCAAGCGCTCGCGTTCGGCTCGATTCTGCCGGATGCACGATGATACCGTTACCATTCGATGCTCGCTCCCCACCTCCGGCCGATTGTTCTGCGAACCACCGCGCCCGAGCCATTCCAGCGAGTGCAGCGGCATAGCCCCGTCTGCCCGCATGCTCGTGCGAATAGATATCTCGACTGGAAGCACCTGCAGATCGAGCGCGGGCAAGCAGGAAGGCGCGAGTGGGAAGAATGGCCCGCGCGCATTCATTCTACTCCTCTCCGTGCACCGCCTCCAGGAGGTACCACGGACACACGGCGCACCGCCGTGAGCAGTCGTCCTCCGCGGCCGGCGCCGGCGGCCTTTCCCCATAGCACCGCTTCAGCCGTATTCCACCAGCGAGGAGCACGTCGCCAAGCCAGGAAAGGAACCGTACCCCCGGCCCCCTGCGGGGTGCGGCGACTGCTGAACGCAGTCGCATCAGCTCCAGCCGCCTCCCACGCATCCTCTGCTCCTGGTGGAAGATGAACAGCTCCAGGAGCGGCTCCCGATACATCACGGCTCCTCCTTACCTGGCCCGGATACGCTCCGACGCCGGCCTTTCTGGCAGCTCGCTCTTAACCTAGTATAGAAAGACAAATCATGCGATAAAACGCAATATGTGAGAGATTTCGGCCATAATCCTTGCGAGATGCAAGCGATTGGAGGTAAAGAACTTGAAATCCGAACTTCTTCTCGACGAGGTCAATCGGCAGATCCTCATCGCGCTTCAGGAGAATGCCCGCCTCAGCTACACGGAGCTGGGGCGGCGGGTGGGGCTCACCGCCCCAGCAGTGGCCGAGCGGATCCGGCGGCTCGAGGAAGCCGGGGTCATTCGTGGGTATCGAATCGAGATCGACCTGGGCCGAATCGGACTACCGCTGATGGCCTTCGTCCGCATCGCAACCGGATCAGTGAGCTGCGAAGAGTTCGTCGCCATCGCCCGGGAGATTCCAGAGGTCCTCGAGTGCCACCGGGTGACTGGTGAGGACTCCTGCGTCCTTAAAGTGGCGGTGCAGTCCGTCCATCACCTGGAGACGCTCCTGAATCGTCTGACCATCCACGGGCGAACCGTCACCTCGATCATTCTGTCCTCGCCCATCACCGGTCGGGTCATTGACCCCTTTGCGCTCCATCCTGCGCCGTGAGAGACCGAGTAATAGGCTGGCTGATCTGCCCGTGGACGGCAGATCGACCCCCCGCTCCTTCTAAGAAGGATGATGTACCGTCCATCCCGTCCACCCCGGCCCGCAGAGGATGCCCACGCAAACCGGCCGCATTGATTCCGGGGTCATGATCCCACCTGTGCTATCATCATGACCTGGCGAACCGGGAGGGACGGTGCTTCGCGTTGGAATTCTGACAGCCAGCACGCTTGGTGCACGCGGTGAGCGCGAGGATACCAGCGGAACGGCGATCCGGGAGCTGATCGCCCCGATCGGCGGAACGGTCGAGGCCTATCAGATCGTGGCAGACGATCGTGCGGCAATCGAGGACGTGTTGCGCCGCTGGAGCGACGAGCTGAGGCTGGACCTGATTCTGACGACTGGCGGGACCGGCCTGTCGCCCACCGATGTTACCCCTGAGGCAACGCGCGAGGTGATCGAGCGGGAGGTGCCTGGGATCGCCGAGGCCATGCGCAGCGAGGGGATGCGGCACACCCGGCGGGCGATGCTCTCACGCGCGGTCGCGGGGGTGCGCGGGCAGACGCTCATTATCAATCTACCCGGGAGCCCGCAGGGGGTCCGCGAGTCGCTCGGCGCGATTATCGAGGTCCTTCCTCACGCGATCGAGATCCTCCAGCATCGCCCTACCGATCATTGATCACGCTGGAAACCGGCCACTGAGATTTGGCCCAGGGGGCGCCCGAGGGGTATCACCGCGACAGTCTGCCCGGCGCGCGTATGCCCATGACGATGAACTGCGAGGAAGCGTAGCTATGGAGACGCCGGCGAGCTTTGTCACCGCCCACGTGGCCGAGGTCGAACCCCTGATGCGCGAGGCAGCACTCGCGGAGTGGGAGTCAGCGGCAACCGGCCAGCCCGAGCACGACGAGCGGCTGGCCGCACTGCGAGCCCGCCTCATGCACATCTATGCCGACCCAGAGAAGTTCGCAAAGGTTCGCTCCTGGTATCAGGCCGGCGGCTTTGCTGATCCGGATCTCGCCCGACAGATCCAGCTCCTCTATTACTCCTTCGCCAAGGGCCAGCAGGATCCCGCGACGATCGAGCGGATCACCCAGCTCCAGAAAGAGGCCGAAGCAACCTTCAATACCTTCCGCGGCGTGTTCGAGGGCGAGCCGCGGTCAGACAACGAACTCGCCCGGATTTTGATGACCGAGACCGATTCTGAACGACTGAGGGCGGCCTGGGAGGCGACCAAGCAGATCGGACCGCGCGTCGCGCCAATCGTACTCGAGCTGGTTCGGCTGCGTAACGCGGCCGCACAGCGTTCTGGTTTCCGGGATCACTTCGCGAAGAGCCTCGAGTTGAACGAGATCAACGAGGCCCGACTTTTTGCGATCCTCGATGAGCTTGATCAGCGCACGGCCGAACCATTCCGACAGGCCAAGGCCGAGCTCGACCAATCTCTGGCCGAACGCTACCGGATCCCGCCCTCGGCTCTCCGCCCCTGGCATTACCATGATCCCTTCTTCCAGCGCCCTCCACGCGTTGGCACGGCGACGATCGACCGCTTTGTGGCCGGCCGCCGCCTCGAGGAGATCGCGATTCGCTTCTACGATGGTCTGGGCATGGACGTGCGCGATATCCTCGCGCGCAGCGATCTCTACGCCCGTCCGAACAAGTACCAGCACGCTTTCTGCACCGATATCGATCGGAAAGGCGACATCCGGGTGATGTGCAACCTCGAGTCGGACGAGCGCTGGATGGGGACACTTCTCCACGAGCTCGGGCACGCGGTGTACGACAAGTACCTGGATCCTGCCCTGCCGTTCCTGCTCCGCCGTCCGGCTCACACCCTCTCGACCGAGGCGATCGCCATGCTCATGGAGCGGCAGGCGCTCAATAGCGACTGGCTGATCGAAGTGGTCGGGGCACCGCCGGGGGAGGTCAGGACACTCGCTCCAGCGCTCCGGGCCCGCCAGCGCCTGGGCCTACTGATCTTTGTGCGCTGGGTACTGGTGGTGGTCAACTTCGAGCGGGCGATGTACCAGGATCCGGAGCAGGATCTGGACACCCTGTGGTGGGACCTGGTCGAGCGCTACCAAATGGTACCGCGACCAGAGAATCGGCATGCGCCGGACTGGGCCGCCAAGATCCATCTCGCCCTCTACCCGGTTTACTATCAGAACTACATACTCGGCGAGCTGATGGCCTCCCAGCTCCATCGGTCAATCATCGCACGCTTCGGACGGCTGCTCAACACACCCGCGGCCGGCCGCTTCCTGATCGAGGAACTCTTCCGGCGAGGGGCCCGTGCTGACTGGGATGGAACACTGGAGCAGGTCACCGGCGAGCGCCTCTCGGCGCGTTACTTCGCCGAGGATATCACTTGAGCCGGAGTCTGGGCGGGGGTGCGCGGGCGGTAGAATACCCTCGGCAGAGGGAGCGAGTGAGTGTGATCACGCCGCCCGTGCCCAGGGAGAGCGAATGAGCGAGCCGCGGCGTTCCGTAGTCACTGCCTTTCTGGAGCACGACGGACGGATCCTGGTCCTGCGCCGGGGAAGGCGCGTGGGGACTTACCAGGGACGCTGGGCCGGGGTCAGCGGCTTTCTCGAGCCGGGGAATACGCCGGAGCACCAGGCGCGGGTCGAGATCCAGGAGGAGACGGGTCTGACCGACGAGGACATCCATCTCATCGCGGCGGGCGCTCCCCTGATGGTGGATGACACGGCGACCGGTCGGCGCTGGCTGGTCTACCCATTTCGGTTCGCTGTTCTTCATCCGGAGCGCATCCGTCTCGACTGGGAGCATGAGGAGATGCGCTGGATCGCCCCATCGGAGCTCGAGCACCTGGAGACCGTGCCGCGTCTCGCCGAGGCATGGGAACATGTCGCGCTGTCCCATCGGCACGGAGCAGGAGAGGAGGCGTGAGCACGGAGATTCCGGCCGGGGTTGATTCTCTCATTGCGGAGATCGCGGCCGACCGCGTCCACGGTGCTTCCTGGCTTGCCCGGGCGGCCCTTTGGGCAATCGCGCGCTGTATCGAGCAGGCGCCGCCGGAGGGCAGTCTTGCCCGGGTGGTTCGAGCCTGTGCAGAACGCTTGATCGCGGCCCGTCCAGGCATGGTAGCGGTCCGGACGTGGGTCGAACGTGCTACCGGGGAGATCGAGCGTCTCACGCGGATGATCCCCGAGCCAGCGCGCCAGCGTGCCGAGGCATTGCAGCATATCAATGCCCTGATCGCCGCAGCGGAAGAGGCCTGCCAGCAGTCTGCCCGGAACGCGGCCGCACGGCTTCCGCCATCCAGCTGCATACTCACGGCGAGTGCCAGCGGCACGGTCATCGCGGCGCTCCGCCTCGCTTTCCGGGACAGCCGCCTGCGGCGCGTCCTGGCAGCCGAGTCCCGCAATGCGTTGGGGCACTCCTATGGCCACGACGTCGCCCGTGCCCTGGCCGCGGACGGCGTACCACTCGAGGTCGTGGCCGATGAGGACGTGGTCCGGCGCGTCGCCGAGGCAGACCGGGTCTGGATCGGGGCGGATGCCGTGCTGAGTGACGGCTCGGTCCTAAATGGGACGCCGAGCCTACTCATCAGCTGTGCAGCGCGAGCGGTTGGCCGGCCGGTCGAGGTCATCTGCGAGTCCGCCAAGATTGATCGCACGGGTGCCCCGGGGACGCTCGGCGCGCCCCCGGGCTTTGACTGGATTCCGGGAGCGCTGATTGACCTGATCATCACCGATCAGGGTGCTTTCTCCCCCGACTGCCTCGTGGAGGCGGGGATATTATCACCTGCCCCGGATGATAGCCCCCCTGGCCTTCCGCCAGCTCTGGCGGAAGGCCAGGGGGACAGTGGTAGGACACCGGCCGAGCTGGTTGCCCGGATCGCCGACCGGCTGATCGCCCGGGGAGAGCAGGTAGCAGTGGCCGAGTCCTCGGCCGGGGGACGGATCTGTGACCTGCTGACCGACCTCCCGGGAAGTTCATCCTGGTTCGCCGGTGGGATGGTTGTCTACTCGAATGCGAGCAAAGAGCGGATCGCCGGGCTTCGCGCCGAGATCCTCGCGCGGTACGGAGCGGTCAGCCCGGAGACAGCGTTCGCCCTCGCCGAGGGTGCCCGCAGCTGGTTTGGCTGCGCCTGGGGCGTGGGGGAGACTGGCATCGCCGGGCCGCAGACCGGCCGCCGCTCGGCCAAGCCGGCCGGTCTGGGCCACGTCGCGGTCATCGGACCATCCGGCCTGCGCCGCGCGGCCGAGATCGCCACGGGACGGGAGGTGCGGAGCGAGAACAAGGAAGCGTTCGCTCACGCGGCCCTGCGGCTCCTGGCCCAGATGCTGGAGGAACAAGGGTGAGCACAGTCTTTGATCTGCGCGGACGAGTGGCGCTGGTCAGCGGAGCAAGCCGGGGCATCGGACGGGCAATCGCCCTAGCCCTAGCCGGGGCAGGCGCCGATGTTGCCCTCGCGGCCCGGTCGGTCTCGGCGCTGGAAGCGGCGGCGGCGGAAGCGCGCGCCTTGGGGCGCCGCGCGCTGGTTATCCCGACCAACGTCGAGGACATCGCCGCAGTGCGAGCGATGGTCACCCGGACGGTCGAGGAGCTGGGACGGATCGACATCCTCGTGAACGCAGCCGGCGTCGGGTTCCGCAAGCCGACGGTCGAGCTGACCGAAGCCGATTTCGAGCGGGTCTACGCCGTGAACATCCGCTCGGTCACTTTTGCCTGCGCCGAGGCAGGACGCCATTTCGTGCGCCAGCGCTCCGGGAAGATCATCAACATCGCCTCGCTCACCACGATGTTCGGCCTGCCCGGCCGGGCACTCTACGGCGCGACCAAGGGGGCAGTTGGTCAGCTGACCCGAGCTCTGGCCGTCGAGTGGGGACCGTACGGCATCTGCGTGAACGCGATTGCGCCCGGCTGGATTGACACCGCGCTCTCGCGACCGGTTCTCGATGACCCCTCATTTCGGGAGTGGATTGTCTCACGGACCCCCCTGGGGCGTCTTGGTCAGCCGGAGGACCTGGCTGGGACGGCAGTCTTCCTGGCCTCTCCAGCCTCCGATTTCGTGACCGGTCAGGTCATCTACGTCGATGGGGGCTTTAGCGCGGCGTAATCGCCGCCCGACCTGCCGCCCTAGAGAGCATGTGAGCAGGCCTTCCACAGCATGTCCTGTTTCTCGGACAGCTCAGCCTGAGTGAAGGATGCGTGAACACTCTGGCGCGGCCGTACCCCACCTGGCCAGAACCTCCCGGCAGACCTGGATCAGGAGGCACGGAGCAGTCCCTTCTACCGGCAGTATGATCCGAGTGCGCCTCACTGGGTGCACAACCCAAGCCTGCTCCCGAATACCGACCTCACCAATGCCTTCGAGCCAGACTAAGTGCCCGTTCCAAGACCGGGTGGCTGAGACGGGAAGCTCCCCAGACAGCATCGCTCGGCCGGCCTAGAGCGGCGTGAGCGCAGAGCACGGCATGTCCTATCCTGACAGTCCAGAACAATCGCCGCGCCTGCCCCGCGCAGAGCGCGGCCGGGATGATCGCGCACCCGGGCTGCCGAATCGGGCCGCGTCGATCCGGCATGCTGCGGTGCACGCCAGTGTGCTGCTGCGGGATCCCAGGAGGCGCGGCTTGACGGATGTTATAATCGGGAGGAAACGGGCGCCGGGAGGCAGCAATGGCGCGCGCCAATCGCCTGATCCACGAGACCAGCCTGTATCTCCGCCAACACGCGTTCAACCCGGTCGATTGGTATCCCTGGGGCGCGGAGGCACTGGAGAAGGCCCGTCGGGAGGACCGGCCGATCTTACTGAGCATCGGCTACGCCGCCTGCCACTGGTGCCATGTCATGGAACGCGAGTCGTTCGAAGACCCGGAGACGGCCGCGCTGATCAACGAACACTTCGTCCCGATCAAGGTTGATCGAGAGGAGCGGCCAGACCTGGATGCGATCTACATGGATGTCGTCCAGGCCATGACCGGCAGCGGCGGCTGGCCGATGACCGTCTTCCTCACGCCGGACCTCGTGCCTTTCTACGCTGGCACCTACTTCCCGCCAATCGATCGCCCGGGGCTTCCCTCTTTCCGACGAGTGCTCACCGCCGTTGCTGACGCCTACCGCAACCGGCGGTCGGAGGTCGCGGCCACCGTGGGACAGGTTGCGGCGTATTTGCGCGACCGTCGGCTCCACCCGGCGCCGGACTACCTCCTGACACCGGAGATCCTCGATCGGGCGCTGACAGCCCTGTCTAACCATTTCGACCCCATCCACGGAGGGTTCGGCCGGGCGCCCAAGTTTCCCCAACCCATGGTACTGGAGTTTCTGCTCCGCCAGCACGTGCGCACCGGCGATGCTCGGGCCCTGGCGATGGTTGAGCTGACCCTTCAGAGGATGGCACGAGGCGGTATCTACGACCAGCTCGGGGGAGGCTTTCATCGCTACGCCGTCGACGCGACCTGGCTGGTGCCGCACTTCGAGAAGATGCTCTATGACAATGCCCAGCTGGCCTGGGTGTATCTGGCCGCCTTCCAGATCACCGGCCGCATGCTTTACCGACAGATTGTTGAAGAGACGCTCGATTATGTCCGACGTGAGATGACAGATCCGGAAGGCGGCTTCTATGCCACTCAGGACGCCGACAGCGAGGGTGAAGAGGGGCGATTCTACCTCTGGTCGGCTGCCGAGATCACCGAGGTCCTCGGCCCAGAAGACGCCCAGGTGTTCAATCGTGTCTTTGGGATCAGCGAGCCGGGGAACTTCGAAGGGAAGAACATTCTGCATCGAGCTCGCGACCCTGAGGGGGTGGCACGGGAGCTGGGCATCCCCGTCGAGGCCGTCGCCGACGTGATCGCTCGCGGCCGCCAGGCGCTCCTTGCCCGACGCGCGGCGCGCGTTCCTCCCGCGCGGGATGAGAAGATCATCACTGCCTGGAACGGTCTGATGATCCGGGCGATGGCCGAGGCAGGACGGGTCCTGGGGCGCGAGGATTACTGCGCTGCGGCCGTACGCGCGGCCGAGTTTATCGTATCTCGCCTGGAGGTCGGCGGTCGCCTGCTCCGGACCTGCACGGGCGGCGTCCCGAAGCTGAACGGCTACCTGGAGGATTACGCCTTCCTCGCCGATGGGCTCCTCACCCTGTATACCGCCACGTTCGATCCACGCTGGTTCGTCGAAGCACAGCGGCTGGTTGAGGCGATGTTGCGCTGGTTCTGGGATGATGAGATCGGCGGCTTCTACGATACGAGCCACGATCACGAGCCGCTCGTCGCACGGCCGCGCGAGTTCTACGATAACGCCATACCCGCCGGCAACTCCGCCGCGGCCGAGGTCATGCTGCGTCTGGCAGGCTACCTGGGGGATGCGGATCTCCGCCAGCGCGCACGTCGGATCCTCACGTCGCTCGCTGAGCCCATGGCCGAGCACCCGGTCGCCTTCGGGCGTCTTCTCTGCGCCCTGGACCTGTACCTCGCCCCACCGCGCGAGGTAGCGATTATCGGCGATCCTACCGCTC
>Ga0070738_10007573_pt1 | contig 10794 bp, 14 predicted proteins | sample Coa_R2_2_FD_66446 | JGI IMG/M metagenome (GOLD analysis project Ga0070738, IMG submission 66446) | Surface soil microbial communities from Centralia Pennsylvania, which are recovering from an underground coalmine fire - Coalmine... | ecosystem: Environmental > Terrestrial > Soil > Unclassified ... | reverse complement strand
CGGTCTGCATGAACTGCCATCCCCAGTAGAGCCGCACCAGCAACAAAAAGGGCGAATCCAGTCGCGCCGCATAATGCTTAAAGCGGCAGTAGAGGCCGCTAAGTCTTCGAAGTATAGAAGGTCTTCTGGACGTGGAAATGGATACGGGTTGCGTGCTCATGGGAATACTTGCCTTTCTCCTGCGCATGACACTCTTTCATTCATCACAAACCGCATGTCATCGCTGAGCGTAGCGAAGGACCTGCTTTTTCAATACCGGCTTTTGCAGATTCACTTTGTCCGCGTGAACCAGCCAAGCGAGGACCACGTTTGAAAAGCTGCCTGAAGAAATGACGCGCGTTCGTCTTCAGGAACAGCGCTGTCTTCAAACGCCAGATCAATGGCCCTGCCGATAGGCTCGCCGGCGATAAGGGCTGATAAGAGCCGATAGTCTTCACGGTTGAGCCGTTTGTAATACACAGAATTCTCCAACCGATGCAGCGCGAGATAGATATCTTCCGGCTCCAGCGCCGCAACATGGCGCGCTCTCCTGCGCTTGCGCGCGATGCTTGCATTATTGCTGCTGGAATCACTGCTGCCGCTTTCACTGCGTATGTCAATGATCAGATCGTCGACCGGATATTTCAACTGGAGTACCCGCAAGTACGGCTGCAGATGCAACTGCGAGCCATCATGAATCTCCGCCAGATCGTCTGCATCAATCAACGGCTCCGCAGCGGAATCGAAAGCTTCAATATGAGCCCATTCAAGCCGGGCCATATCCAGCGCCAGATCAGCGCGCGGCTCGATCAACTCACGATGCGTTACCAGCCAGTTTTCAAGCTGCGATCCCAGGTTCCTCAGGGAAAATGATCGGGAAGGGAAGTCGGTCAGATAAGCTCGCGTCAGTGCATCGAACTTCTTTCGTCCAATCACCGCCATCAAGCCGGGAAAATCCTCTTCGAACGAGGAATAAAGCCGGAACCAGTATTGCCGGTTGTAAATCTCCAGCCGCTCAAATGATGTGAGCCGGTCGTTAGGTTTGATAATGGCATCTGCTTCGCTCTTGTTCGACGTTCCGTCGTGACGCTTGCGCGGCATTGTCTCCTGCTGAGTCAGCGGGTGCATGATTGCCGCTGCAACCCGGCGCTGAATCTCAAGAAGCTCGCTCATCGCGCAGCCTCCGTAAGCTCCGGAACCACAGGATTTGCAGCTGCGTTCAGAAATCGATTCGCCTTCAGCGCTTCGGCATGCACTTCTTCGAATGATGGAATATTGTCATCCCATTCCAGCAGCGTCGCGGTAGGTCCTGCGCGCTCAATCGTCCGCGCATAGAGCTGCCATACAGGCTCCAGCACTGGATGGTCATGCGTATCGAGAATGTACTTCTCGAACTTTGAGTGTCCGGCGATGTGAATCTGGGCGATGCGCTCAGCGGGAACAGCATTCACATAAGTGAACGGGTCAAAGCTGTGATTTTGTGACGAGACATAAATGTTATTGACATCCAGTAGAATGCCGCAGTCCGCTCGTTCAACCACTTCGTTCAGAAATTCCCATTCCGTCATTTCCGAGACGTGGTACTCGGCATAGCTCGAAACATTCTCAACGACAACAGGAATCTCAAGAAAATCCTGGACGTGCCGGATACGTTCCGCCGTGACTTTCACGGCTTCCCATGTATAAGGCATCGGCAGCAGGTCGTGTGTGTATCGCCCATCCACTGATCCCCAGCAGAGATGATCGCTCAACCACGGCGTCTTCGTGCGTTTCACCAGATGCTTTAATCGCTTCAGATGTTCCGGATCAGGCGCAGTGACGGAACCGAAGTACATGGAAACGCCATGCTGCACCACGTTGTATTGTTCCAGGATCTGATCGAGCACCTCAAGAGGGCGTCCGCCGTCAACCATGTAGTTTTCTGAAATGATCTCGAACCAGTCCACCACCGGCTTCTTATTCAGAATGTGCCGGTAATGCGGAATACGCAGCCCGATCCCAACGCCGTATTCCGTAAAGCCGTTAAAGCGATTCGCAGGCACAGCAAACTCTCCCAGCAAAACAGCAAGTGAAAAGGGCCATGCCTTGCAGCGCACGGCCCTCCTCGGTGAACAAACTACTTCGGCATCTTCGAGCCGTCAGTTGCGCAGCCGCCTTTGCCTTTGCAGCTGTTCTTTCCCTTGCAGCCATTGTCGCTGCTCTTGCAACCACCCTGTCCCTTGCAATCGTTTTTGCCCTTACACGAATGTTTGCTCGTGTCCTGGTCTAACGCGCTCTTGGCAAACGACGCTTTGCCCACCTTCACCACGGACGTGGTGCTGGTTGACGAGGCCGCTGCCTGCATTGTGGCTGCGCCGCCAAGCATGCCGGATACAGCCGCGGCAACCATCAAGGTCTTCATTGAATGCTTCATACGTTGTCATTCCTCCATCGATTTGAAGGTCTAAGACCAGGCGTTTTGAAAGCGCCGGTGGGAGACCTGCTGCCCATAAGAATATGGGACGGTGAAATAGTTACAGCATTTCTCGAAGAAGTAAACACTTCAACGAAAAATTGACGCTCTCGGTGGATTCATGATGTCCGCAGGACATTTCTATAGGATGAACAGACATGGCAGAAATCCGGACACAGTCGTATTCCAGCTACAAAAGAAGACAGCCTGTATTTCATTTCTTCATCATTCCAGTCCTGATCACAAATCTGATCATTGTTATTGTGTACCTTGCGCTGCATCCGGGGTTAGCCGCTGCATGGCTTCTCGTTCTCTCGATTGCGCTGCTGTTGCTGGCATTTCTCACACGCATCAATCCGAACAAAGTGCAGGACCGCCTTATCCGGCTGGAAGAAAGATTGCGGCTTACAGCATTGCTTCCGGAACACCTGAAATCACGCGTTCCGGAACTCACAGAAAAACAGCTTATCGCGCTGAGGTTTGCATCTGACGCGGAAATTCCACAGCTCGTCGAAGCGACACTGAAAGAAAATCTAAGTCCGAAAGACATTAAGCAGAGAATTCAAAACTGGCGTCCTGATTTTTTTCGAGTCTAATTCTGCTTTGCTTCCAGCTCTGCCCATCGCGTGAAGAGTTCATCCACCGCCGATTTTGTTGTCTCAGCTTCCGCGAGTGCTTCCTGCAGTCGCGTAGCATCCACGACTACATCCGGGTCATCCAGAACAGCCTGCTTCCGCCGCAGGAGTTCCTCTGCCGCAGCAATGCGGTCTTCCATATCAGCCCATTCGCGGGCCTCAAGATAGGACAGTTTCTTTTTTGATACCGTCGAAGTGGATTTTGGGATCTGTCGTGCCGGAAGCTCTTTTTCTGCCTGCGCTCAGACAGCCACGACTTCCATTGCAGGTAATCTGCAAGCACTCCACGCATATTCCAGCCTTCAACTTCCCATGGAAAAATTGATTTCCCCTCGAGAGTTCTCTTTTTGTCAGGGTGATTCTGGCCGATTATCTGACAAATGAAAGAAAAATATTAAATTTACGGATGGATCTTCTCGCCACGCTCGAGCATGTCGATAAATAACGCGATGCGTTTTGTTCGCGTTTCTGCCTTCTTGGCTGTTTGTATGCGCCACAAAATGGCATAGCGGTTGCGGCCCTCCAGAGTTGCGAAGAAGGCTTTTGCTTTCGGGTTCTTATTCAAAGCAGTCTGCAGGTCTGGTGGGACAGTTGCATTACCGGGCGAGTCATAGGCTTTTTCCCAGCGGCCGTCCTGTTTGGCGCGTTCTACTTCGGCAAGGCCGGCGGGTTTCATCCTGCCGTTCTCGATGAGCGCTAGGGCCTTCTCGCGGTTGATCTTTGACCAGATGCTCTTTTTGCCGCGAGGAGTGAATTTCTGCAGCCAGGCGGCGTTGCTGTGGCTGCGTTTCTGGCCGTCAATCCATCCGTAGCAGAGAGCGACTTCGATGGCTTCAGGATAGGTGACGGACGGCGTTCCGGAGGCCTTCTTTGCAAATTGCAGCCAGATGCCCGGTGATTTGCTGTGATTTGCCTTCAGCCACCTCTCCCAGTCTTTCTGGCTGGGAAAGGCGATTTGCGGCAGTTCCGGTTGGGATTTATCGGGCATGAGCAACACCTCGGACCTTTCCAGTTAACGCGAAACGGCATTTTGTTCTTACAAAGAGGACGGCCCTTTTGGCACTATAAAATAGACTATATTTCCCGTGGAGGATCACCGAAATGGCCGCCCCCAAAGCCGAGAAGACGCCAAAACCCCGTAAGGCTCCTGCCAGAAAGAAGACTGCTGTCGAGGCAGCAGAGCCGACTGTCATTCGCCCAACGCACGATCAAATTGCCGAGCTTGCCCGCAAATTCTGGGCCGAGCGCGGATATACCGATGGACATGCCGAGCAAGACTGGCTTCGCGCAGAACGCGAACTGATGAAGGCTTCCTAAAACCTGGTTTTATTCGTTTTCATAACAGGCGCTGCAGGTTGCGGCGCCTTTTCTATTCTTAATTCATGCCGAAAAGCATGACCGCAGAGGGCGCAGAGGATGCGCTGAGGGTCCGCAGAGGATCGCTCTCCTGTTCTATCCTGCCTTTGAGTGACTGTTCATCAGGCCGAAGCCGTTGTTCTTCGTACATGGCCCGTTCATGAGGCCGACCTTATCGTTTCTCTGTTTACGCGCGATCAGGGGAAGATCAAGGGAATAGCAAAGGCTGCCAGCAGGAGCCGGCGGCGTTTTGGCGGGGCGCTGGAGCCGATGACGCATGTACTGGCCAGTTACGTCGAGAAGCCGCGACAGGAGTTGGTGCGTCTGGATTCGCTGGAGATTGTGGCTTCACCGCTTTCTTCTCCGGTGGATTATGTGAGGTCGGCGGCGCTGGCGTTTTATTCCGAAGTGCTGGAGGAAATTCTACCGGACCACGATCCTCATGATGCGGTCTTCCGTCTGCTGCTGGCTGTCCTTGAACAAACAGCTACGAATCGAATCTGGATGCCGGTGACGTATTTCGGGTTATGGATTACTCGGCTGATGGGCTGGATGCCTGACGTTCTGCGCTGCACGGTTGGCGGCGAGCCGTTTGGCGGTCGTCAGGCCTACTGGCATGCGCATGCGGATGGGCTGGTCTGCGGGGAGCATAAGCGCCTGGCCAGCTCGGCGCTTTCGCCGGAGTCGCTGGCGCTGGCGAGCCGGATTTTCCGGCAGCCGATTGCTGCATTTTCTGACGAGGAGTGGGGGCGCAGCCGGGCGGCTGACCTGCGGCGGTTTGCTGTTCAGGGACTGGAACGGCATCTGGAGCGCCGGCTTACATCGGCGACTGCACTGGCAAAACTTGGCGGTTGACAAGGAGCGGCTGCGGTTGCGAAGCTGACACTCTCTCAGAAATATGGCCACTGCGAAGAAGAAATCCCCCGCATCAGTTAGGCAGAAGGTTGCGCCTGAAGAGCTGCGCGCAGTTGCGGACAAGGTATTGTCTTCTGTGCCCGGCTCGGCTGTCAGCTGGAAATTTCACAATGCCTCGTTTGATGCCGGCGGCAAAGTATTTGCCTTTACACGCCCCGCCGGCATGGCGATGAAGCTTCCTGAGGCAAGAATCCGGCAGCTTGTGGAGAGCGATGGCGCGGCCAATCTGGTCATGGGGAAGAGAACGATGCGAGAGTGGGTGGTTGTTCCAGCTGACGACACCGCGTCATTGTTACCGTTGCTTAAAGAGGCGGCAGCATTCGTCACTTCATTGCAGAAACGAAAGTGATGCTCTCGTTTGCTCTGGATTCCGTTTAGAATCAGGAACAGTAATCATTTCTGCCTGATAGAGAGACTCGCGCGTGGCATCTGCCGCTGTTCTGACTAAGAAAGAACCACTTACTTTTCAACAATTGCTGTTCCGCCTGCAGGGCTTCTGGGCTGAGCGCGGATGCGTGCTGCAACAGCCCTACGACGTGGAAGTCGGCGCGGGTACGATGTCTCCGGATACGTTTCTGCGCGTGCTCGGGCCGAAGCCGATCAGCATAGCCTACGCGCAGCCATCGCGCCGCCCGGCGGATGGACGCTATGGCGAGAATCCGAACCGGCTGTTCAAACATACGCAGTTTCAGGTGATTCTGAAGCCACCGCCGGCGGACATTCAGGATGTGTATCTGGAGTCGCTGGCGGCCATCGGGATTGACCTGCGCGAGCACGACATCAAGTTCGAGGAAGACAATTGGGAGTCGCCGACGCTGGGCGCATGGGGCATTGGCTGGCAGGTGATGCTCGATGGCCTGGAGATTACGCAGTTCACCTATTTCCAGCAGTGCGGCGGGATTGATCTTGATCCAATTTCGGGTGAGATTACCTATGGTTTGGAGCGCATTGCCGCATTTCTGCAGGATGTGGATTCTATCTACGACATTGTGTGGGCACGCGATCCCGTAACCGGGCGCGCTGTGACCTACGGCGAAGTGCGCTTTGAAGAGGAGTTGCAGTTCTCAGTCTATAACTTCGAAGCGGCTGAGGTTGAGAAGCTGTGGGAGCATCTGCGGATGTATGAGACAGAGTGCCGGACACTGCTTGCGGATTTCCAGGAAGAGCGGAAGAAGCTCTCGCGGCACGAGAAGGCGCATGAGCGGCTGCTGCATGACGATGCTGCTACAGATGCGAATGAAGCCAGTCTGAAGCGCTTTCCGGTGCTGGCCGCTTACGATCTGTGCCTGAAGTGCTCGCACCTGTTCAACCTGCTCGATGCTCGCGGCGCAATTTCTGTCACGGAGCGCGTGGGTGTCATTGCGCGTATTCGCAATCTTGCCGTTGGAGTGGCTAAGGCGTACGTGGCGCAGCAGGAGTCAGCCATTAGCTACTAGCCTCCGGCTCTAGCTAAAACGAATCAGCTTTATTTGAGATTGAAAAAGAACCAGCTAGTAGCTAAAAGCTAGTGGCTAGAAGCTAAAAAGATGCCAGATTTTCTCCTTGAAGTTGGACTTGAAGAGATTCCCGCGCGCATGATCGCAGCTGCGCAAACGCAGCTTGCGCGTCGCGTGGAGGAGTTGCTGACGCGTGAGCGTTTGATCGGGGTGTCCCATCCTGAGCAGAACGAGGGGTGGGTAAAGAGCTATTCGACGCCACGGCGTCTTGCGGTGCTTGTCAGCGGAGTATTGGCGGCGCAGGCGGATGCGGAAGAACAGTTGACCGGGCCCTCGTGGGCGGTCGCGTTTAAGGGCGGCGAGTTGGCTCCGGCTGCCCAGGCATTTGCAAAGAAAGCCGGTGTCGAAGTCAGCGCGCTCAGGAAGGTCACGACGCCTAAGGGCGAGTATGTTTCGGCCACGGTGCTGCGCAAGGGACGCTCTGCGGCGGATGTTCTGGCGGAGCAGTTGCCGAAGGAACTGGCCGCGCTTTACTGGCCGAAGAACATGTACTGGCGCGCGGGCAAGCCGGAGCGGTTTGTGCGTCCGGTGAAATGGCTGCTGGCGATTCTCGATCATGCGATTGTTCCGGTGGAGTTTGCCGGAGTCCATGCAGGCAATCTGAGCTATGGGCATCGCATCCTGCATGGCGAGCATGCGGTCACGATCAACAGGCCTGCCGAATATGTTACGGCACTGGAATCGGCCAAAGTGTTGGTCGATGTGGAGGCGCGGCGGCATCGGATTCGCAAGGCCCTCGATGCGGCGACTCGTACCGTTCCGGGGGCGCGCTGGCGTGAGGACGAGACGCTGGTCGATACGGTCACTCATTTGACGGAGTGGCCTTCGGTGCTGCTGGGCAACTTCGAGGCTGAGTATCTTTTTCTGCCGGAAGAGGTGCTGGTGACGGTGATGCGCGATCACCAGAAGTATTTCGCCGTGGAAGATGCTTCAGCCAAGCTGGCTCCGCATTTTCTGGCAGTGCTGAATACCGAGGCAGATGAGCGGGGTATTGCCGTTATTCGCCACGGCAATGAGCGCGTTTTGCGGGCGCGATTCAATGATGCGCGGTTCTTCTGGGACTTCGATCAGAAGATCAAGCTTGAAGACCGCGTTGAGATGCTCAAATCTGTGACATTTCAGAAGGATTTGGGGAGCTACTTTGTAAAAACCGAGGCGAATCTGCGGATCGCCGAACAATTAGCTCTTTTGGTGAAGCAACGCGGTATTGAGGTGGAAGAGTTTTCGCTGTTGAAGGCCACAAAACTGGCCAAGACCGACCTCACGACTGAGCTGGTGAAGGAATTTACTGAGCTGCAGGGTGTTGTTGGCGGCCTTTATGCTCGCGCGCAGGGGCTTGGTGAGGTTGTTGCTCAAGCGATCTATTCGCAGTACACACCCGCGTCAATGGACGATGCGATTCCGGCGACAGTCGAGGGGCAGATTCTCGGATTGGTCGACCGCATCCAGACCATTGTGGCGATGTTTGCAATTGGGCAGGCGCCTACAGGATCAAAGGACCCGTTTGCGCTTCGGCGTGCTGCAAATGGAGTGGTGAAGATACTGGCGGAATCGGAGCTGCCCCTGACATTCATTGAGGTATTAACGACTGCGGTTCATCACGCAATTTCTCCAGGTGTTGGTTCAGCATTTACGCAGCCCGATCTGGAGAGCTTCTTCCGTGAGCGCGTCGAGTTCTATCTGCGTGATGTGCGCGGCTTCAGCTACGACGTGGTGAATGCCGTCCTGGCTGCTGGGTTTGATAGTATTCGCGATGCAATTGCGCGTTCCGAAGCGCTGACGGCAGTCCGCGGCTCCGATGACTTTGCCGCCATCTCGGCAGCATTCAAGCGCATGAAGAACATCGTGCGGCAGGCTTCGGAGAAGCAGCTGAGTGTTGATGGCGCGGTCAGCGATTCTCTTTTCGCCGATGCGGCCGAGCGTGGTCTATATGAGCAATCGGGCAAGCTGGCACCAGTCGTTGAAAAATTGCGAACCGAGCACAAATATCGCGATGCCCTGGAGCAGATTGCCACGCTGCGTCCGCATGTCGATCTGTTCTTCAATAAGGTTATGGTGATGGTCGATGACCCGACGGTGCGTCAGAACCGACTCGCTCTGATTGCTCTGGTGCTGACGGGATTCTCTTCCATTGCCGACTTCTCCGAGATTGTCACCGGATAAAACGGACGGAAGCTGAGCGTAAAAATGGAGTGCAGGAAGCAGGGAACCAATGGCCACAGCGACCCAGAGACACTTCGTTCCGCTTAAAACCTACCTCGCCGCTACTTACGAGCCCGACATGAACTTGTTGACGGCGAGCTTGAGGAGCGTTATGAGGGCGAGTACGAGCACATCTGGTGCAGCGGCAGTTTTGTTCTGGTTTTATCAGCATGAAAAAGAATGGAACATTCGGGCTATTCAGGAACAAAGAACGCGGCTTACGCCGACGCGCTATCGCATTCCCGATGTTTGCGTCTTTCGCCGTGATCTGCCCAGAGAACAGATATTCACCCATCGCCAGCTCGTCGCCATCGAAGTGCTTTCTCCTGAAGACAGGCAAACCAGGCTACAGGAGAGGATCGACGATTTTATAAATTCGGAGTGCCGAATATCTGGACGATTGATCCTGCCAGGAGAATCGGATGGAACTGCTCGGACGGAACTGGATTGATCAAGAGCGGTTTGAGGTCGCCGGCACTCCTGTTTGTCTATCGCTCCATGAGCTGTTTCAGAAGATCGACGAAGACGAAAAAGACTGACTAGTTGCGAGCAAGAGGGAAGAGGGTTTCCTGTTGGCCTTCTTCGGGCTTTACAGCAGCGGCGGGTTTTTTGCGGGCGGCGGTGCCGATCACCGCAACAACTTCCAGTTCAACAAGCGATGCGCGGGGCAGCCAGACTCTCTGAGTGTTGCTGCGGGTATCGGGGGGGGTAAGGAAAAAGCCTTCTTCGGCCAAAAAGGACATGTTATTTTCTGCCAGCCCTTCCAGAGTGTCGCCATCGCGCAATTGCATGCGTAGCCAGAGGCCTTCACCGCGAGGACGCCCGGCGTAGGTTTTGCGGACAAAGCGTTCCGGGTTATCGATCTCCCCTGAGTTAAAGTCGCGGACAAGGCAGACCCATTTCACATCCTGAACCGGAGTGGAGAAGACCTTGCCGCTGAGGTCGAGAATCTCCAGCATACCCTCGCGCACGAAGCTGGTAGTAGAGATGTATCCGGCCATCCAGTCACGGGTAAATCTGCGGATAATCGCTTTTTTGCGGCTTGAACTCATGTTAACGGAGGCAATTGTCGCATGGGGAGCAGCGGTTCGCAGCGAAAATTGTGCAAACCCATAGCCAATCGGGTTCCCTTATGTTAGAGTATTGCTTTGTATTGCGGAACGCTGTGCCTGTAAATAATAGTAAATAATAGATTTAGGTAAGGGCAAGCAAGCCGCGGCGGCTTCATCCAGAATTTCTTCTCAGATTGTTAAGGCATGCCCGACTACATTTACCTCCTCGAAAATCGTCTCACTTCTGCCCAACAGAAAGCAATTCAACAGATTCGCAACGCAGCCCGGGATGCCGGGATGACGGTATTTCTGGCGGGCGGCGCGGTACGTGACCTGTCCACTGGCACTTCTGTGCGCGATCTTGATTTTACGGTTCAGGGAAATGCCACTAAGCTTAAGAAACCACTGGAGAAAGCCGGCGCTAAACTTTGGGGGGAATATGAGCCTACCCGCACCCTCTTCTTCTGGTTTCCGGGCAGTGTGCGCGTAGAGGTTTCGAGCGCGCGGCGGGAAGAGTATCCGAAGCCAGGCAAGCCGGTGTATCACTGGGCCCCCATTCTGGAAGACTTGCGCCGGCGCGACTTTACAGCAAATGCGATGGCGATTTCTCTGAATGAGGGATCATATGGGCTACTGCTTGATCCCCTGAACGGAATGGCCGATATTGAGGCGCGCCACTTGCGGCTGGTGAATCCATACGGATTTAT
>Ga0070738_10007572_pt1 | contig 10795 bp, 8 predicted proteins | sample Coa_R2_2_FD_66446 | JGI IMG/M metagenome (GOLD analysis project Ga0070738, IMG submission 66446) | Surface soil microbial communities from Centralia Pennsylvania, which are recovering from an underground coalmine fire - Coalmine... | ecosystem: Environmental > Terrestrial > Soil > Unclassified ... | reverse complement strand
CGGGCGCGGCGTCGGCGAGGGCACGGTGTTCGTCCGTGGCCGGCGGCGTGGCTTGCTGCGCGCGTGCGGAGCGCGACGACGTCGCCGTGATCGCGCCGATTCCGACGGCGAGCCACGCGGCCGCTCGCCCGTACAGCATCTTCATCGGGGGCACTGCTCATGTCTGTTGCGGCGCGCGGCCAAATATTTCGCGCGTCCGGCGGGTCGGCGCGCATCGGGGCCGTTTGCCACGCGCGCACGCCGGTGACACGGGCATGCGCGCCACGGATGAACCGCGCGCCGTGCGGGACGGATGAGTAGCGTCTAGCGCTTGAGCTTAGAGCCGCTCTGTCGAAAGTGTGCGTCGAGGACGTCGAGCCCTGCCTCGACGACCGCCCGCAGGGCCGCCGCACGCGTGATGCGGCCGCCGCCGGCTCGCTCCGCGAGGACCTCGGAGATGGCATCGAGGCGTTCGAGCTCGGGCGCGTCGAGGCGAATGGTCAGCGTGGTCATGAAGACCCGAGAATACCGCACTTCTCGCCGCGACGAGCGCGCTCTGCGACGCGGCCCGTGACGGGCCCGCGCGCGTCAAGGACCTGCGCTCTCGCGCCGCGCCTCGCCCGCCGCGACGGCCGCCGCCCTCCGGACGCGCCGCCGGTCCTCCAGGTCGTGGGCGATCTGGTCCAGGATCACCGCGACGAGGATGACGGCGCCGATGATCATGAAGGTCCAGTTCGGGTCGAGGCGCCAGATGCGCGGCACGCCGCCCTCGTCCTCGTAGCGCCACTCGAACATGTTGATGCCGTTGTCGATGATCCGCATGATCGCCGAGCCGATGACGATGCCGAAGACCGTCCCTTCTCCGCCGCGCAGCGAGCAGCCCCCGAGCACGGCGGCCGCGATCGCGTACATCTCGTACGCGATGCCGACCTGCTGGGACATCTGCCCGATGTACGCCGCGTAACAGACGCCCGCGACGCCGGCGAGCCCGGCCGAGACGACGTAGGTCAGCGTCTCGACCGTGCGCACCGGGATGCCCGAGTACCTGGCAGCCTCGCGGTTGCCGCCGATGGCGAACACGTACCGCCCGAACACGCTGAAGTGCAGGACGTACACCGAGGCGGCGATCACGGCGACGAGCACGAGCAGCGGGTAGGGGACGAGCGGCTCGCCGCGCCATACGAGGACTCCGCCGTTCGCGAGGCGCAAGAGCGGCGATCCGCCGAGGCTCAGCGTGCCGCCCTGCACGACGGTCTGCGAGACGCCGCGCACGAGCAGCATGCCGCCGAGCGTCACGATGAACGGCTGCAGCCCGAGTCGCGTCACGAGCAGTCCCTGCGCGAGGCCGACCATCGTGACGGTCGCCACCGCGAGCGGGATGCCCGTCCAGAGCGAGTGGCCGAGGCCGCCCGGCCCGGTCGACGAGATCTTCGCGACGAGCACGCCCGTGAGCCCGATGAGAGAGCCGATCGAGAGGTCGATGCCTCCCGCGATGATGACGAAGCCGATGCCGATGGCGAAGATGCCCAGCATCGAGATCTGGCGCAGCGTGTTGACGACGTTGGACCGTCCGAGAAAATCGGGGTTGGACCACCACAGGGCGAGCGCCATCACGCAGAGCGCGACGGTCATGCCGAGCTCGCGCCTCAGGCGCATGGCGGCGGTTGCGCGCTGCCGGTCATCAGCGCGGCGATGCGCTCGGGCGTGACGTCCGCGCGCGACAGGACGGCTTGCACGCGCCGCTCGCGCATGACGACGACGCGATCGCTCATGCCGACGACCTCTTCCATGTCCGAGCTGACCATCAGGATCGTGATCCCCCGCCCGGACAGCGCCTCGACGTGCCGGTAGATCTCGGCCTTGGCGCCCACGTCGACGCCGCGCGTCGGCTCGTCCAGGATGAGCACGCGCGGCGACATCGCGAGCCACTTGCCCAGGACGACCTTCTGCTGGTTGCCGCCGGAGAGGTTGACGACACGCTGACGGATGCTCGGCGTCTTGATCTTCAGCCGCGCCACCTCGGCCTCGGCGACGCGCCGCTCGGTCCGGCGATCGAGCCAGCCGAGGCGCCCGTAGCCGCCGACGCCCGGCAGTGACGTGTTCTCGGCCACCGACATGGGCAGCACCAGCCCGTGCGTCTTGCGGTCCTCCGGGGCGAGGTAGACGCCCCGCGCGATGGCGTCGCGCACGCCGCGCGGACGGTACGGCTCGCCCGCGAGCAGCATCCGCCCTCCAAGCGCGGGCCGCGCTCCGAAGATCGTCTCCATCAGCTCCGTGCGCCCCGAGCCGACCAGCCCCGCGAAGCCCAGGATCTCGCCGCGCCGGGCGGTGAAAGACACGCGCGCGTCCGCGCCGGCGACGACGAGGTCCTCCACCGCGAGGATCGGCGGTCCGGGCGCGTCGACCCGCGCCGCGCGGAAGTACGCCGCGTCGAGCGGGCGGCCGACCATTATGGCGACGATCTCGTCGACGCGCGCCTCGGCGCGGGTGCGCTCCCCGACGTTCTTGCCGTCGCGCAGGACCATCACCCGATCGGACAGCGCGAGCACCTCGCCGAGGCGATGGGAGATGTAGATCACGCCGACGCCGCCGTCGCGCAGCGCGCGGATGATCGACAGCAGGTGCTCGGACTCCGCGGCGGTCAGCGACGACGTGGGCTCGTCCATCACGATGACGCGCGCGTCGAGGGACAGCGCCTTGGCGATCTCGACCAGCTGCATCTGCCCGGGCGTCAACCGGGCGACGGGCGTCGTCGGGGCGACGCGCAGGCCGACGCGCCCGAGGAGCGCTTCGGCCCGGGCGTCGAGCCGCGCGCGGGCGAGGGGAGCGAGCAGGCCGCCGCGGCGGCCGTGGCGCGGCTCGTTGCCGAGGAAGATGTTCGCCGTGACGTCGAGGTTCGGCGCGAGCATCAGCTCCTGGTGGATGAGCGCGATGCCGAGGCGCCTCGCGGCGCCGACCCCGTCGAGCGCCACCGCCCGGCCCTCGACGAGGATCTCGCCCTGGTCGGGCTGCTCGGCTCCGGCCAGGATCTTCATCAGCGTGCTCTTGCCCGCGCCGTTCTCGCCCACCAGGGCCAGCACCTCGCCGCGCGCGAGCGACAGCGACACGTCGCGGAGCGCCACCACGCCAGGAAATCGCTTCGTGATCCCGCTCATCGAGAGCAGGGCGCCGCGCTCCTCGGGCACGGGCGCCGCCGGGAGGGCCATCACCTCTTCAGCTCGGCCAGGCGTCGCCGGAAGTCGGCGACGTTCGACCCCGTGATGACCTCGACGCCCGTGTCGATCTTCCTCGTCGCCGGGATGGCCGCCGTCGCCGCTTCGGTGTTCGTCGCCAGATCGTGCATCCACTTGCTCGCGAGGTAGCCGAAGTCGAAGGGCTTCTGCACGACGGTCACCTGGACGACGCCGTCGGCGATCGCGTCGAGCGTGCCGTCCTCCTCGTCGAAGACGGCGGCCAGGACCTTGCCCTTCTTGCCGAGCGCCTCGATCGCGGCGGCGATCGCCGGGCCGTTGTACGACCAGAGGCCGGCCACGAGGCTCAGGTCCGGGTGGGCGTTCACGATGTCCTCGACGTTCGATCGCGCCTTGGCGCGGTCGGTGCCGTCCTCGCGGCGGTCGACGACCTCGATGCCGTGGCCGGAGATCGCGGCGAGGATCCCGCTGTAGCGCTGCGCGGCGTTGTCGGCCGAGAACGTGCCGACGAAGACGGCCATCTTGCCGCCGCGCGGCAAGAGCTTCACGATCTCTCGACCGAGCGTCGCTCCCGCGTCGTAGTTGTCGGTGCCGATGTAGAGCAGGCGCTTCGACCTCGGCGCGTCGGAGTCGAACGTCAGGAGCTTGGAGCGCGCGGCGACGCCGTCGAGCACGGGGACCTGGTCGTCCGGCGCGATCGCGCTGACGGCGACGGCGTCGTAACCCTGGCTCGACAGGTTCTCGAGGATCTGGTTCTGCTCCTCGGTCCGGCCGCCGGGCGGCATCTTGACGTCGACCTGGACCTTGCGCTCGGCCTCGTACTTGCGGACGCCCGCGGCCGCGATGCGCCAGAACTCGCTGGCGTTGTTCGTGACGAACGCGAGCTTGAAGATCTTCGCCGGCTCGGCGCCCCCGCGCGACCGGCTGCATCCGGCGCCGGTCGGCAGGAGGATCGAAGCGGCCAGCGCCGCCGACGCGATCGCCGCCGCCAGCCGGGCCGGCGGCGACAGCTTCCACGATTGGGCCCATCTCCCCACGGCAGGCCTCCCGTCCGCGGCGCCGGCGGCCTCGCGGCGGCTACCGGTAAGCTTCCTGCAGCGCGGCGAGCGCCGCGCTACCAGGGCACAGCGACTCGTACGGGAGCTGCGCGAGCGGCGCGTCGACCGTCTTGGCGCCCGCGTGCATCTCGACCCCGGCCTCGTCGACGAAGAGGAGGCCCATCGGGATCTCTCCCGCCTGCTGGCGCTCGCCGAGGTATGCGGCCGCCGCCTTGCGGTCGGTCGGATCGTAGTCGGCCGACACCTTGTGCAAGCGAACGACGCTGCCGTCGTGCAGCGTCACGTCGGTCGTCGACCCCGCGGGGTAGTCGATCGCGATCTCCTCGGCGTGAGGGACGAAGTCCGCGGTGACGAGCGGCAGCTGGTGCTTGCGCGTGTACGCGTAGCTCTTGGTGGATCCCTCGTGGTCGTTGAAGGTCACGCACGGCGAGATGACGTCGACCAGCGCGAAGCCGTTGTGGCGCAGGCCGGCCTTGAGGATGGGCACGAGCTGCGCCTTGTCGCCGGAGAAGCTGCGCGCGACGAACGTCGCGCCGATGCTCAGGGCGAGCATGACGGGGTCGATGGGCGGCTGGGTGTTGGCCTCGCCGCGCTTCGACTTGGAGCCGATGTCCGCCGACGCCGAGAACTGGCCCTTGGTCAGGCCGTAGCAGCCGTTGTTCTCGATGACGTACAGCATGTTCACGTTGCGGCGGATGGCGTGGCACATCTGGCCGAGGCCGATGGACAGCGAGTCGCCGTCGCCGCTCACGCCGATGTACGTGAGCTGTCGGTTCGCCGCGGCGGCGCCCGTGGCGATCGCGGGCATGCGTCCGTGCGCCGAGTTGAACCCGTGGGCGCCCGAGACGAAGTACGTCGGCGTCTTGGACGAGCAGCCGATGCCGGACAGCTTGGCGATCATGTGCGGCGGGGTGTCCAGCTCGTAGAACGCCCGCACGATCGCGGCCGTGATCGAGTCGTGGCCGCAGCCGGCGCACAGGGTCGACATCGCCCCTTCGTAGTCACGAAGCGTCAAGCCGAGCTTGTTCGGCTGGAGGGACGGGTGCCGTGCGACGGGCTTCTTGATGAAGCTCATGGGCGCGCCTGGCCGTTGTTGGCGTGCTCGTCGCCGAGGGCTTCTCGCGCGTGGCCCGCGCTGTCGGCGTGGGCGGGACGAACGGACGACGGGCGGCCGCGAAGGTGCGCCTCGATGCCTTGCACCACCTGGCTCGCCTGCAGCGGGAAGCCGCCGTACGCGCGCACCGAGCGCAGCTTCTCCTTCGGCACCGGTGTCTCGAGCGTCAGCAGCGAGAGCAGCTGCGCGTCCCGGTTCTGCTCGACGACGACGACGACGTCGTGCGATGCGAGGAAGGCCTCGACCTCCGGCCCGAACGGAAAGGCGCGCACGCGCAAGTAGTCGCCCCGCAGCCCGCGCGACTCGAGCCGGGCGAGCGCCTCGCGCACGGCCAGATCGCAGCCGCCGACGGCGATCACGCCGAACGACGCGCCCTCGCGGCGCTCGACGACCGCCTTGGGCACGAAGTTCCGGGCTGCCGCGTGCTTGCGCGCGAGCCGATCGACGACCTCCTGGTACTCGTCCGGTATCTCGGTGTACCCGCCGAGCTTGTTGTGGCCGGACCCGCGCGTGAAGAACGCGCCCTTCTCGTGCACCCCGGGCAGGGTGCGCGCCGCGACGCCGAGCTCGTCGTCCGGCGAGTACCGGTGGAACTTCGGCATCTTCTCGAGCTCCTCGCGCGTCAGCACGCGGCCGCGATCGGGGCGGTACGCGTCGTCCCACTTGAGCCGGGGGACGACCCAGTCGTTCATCCCGATGTCGAGGTCGCTCAGCATGAACACCGGCGTCTGGAAGCGCTCGGCGAGGTCGAACGCCTTGACGGCGAAGTAGAAGCACTCCTCGGGGTTGGCGGGGAAGAGGACCAGGTGCTTGGTGTCGCCGTGCGACGCGTAAGCGCAGAGCAGCACGTCGCCCTGCTGCGTGCGCGTCGGCATCCCGGTCGACGGTCCGACGCGCTGCACGTCCACGATGACGACGGGGATCTCGGCGTAGTACGCGAGCCCGACGAGCTCGTTCATGAGCGAGATGCCCGGCCCCGAGGTCGACGTGAAGGCGCGCGCGCCGTTCCACGCCGCCCCGATCACCATGCCGACGGCCGCGAGCTCGTCCTCCGCCTGCACGATGCAGTAGCGCCGCTTGCCGGTGTCCTTGTCGGTGCGGTACTTCTCGCAGAGCGCCTTGAAGGCGTCCATCACGCTCGTCGACGGCGTGATCGGGTACCAGGCGGCGACGGTCGCGCCGGCGTACAAGCAGCCGAGGGCTGTGGCCGTGTTGCCGTCGATGAGGATCGAGTTCTTCGTCGCGTCCATCTTGCGCAGGCGGATCGGCAGCGGGCACTCGAAGTGCGCCTTCGCGTACTCGTAGCCGAGGCGGATCGCCTTCGCGTTCGATTCCATGAGCGACGCCTTGCGCGAGAACTTCTCCTTCAGCATTCCCGCGATGACGTCCATGTCGATGTCGAGCAGCGCCGCGAGCGTGCCCGCGTAGGCGATGTTCTTCATCAGCGTCCGCTCGCGCGCCTGGCTGAACGCCTCGTTGCAGAGCTTCGCGTACGGCACGCCGAGGAACGTGACGTCAGGCCGGTGCAGCGCGGGGTGCAGCGGCCACGTCGAGTCGTAGAGCAGCCAGCCGCCCGGACACACCTCGCGCACGTCGCGCGCGTACGTCTCGGCGTTCATCGCGACCATCAGGTCGTACTCCGAGGTACGCGCCGTGTGGCCGTCCTTGTTGACGCGGATCTCGTACCACGTCGGCAGGCCCTGGATGTTCGACGGGAAGAGGTTCTTGCCCGATACGGGGATCCCCATCCGGAAGATGGCCTGCATGAGCAGCGAGTTCGCGCTCGCCGAGCCGGTGCCGTTCGCGTTGGCGAGCTTGAGCGCGAAGTCGTTCGTGCGGTCGACGCTCGGCTGTGGCACCGCGGCTTCGCTGTCTAGCGTTGCTTGCATGGCGAGCTCCCTGCGTGCGAGAGGTGCAATTCGAACTTCTGCATGTCCCACGCGGAGGTGGGGCACCGCTCGGCGCACAAGCCGCAGTGCACGCAGAGATCCTCGTCCTTGACCATGATGCGTTTCGTCTGGGGTAGGGGCCCCGACGCGAATAGAGCCTGATTCATGTTCTCGGCCGGGGCGCTGAGCCGCTTGCGGAGCTCGGGCTCTTCCCCGTCTTGGGTGATGGTGAGGCAAAGCACCGGGCATACGTCGACGCAGGCGTCGCACTCGATGCACAGCGAGTCGGTGAAGACGGTCTGCACGTCGCAGTTCAGGCAGCGCTCGACCTCGCGGGCGGTCTGCTCCGCGCTGAAGCCCATCTCGACCTCGACGTCGAGCTTCTTGAAGCGCTCGACGAGGTCGACGTGCGACATCTTCTGGCGCTTTCCGGGGTTGTAGTCGTTCTTGTAGCTCCACTCGTGCAGCCCCATCTTCGCGCTGACGAGGTTCATCCCGGCGGGCGGGCGCTCGTCGACGGGGGTGCCCGAGCAGAAGTTGTGGATGCTGATGGCCGCCTGGTGCGCGTGCTCGACGGCCCAGATGATGTTGAGCGGCCCCCAGGCCGCGTCGCCCCCGAAGAAGACGCCCGGCCGGGTCGACTGGTGCGTCGTCTTGTCGACGACGGGCATGTCCCACTTGTCGAACTCGATCCCGATGTCCCGCTCGATCCAGGGGAACGCCGTCTCCTGACCGATGGCGAGGATCACGTCGTCGGCCGGCAGGATCACGGTGTCGATCGGCGTCTGCACGAGCTTGCCGTTCTTCTCGGCGGCCTCGTATCGCTGGAACTCCATGCCGACGAGGCGCCCCTGCTCGAGGACGAAGCGCTTCGGCTCGTGGTTGACGATGATCTGCACCTGCTCTTCCTCGGCGTCCTCGAGCTCCCAGGGAGACGCCTTGAAGTAGCGGCGGGGCTTTCGGGCCATCACCTTGATGTCTCGCCCGCCCAGCCGGCGCGCCGTACGGCAGCAGTCCATCGCGGTGTTGCCGACGCCGATGATGAGCACCCGCTCGCCGATCGTCTCGGTGTGCCCGAAGGCGACCGACTCGAGCCAGTCGATGCCGAGGTGAATGCGGTCGGTGTCGTGCCGGCCGGGGATTTCGAGGTCCTTGCCGCGCGGCGCGCCGCTTCCGACGAAGATGGCGTCGTATTGCTCCGCGATGAGTCGCTTGAGGCTCTCGATCGGCGCGCCATACCGGATGTGAGCGCCCATCCGGAGGATCATGTCGATCTCTTCGTTGAGGATGCGCTCGGGCAGCCGGAAGGCAGGGATGTTGGAGCGCATCAGCCCGCCCGGAACGGACAGCTTTTCGAAGAGCGTCACGTCGTAGCCGAGGGGCAACAGGTCGTTGGCGACGGCGAGCGACGCCGGGCCGGCGCCGACGCACGCGATCCGCTTTCCGTTCTTGGCGGCCGGGCGCGGGAGGCGGTCGGCGATGTCGCCCCGTAGGTCGGCGGCGACGCGCTTGAGCCGGCAGATTGCGACCGGCTTGTCCTCGACGCGGCTGCGCCGACAGGCGGGCTCGCACGGTCGGTCGCACGTGCGACCCAGGATTCCCGGAAACACGTTGGACTCACGGTTGAGCATATACGCGTCTGCGTAACGCCCTTGCGCGATGAGTCGGATGTACTCGGGAACGTTGGTGTGGGCTGGGCACGCCCACTGGCAATCCACGACCTTGTGGAAGTAATCCGGATTTCGGACGTTCGTCGGCTGCACGTGTGGTTCGGGGGTGGAGGCTAACGATTCCTTGGCGAGAGCGCCAGCGCCCGCTCGCGTCATGGACGTGCGTCAGGCGCGATGGATACCGCTCATCGCTCGAATTTTTCCGCAGGACGGGATCTTCGTTCGGCTCGGCGCGACGTCATCCGTCCCCGGGCCCCCAGCCCCGAGGCACGCGCCCACTTGCCGAGCTTCCGGCGTGGCCGCGCGCGGCGCACGCCGACCCACACGCGCGACACGCAACAACGCACTGGCTCGCGCCGTCGTCACTACCACGTCTCGCCGAACGGTCTCGCCTCGATCTCGAACGACCACGCCGAAGCGGGCTGCCTCGTCAGCCAGTGCGCGGCGTCGGCCACGTCGTCCGGCCGCACGAAGTACGAGTCGGGCTTGTCCGGCATGCGCCTGCGCGTCGCCGGCAAGTCGACCACGCCGTCCACGACGACGAGCGACACGTGGATGCCCGACGGCCAGAGGTGGCGCGCCATCGACTCGGCCAGGCTGCGCTGCGCCGCCTTGGCCGGCGCGAAGGCCGCCGTCCTCACGTTGCCGCGGCGAGACGCGGTGGCGCCGATGAACACGATGCTGCCGCGGCCGGCGCGCTTCATCGGGCCGATGACCTGCTTGGCGGCGAGCAAGGCGCCCAGCGCGTTGACCCGCCAGCTCGCCTCGAAGTCGGCGGCGGTCACCTGCTCGACGTCGCCCCAGACGCCGGAGCCGGCGTTGTAGAGGAGCGCCTCGACGTCCCCCATGTCGGCGCGGATCGCTCGAAACGCGCTATCGACGGCCGCGGCGTCGGTCACGTCGCACGTGAACGCCCGCGCGTCGGGCAGCGTCGCGGCGAGCTCGCGCGAGAAGTCCGGGTTGCGGGCGAGCAGGGCGACCGCATGGCCCTCGAGGGCGAAGCGGCGCGCCAGGGCCGCACCGATGCCCGGGCCGACACCCACCACGGCGCAGACCGGCTTGTCGAGGGTCGTCATCGGCGTTCCTCGCCCTTACGGAGCGCTGGCGCCTGCGTCAAGAGATTGGCGCTCCGTCGGCCGGGCCGGACGCGACGCAGCGGGCGCGATCCCGCGCGATCGTCCGCGCGAAGCGCAGCGAAACATCGCGCGATCCGATGTGGCCCGACGATTGCTCGTCCGCCCTCATCCGCCCATGCAGCCGACCGAAGCCGCGCCGCCCGCGCCGACCGCCCCGCATGCAGACGACATCATCGCCCGCTGCGAGCGAGGGCGCCGCCTCCTCGCCCGCGGCGAGTTGCCGGGGGCTGCGGCGCTGGCCGAGGAGCTGATGCGCCGGGCGCCGAAGGAGCTCCAGTGCCTGCTCCTCGCCGCCGACGTGAACGTCGCCGCCGGCGCCCCGGACAACGCGCGAGCGATCCTCGGGGTGGCGCTCCTCGTCTCCGGCGACAGCGACGCCGTGTGGGACCGCATGCGGGCGATCGGCGGCGCGTATCCGAAGTCGCCGCTGCCCTACGCGAAGATCGCCGAGTCCAAGAGCTTCTTTCACCAGAAGCTCGTCGTCCGCTACGCCGCGCACCGTAAGCCGTTCTTCGTCGATCGTCTCCGCGGCAAGAGCGTCCTGCACGTCGGGTGCGTCGACCATCCGATATTCCGGCCCGAGACGAACCTACACATCTACCTCGACAAGCACGCCGCGAGGCTCCACGGCTGCGACACGGCGGTCGACGGCATCGCCGAGCTGCAGCGGCACGTGCGCGGTCCCATCTTCGCCGGCCTCGACGAGGCCATCGCGGCCGGCGAGCGCTACGACGTGGTGCTCGTGCCCGAGGTGCTCG
>Ga0070738_10007571_pt1 | contig 10797 bp, 3 predicted proteins | sample Coa_R2_2_FD_66446 | JGI IMG/M metagenome (GOLD analysis project Ga0070738, IMG submission 66446) | Surface soil microbial communities from Centralia Pennsylvania, which are recovering from an underground coalmine fire - Coalmine... | ecosystem: Environmental > Terrestrial > Soil > Unclassified ... | reverse complement strand
TGACTTCGGGCGGGGTGTTGGGCAGAGGAGTCACTTTCGAGTAGCCCTTGATCTCCTGCACACGCAGGATCTCCAGTCCGTAGTCCTCATCGGCCAGACGGAACGTGAGGAACTGGTTGCTGTCGGTGGCGAACTCGGTTTCTGGGTTCATTCTCTTTGACGCGGGCGAGCGAACACTCATTAGAGATCCTCAAAACGATCTGACTACCGATTTCGGCATTTCACATCGCGCAACCGGTCTCTGACAAGAAATGACATTCAGAGTGGATGCGGGAAACACCGTGGTATTGGTATCGTGCATCGCTGAAGAAAGTTGCCAGTGATTTTGCGTAATATCGGTCAGGTAGAATGTTTGACCGTCGCGAGCCGTCTGCGCTGAGATACCAAGCCGAACATCTAAGCAGATGGCCGCAGTTACGTGTGAGTTTTCAACGAGCCGCGTCGCTGGAGTAGATGAGAACCCGGCAGGCCTCGTTCTCATCTCCCGCAAGGGAGCGGGGTGCGTTAACCGCTCCCTTGCGGTCGCGGCTCGTTGAAAAACCTTACAAACTACCCTGGCCCGATGCTGAGGGGTGAGCAGAACGCACAGGGTGTGGGAGGGAGGACTGAGCACTCAACCGGATCTATTGTCGGCGCGATATTTCGTTGCGGGATCTTCAGGAACAACGCCTTCCTGAACAGACGCTTTTACGCAAGAGGATCATCGTTCACCGTGGCGTCAGCGCATTTTTGGGAGGGTTTCTGCTCGCCGCCCATCTTTACTCTCAGAGACAATCATTTCGCCGGAGGCCGCCATGCTCTCGACTCCACCCCTCGCCGCACTGGTCCGTCGGGTCACACCCGCACTCGATGCCGTTGCCGACGCCGAGCTACTCGACCGGTTCGTCCGCTCCGCCGACCAGGCCGCGTTCGAGTTGCTCGTGTGGCGGCACGGGGCGATGGTCTGGGGCGTATGCCGACGGATGCTGGCACAGGACCGCGATGCTGCGGAGGATGCCTGCCAAGCCGCGTTTGTCGCTCTGGCCTGCCACGCCGCCCGAATCCGCCAACGCAACGCTCTGGCCGGCTGGCTGCACCGTGTTGCCGTCCGCGCTGCCCTCGCCCTGGTCGCAACTCGCAACGCGACTCGGCCGCTCCCGGCCGATTACACCGCACAGCCCGATTCCGCCCCAGACCCAGCCCGCATTGCCGACGACCGCGAGGTTCGCTCACTGCTCGACACCGGGCTGGACCGGCTCCCCGATAAGTACCGCCTGCCGTTTGTGCTGTGCGAACTCGAAGGTCGGTCGAATGCTGAAGCCGCGGCGGCACTCGGCTGCCCGGTCGGAACCGTCGAATCGCGACTGACGCGCGCCCGGCAGAAATTGCGTCAGTGGCTCACGGCTCGCGGAGTGGTGCCGGCGGTCGCGTTGGCCGCGGTCGCGGCGCCGGAGTCCGCGTGGGCGGCGATGGAGAGGGCCCGCGCTGGCGCGGCACCCGCGGTGAAGGAACTGGCCGAGCGAGCGATTCCACACGCGCTCGGTGCGAAACTCCGCCTCGTTGCGGCGGTCGGACTGGTGCTGGCAGTGTCGGCCGTGGGACTGGGGCTGACGATGAGCGACCCACCAAAGCCGCCCGAAGCGCCACCAGCGAAATCACCGGACCCGGCTTCCGAGCCGGTCACTGCGAAACGAAAGGACGCGGATGCCCTGGTGTCCGCGCCCGTGCCGCGGCGCAAGGAGGCGGCCGAGCCCTCGCTACCGTGGGGCGCAGTGGCTCGCCTCGGGTCCGCGCGACTGCGACACGGTGCGCGTGTGTTAGACGTTTGCTTCTCGCCGGACGGCAAGCGGATTGCGTCCGTGGGGCAAGACAGCGCCGTCCGGGTGTGGGATCGGGAAACCGGTAAGCAACTCTTTGCTGTCAGCCAGCCGGAGAGCGGGTTCACCCGGGCCGCGTTCGCTTCCGAAGGTAAGGTCCTCTTCGTCGTGGGGCGGAACAGGGACCGGAACTGGTGGCTGTGGCGGATCGACGCGGACACGGGGACGGTCAAGGCCGGTCAGGCGCTGGACGGGAACTCGGAAGATGATCCGGCAGCCGGGCTCGTCCGGTTCAGCTCCGATGGCTCCCGGCTGGTGCTCGCCTCATGGAAAACGTGCCAGGCCGTCGTGACTGACACGGGAACAGGAAAACCGCTCTGGACGGCCAAGCTCGGGGACGAAACCCCGTCTGGAGTTGAGTTCACGGCCGATGGCAAGATGCTCGCTGTGTCCACCCGCGCCGGCACAGTGCGGCTCTTCGACGACGCAGGCAAGCCCGCGGGTGTGCTGAAGGCAGATGCCACAGCGCCGAACCAGAAAGCGGGCGCCACAGCGCTAACCAGGGTCACGGTGTCGCCGAAGGGCGACCGCGTCGTGGCCTACAACAATACCACTTTGATTGCCTGGGACCGAGCGACCGGCAAGATTCTCTGGCAGGACAAGGGCTTGAGCAGGAACGACATTTGGCCCGTGTTCTCACCGGATGGTAAGTTGCTGGTTCGATCCGCATCCAGCACCGCCCGGGGAGTCCACATCGTGAATTCTGCCGACGGGATGAGCCCGGTGATCGGCGGCAAGAAGGGGGCGTACTTCGCCAGCCTGGGCCAGCCGACTTGCTCCGCGTTCCAGCCGGACGGAAAGGCGGTCGCGTTCGGCACCCTTCGAGGAGCGATCTGCCTGTTCGACCCCACCACTTGTCAGCCGCTCACCCCATCCGCCGACCCACCGGACGCGGTCGGGAGGATACGGTTCACGCCGGACGGGAAGACGGTTTACGGTTTCGCCGGGCAGTGGTTCGCGTGGGAGGTTCCCTCGGCGAAGCCGGGGGGGTTCGTGGCGAACGGTCAGGGGCACCGGATGACGAACATGGGCTATCAGCGTGACCCTTTCTTCGACTTGCACGTAGAGCCGCTCTCGCCGGACGGCAAGTACACGGTCCGCGTCGAGCAACTCAAAGTCCCAGACGAAGCGGACGCCCGGCTTGAAATCTGCAACGCGGCGACCGGCGAGATCGTGTACTCCCACTTGATCAAGGACCTTCGGGACCTCAGTCTCGCCGGCTGGACAGAATTCACCCCAGATGGCAAGGCCATCATCGGCTCGAACGGAAGCACACTCGTGGCCTGGTCTATCGACACGGGGACGGAACTGTTCCGGCTGCCCGCGTCGGGTCCGCAAGGGGGTCAAGCCTTCCCGGCGGTTCGCGCCTTCTCGGCCGACGGTCGGGTACTCGCCGTCGGGAGCAGTGGCATGCTTCGCGTGTACGACCTGAAGGCCGGTAAGGTGCTGGCGAAGTTTGACACCGGCGCCACACGAACGGGCACGCTGAGCATATCGGCGGACGGCGGGCGCGTCGCAGTGGGGTGGGGCAGGGATTCGCACTCGGACCTTATCGATCCCAACGCGCGGGACGTCGCCGTGGTGTGGGACGTGGCGAGTGGGAAGGAACTGTTCCGCGTGAGTCAGGAAGAGGCGTCCGGACTGGTGGCCCTCAGTCCGGACGGCCGAGCGCTCGCCGTCCCGCGATCGTCGGTGATGGAAATCCGCATCTGGGAAGTCGCGTCGGGGACGGAGCGGTTCCGCTTCCGGCATGACCATTGCGACAACCCGATCAACGCGATAGTCTTCGCCCCGGACGGCCGGACACTCGCGTCCGCGAGCTTGGAGGCCCCGATTTATCTGTGGGACATGAGGACCGCCCACTTTGGCGAAATCGTGTGGAAGGCAGACGCGGTGTGGAACGAACTCGCCTTGAAGGACGCGCGCTGGGCATTCAACGCGTTCCGTCGCTGCTGGTCGAATCCCGGGGAGGTTGTGGCGTTTCTGAAAGAACGCACCAAGGACTGGGTGCCCGTGGCGGGGGATGCCGACCGACTCCGGATCATCCGTGTGGTGGAACTTGCCGAGGGGCTCGATACGCCGGAGGCGAAGGCGCTGTTGGAATCGTGGGCCAAGGGTACCGCTAACCTCGCCCTCGCGAGCGAAGCGAAGGCCGCACTGGTCCGCATAAAGATAAGAGCACGCTGACCGCCTCGCCAGGAGCAAATACTTTTGTCCGCCGGAAATAACAACCGCGGCCGGGACTGAGCCCGATGCGGGTGGGTCGGTACCAGATCGGGCTGTTCGCGCCCAGCAGCGCTCTGCTTTTCCGGAGTACGCGCTTTACGCAAGAGGCGGTGGCTTTTCGTTCGGATCAGGAGGTGGCGTTTGTGGGTGTTCGTGACCCAGCGCGTGACGAACCCGGTCGGTAATTTGCTGCGCAATCGCTCGCGCACGAACGAGAACTTCCCGTTCCGCTTGTTGGAAGCGGTCGAATTCGTCGGGCTGTCCTTGCCCCTGCGGGTTGTTCGTTGGCTGTATCCTTCGCCTGTTGCCAGGTGGGCGACGATATGAAAGATGGCAATCTTCGTGCCGCACACGATGCTGGCATAAAAGAAACAGACGCGACGGGATCGCAGTGGTCCTGATTCAGGTAGAACAGGAATTGGCTGGTCCATTTATCGTAGATTGGTACAACGATGAGCGGCCTGGCTGAACTCGCGATGACGTGTAAGGGCGACACGGCATCAGGGGCAGCCAGGCTTTCTCGTTGTGTTCCGTGGCGGCTCTGCGGTCGCGGCTCGTTCAATCGCGGTGTCGATCTGGAAAGCGTATTCGTAATCCTGCTCGGGCCGGTGGATCGCCCCTCAAGGCCGGTCGAGCACCTCGCGGACCTTCGTCGTGAGAGCGTTGAGGGAGAACGGCTTGTGCAGGAAGTCCAGGGATGACGACTCGACGCCTTGGTGGACGAGTACGTCCTCTGTGTACCCGGACATGAAAAGCACCCGCATGCCCCGCTTCAGCGGCCTCAACTGGTCGGCGACCTCACGCCCCGACAACTTTGGCATCACAAGGTCAGTGATTAACAGGTGGATCGGTCCCTCGTGTTTCTCGGCGATTGCCAGAGCCTCCATCCCGTTCGGCGCCTCCAGCACTGTGTACCCGTTCCGCTCAAGAATCGACCTGGTCATCTGTCGAACGTCGTCGTTGTCCTCGACCAGCAGGATAGTTTCCTGACCCTTCGTCGCCAGTTGGATTCCCCCGGCGCTCGGCGTTGGCGACTCTTCGATCAGCGGCAGGTACACCCGGAACGTGGTGCCTTCTCCGACCTTGCTCTCGACTTCGATGTGGCCCAGGCTCTGCTTGACGATCCCGTACACGGTGGCGAGGCCCAGGCCCGTCCCCTGGCCGACGCCCTTGGTCGTGAAGAACGGCTCGAAAACGTGGGCCAAGACTTCATCCGACATGCCGTGGCCCGTATCCGTGACGGAGAGCATGGCATATCGGCCCGGCGTCACGTCCGGGTCGCGCTGGGTCGCCTCGGGCCCCAACTCGGTGTTACGGGTGGCGATCACCAGCCGCCCTCCGTTGCTCATCGCATCACGGGCGTTGATCGACAGGTTGAGGATCACCTGCCCGATCTGCGTGGGGTCGGCCTTCACTTGCCCGAGGTCGGGAGTCAGGTCGGTGACGAACTCGATGTTCGACCCGATCAGCCGCTTGACCATCGCTCCCATGTCCCGGACGATGTTGTTCAGATTCAGCACCGCCGGAACGAGCATCTGTTTGCGACTGAACGCCATGATCTGCTGCGTCAGCGCAGCGGCACGTTTCCCTGCGTCGTAAATAGTGCGCACTGCGTCCCGGCGGTCGGGTTCGGACAGGACGTCCCCGAGAAGAAATTCGCTGTACCCGACGATGACGGTCATGATGTTGTTGAAGTCGTGGGCGATCCCGCCCGCGAGCCGGCCGATGGCTTCCATCTTCTGCGCCTGGCGAAGGTGCTCCTCCAATCGGCGGCGCTCGGTGATGTCGCGGAACACCAGCACCGCGCCGGACACCCGGCCGTTGATGTCCCGGATCGGGGCGGCGCTGTCGTCTATGGGTCGCTCTCCTCCAACCCGGTTGATCAGGACCACGTCCGGAGCGAGGCCGACGGGGTGACCTTTCGCCAGAGCCTCGGACGCGGGATTCCTAACTGCCTGTCGGCTCTCCTCCTCGACGAGCCGGAACACGTCCCGCACGTCCACGCCGAGGGCTTCGCTCTGCGACCAGCCAGTGAGCCCCTCGGCCAAGGTGTTCATGAACCGTACCCGGCCGTGGTCGTCGGTGGCGATCACTCCGTCCCCGATGCTTCCAAGGGTGGCGGCGAGCCATTGCTCGTTTTCCCGCAGTCGTTGCTCCAGTTTATGCCGGTAGAGGCCAATCTCGATGGCGATGTGGAGATCCTGGTCCTCGTACGGCTTCAGCACATACCCGAACGGCCCCGTCAACTTTGCGCGCTGAAGTGTAGCATCGTCCGAGTGCGCGGTCAGGTACACCACCGGAATGTCCACCCGTCTGCGGATTTCGTCTGCCGCCCGCACCCCATCTATGCCGGCGCCCAGGTGAATGTCCATCAGAACAAGGTCGGGGCGAAGTTCTTCCGCCTTCTGGATGGCGTCCTCTCCCGTCTGGGCTAACCCCGCCACGATGTAGCCCAGCCCCTTGAGGCGCTTCTCGATGCCCTTGGCGATAATCAATTCGTCTTCGACGACAAGGATCGTGGTCGCTGCCATCTCAGCGTCCTCAGTGAGCGGTCAGCTCTTGGCCGCGGGGAACCGGACGGTGAATGTTGTCCCCGGTCCGGTGGTCAGTTCGATCTCGCCGGCGAGTTGGGCGACGAGAGTGTTGACCAATTGTAACCCGAAGGAGGTGGTGTTGCGGTAGTCGATACCCGGTGGGAATCCGGCCCCGTCGTCGGAGACGCGGATAACGTTCTTGTCCCCGTCCCGGTACACGGCCACGCGGACGGTCCCCTCGGACGCGTCGCGAAAGGCGTGCTTGAAGCAGTTCGACATCAGCTCATTCAGGAGTAAGCCACACGGGATGGCGAGGTCGATTGGCAGGGCGGGGATGTCCACTACAAGGTCCAAGCGGATTTCGGCGTCGGACATCTTGTAGGTTCGGTACAGGTCGTTAGCGAGTTGGCGGACGTACTCGGCGAAGTTCACGCGGGCCATGTCCTGCGAGCGGTACAGACGCTCGTGAATGAGGGCCATCGATTTGACCCGCCCGCGGCTCTCCTGGAACATCTCCAGCACCTCCGGGTCCGTGGTGTGTTCGGACTGGAGGTCGAGAAGACTCGAGACAATCTGCAAGTTGTTCTTGACGCGGTGGTGGATCTCCTTGAGTAAGACTTCCTTCTCGGCGAGAGTATTTCGAAGCAACTCCTCAGCCTCTCTCCGGTCGGTAATGTCACGCCCAACCGACTGGATCTCGAGCAGTTCCCCTCTGGAGTCAAAAAAGCCCCGGTTGACGAACTCCATCCAGCGAAGCCGACCGATGCCATCATACACGCGGTTCTCGATCCGCACGATGGGGTTGTTCACAGCGAGGCGGGCGAGTTCGGCCTGGACCCGAGGGACGTCGTCCGGGTGTGCGACCGGCACCCACTTCGTCCCGATTAGTTCGTGCTCCGTCTTCCCGAACGTCCGGCAGAAGACGTTGTTGACGAACAGGAAGTTCCCGTCCGAGCGAAACCGGCAGACCACTTCCGTCTGATCCTCGACCACGGCCCGGTATCGCTCCTCGCTGGCCCGCAGAGCTTCCTCCGCCCGCTTCCGCTCGGTGATCACCTGGCCGAACATGATCAGCCCGCCGACCTCGCCCCCCACCTTGTACCACGGCTGGCACTCCCACTGGAGCCACATGATCGAGCCGTCGGCCCTGTGGAAGGGGTCTTCGTCGCACCTTTCGGTGGCCCCGGCCAGCACTCGCCCGTGAACCGCCTTCCACCGCTCGGGGATCTCGGGGAAGATCTCGTAGTGGGACTTGCCAATGATGTCGCGGCCCACCAGGTCGTAATCGGCCAGCCACCGATCGCTCGCCTGGATGTAACGGAGATCGGTGTCGAACATCGCGATCCCGGCCGGGGCATGCTTGATGAACTGCCGGAGCAACGCTTCGTTGGCCGCTAACGCCGCCGTCCGTTCGACGACCCGCCGCTCGAGAGTGGCGTTCAATTCCCGTAGTGCCCGCTCCGCGGCCACCTTGCCGCTGATGTCGATGATCGACGCCAGTGCGTGCCAGCCGCTCTCCAGTTGCACCGGGTTGAGGCCGATTTCAACCGGAAACTCGGTCCCGTCCTTGCGTCGCCCCCACAGGTTGCGCCCGACCCCCATTGACCGCACCGTCGGGCAGGTGAAAAACGCTGTCCGCGACGCCGGATGCGTTTCCCGATAGCGTTCGGGCAGGAGGATCTCGACCGGTTGGCCGAGGAGTTCGGCGCGGTCGTACCCAAAAAACTGTTCAGTCAGCCGGTTGGCAAGAACGATCCGACCATTCGCGTCGATCATCACCATCCCGCTGGGAGACGATTCCACGGCGGTGTGGAACTGCTCTTCGGCTTGCTTGCGCGCGGTAATGTCCACAACAGTCGCAAGCGCCAGCATCCCTTCCGCTGTCTCGATGGGGTTGAGGCTGATCTCCACCGGAAACCGAGTACCGTCCTTCCGCTGCCCGTACACTTCCCGACCCGCCATCGCTCGAGTCGTGGGGTTTGCGAAGAAAGACTCCCTCAGACCGGAGTGATTCACCCGGACCGACGAGGGGACGAGCAACTCGATCTGGGCACCAAGCAGCTCTGCCCGGTTGTACCCAAACAGCCGCTCTGTCAGGGCGTTGACCAATACGATCTGCCCGTTGCGGTCGACCAGGAGGATGGCGCTCGGGGATGCCTCGACGGCCAGACGGAACTGCCGCTCGGCCAGCCGGCGCGCGTGGATGTTACGGCTGACGGTGGCCCAGCCAATCGGCGATCCCCCGGCATCCCGGATGTTGAAGACGTTGTAAAGCATCCAGATCGCCTCGCCAGTCTGGAAGTGGCGGAAGCGTACTTCGACCTCTCCATGTCCGTCTCGGAGCACCCGAGGGAAGAACTCGCCCGTGATCCACGGCTGGTCTTCCGGGAAGAAGTAGTCCTGGACCCGCACCCGACAGGCGTCGTCGAGACTCGGCAGGCCGACCATTTTCCGGCCGGCGGCGTTGATGTAGAACGGCCGGAACTCGCGGTCACACATGCCGATGAACTCCGGGCTGTTGTCCGCCAGCGCGACGAACTTCTGCCGCTCGGCTTCGGCCAACTTGCGCTCCGTTACGTCCTCGACAATGGCGATGTGGCACTCCGGCGTCTCGCCGGGTCGCCACATCGGGGATACCGTCATTCGGGTCCACACGACACTGCCGTTCTTGTGCAGGATGCGCTTTTCCATCACGAATTCGCCGATCGTGCCCGCGACCAGCCGTCGCATCTGGTCCAGGTCTTCCCGCAGGTCTTCCGGGTGGGTAATCGCCATGAGGGTGGTGTGGGTGATCTCCTCGGCCGAGTAGCCGATCAGCTCACAGTATCGCGTGTTGACCCGAATGAACCGGCCGGTGCTGGTTTCGATCAGCGCCACGCCGACGGCCGCTTGCTCGAAGATTGTGCGGAACCGCGACTCGCTGTCGCGCAACCGGTCCTTGGTCCGGTTGCGTTCCGCGACAACTCCGGCCAGCATCAATGACATGATCCCGATCTCGCACATGAACAGTTGCAGCATCAGGAGCGAGTCGTTCACGCTCGCCGCACCACTCACGAACGGGACGTACAGCCCCGGTGGCCCTCCCGGACCCGTCATCCGTTCCGCCCAGTGCCAAACGTGCGCAACCGTGATGACCGAGAGGAGCACGGGGAGAAGGGCGGTTTCACGCGGGCCGAATCGGAATGCCGCCCATAGCGGCCCGACGCCGACGATCAACGGGACGGCGACGGGAACCCAGCCCCCGAACGTGAGTTCGGCCGTCAGCCCCGTTACGGCTGCGACCGCAGCCAGTTCCAACGCCCGGTGCGCGGGAAGCGTCAGGCGTGGGTTCCGCCACCAACACACGGCGGCCGGCGTCAGCACAAGGATGCCGACTGCGTCGCCCAACCACCATGTGAACCAGACCGATGCGTAGAGGTGGCCGGCGACGATGCCGGTCAGCCACAAACTGGTGGCCCCGAACGTGCTCGCCACCGCGCACGCGAGACCGCTCGCCGCCAGAAAACGCAGCAAGTCGTGCGGGTGGTTGAAGGGGTGCAGCGAGGGCACCAGTCGGCGGAGGATGAGCAACGCCGCGACGTGTTCCAGCGTGTTGCCGACGGCGATGGCGCTTGTGGCCGCTACTCCCGCGGCAGTTGGCGGCAGTGTGGTCAGATTGGCGAAAAACGCCCCGAGCGCAATGCCTGGCCACGCCCGGAGGCCGAACAATAGCACGGCTGCAAGGCCGATTCCGGAGGCCGGCCAAACGGCAGAAGCATTCGTTCCGGGGAGTTGCAAGAGCAGGCCGAGCCGGGCCGCCGCAAAGTACACCGCAGCGAGACCGAACACCAGACACAGGTATCGGAGGGAACCGGAGATGGGCATTTTTACGTTTTGCGATTGCGGGCACGGGACATTCTGATCCTGCGTTTCACGCTAGACCAGCCCGGTGCGACCGGGACATCCATCCTGCCAAAGTCGTCGGAGCCGTTGGAGTGTGAAACGAATTCCATCTGGGCGGCAGGACAGGTTTGGCTCCGCCGCAACTCGCGACTCCCTCTTCCAGGGTAAGCGGGACCACCCAAATGCTACGAGGAAGCGGCTAAGCAGATGGCCGCAGTTACGTGTGAGTTTTCAACGAGCCGCGACCGCAAGGGAGCGGGGTGCGTTAACCGCTCCCTTGCGGTCGCGGCTCGTTGAAA
>Ga0070738_10007568_pt1 | contig 10800 bp, 5 predicted proteins | sample Coa_R2_2_FD_66446 | JGI IMG/M metagenome (GOLD analysis project Ga0070738, IMG submission 66446) | Surface soil microbial communities from Centralia Pennsylvania, which are recovering from an underground coalmine fire - Coalmine... | ecosystem: Environmental > Terrestrial > Soil > Unclassified ... | reverse complement strand
GCGGGCGCCGATCGCGACCGTCGTCTTCGCCCTCGAGCTCACGCACCGGGTCGAGGCGCTCCCGGCCGTCATGGCGTGCGTCGCCCTCGGTCAGCTCGTGACCGTCTCTCTCCTCACGCACTCGATCATGACGGAGAGGATCGCGCGGCGCGGGATCCCGATCGGGCACGAGTACTCGCACGACGTCCACGCCGTGATCCGGGTCGGCGACGTCATGACGCGCGAGGTCCTCTCGGTGCCGGCTCAGCTGTCGGTGCCCGAGCTCAAGCGGTGGTTCGCGCCCGACGGCCTCCGAACCAAGCACGCCGCGTATCCCGTCGTGGACGCTCGCGGAAAGCTCGTCGGGGTCGTGTCGCGCCGCGATGTCGATGCGATCGCGGAGACGAGCACGCTCGTCGCCCAGGAGCTCGGGACGCGCGAGCCGCCCGTCGTCTTCCCGGACGAGACGCTCGAGACGGCGCGCGACCTCCTCGCCGCTTCGCCCGTCGGGAGGCTCGTCGTCGTCGATCGCGAGGACCCGGGAAGGATCGTCGGCTTCCTCGCGGGCAACGACGTGATCGAGGCGTCGCTACGGATCGGCGCGCGGAAGCCCGAGGCCCACGAGGCCGCGACACGCAACGGCCACCCGCGCGAGCTGCCGGTCGTCGAGCGCCTCTGAGGACTTGAAGGACGCGTCGCCGTTGTGAGTCGACGCCCGCATCTCCTGGTCGCGTCACCGCGGCTCGTGCTCGCGCGACGTGGAGCCGAGGGAACGTGACCTCGAGCGGAGAGCGCGTGACCTCGCGCCGCGGGCGCGTGACCTCGCACCGAGGGCGCGTGACCTCGAGCCGCGGGAGCCGGCCTTCGAGCCGCCCGAGCGTGACCTCGCCCCGCGGACGCATGACTTCGAGCCGCGGCCGCGTGACCTCCGCCCGAGGACGCGTGACCTCCCCCCGAGGGCGCGTGACCCCGACCCGCGGGAGCGTGACCGCGACACGCGGTCGCGTCACCTCGAGCTGAAGGAACGCGACCGCGGCTCGCGGTCACGCGACGAGAAGCCGCGGGTGCGCGCGGCGATCACCGGGTCGCGCCCCGAGCCCCTCTCGCAACCCGCTCCAGCGCGGCGTGTTGCGACCACTTCCGGAATTTCCGGTTTTTCGAAGCCTCTCGCGGGAACTGGTAGGTGGAAGGACGTGACGGTTCTTCGACGGCCGGGTCGCACGGGAGCCGCCGGAATTTCCGGTTTTTTCGGGGCTCTCGCGCGGACTGGTAGGTGAAGGACCCAGCGGTTCTTTGACAACCAGGCGACGAAGGAAACACAGCCCACGGCGAGAGCCGCGGGCGGTCACGGGGGGCGCTTCCGAAGCGCCGTGCCGAGGACGCTCCCCGGGAGGCCGGTTTCGGCCGGTCTTTTTTCAAGAACCCTGAACCAAAACAGAAAGGAGGTAAACGATGGTTCAGAATCTCAAGCAGAATCATCCGGGTAGCGTTGAGGCCCGGATCGACAAGCTGGTCGACGGGCTCGCGAAGCTGCCGGCCGGCACCCCTCTCAACGTCGTCGGCACGAGCTACGTGCCCTCTTCGCTCTCTGCCGCTCTGACGGCGAAGAAGGCTCCGTACGTGAAGGCCGGCGATGCCCACACCGCGCTCGCTCAGGCGGTGGCCGATCGTGACGCGCAGAACGCGGACACGCTCGCTTTCCTCGACGCGATCGAGGGGGCACTCGTGGGTGGCCTCGGCGCCACGTCCCCGCAGCTCAAGGACTGCGGCGTGACGCCGAAGAAGCCGCACCGGACGATGACTCCGGAGAAGCGGCTCGCTCGGGCCCAGAAGGCCCGGGCCACTCGCGCCGCCAAGAAGGCGGCGCAGGCGAACGCGCCGAAGCCTGCCCCTGACCAGGGCGGGACGAAGGCGAGCTAGCCGGGACGGGCGCCGGAGGGCGGTGACGCTCTCCGGCGCCCCTCCTTTTTCGAAGGGAGGAGGGCGAGGAGCTCCTCCGCGCACGCGTCCGTCGAGCGCGCCTCTCGTCGCGCGGCTCGCGAGAGTCGGTCACGGAGCGAGGGATCCGAGAGGGACTCGAGCCGCTCTCCCACCTCGCGCGGATCGTCGGGATCGTCGAGAACGAAGCCTCCGTCGCCGACGATCTCCGATGCCCCGTCCTCTCGACTGACGACGACGGGGACCGAAGCGGCGAGCGCCTCGAGGACGACGAGCGAGCACGGGTCGTAGCGCGTCGGGTGCACGAGCACGTCGGCCTCCGCCAGCCGCGAGGCCACCTCCGCGACCCCGCCCACGAAGACGACGCGGCTCGCGACCCCGAGCTTGCGGGCGAGACGCTCGAAGGGACGCGGAGCGCCGCGCCCGACGACTTCCAGCCGCACGCTCGGCGCGTGGACGAGCGCCCGGAGCGCCCGGTCGAGCCCCTTGAGCGCGAAGGCGTGCGCCACGAACAGCGCCCGGACGTGCCGCGCGCCCCCGTCGCGCCGGGCCCCGAACCGCGAGAGCTCGACTCCGTTCCTCACGACCGGGACGCCCGTGAGATGGTGCCGCGCCGCCAGGTCGCGGGCGACGCGGTCCGAGAGAGCGACCCAGACGAGCTCCCCTCTCCGGGCGGCCTCGACGTTCGCCCGCTCGATCGCGTCGAAGACGCGCTCGACGGGCCGCAGGGCCCTCGCGGCGCGCGCGACGGCGCCTCCGAGGGCCGAGCGGCCGGCGAGAGCGGCGGCTCTCCGCGCGGCGGCGTGGACTCCGCCGTGCGACCAGACCACGTCGGCGCCGAGGATCTTGCCGCACGCGACGAGAGTGCCCCCGCGCTCGCGCGCCCTCTCCGACAGGACGCGCGCGAGCGCCCTGGCCCGGATCGCCCCAGTCCCTCGCACGTCCACCGCGACGATCTCGATCCCGGGCTCGGGCGGACCGATCCGGTCGGCGGGCGCGTAGAGGACGACCTCTCCCCGGCGCGCGAGCGCCCGCGCCGTGGCCCGGATCGCGCGCTCGGCGCCGCCCCGCGCCGGATCGAGGCTCTCCGCGAGGAGAGCGATCACCACTTCGCGCCCTTCCGGGCGATCGAGCGAGACTTCCGACGAACCTTGCGGACGAGCGTGCGCGAGGCGGCGTCGAGCTTCTCGAGCCCGAGATACGCCCGGAGGAACCGGACGCGATCGGTCGCGCTCCACTTCACGGCCGAGTAGTCGAGCGCCGCCAGGTCCTTGCGGCGCGTCCTCGGCTTCAAGGCCCGCACCTTCTCGAGGTCGACGAGCCCGAGGCGCTCCCCGTCCACGATGATGTTGGAGACGTAGAGGTCGCGGTGCGCGCACCCGGCGGCGTGGAGCGCCCTCACCAGCCCGGCGACGCGCCGGACGAGCGCGCGCCTCTCCGGAGCCTCGACGGGCGGCGTGAGCCGCTCGAGCGGCGTCCCCGGCAGCTCCTCGAGCACGACGAAGGAGCGCGCCCGCCAGCCGAGCTTCGCCTCGCCGCAGGCGAGCGGCCGCGGGACCGGCAACCCGGCCTCGCGCAGGGCGAGCGCGTTCTCGAGCTCGAGCCGCCCGGAGAAGGAGTGGAAGTTCGCCTTGAGGGCGCACTTCACGAAGACCTCGCGCCGGTCGTAGTCGTAGCGCTTGATGTAGAGGCCCGGCAGCCGCGCGATCGACTTGTACTTCAAGGCGCGGAGCGTCTCGCCGGCCGTCAACGCCGTGTCGAGGCGATCGAGGCCGAGCGCGGCGAGACGCTGGCGCTCGCTCGCGAGGAGGAGGACGCGGCCTTCGTCGGCGACCTCGTACCCCTCGATCAACGTTGCGGCGGACGCGGCGGCGGCGCGGCGGGCTTGGGCGCCGGCGGCTTGGGTGCGCCGGGAGCTCCCGCCGGCCGCGGCGCCGGAGCGGGCGCGGCGGGCGACGGACCCGACGGCTTCTTCTGCGGCGTCGGGACGGTGCCCGGACGGAGGATCGCGGAGCCGGTGAGGTTGGGCGACGACTTGGCCGCGTTCGAGGCGACCGCCTTGTGCGGCCCCGACGCGCTCTGCTGCGACGGCACCGGGCGCTGGATGCGCGCCCCGTCGAGCGGCGCTTCCGGGCAGTCGGGGCAGCCCTCGAAGCAGCGCGCCGTCAAGTAGGCGGCCGGGATCCCGATGAATCGCTTGTCGATGAAGACGAGCGTGAAGGGGAGCGCGGCCGGCCCGCGCAGGCCGTCCGGGTTGTAGATGAGGACGCGCGGCGGGACGAGGTAGTCCGGCAGCTTGAAGGCGTTCGTGTCGTTGTTGACGTAGGGAGCGGCGATCTCCTGGAGGTTGCCAGGGACCACGTCCTCGAGCGTCTTCACGAGCTCGTTGACGAAGCTCCCGCGCAGTCTCAGGAACTGCTTGTGCTCCCGGCAGGCGAAAAGAGGCGGGTGATCGACCTTGTGATCGCCGGCTTCGTAAAACGGCATGGGTGCATGCTAAGGAGCGCGCTCGGGCGGCGCAAGTGGCGCGCGGGAGTTACTCTCGCACCGTCCGGGCGAGACCATGGCGGAGACCCTCCTCAACGGCCGTTACAAGGTCGAGCGCAAGCTCGGCGAGGGCGGCATGGGAGAGGTCTTCGAGGTCAAGGACTCCGTCTTCGGGGACCGGCGGCTCGCCTACAAGCTCCTCAAGGCGCAGGGCGGGAACCTCGACTACTTCAAGCACGAGTTCAAGCTCCTCGCCCGGCTCGACCACCCGAACCTCGTCAAGGTCTACGACTTCGGCATCACCGAGGGCGGCTGCTACTACACGTGCGAGCTCCTCGACGGCGAGGACCTCTACAAGGCGACCGAGGGGATCGACTGGGACGGGCTCTACGAGGTCTCGCGCCAGACGCTCGAGGCGCTCGCCTACATCCACGACCGCGGCCTCGTCCACTACGACGTGAAGCCCGAGAACCTGAACGTGAAGGTCGTCCCGCCGGCGCACCCGGGCGCCAAGCCGACCTACGCCGTCAAGCTCGTGGACTTCGGCTTGACCGGGGAGGCCACGACGCGGGGCGGCGGCAAGATCAAGGGGACCGTTCACTACATTGCCCCGGAGGTCGCGAAGGAGCAGCCCGCCGATCACCGGGCCGACCTCTACTCGTTCGGGATCACGCTCTACTTCGCCGTGACGCGGAAGCTCCCCTACGACGGCGGCTCGGCGTTCTCGGTCATCCGCAAGCACCTCGAGCGGATCCCCGAGCCGCCGACCCAGATCCGCCACGACGTCCCCGAGGGCTGGACCCGCTTCATCCTCAAGCTCCTCGAGAAGGACCCGGCCGACCGCTATCCGTCGGCCGATGCCGCCCTCGCGGACCTCTCGCGCCGCCTCGGGAAGCCGAGCTCGACCGAGAGGATCTCGTCCGCGAACCTCCGCACGAGCCAGCCGGTCCTCTCGTCCCGCTTCGTCGGGAGGGCGCGCGAGCTGGACGCTCTCTCCCGGGCGTTGCCCGACGTGACGACGCGCGACAAGGAGAGCCCGCTCGTCGTCCTCGTCGCGGGCGAGGGCGGGATCGGGAAGTCGCGGCTCCTCGACGAGCTCAAGGTCGTCTCGCAGCTGAAGGGCGTCCCCTTCCTCAAGGCCGAGTGCCGCGAGACGGCCGGCGCGGCGCCGCTCGAGCGCGCCGTCCGCCAGGTGCTCACGCTCGAGAGCGAGAGGAAGCCGAGGAAGACCCAGGAGCCTCCGAGCTTCGCCGACAAGGACGACCGCGGCAGCTCGGGCGAGCGCCCGGGCCTCCCGCCGCTCCCGATCGCCGAGCTCGTGAAGAGCTACCGCTCCGAGATCGAGGCGCTCTTCCCGGGCGTCACGGACGCTCCGGCGGGCGACGCGCCGCGCGAGCCCGACCGCCGCCTCATCCACGACCGCGTCGCCCACTTCCTCGTCCGCGCCGCGCGGGCCCGCCCCTACGTCCTCGCCGTCGAGGACGTCCACTGGGCGGACGACGCGACGCTCGGCCTGCTCGAGGCGCTGGCGCGGAACGTCCTCTTCACGGCCGCGCGCGGCGAGGTCGGCCGCTCCGACGTGCCGCGCGGGTCGCGCTCGCCGCCCTTCCTCCTCGTCCTCACGCTCCGCCCCGAGGAGGCCGCGGAGCGCCCGGCCCTGCGCACCCTGCTCGACCTCGCGCCCTCGTCACCCGGGCCGCTCCGGGCCCAGAGGCTCGACCTCGGCCGGCTGGACGAGAAGGAGACGACGGCCGTCGCGGCGTCCATGCTCGCGCTCGCGACCCCGCACGAGCCGCTCGGAAAGAAGCTCCACGACGCCTCGGGCGGCAACCCGTTCTTCGTCGAGGAGCTCGTGCGCTCGCTCCTCGAGGACGGGATCCTCGTCCCGCGCCGCGGCCTCGGGAAGCCGGAGGACCTCGAGAAGGTCGTCCCGCCGCGCACCCTCGCCGACCTCCTCGGGCGCCGCCTCGCGACCCTCGGCGACGAGGCGCGCTCGGTGCTCCAGTCGCTCTCGTTGCTCGGAAGACCATCGCCCCTCGCCGTCCTCGCCCCGACGGCGAGCCTCTCGGCGGCCGTGACGCTCGACGCGCTCGACCAGCTCCAGGACAAGCAGCTCGCCCGGAGCGAGGCCCCCGACCCCGACGCCTCGCAGGAGGAGGGGCCGCGCTTCTCGGTCGCCCACGCCCAGATCCAGCGAGCGGCGCTGCGCTCGCTCGACCCGGCGGCCGAGCGCGCGCTCCACTTGCGGGCGGCGCAGGCCCTCGAGAAGGCGAAGAACGGTATCGGCGGCGAGGCCATGCTCGAGCGGCTCGCGCGGCACTTCGCGCTCGCCGGCGACGCGCACAAGGCCCTCGATTATTCCGTGCGGGCGGGCGAGAAGGCCGGCCTCGCCCACCGGAACGAGGAGGCGATCGAGCACTTCGACCGCGCCCTCGACCTCCTCCGCTCGCCCCAGAACGAGGCGCGGCGCGCCGCCATGGAGGCGCTCCTCCTCGAGAAGCAGGGCGACGCCCTCTCGACCGTCGGCCGTTACGCCGACGCCGCCAAGGTCCTCGAGTCCCTCGTCGCGCGCGAGGGGCTCGAGGACGAGACCGCCGTCCGGGCCCGCCGGCGCCTCGGGGCCGTCGCGCTCAAGCGCGGCGACTACTCGACGGCGACGCAGCATCTCAAGGAAGCGCTCGAGCGGATCGGCGACCGCTCTCCGCTCCGGCGCGAGCGCGCCAAGGTCCTCCAGTCCATGGCGCGGATCGGCCTCTGGAGGGGCGACTACCTCCAGGCGATCGCGCTCGCGACCGAGGCGCTCGACCTCTGGAAGGCGCTCAAGGCCCACTCCGAGAGGCTCGCCGCCCTGAACGTCCTCTCGGCGGCCGAGTACTACCGCGGCCGCTACGCTCGGGCCTCGCAGCTCCTCCGCGAGAGCCTCGAGCTCGCCCGCGGCGCGCGGACGACCTGGACCTCCTTGCTTCGCGACATGAACTTCGAGGACGACCACGACCGCGCCCTCGACGAGGCGATCGCCCACTTGAAGAAGGGAGCGGTCCTCAGGCGTCGCGCCGGTGACGCCTACGGGATCGTCCTCTCCTTCTCGGAGCTCGGGACTTACTTCGACCTGCGGAGCGACGCGGCGCGGAACATCGCCTTCTACGAGGCCTCGCTCCAGGTCTACGAGCGCATGGGGAACCGCCAGGGGACCGCGCTCTCGCAGAACAACCTCGGCGTCTACCGGAGGCTCGCGGGCGAGGCGTCGCTCGCCCTCGCCGCCTTCGAGCGCTCCCTCGCGATCCACGAGGGGACGAACGACCGCCACGGCGGCGCCGTCACGCTCCAGAACCTCGCCATGCTGCGGCTCGCCCTCGGGGACGCCGACCAGGCCGACCAGCAGGCGCGCCGCGCCCTCGCCTTCGCGCGCGAGATCGGGATCGCGTGGCTCTCGGGGCACTCGCACCGCCTCCTCGGAAAGATCGCGGCGGCGCGGGGCGACCACGAGGCGGCGTTCCAGGAGCTCACGCGCGCCGAGGGCGTCTTCCGGCGCCTCCAGAACCCGCGCTCGCTCGGCGACGTGCTCCTCGACCGGGCCCAGGTCGCCCTCGAGGCGGGCGACGCGGCGACCTCACGTGACCTCCTGGACCGAGCCCGCAAGACGGGCGAGGAGGAGAAGGGGGAGGACTTCCTCGCGCGCCAGCGCCTCGTCCAGGGCCTCCTGGCCCTCGAGAAGGACCCGGCCCGCGCGATCGAGGAGCTCGACGCCGCGCTCGGCTACGCCGAGTCGATCTCGATCCGCGAGCTCGAGCTCGAGCTCCACCGCGCCCTCGTCGAGGCGCACGTCCGTCACCGATCCTTCCGGCTTGCATCCCGCCATGCAGACCGGGCGCGCGAGCTCCAGGAGAAGATCGCGTCCGGGCTCCCGCACGAGCTGCAGCAGAAGTTCTTCCGGGCCCCGGCGTCGGTTCGGGCGCGGGAGCAGGCGAAGCTCCTCCAGGAACGGCTGCTCGCGGAGTCCGACGACTTTCTTTGATGGCGACCGGTTGACGTGATCCCAAATGGCCACAGAGATCACCGAGAACACAGAGGAAACTCTGTGATCTCTGTGCCCTCTGTGGCCGTCAAGTCACAGCGGCGACCGGATGCTGATCGGATTGTCGGATTGAGCACTGATCAATGCCACCATTGAGCGAGCCGCGGAGTGGCCCGACGCAACGATGGCACTGCTCAATGTTCAATCTGACAATCGATCACGTCAATGGTGAGCGCCGTCCATCGACCCACGGTATGAGAGCGACTCTCCTGGAGAGATCGTCGGATCCGACAATCTCTCCGCGGGGGCCGATGCCGGGGGACGCGCGAGGCGTCCGCTGGTAGCCTAGTGTCTCCATGGCGCCGTCGGGGGAGCGAAAGCCCTTCGCCCAGTCCGGCCTGAGTGACGCCGTCCAGGCGGCTCTCGGGGCGTCGGGGGCTCTCCCGTCGCTCGACACGAGCGTCGAGCGGGGCGGGACGATCCACCTCGGCGCCGAGTACCTCACCTACGCGCGCTCGAAGCTCTCCCCCCTCGCGCTGAAGAAGGAGCTCGAGCAGCGGCTCGCTCCCGTCGTCGCGAAGAGCGCGGGGCCCGTGCCGGGGCAGCCCTTCGGCAAGTTCCAGGTCGAGCGGTTCCTCGGCAAGGGAGGCATGGCCGAGGTCTTCCTCGCCCACGACCCCGAGCGCGACCCGGCGCGCAGCCAGGAGGTCGCGCTCAAGGTCATGCGCGAGGACATAGCGGGCGAGCCGACCTACATCCGCCGCTTCCTCCGCGAGGCCGCGAACGCCGGGCTCGTCGATCACCCGAACGTCGTCTCCATCCACGAGGTCGGCGCCGTCCGCGGGCGCATCTACTTCACGATGGAGTTCGTCCAGGGCCAGACCCTCAAGGAGCGGCTCGCGACGGGCGCCCTCGAGGAGAAGGACGCGCTCGAGATCCTGAGGCAGATCGCCTCCGGCCTCGTCGCCGCCCACGCGCGCGGGATCGGGCACCGGGACCTCAAGCCCTCGAACATCATGCTCGCCGACCCGAACCGGAAGTACGGCTTCGAGCTCCAGGGCGAGTCGGCGTTCCACGTGAAGCTCATGGACTTCGGGCTCGCGCGGCAGTACTCGGACGACGACGAGCCCGAGGCCGACGCCGAGGGCCGGATCCTCGGCACGGCGAAGTACGTCGCCCCCGAGCTCATCGAGGGGAAGCCGCCGACCCTTCAGGCCGACGTCTTCTCGCTCGGGATCATGGCCTTCCAGATGTTCTCGGGCCGGGCCCCCTGGAAGGCGAAGAACAAGCTCGAGTACCTCGAGGCGAACCTCCGCTCGGAGGCGCCGCAGCTCGACGCGATCGCCCAGGTCACGCCCGAGGCGAGCGCGCTCGTCGCGGCCATGCTCGACAAGGATCCCTCCGAGCGCCCGACGACCGAGGCCCTCGTGCGCGACCTCGAGCGGCTCATCGCCCGGACAGGCCCCCTCACGGTCCGCGACGACCCGACCTCGATCTTCTTCGAGAAGCGGAAGAAGCGCGGCGCGCGGTCGGGGGCCCGGCCGCTCGCCAAGAGCAAGGCGCCCGTGACGGCCCTCCTCATCCTCGGGGCCGTCGTCGTCGCGCTCGGGCTCACGGCCGTCCTCCTCGCGGGCGGGAGCCACGACGAGCGGCCTCCCGCTCCGCCGCCCCCGCCCCACGAGAAGCCCCCCGAGCCGCCGATCCCGCCGCACCAGGAGAAGCCGAAGGCGCCGAAGGGCGACGAGGAGCTCGTCCTCGGGCACCGGCCGGGCGGGCTCGAGGACCTGATCGCGAAGGTGCCGGGGCCGCTCGAGAAGTCGGAGCTCAAGAAGAAGCTCGACTCGGGCGACCAGGCGTGGGCCGAGAGCGACCCCGAGTACGCGCGCGACCGCTGGCGCGAGGCGCTCGTCCTCTCGGCCGACGCGCCCGAGGTGAAGCGGCGCGTGCGCGCGGCCGAGCGCGAGGTCGCGATCCGCAACGCCGTGCAGGCCGAGAAGGACGGACACACCCAGGACGCGCTCGACGCGCTCGACGAGGCCGAGCAGAAGGGAGCTCCGGCGTCGCTCCTCGACCTCTCGCGCGGTCGCCTGCGGGCGCGCCTCGCCGACGAGCGGACGGTCAAGGACGCGCTCGACGAGGCGACGGCCTGCATCGCGAAGGGGGACATCCAGGAGGCGCTCTCGCGGCTCGCGTCGACCGAGCTCGCCTTCGTGCGACTCGGGCGCGACGCGGAGCGCCAGGCGAAGATCAAGGAAGCGAACGACGCCCAGAAGAAGCACGCCGACACGGCGAGGCTCGACAAGCTCCTCGACGACGCCTCGGGGTGCCTCGCCCGGGGCGAGCTCGAGACGGCGCGAGCGCGGCTCGAGGCGGCGCGCGCG
>Ga0070738_10007566_pt1 | contig 10802 bp, 7 predicted proteins | sample Coa_R2_2_FD_66446 | JGI IMG/M metagenome (GOLD analysis project Ga0070738, IMG submission 66446) | Surface soil microbial communities from Centralia Pennsylvania, which are recovering from an underground coalmine fire - Coalmine... | ecosystem: Environmental > Terrestrial > Soil > Unclassified ... | reverse complement strand
GGCCATCAGCGGTGAGGCAGATTCATCAGATCTCAAGAACCTTTCCATATCTGGAAGGGAATGCAGATTCGTCTGTAACAGCGTTCAATTTGGCGATTGTGGTGCGCAGCAAGGATTTTGTCCTGAAATGGGCAGGGTGAAGAAAAAAGTAGAACCCTGTCCTTCGACCGATTCCAGCCAGATACGTCCCCCGTGTCGCTCGACCAGTTCCCGACACAGGTACAGGCCCAATCCCGCTCCCATGATTCCCTCGACATTACTGGCGCGAGCAAAACGCTGGAAAAGCGACGCCTGCTGCTCGATGGGGATACCAATGCCGTGATCCTGAACGGCGATGACGACCTGCCCCTGCTCTTGCTCGACGCGGAGTCTGAGTGCCACTTCGCCCCCGTTCGGACTGTATTTGATGGCATTGAGCAGCAGATTACTCAGCACCTGTTCAATGCGCAAGGCATCGATGGAAACGTTGAGCGTTTCCACCTCCGTTTGGAAGGAAAGGTGATGCTGGTTGCTGCTCGCTTGCAGGCGCTGCACGACCTTGCGACTAAGGGTCACCAGGTCGCGAGAGGCGAGTGAGAGGACGAGGCGGCCTGCTTGAATGCGCGTCACGTCCAGCAGGGCTTCCGTTAACTCGATCAGCCGGTTGGTTGCCAGATGGATCTCTTCAAGGGCCTCTTGCTGCCAGTCTGCCAGCATGATGCCATGACCGCGCTGGCTCTGTATGAGCAGCATCTCCACAAAGCCTTTCAAGACGCTGAGTGGATTACGCAACTCGTGCGCGGCCAGGCCGATAAACTCATCTTTGAGATGCTCCGTTGCTTTGAGCGGACTGATATCCTGCATGACTACCAGCACCCCATTGGCTCCCGGCTCGGCCCCTTGCAGGTGTTCAAAAAGGTGAGCGGGTAGAGGCACTGCATGAATGAGGATTGGTATGCCGCTTCCACCGTTGCGCTCGATGGCTTCCTGATACTGAAGCACCGGCTTCTGCGTTTGTAATGCACGCAGCGTTGCCAGCTCATCGGAGGCCAGTACGTGTCCATCGCTCGCAAGCAGGCGAATATGCTGCGCCGATAAAAAGTCGGTCAGTGGCTGGCCTACCTGCCAGTGACCGCCCCACAGGTCAAAGGTGGCCTGATTGGCGAATAGCAAGCGTACTTGTTCGCCCTGTGCCAGGTAGACTCCTGTGGGCAAAGCCTCAAGCACGGTTTGCAGCAACTCCTGACGCGCATGGGCTAGCTGCTCCAGGTGTCGCCGCTCGCTAATATCGCGGATACTACTGATGATGAAGAGGCCGGTCGGAGTGCGCAAGGGACTCAAGCTGATATCGACCGGAAATTCGCTGCCGTCTTTGCGCCTTCCAGAAAGCACCAGTCCGGTTCCCATCTGTCGTGTGAGAGGATGCTGGAGATAGCGCGCCCGATGTTGGAGGTGCAGCATGCGCGAGCGTTCAGGCAACAGGGCCTCTAAGGGCTGGCCGAGCAATTCCTCGCGTCGATAGCCAAAGAGCTTTTCAGTCTGCTGGTTGATGAGAGCAACCCTTCCCTCTTCGTCGACGAGTACCAGCGCATCGGGGAAGGCCTCCACCAGCGTCTGAAATTCCGGGTGAGCCAGAAACTGCAATGGTCTTTTCTGCAAAGGCTTACGCTCCTTCAGCAATCCAGAATGGCGAGAGGATTGAATCATCTGCCTCCTCTTCTCGTTCATCTCTTCATTACATTCCAGGAATTGCTCCATGCGCTCATTCCTCTCGCTCAAGAACCTCTAAGAAAGCGGCAACCACGTGAGGATCAAACTGTGAGCCTGCACCATTTTGGAGTTCGTCCCTGGCTTCTGCCGGGCTGAGGGCCTGCCGATAGACGCGCGAGGAGATCATAGCATCGTAAGCATCGGCTACAGCAAGGATGCGCGCTTCCAGCGGGATCTGTTCACCCGGCAGGCCATAAGGATAGCCGCGCCCATCCCAGCGTTCATGGTGGGCGAGGACCACAGGGGCGAGGTCTGCCCACTGACCGCCAGCCTTCAAGAGCAGGGAACTGCCGATCTGCGGGTGGCGGCGCATGATGGCCCATTCCTCCTCTGTCAAAGGAGCTGCTTTATAGAGGATGGTTTCGGGGATGAACCATTTGCCGAGATCATGTAGCAGGGCCGCCCGGACGAGCCGTGTCCTCTTCTGCAGTGAGAGGTCGAGGAAGGTAGCGAGGGACTGCGCCAACCGCATCACACGCCAGGCATGCGCGAAGAGGTCACCATCCCAGACGAAAAGGGAGGTGACTCTCAGAGCTGAATGGCGCAGCCTTCCTCTGCTCATATCGAAAATCCTTTTCCTGTACCCGGCAAATGCGCGTATCAAAAGGACAAATCTTCCTCTCCAGTAGAGAAGTATACTATACTTTTGGCCAAAAGTATACCCATATTTACCCGGAACAATTTGACCGTTTCTCCCATGTGCAGGTATTGTTCTGAAGTCGCCTGCAAGGGACCTGTACAGCGTCTATGGTTTCCTGGCTCATCCGCTTGAACCTACCTCTCATCTTATTGTGATATATTTGTGACACAAAACAGCAAAATGAGATGCTATCGTATCGGCGGTGAACTACGCTTTCTCTGGAAAATGAATTGCCTGGCTCTCCTGTGAAACCGATGGCGAACCATTGGGAGAGAACGTTGTGAGACCATATTGAGAGGAAGAGAGCGATTGCTGAAGTGACCGCAAGTATCCCTGGGAAGGACGATCTGTCACGTCATACCAGAGGGAGAAGAGAGATGAAGACCATTGATGAAAGCAAATCGGTTCAGAGTGACCGATTAGTGATTGTTGGCGCCTCTGCAGGGGGAGTGGAGGCGCTCTCGCGACTGGTTAGCACACTACCCGCCGACTTCGCAGCTCCCATCCTGCTGGCTCAGCACCTTGACCCGCGCCGTCCGAGCATTCTGGGGCAGATTTTGCAGCAGCGCAGCCATTTACCGGTGCAGACGATCACAGCCCATACTCCTCTGCATGCAGGAACGATCTACGTGGTGCCGCCGGATTGCTACGTCACGATCAATGATGGCTATGTCGAGATGCAGGATCATGCTGTGCCGCGTCCCAAACCCTCGCTGGATGTCTTGCTTCGCAGTGCCGCTCGCATCTATGGCAAGCGGTTGATCGCGGTGATCTTAACCGGCAGCGGCTCGGATGGCGCGGCGGGAGCATTCGAGGTGAAGCAGGCAGGAGGCACCGTCATTATTCAGAATCCTCACAGTGCCAGTTTCCCCTCGATGCCCTCGGCGGTTCTGCCAGCCATTGTGGACTTTCAAATCGATATAGAAGATATCGGGCCTCTGCTCGTGAAGATTCTCGATGGTTCCGTGCAGCCGGCTGAGAGAGAGCATCAGGTGCGTATCATCCCCTTCTTTCGTGACCCTGAGTTGTTTGCCTTTCTGAAGGAGACTGTTTTCCCCATCTTGCTGCAACGAGCGCGCTTGCAGGAACGCACCTTGCGCTGCTGGGTACTCGGTTGTGGTAGTGGGGAGGAAGCCTACTCGCTGGCTATGCTCATCAGCGACCTGCTGGGGACTGACCTGGGGCGCTGGCATGTCAAAATCTTTGCCACCGATCTCGCCGAAGAGGCGATTCGTTTTGCCCGGCATGGCTGCTACCCCCAGAACCTGTTGACTGGCTTGCCGACGGGCTATCAAGCCCGCTTCTTCACGGTTGGCGAGAATGGCGCTTGCGTGAGCAGGTCCCTACGCCAGCTGGTCACCTTTGGCAAACACGACCCAGGCCAGGAGGCGCCGTTCCCTCGCCTTGACCTGGTACTCTGCCGCAACGTGCTGCCGCTCTTCACCGAGGATTTCCAGCAGGTCATCCTCGAGCGCCTCACCTATTCGCTTTTTCCCGACGGGTACCTGGTGCTGGATCGAGAGGAAAAGGCCTTTCTGCCGGAGGCATACTACATTCGGGCGTGGAAAGAGGAGAACATCTTTCGCTGTATCGCCCATGCCCTGCCCGTTCTTCAACCTCCTGTGCCTTCATCATTGCTCAGATCTCGTCCTGGTCAGGTTGCAGAGCAGAGGAGTGGAATCACCCAGGGCAAGCAGCAGGCGCGGGAGATAGTGCTGGCCAATGAGCAGGTGCAGCCCTTCTATGAGCTGCTGTTTCGTTCGCTGCCGGTTGGTCTGCTCGTCATTGATCGTAGCTATCATGTCTTGACGGCCAATCGCCTGGCTCGCCACCTGCTCAGAATGCGCATAACTTCTGGTGAGCAGGACTTCTTTCATGCCACCCCTGCCCTTCCCTATCGGCGGGTCCGCGAGGCGGTCGATACGGTCTTCCGTGAACACGAGCCGATCATGCTGGCGGAAGTGGAATTGGAGGGAGAGGTGGTGACTCCCGCGTGCTGGGTGGCCCTCTCGATTGTGCCTTTGTCCTTTCCCGCTTCTGAGACGGAACTGGTTGTGATCAGCGTTCATGATGTGAGCGAGCAGGTACAGACGCGCCGCCACTTAGAGGCGGTGCAGAGCGAGCAGGAGCAATTGATCAACGAACTGGGAACTGCTAATGGACACTTGCAGGACGTGACTAAAGCCCTGCTGGAAGCTGAGCAAGCGTTGCAAAAGGCCAATGAGGACCTGGCGTTAGCCCAGCAAGAACTGCAAGCCCAGAGCGAGGAGCAGGAAACCACCATTGAGGAACTACAGGCAAGTCTCCAGGAGATGGAAGCTCTCAATGAGGAGCAGGAAAGCACCATCGAGGAACTGCAGGTCAGGCTAGAGCTGCTGGAAACCTCTCAGGAAGCCCCGAAAGCCCCGGACAGTGTTCCATGAAAAGGGCTTCCCGCCTGTCGTTCTGAGCGCAGCGAAGAATCTGTGGCAAGCGGTTATCACGATCGCTCCCCTCAGATTCTTCGCTGCACTCAGAATGACATGTCCAGGCTACCTTTCAATGAGAGGGCATGAAAGCAGAGGGCAGAACCTGTTCCTAACCCTTCCCTTCCCGCTCCCGTTCACGCAGCCTCGGTGACTCTGAAACAGAGGGCAGATGAGCAGAGCAAAAGGTGAGGATGCGCAGTAAGGTTATACTGGTTTCTTGATAGAGGGTTGGTGAGGCCGCGCTGCGTTCCTCTAAGATGGCCGCGTTGCGCAGGCAGAGCCGTGCTAGCAGGCCCGGCTCTCGTCCCTCCTGCTCCAGATCGCGCCGGGCCAGGGAAAGGGCGGCCTGAAAAAACTGGTTGGCTTGCAGGTAACAGTCCCGCTCATAGCCGATGGTGGGCGAAGTGCGTCCCAACTCCTCGGCGACTTCTGCCGCCGCAAAGTACACCTCGCTCAGACTCAAGGCACAGCGAGGAGAAGGACGGAGAGGTTCGGAAAAATGTGGGAGGGAAATAGAGCGATAGTCAAGCGTCTCAGCAGACAGGTGCAATGCCTGTTGGATTACAGTCCAGGGTATCGCCTCCGTCGAAAGCGTCTCCAGCACCTGCTGGCAGAGGGAAGCCGCCAATGCCAGATTGCGATAGGCAACATCGACCGCCTGACCTTGCAGGCGTGCGAGTACAGCGCGCTGCACGGGAATGCGAATGAGCAGGGCCAGCGCCCTGTAGATGCTGCTTTCCACGTCCGGGGTGATCTCCGCGTGCCCCAGTGGGTCTTGCCAGTCGAGCAGCGCCTGACGGCAGTAGCGGGCAGCCTCGTGTAGAAAGGTCAGGCATTGGTTGCGTACCGTTTCCTTTTCGTCGCTGCTTGCGTGTTCAGTGAGCGTGCGCCGCAACCACACACTGCGGTCAAGCTGGATACAGGCCAGAAGACAGTGCAAGGCCATCTGCTGGCGCCGTTTTCCTCCAACCCGGGCGAGATTGGCACTCTGCAAGAGCAGACTGCTGGCCCGCTCGAATGCATCTTCGATCTCATCTGCCGGCCTCATCACTTCAGCGAGAAAAGGCTGGGTGAAGGAGGCTGAGAGAGCAGCATCGGGGAAGAGCGCCGCGTAGGTACAGTAGCCCAGGCCCTCGTAGACGTGAGCAGCGGTGGCGACTTCGTGTTCGGCCTTGAGCAGCGTATGAGCCTGCTTATAATACGACAAAGCTGCCTGATAGTAGCCAAGTTGCCGCAAGGCATCGCCGCAGTGGAGGGCGAGGGGCAATTGTAGGGCAGACCTCATCGGCACAGAGCTATGTGCCAGCAGATCGAATGCATGCAGCGCGTAGCCCAGAGCGGAAAGAGGTTGTTTCATTTCAAGAGAGAGGCTGCTGATGGCTTCTAGGGCGTTTGCCTGCTGAGCCACAGGTGCCAGGGCCAGGACAGCTTTGAAGGCCTGAAGGGCTGCAGGCAGGTCGCCACGCGCTCTCGCCTGCAGACCCAGCAGAAAGCTATAGCGGGCCTGCAGGTGCGGCGGAAACGAGGATAGCACTTCGGCAGAGAGCATGGGAAGATCGGAGGAGGGAGCCTGGCGAGCGAAGCCAGACTCCTTGAGCAGCGTCTCAAGCAACGGAAAAACCTCAGCAAGATGAGAGTCTGGCTGAGGGCGAAGAGACAGGCCATTGGAGATCTCTCCTGTTGCTAGCAAGGAAGTCATCTCATCATCGGAAAGACCAAGCCGCTCGACGAGAAAGTGGAGCGCGTCAGCAGAAGGGGTAATGCGATTGTGTTCAACCGCACTGACGTAGGATTTGGAAAAGCGTTCTCCTGCCAGTTGTCGCTGCGTCAAATGGCGCTGGCGGCGCAGATGAGCAATGATCTCGCCCAGTGATGGTTGCATATCACCTGTCTACCTGTTCTCGAGTCCGCTGTTGCTGAGCGGCAAAAGACACAATTCAGGGCAGTGTTTCACCCCGCTTGCATTCTATTGTACACGAAAGCAGGCAGAAAGAAAACGCCTCCTGAGAGCTGGAAGCCTTTTTTCCCCTCACAATATCATCACGATTTGTTCCCTGGTATCCGAGAGCAAGCCTTTTAGAGGCTTGCTCCCTCGCAGAACTGCTCACCACCTATCGTCTTGAGAAACTCTCTCGCAGCAGAAGAGCCATGCTGATGACCCTCCCCTCTTGTACCGGCACTACATCCAGTTGTGGTAAACTGATGCACTAGATGACGATAACGGTTCCTCGCATAATGGAGGGATGGTCAGAACAGGAATAGCTAAAAGTTCCCCGTGAGAGGAAGGTATAGCTGAATGAGGTTCCCGGAGCGAGTTGTCCACTTGCCGACGGATTCTCAGTGGTGACCATCGCATTTCCTATGGTGACGGTGTGATATGTGTTATCCTTGTTGGTCCAGGTAACAGTGGTGCCGACAGGCACTTCAATAGTGGTCGGCTGGAAGGCTTCATTGTGAATGAAAACATGGGTGACCCCGTGGGCCACCTCTGACTGCCCTCCAGAAGTCGTCGTCTGTGAGACCCTTGCGTGAGCAGCGATGATGCCCAGGCTTGCTAATGCCAGCAGGCAGACCGTCAGCAGCGCGAGGAGAAGGAATCGGGTTCTCTTGCGCATCTTGCCTCTCCTTTCTGGAATGCTTTGGCGCGATACGTCTCTTTCTTGTACCATCTGACTCTTTTACAAAAACAGGCTTAAGCTGCCATCTTCCTGCTTCTTTTCCTACAAATTGCGCTGACTATCCAACGAGAAACAAACATCTTCAGACAAATGCCACCTCCTGCCTTTCCCGGCTCTGACCGTGAGACGGAGAGTACGCAGACCGCACCCGGTTGGTAATCAACTCCCGGCTCTCACAGACGTACCAGCCTGATCAATGTCCTCAGGCCCAACTTCTGACCGTACATCAGCACGCCAAAACGGTAGATGCGGGCAGAAATGGCCATGCAGATGAGGATGGAGACGAACATCAGGACGACGGTAAGGACGATCTCCCACCAGGCGACGCCGCCCACGGCTACGCGCATGAGCATAGTGGTGGGCGTCCAGAACGGAACGTAGGAGATGGCCTTGACCCACGGCATGTCGGGGCTAGCGATAGTGAGGAAACTCACAAAGTAGCCGACCATGAACAGCCACGTCGGCAACTGAACGGCGTTCTGCACCTCCTCCTGCCGTTTGACCAGGGCGCCGACGGCGGCAAAAATGGAGGCATAGAGCAAGAAGCCCAGCAGGAAGTACAGCAGCAGCAACAGCAGCAGGGTAATGGAACTGCCGGTGATATCCAGATTGAGTCCACTGACAGTATTGCCTGTGAGCAGCGTCTTAAGAGGTGTTTGCAGCAAAAGCGCGCCAATGCCGACCGCGACAAAGGCAGCCATCTGCGTCAACCCTGCCGCTCCGATGCCCAGGATTTTGCCTGCCATCAACTGGAAAGGCGTGGCCGCGTTCACCAGAATCTCCATAATGCGGCTGCCCTTCTCTTCGGCCACGCCGGTCGCCACCCAGTAGCCATAGAGATAGATCGACATGAACATGAGGATCACGCCAGCATAGCCGAGAATGTAACCCACCACCATTTCTCCAGCAGAGCGGCTGGTTTGTGCCTCTCCCAGGTTGACTGCCACGAACTGTGGTGGAGCGAACAACTGGCTGGCTTGAGTGGGTGTTAAGCCAAGATGGGACGCTTTATCAAGCAGGCTGACCTGGTTGGCAAGCGCCTGGATCTGGGAAAGGTTGGTATCCCCGATGCCGCCGGTACTGGTGTAGTAGGAAAAGCGCAACTGCTGGTTGGAAGGACGGTCGAGTACCAGCAGGATGTTCACGGAGCCAGTCTTTACCTGGTTCTTCAAGGTAGCAAGCTGGCTGTCCGTTGCCAGCTTCAGCACAAAACGCGGCTTACCGGGGGCGTTCTGCCCGGATGGATTGGTCCCGCCGGGTTGGTTCGTCGTCCCGTTGAGGGCTGTCTCCATGTATTTGAGCAACTGATCGCTGTTCATATTCGCCACAGGCCCGGCGTTATTGACCATTGTGATCCTGGTCTGACTCGTGGACGTGGCCATTATATATTCGATTGCGGTGGGAACGCACATGCCGAGGACAATCAAGATCAGAATGATGATCGTGCTGATGATGAAGCTGCGCTGCCTCAAGCGTTTCTTAAACTCGTAGGCCAGGATCAGCCCGATATTGCGCAGCGTATGCTGCTGTGCCGTTCGGCCCATGCTCGTACCCACTCCGTTCTTCACGTGTTGGATGGTTGGGGGTTCAGGCGCTTCTACAATGTTATGTGCCATGATTATCTGCCTCCTGATGTTGCAAGGGTGGGTGAAGCGTCGGTGAGTACACCTTTGCCGACATGTTCAATGAAAATGTCGGTCAGAGATGGCTCGGCCAGTTCGAAGCGGCTGAGTATGCCGCCGTGGGTGAGCGCCGCTTCCACAATCTGGTTGGGATTGAGATTAGCCTGAATACGCAGCTCAATATAGTCCTGGCGGCGGTTGGTTACTTGCACACCTGGGAGCGTATCGAGCCAGGGAGCCTGTGGGTCGTTATCGAGCTTCAAGTAGACGGTGTTGCGTCCGTGCTGGCGCTTGATCTCCTGAACGCTGCCTGCCAGAATCGTCTGGCCCCTGTTAATGATGAGTACCTCTTCGCAGAGTTCCTCGACCTGTTCCAGCTGGTGCGTCGAGAAAATGATGGTCTTGCCCCGACGATGCATCTCCAAAAAAGCCTCTTTGAGGACATTGGCATTGACCGGGTCCAGGCCGCTAAATGGCTCATCCATAATCAGGATGTGCGGATCATGCAAAATGGTGGCCAGAAACTGGATTTTCTGCTGGTTGCCTTTGGAGAGTTCTTCGACCTTCCTCTTGCGATACTCCTGAATCTGGAATCGCTCCAGCCATTCATCCAGGGAGCGGCTGGCCTCTACTTTCGGAAGGCCATAGAGCTGTGCCAGGAAGAGGAGTTGCTCCTGAACTTCCACCTTTGGGTAGAGTCCCCGTTCCTCCGGCAAATAACCCCAATAGCCTCGTGGCACGTCCCGCGCATCAATGCCATTCCAGGTGATGGTGCCACTATCGGGGCGCAGGATGTCGAGAATCATGCGCATCGTGGTGGTTTTGCCCGCCCCGTTGGGACCCAGAAAGCCAAACAACGAGCCTTCTCTAACGTCCATCGATAGGTCTTCAATGACGTGCAACTCACCAAACCACTTATGAATATGTTCAACTTCCAATCCTCTCATGCATGTTTCTCCGTTCTTGAGATTTTGTTTCTTCCCTGTCGCGCCGTTGAGGATGAGCAAGTCTGCGTCACTTTTCTTTCACTGGTTTGAGTATAGAGGAGAACCCTCACGGCGCTATCACAGAAGTAACCGACGAGATCAAGAATGCATCACAATAGTTTTTACCAATATGGCGTGGCCTTCCAGAACTTCCGTCTCGTGAGATCTTGCACGCAGCAATCAGCACTGGCTGAAGATTCAGCCCTGCCCTCATGGGGCTTGCGTTTCACCGAGGGTGACCTTGATCGTCAAAGGCATCGCTCCCCGGTAAATGGACACGGCTACGACCTCGCCTGGTTCCAGGGTGAGTAGTGCATCCGCAAATGCGGCGGTATCATTTACCGGATGTGTCCCGATCTGCACGATAACATCGCCCGGCTTGAGACCGGCTGTTTCCGCCGGGCCTTTAGATGCCACCCCGATGATCAGTACCCCGGCGGTGACCGCCAGCTTGTTCTGGGCGGCCAGGGGAGCATCCACACTCGTGATCTGGATTCCCATAGCTGCTCGCCCTGTATGAGTCACCTTTCCCGTCTGGATGAGCTGTGGGGCGATCAAGCGCACGCGATTGGAGGGAATGGCGAAGCCAACGCCATTGGCAGGCGTCTGAAACTGCGGATCGATGGCCGAGAGCGTTGGGATGCCTATCAGGTTCCCTT
>Ga0070738_10007565_pt1 | contig 10804 bp, 7 predicted proteins | sample Coa_R2_2_FD_66446 | JGI IMG/M metagenome (GOLD analysis project Ga0070738, IMG submission 66446) | Surface soil microbial communities from Centralia Pennsylvania, which are recovering from an underground coalmine fire - Coalmine... | ecosystem: Environmental > Terrestrial > Soil > Unclassified ... | reverse complement strand
GAGCTGACCGTGGGACCAGCCGCGGTTCCCCCACGCGGCGGCGAGCTTCGGGTCGAGCGCGATCGCTCGGGTCGAGTCGGAGATGCACGCGGCCCACTCGTCCTTCTCGGCGTGGACCCAGCCGCGATGGGCCCAGGCGGTCGCGAGCTTCGGGTCGAGGTCGAGGGCGCGCGAGCTGTCGGCGAGCGCGCCGTCCCAGTCGAGCCGGTCGCCGCGCGCGACCGCGCGGGCGTCCCACGCCGTCGCGAGCTTCGGGTCGAGGGCGATCGCGCTCGTGGCGACGGCGATCGCTCCCGCGAAGTCGCGCGCCTCGAGCTTCTCCTCGGCCTCGCCGACGAGCTTCCGGGCGAGCGCTCCGGGGTCGGGCGGCGGCTCGGGGGGGCGGCGCGGAACGAAGACGAAGGCGAGCGCGGCGACCGCCAGTGCTCCGACGGCGACGACGAGGGGCCGGCGCGACCGCGGCTTCGCGAGCGCGTCGTGGAACGCGGCCGCATCCCGGAAGCGCCTCGTCGGGTCCACGGAGAGGGCGCGCTCGATCGCCTTCGCGACGTGGACGGGGACCTCGGGCCGAAGCTCGCGGATCGGCCGCACCATTCCTTGCGCGGCTCGCGCGAGCCGCTCGAAGTTGTCCGATCCCTCGAACGCGCGCGTCCCGACGAGGCACTCGTGGAGGATCGCGCCGAGCGCGAAGACGTCCGCCTCGGGGCCGGCCCGGACGGCCTCGCCCGCCTGCTCGGGCGCCATGTAGCCGGCGGTCCCGAGGACCTCGCCCGTCTCCGAGAGCGAGAAGCTGGGGACTTCCGTCGAGCGGAGGAAGTGCTTCGCGAGCCCGAGATCCGCTATGAGCGGCTTCCCGTCGGCCGCGAAGATGACGTTCTCGGGCTTGAGGTCGCGGTGGATGATTCCCCGGGCGTGGGCGCGCGCGAGCGACCTGGCGAGCGCCCGCGCGAGGACGAGCGCCTCCTCGATCGGGAACGGCCCCTTCTCGAGCCGCCGCCTGAGCGTGCCGCCCGGGACGAAGGGCATGACGAGGTAGGGTCCCTTGTCGGACATGCCGGCATCGACGAGCGGCACGAAGCCGTCGCGCGCCGTGAAGAGCCCGAGGATCCTCCGCTCGCGCTCGAAGCGGGCGAGCGCGCTCTCGTCGCTCTCGTGGAGGACCTTGACCGCCACGTCGTCGCCCGCGGCCGAGCGCGCCCGGTAGACGACGCCCATGCCGCCCCGTCCGAGCTCGGAGAGGACCTCGTACGGGCCGACCTTCACGGGGACCACCGAGACGGGAACGGCTTACTTCTTCGGCGCCTCGTCGTGGAGGTAGGCCTCCTTCTCCTTCGGCCCGACGATCATGGTGCCGCAGCCCTCGTTCGTGAAGACCTCGGCGAGCAAGGCGTGGGTGCGCATGCCATCGATGATGTGGGTGCGCCGGACGCCGCCCTCGAGCGCGCCGACGCACGCCTCGATCTTGGGGAGCATCCCTCCCGAGACCTTTCCTTCGGCACGGAGGCGCGCGATCCGATCGGTGTCGACGTAGGAGAGGACGCTCGCCGGGTCGTTCACGTCCTCGAGGAGGCCGGCCCGGTCGGTGAGGAGGAGGAGCTTCTCGGCGCGGAGCGCGACCGCGACGTGGCGGGCGACGCCGTCGGCGTTGACGTTGAGGATCCCGCCCTCGCCGTCGGTCGCGAGCGAGCAGATGACGGGCACGTAGCCCGTTTCCATGAGCTTGTGAAGGAGCTCGGCGTTCACGTGCTGGATGTCGCCGACGTGGCCCCAGTCGATCTCCTCCTCGGTGCCGGCGACCTTGGAGCGGGGGCGGCGCTTCGCGACGATCAGGCGCGCGTCGGGTCCGGTGAGACCGACCCCGGGGACGTCCTTCGCCTCGAGCGAGGCGAGGAGCTCGAGGTTGAGCTTGCCCGCGTAGACCATCTTCGCGACCTCGAGCGTCTGGTCGTCGGTCACGCGCCTCCCGCCGACGATCGTGGGCTCGTGGCCGAGGCGCTTCGAGAGCTCGGTCGCCTGCGGGCCGCCTCCGTGCACGATCGCGAGGCGGATCCCGAGCTGGTGGAGGAGCGAGCAGTCCTCGCAGAACCCGGCGAGGGCGCGCGCGTCCTTGAGGACGTTGCCGCCCACCTTGAGGACGAACGTCTTCCCCTTGTAGAGGCGAATGTAGGGGACCGCGCGCTTGAGCGGATTGATGTAGCTCTCTTCGGTCATGGCGCGGAGAGCTTACCTGATTCCGGCGAGGAGGACTCGGTCCGGCGCCCTCGCGACGACGGTGCCGCGAAGGAGCGGGCGCGCGCCGAACGCCTCGGGCGAGACGATCGCGAAGCCGCCCGCGTCGAGCGTCCGCTGAGCCTCCTCGCGGTCCACGGTCGGGATCCGGCGCCTCAGGTAATAGAGCGTCGCGTAGTCGAAGAAGCCGTGCTCGACGAGGCGCCCCGAGCCCGCGACGCGGGCCACTTCCTCGGTGAAGGGACGCGTCTCCTGCGTCTTCGGGAGGACCTGCGTGACCGCGGTCAGGACGAGGAGCGTCGTGCCTCCGGCGATCGACGCGAGGGCCGAGCGGCGATGGCCGAGGGCGAGCGCGATCCACGGCACGATCGCGACGGCGACGCCGGCGACGAGGAACAGAGGCGGCGGCTCGAAGCCCAGGTGCTCGACGGCGAGCCCCTTCGCGAACGGGTAGACGGCGAGTCCCGCCGTCGCGGCCGCGGCGCCGGCGGCGCTCGAGAGCTCGAGGGCGCGCGCGCTCCCTCGCCGCCAGAGGTCCGCGACGATGAGAGAGGCCGCCGGGACCAGCGGGAGCAGGTAGTCGGCGCGCTTCCCGCGCGCGATCGAGAAGAAGACGAACTGCGAGAGGAGCCAGGCGAGCGGGAACGCGACCCGGGCGTCGCCGCGCCGCTTCCAGGCGAAGTGGAGCGCCGCGGGAAGGTAGAGGCTCCAGGGGAAGAAGTGCGAGGGCAGGTACTTGAAGTAGTAGAAGGTCCCGTGCTCGTGGCCGCCGCCCGACTTGGCGCCGACGAACATCAAGATGTTCTCCATGAGGAAGGAGTGGTGCGCGAACTCGTAGCCGTGCGCGCGGAGCCCGTTCGCGTACCACCAGCCGGCTCCGACGAGGAAGACGGGCAGCCCGGGAAGGAGCCGCCAGGCGAAGGCGAGCTTCCCTTCGAGGTAGAGGTAGCTCCCGATCGCGAGCGCCGGGAGCGCGACTCCGATCGGGCCCTTCGTGAGCGTCGCGATCGCGACGGAGAGCCAGAAGACGAGGACCGTGGCGAGACGAGGACGCTCGAGGGCCCGGAGGAACTGGAGGAGCGCGAACGCGACGAAGAAGGCGAGGGTCATGTCGACGCGGGCGCGGCGCGCGAGGCTCACGGTGAGGGCCGTCGTCGCGCACACGAGCGCGGGCAGGAATCCCTCACCCTGCAGACGACGCCCGAGACGGTAAACGACGAGGACGAGTCCCACGCCCATGAGCGCCGACGGGAGACGCGGCGCGAGCTCCCCTCCTTCTCCGAGGGCGAGCGTCGAGAGGGCGACGAGCCACGGGAAGACGAGCGGCTTCTCGGGGATCGCCTCGCCGTTCAGGCGCGGGAGCGCCCAGTCGCCCGTGTGGATCATCTCCCAGGCGGTGAAGCCCTCGCGGGGCTCTCCCTTGGTGTCGAGGTCGTAGGAGGAGAGCCCCACGAAGAACAGCGCGCCCGTGACGAGGAGGAGCGCCAGCACGCGGTTCATGGGAGCGGGCGCAGGAGGTAGAGCGCCGAGACGCCGATCGCGAGGAGGAGGAAGAAGCCGTACCAGGCTCCCCTCGGCTTCCTGATCCGGAGGGGGCTCACCATGAGCAGGGCGAGGCCAAAGGCGCACGCGTCGGCCGCGATCCGGAGCGCGTCGGCGCCGGCATATCCCGCCGCGCAGGCGAGCGGGATCACGAGGGCGGAGAACGTCGTCGGCAACCCGACGTAGTGCGTGCCTCCCTCGAGACCCGTCGTGTCGAAGTAGGCGAGCCGCCAGACGGCGCACGCCGCGTAGAGGCCGAGGAGCGCGAGCTCGGCCGGGTGGCGCGCTCCGGCGGCGTGGAGGACGAGCACGGGAGCGACGCCGAACGAGCACGCGTCCACCGCGGAGTCGAGCCTCTGGCCGAAGCGCTTCTCCTCGTCCGATCTCGTGAGCCGGCGTGCGACGAGGCCATCGAAGATGTCGCAGATCCCCGCCGCCACGAGCGCCACGAGAGCGAGCGCCAGGCGCGCTTCGGACGCGAGCAGCGCCGCCGCGAGGCCCGCCGCCAGGCCGAGAAGGGTGATCGCGTTCGCGCGGTCGAGGAAGCGGAGCATCAAGAAACGGCCACGGAGTACGAACCGCCAAGAGCGCCAAGGACGCCAAGAACCTCTTGGCGCTCTTGGCGCTCTTGGCGGTTCGTTCGCTCTCTCTTGGCGGGCTTGGCGGCAGGTCTCATCTCAGCGCACCTCGACCGTGCCGTGCGTCCCGTCCACGATCACGGTGGCTCCATCCGGGATGCGCTGAGTCGCTCCATTCACCGCCAGCACCGCAGGGATCCCGTACTCGCGCGAGATCACGGCCGCGTGCGAGAGGATCCCGCCCGTCTCGGTCACGACGCCCGCGACGCGCCCGAGGAGAGGCGTCCAGCCCGGGTCGGTGAAGATCGTGACGAGCACGTCGCCCTTCTCGACCCTCGGCGACTCCTCGAGCCTCCTCACGACGCGCGCGCGAGCCTCGACGCGGCCCGGAGAGCAGCCGATCCCACGCAGCGCCCCCGGACCGGGAGGGACGACCGAGCCGCCCTGGTAGCGGGCGCCGATCTCGTTCGGGTTCCGGTAATTCCGGAACGAGCGGACCATCCTCCGTCCCGCGCGGGCCACCTTCATGGGCTCGCCGAGCGTGCCCTCGACCGCCTGGATCGCCTGCTGGAACGTGAGGTACCAGACGTCGTCCTCGGTCTCGAGGAGCCCGCGCGCGACGAGGCGCCGCGCCGCCTCGACGGCCCACTTGCGGACGAGGTAGTAGGCGTAGGTCGAGAGGTCGCGCATCTCCTCGCGCCACCAGGCGTAGGTCCGCACGAGGTCGAGGTTCTTCGCGAAGGAGCGGCGCGCGAGGAGGCCGAGCGCGCTCTCGGCGCGGGCGCGTTCGCGGCGGTACTCCTCGTTCTGGCGCGCCGCCTGGGTGTCGGGACTCCGCGCCGGGTCGAGGCTCGCGAGGCACTCCTCGAGCATCCCGCGGACGAAGACGTGGTCGTCGCGCCAGCGCGGGACGCGGATGTCGAGCTCCTTCTGGCCGTGGTGACGCCACGCCTCGGCGAACGACCGGACGAGCTCGTCCGTCACCTTCTTCTCGCGGGCGAGGCGCTCGTGCATGTCGCGGATCGGCCGCAGGTGCGAGAGGTCCTGGAGCCCGACCATGAGCTTCAGCGCATCGAGGTCCGGCACGGCCTTCTTCGCCTTCTCGACGTGGGGGCGGAAGTCCTGCTTCAAGTTCTGCGAGTTGTAGATCGTGTAGAAGTAGGTGGATTCGGTCTCGAAGTAGAAGCCCGTCACGAGCTGGCGGAACATCTTCGCGAACGTCGATTCGTCGAGCCTTGGGAGATCGTCCCGGTCCCAGGGCTTCTTCTTCGCAGGGAACGCATCCTTGAGCGCCTTGTCGCGCTCGATCTGCTGCGTGTAGTGGCGAGAGAGCGCGACGAGGATCGGGATCGCCTTGAGCACCAGCACGACGCTCATGGGCGTCCGCTTGCCCTCGCGCGGGTTCTCGATCCCGAGGCCCTCGTCGAACGCCTTCTCGTCGTAGCCCGGAGTCTTCTCGAGGACCTCCTTCACGGCGCCCATGTTCCAGTAGGGACGCGCGAAGAACATGCGAGTCCACTTCGTGAAGTTCCGCTCGAGGAGCCTTATGTCCACGAAGTACTGCGGGAGCGTCGTCTCGAGGACGCTCTCGTAGAGCGACCACATGAAGGGCGAGCAGACGTCGGCGCTCACGCCCCCGTCGCGGAAGTCGGCGGTCGTCCACTCGCCGGTGTCGGGGGCGAACGTGATCTTCGTGATCGGCCGCGCCTGGACGAGCTGGAAGCTGCCCCGCTCGCGCGCCCACTCCACGTCCATGGGGCGGCCGTAGTGCTCCATGACGCGCGCCCCGAGCTCGGCGAGCTCGAGGAGCGCGGCGTCGTCGAGCGTCTCCCTCCCCCCGCGGAGCGGGGGGAGGGCCGGGGTGGGGGGCTGACTCGCAAGAGCCCGCTCGAGCACGCGCCCCGCCACCTGATCGACGACGAACCGATCCGCGTTCACCTTCCCCGAGACGAGCGCATCGCCGAGCCCGGGACACGCCTCGACGACGCACTCGTTCTCGCGCCCGGTGAGGGGGTTCACGGTGAAGAGGACGCCCGCGCACTCGGCCCGGACGAGCTTCTGGACGACGACCGCCATCGACAGCCCGAGAGCTCCGCCGGCTCGATCGCGGGCGTAGACGAGGACGCGGCTCCGGTAGAGGCTCGCCCAGCAGTGCTTGACGGCCTTCTCGATGGCGTCCGCGCCGCGGACCTCGAGGACGCTCTCGTATTGCCCGGCGAAGCTCGTCCCCTCGAGGTCCTCCTTGGTCCCGCTCGAGCGCACGGCGAGCGGCGCGTCCCCGAGGACCCGTGCCGCATCGTGCAGCGCGCCGCGGACGGCGTCGGGGATCGGTGCGTCCTCGAGCCTCCTCCGCAGCTCGCCGAGGGGAGCGAACGACTCGTCGAGCTCGATCGCGGCGAGCTGCTCCTCGACCTTCCTCACGTCGCCCGCGAACGGAGCCATGAAGGCAGAGAACGCCTCGGTCGTGAGGACGAAGCCCGGAGGAACGGGGAACCCCGCCTCGAGGAGCGTCCCGAGCGACGCGGCCTTGCCGCCCACGAGCGCGCGATGCTCCTCGCGGAGCTCATCGAGCCTCAGGGTGAGCAAGCGATCCTCGTTCCCATGCGCACGAGAGTCTCCATCCCCGCGCTCGATGCCGCCACGAGGTCCTCATCGAAGCGGATCGCCCCCGCGCTCGCCACGAGGACGATCGTCGAGCCGCCGAAGCAGAAGTAGCCCTTCTCCGCGCCCCGCTCGACGGGGCCAGGCCGGTAGGTCTGGACGATCGTCCCCACGCAGAGAGCGCCGACCTCGATGAGCAAGAGCGTCCCGAAGCTCCGTGTCTCGAGCTCGCTCACGTGCCGCTTGTTGAGGAAGCTCGGCGCCCCCGCGGTGAGCGCGATCGGGTGCACGGAGTCGAGCGGTCCCGGGATCTCCCGCCACGAGGTGGCCACCCCCGTGTCCGGGAAGTGGAACCGGTGGTAGTCGGCGGGCGCGAGGCGGAGGATCATGGCCGCTCCACCCGTGTAGCGGGCGCCCTCGCTCGCGAGCTCGGTCAGAGGCACGCTCGCTCCCTTGACCGGCAGGAGCTCTCCCGAGAGCCGCGGGAAGACGAGGACGCGCGCGTCGGCGGGCGACGCGAGGTGGCGCGGTTCCGGGTCGATCGGCCGGCACGTGGGCTTGAGGCGCCGCGTGAAGAAGGCGTCGAGCGACTCGTAGTCGGCGAGCGGTCTCTCGGCTTCGGCGACGTCGATCCCGAGGGTGCGGACGAACTCGTCGATCGTCCTCCGGCTCCGGCCCGACCGCTGGAGCGCCCCGTAGAGGTGGCTCGTGAACGGCCGCCGCGCCGCTCCCCGCAGGAGGCGCGAGAGGATCGACCCCGAGTAGAGGAAGCGCAGCGCGCGCTCGCCGAAGACGCGCTCCGTCTCCTCTTTGCCCGTGGCTCGATCGCGGTAGCGGACCTCCATGGATCGGGCACAATACCCGCGCATCCCCCGGAGGACCATGGCCCGGACCGAAGCCATCTCGCTCGCGCGGCTCGATGACTTCGTCGAGCTCCCCCGGAAGCTCCGGTCGAACGACCCTCTCTGGGTGCCGCCGCTCCGCCAGGTGGAGAAGCTCGAGCTCTCGTCGCCGAGGCTCGCGAAGGAGCTCTTCCTCCACGGCGACGAGGGGAGGATCGCGGCTCTCGTCCACCCGGCTCTCCCGTTCGGTCAGCTCGGCTACTTCGAGGCCGCGAACGAGGCGGCCGCGCGATCGCTCATCGACGCCGGGACGGCCTGGCTCCGCGCGCGCGGCCTGTCGCGCGTCGTGGGCCCCATGAACGGCGGCGCTCACCGTCTCCACCGCTTCCTCGTCGCGGGGTTCGAGCGCACGCCGTTCCTCTTCGAGCCGCGGAACCCTCCCGAGTACCCGCGCTGGTTCGAGGGCGCCGGCTTCACGCGAGCCCACACCTGGTGGACCTACGAGGCTCCCCGCGCCTGGATCGAGCGGATCAGGAAGCTCCTCGAGCCGGGCGTCGTTCGAGCCGTGAAGACCGGCCACCGCGCCGTGCCGCTCGTGGGCGAGCCAGGGATCGACCGGCTGCACGCGCTCCTCGACATCTGCTGGAGGGGACACGTGGGCTACGCGTCCCTCGACGGGGACGAGCTCCGCGAGGTCTTCGCGGGCGCCTTCGCGCTCATGAACGAGCGCTCGGTCGGCGTCGTCCAGGACGCTTCGGGCCGCGACCAGGGCTTCTCGTTCATGTTCCCGGACTGGGTGGACGAGGCCCGGGCGCTCCAGGGGGACGCGAGCGGCTGGGGCCGCTGGCTCGCGAAGCCGGTCCCCAAGCGCGTCATCTGCCACACGATCGCCTTCAGGCCCGAGGCGCGGCGCACCGGGGCGCCCTTCCTCATCGCCGATCACGGCATGGAGTACCTCCTCCAGGACGGCTACGAGGAGGTCGTCTTCGCCCTCGTGACGGAGGAGTGGCGTCTCCTCGGACGCGCGCTCGAGGCGACGCGCGAGTACGCCCTCTACGAGCGCTCGATCTGATACCTTCGCCGCCATGGGAGCCAACGTTCATGCGCTCGGCGAGCCGGACGAGTCCGAGCGCAAGGTCGTCAAGAACCTCCGCGATCACCTGACGAGCGAGTACGACCTCTACCACAACCTCGACTTGAAGGGCGCCGTCGGCTTCGCGAAGGAGTGCGACGTCGTCGTCCTCGGCCCCATGGGCTGCGAGATCGTCGAGGTCAAGAACTACCACGGCGTCATCCGCGGCAACCAGGCGACCTGGATGTTCTCGGACGGGAAGACGATCTCGAGCCCGTTCCCGACGCTCAACCGGAAGGCCCGGATCCTCCGGTCGCTCTTCGAGCGCAACCACTCCGACGTGCGCGTGTCGCTCTGCATCGCCTACGTCGAGCCCTCGTCCAAGTTCGCGATCAACGACCCGCAGCACGACCTCATCTTCCACCACGGGCATCTCCCGACGCGCTACCTCGGGAGCAAGCGCGAGGTCCCCGAGGGCGAGCTCGCGCGGGCCCGCGAGGTCCTCCTCTCGCAGGTCCCGTCGGCGCCCAAGGCGAACCGCTTCGAGAGCTACGAGATCCTCTACGAGATCCGCAAGGAGGAGGGCGAGCGGGTCATCGTCGTCACGAACCCCTCGATCCCGCACTTCGCGCCGCGGCGGCTCAAGCTCCTCGCGTTCGACGTCTACCAGAACGCGGCCGAGCGGAAGCAGATGATGGAGACCGTCGTCCGCGAGTTCGCGCTCCTCCAGAAGGTGCCGCCGCACCCGAACATCATGAAGCCGCTCGCGGGCGACTTCTATCGGAACGAGTTCTTCGGCGTCCAGTTCGAGCACGTCGAGGGGCAGCCGCTCTCGGGCGTCCTCGCCGAGCACGAGAAGATCGCGGCCCGGGCGCGCCTCGAGATCGTCATCGGCGTCGCCCGCGGCCTCGCCCACGCCCACCGCTACCAGGTCGTCCACCGCGTCCTCACGCCGGAGCGGATCTGGCTCGCGAAGGACGGCCGCGCGCTCGTGACCGACTTCGACTCGGCGCGCGACCTCTCGCGCACGCTCGCGACGCTCGGGCCCTCGGTCTTCGACAAGCTCTCGCCCCGCTACGCTGCCCCCGAAGCGGGCAGCCCCGGCCTCGCGAGCGAGCGATCGGATGTGTACTCGGTCGGAGCCGTCCTCCACGACCTCTTCCGGAAGGGCGCGACCGTTCCGAGCGAGGAGAAGCGGGTCGTCCTCGACGAGCCGTACGACGTGCCGGGTCAGATGGAGAAGGACATCCGCGGCGTCGTCCGGAGGGCCATGGAGGGCGACCCGGAGAAGCGCTACGCGACGCTCGACGAGCTCGCGGACGAGCTCTCGGTTCTCCTCTAACTTTAGTCTTCGCGACAGGCGCGCGAGAACGGGTTCCCGCTCCCGGGGCCGAAGGTGTCGAAGACATCGTCCTGGAGCGTCTTCCCGGCGCGCGCCGGATCGACCCAGCGGTCGGAGCAGATCGCGGGGACCCACTCGTCGCGCTGCGCCTCGACGTGGACGAGCTCGTGCGACTCGCGCGAGAAGCCGATGAGGCCGCGGTCGTCGCGGAAGATCGTCGGGCGGATGAAGATGTAGATCTTCGACTTGGCGTGGCTCCAGGTCTTGTTCTTGAAGAGCATGCCCACGACCGGGAGGTCGCCCACGTAGGGGACCTTCTTCTCGCTCTCGTCCCACGACTCGGACTCGAGGCCGCCGAAGACGACGTACTGCATGTTCGGCACCGTGACCTCGCCCTTGTAGTGGCGTGTGTTCGTCGACGGAGGGAGGTTCGGGCCGCCGTTCGCGCCGACCGAGCTGAGCTGGACCTCGACATCGAGGGTCAGGTTGTCGTCCGAGTTCACCTGGGGCGTCACGGTGAGCTGCGTCTTCACGTCGGTGAACGCGACGCCCGTCGTCGCGAGGCCACCGCCCCCGAGCGTCGAGGTCGGATACGGGA
>Ga0070738_10007564_pt1 | contig 10804 bp, 9 predicted proteins | sample Coa_R2_2_FD_66446 | JGI IMG/M metagenome (GOLD analysis project Ga0070738, IMG submission 66446) | Surface soil microbial communities from Centralia Pennsylvania, which are recovering from an underground coalmine fire - Coalmine... | ecosystem: Environmental > Terrestrial > Soil > Unclassified ... | reverse complement strand
ATGGCGCAGGCAATCGTGGCGATCGGGAATGCGCCAACGGCCCTGTTTCGCCTACTGGAACTGCTGGATGAAGGTGCACCCAAACCCGCTCTGATCCTGGGCTTTCCAGTCGGTTTTGTCGGTGCCGCAGAGTCAAAAGCCGCATTAGCAGCCAATAGTCGAGGTGTACCCTATCTGACCATTCACGGTCGGCGGGGCGGCAGCGCTATGGCAGTCGCAGCCGTGAATGCAATCGCAAAGGAGACTGAATTATGACCGAGATGATAGAAAATATTGGACAGGGGGAGAGTGCCCCTACGCCCCACGCCCCACGCCCCACGCCCGCCGCCGGACGACTCTACGGTTTAGGCATCGGCCCCGGTGATCCCGAACTGCTGACCCTCAAAGCCCACCGGATTTTGACCACGGTGCCTGTTATTGCTTATCCCACAATGGAAAGCGGTAAGGTGCTGGCGCGAGCGATCGTCGCCAGTTTCATCCAGCCGACGCAGATCGAAATTCCGATGCCGTTGCCGTTTAGCGTGGAGCGATCGTCGCAGCCCTACTATGACAAGGCATCGGAAACCATTGCCCAGCATTTAATTGCCGGACGGGATGTGGCTGTGCTGTGTGAAGGCGAACCAATGCTGTATGGCTCGTTTATGTATATCTTCAATCGTCTGGCGGGACGGTTCCACACCGAAGTGGTGCCGGGAATTTCCTCCACCTTTGCCAGCGCGGCCATGCTGGGTGCACCCCTCACCTACCGCAATGATGTCTTGAGCATTATGCCAGCCACGCTTGATGAAGCCACCCTGCGCGATCGTCTGGCTGCCGCTGATGCCGCCATCATCATCAAACTGGGCAGACACTTCGCCAAAGTTCGCACGATTCTGGCAGAACTCGACCTCCTCTCACGCGCCCTGTATATCGAACGCGCCACCATGCCCAATCAGCAAATTCGCCCGATCGCCACCCTTGACCCGGCAGAAGTTCCCTACTGGGCGCTGATCCTCATCCCCAGCCAGACGCAACCGCAATAAAATTGGCTGATGCCGCCGATGAACCGCTCACCTCTGCGAACCAGTCATAACGGTCGTACATGGGGTTAGCGTTCGGATTTAGTTTAAATATGTCAGATATTGAATATGTCAAAGTTAGTTCAGCTTCAGCAATTTCGCTTGATGGCCCAGTACAACGCCTGGGTTAACAATCGTCTTTACGATATCGTTGCAACCCTTTCGGCGGAAGAGCGTCAGCGCGATCGCGGTGCATTTTTCCACTCGATTCAGGGCACCTTAAATCACCTTCTTTTAACCGATCGCATCTGGCTGGGCCGCTTTTCGAACAGTACGCCTTATACCTTCCCCACATTGCAGGCGACGAAACTTGTGTTTGAGTGTGAGTCACTGAGCCAGATCCTCTATCCCAACTTTGCCGATTTGCGCGTTGAGCGATCGCACACCGATCGCGCGATTACCCAGTGGATGCAAGACCTGGAGCCAGAAATGCTGTCAGCACCGATGCGCTATTACAACAACGCACGTACGGTGGAGCGCACCCACGCGCTGTGGTTTGGCCTCGCCCATTTCTTTAACCATCAGACACACCACCGGGGTCAGGTAACCACGCTGTTGACCCAGATGGGTTACGAGTATGGCATCACTGATGTGTTGGCGATGTATGAGTTTGCTGGTGATCTCATCCAATGACAACAAAACCGCCTGCCATTGTCATTCTCGGTGAGGCCAGTATGTCGGTAGCGCGACAGATCCAGGCCGCACTGCCCGCTGCAACGCTTTATGGATTGCCGAACGCGCCCCCTCAGCCGATGTGCCGTTTGACAAATTTGGTGACACTGTCCGTGCGTTGTTCGTGCAGGGAACGCCCATCATTGGCATTTGCGCTGCCGGAATTCTCATCCGCACGCTGGCACCAGTGCTGTCCGACAAGCGCGCCGAACCACCCGTCATTGCCGTTGCAGAAGATGGAAGCGCCGTGGTGCCGTTGTTGGGCGGATTGACCGGTGCGAACGACTTAGCCACCGCGATCGCCCGTGCCCTCGACATCACAGCCGCCGTGACGGCAACCGGGCAGCTACGATTCAACGTTGTCTTAGAAGCCCCCCCGTCCGGGTATCGACTGGCAAATCCAGACCATGCCAAATCCTTTACCTCTGATTTATTAGCGGGAGCCACTGTCAAACTGGTGGGTGAAGCGCCCTGGCTGAGCCAGAGTAATCTTCCCTTCAGCGTCGATGGCACCCACACGATTGAGGTCACGGATCATCCTGCTACTGGCAGCGCGACCCATCTGGTCTATCATCCGGTGGCCTTACCAGTCGTAACGGTGACGCAGGGCAAACTGGCCATCGTTGGCACGGGTCCAGGGGCCGCCAGGTGGATGTCGCCCGAAGTGAATACCATTCTGCGATCGGCCACTGATTTCGTCGGCTACAAAACCTATTTAGACCTGGTCAAGGACTTCACCCACGGCAAGCAATGCCACGAATCCGATAATCGCGTGGAGATCGATCGCGCCCGGCAGGCTCTCGATCTGGCCGCAGAGGGACGGTCGGTCGTGCTGGTCTCCTCCGGCGATCCGGGCATTTACGCCATGGCAACCGCTGTATTTGAAGTCATCGATCGCGAAGCAAACCCAGAGTGGCAGGCGATTGAAATTCAGGTCACACCAGGAATTTCAGCGATGCAGGCGGCAGCAGCGGCGGTTGGAGCACCACTGGGACACGATTTTTGCGCCATCTCCCTTTCCGACATTCTCAAGCCCTGGTCGATGATCGAACAGCGCATTGTCGCCGCCGCTCAGGCCGACTTTGTGATCGCCTTTTACAACCCTGTCTCCACCCAACGCACCTGGCAATTAGACGCTGCCAAGACGGTGTTACAGCAGTGGCGATCGCCCAGTACACCAGTTGTGCTCGCGCGTAACCTGGGACGACCGGGCCAAACCGTCCAGGTCATTCCCCTGGGACAGTTGACAGCGGCCCATGCCGATATGCGAACAGTACTGCTCATCGGTTCCAGCAAGACCCGCACCATTCAGCGACCGGATGGCAGCGTTTGGGTTTACACGCCCCGGACGTACCAACCCTGACTCTGATTCACCTGCTGGCTGCTGTTTAAGGATTTAAATTTAGGGAAAAGTTTGATCGATTCCTGACTTTTCTAATCTTTTGCAATTCTTATTTTTTCCCAGAGTTTTCCCCACAGATTCCACAGGCTTTCCACAGGCTTTCCACAGATTTCAGCTAGTTTTCCACAGGCTTGCGATCGTTTTCCACAGATCCCAACGGTAGAATCGGACTTTTGTGAAGTGAGGCTAATAGCCGCATACAGTCGTCCCCAGTTGAGAACAGATGGCTCTTTGTTAAGCAATATTGCGGGGATCAGGCGCAAACGCTGATTCTTTCGTAAACCGATTTTTTTCTAAAATTCGGGACAGGCAGACGGAGGATTGACAAGGCGGCCTTGCGATAGACACAATGAGGCACTTACCCACGCAAGTGCTCTTAATTTCTGCCGCCGATCCGTGCGGTTTTAGGGAATTGAGCAGTTGTTGATGACTTGTGTCTTGGCCGTCAAACGTTCAGGGCACGAGGGTTTTGCTGACCGCTTTATTTTGTGGCTTGCTCTACTAAGGGGTGCAGATCCGAACCATTTCTTTCCGCTGCATTATTGACCTGCCTTCGCATCACCGAGAGGTTCCCATGCATACAACCGTTAGCATCCTGACCGAAATTCCTGAAGAGCTTCATGCGACCCTCACCCGTTATGTTGAAACGCATCGCGATTGGGATCAAGATCGCGTCTTTGCGGCTGCATTGTCCCTGTTTTTATTGCAGAATGGAGATTGCGATCGCCGCGCTGCCAAGGGGCATCGAGAAACATTATTCAACCATGCGGTTTAGCAGCGGCTCAGCGATTGGCGATTGTTAAATGTCGGTCAGGGCAGTGGCTTGATCAGACAGTTTCAATCTTCAATACAAAATTTTGAGGGCTTGATTCATGGCGTATTACTGGTTTAAGGCACTTCATATCGTTGGGATTGTGTGCTGGTTTGCGGGCATGTTTTATCTGCCGCGGCTGTTTGTTTATCACGCAGAAGCGTATGAGCAGCCAGAGCCGGCTCGCAGCATTTTGAAGAATCAGTATCAAATCATGGAAAAGCGGCTTTATACCATCATCATGACACCCGCGATGCTGCTCACGGTGGCCATGGCGATTGGCCTGGTGACAACTGAACCGGATGTGCTGAAGGAGCCCTGGATGCACGTCAAGCTGGCCTGTGTCGTCCTGTTGATTGGGTATCACCATTACTGCAAGCGCCTGATGAAACAACTGGCAGCTGACGAGTGCAAGCTGAATGGGCAGCATTTTCGCTGGTTCAATGAGGTGCCGACAATCTTTTTTGTCGTGATCGTGATGCTGGCGGTGTTTAAGAACAATTTGCCCACTGATATTACTGTTTGGGGCATCGTCGCCATGGTGGTTGGGTTTGCGATCGCCATCCAGCTCTACGCTAGAAAGCGTCGTCTCGCGCGCGAACGTGCCGCCGCATCTGATGCATTGGTGGGCAATGCTTAAACATTCAGTAATAGCATTTAGCCTTGGCAGTAAGGTTATAAGACTTAAAACTTAAGGCGACAGACATGCTTCAGCACCGCACGCGCAAGCTAACCTTTGGACGATGCTACTGCATTGCCTGCATAGAGTCCCCGGCTGGTGCTCTTCCATTTGCCTTTGCTTCTGCCGACCGAAAGAATATTCGTTACCGAGTTCTTGGCGCGCTTGTAGTCTCCACTCGACAGGCCGTCGTATAGCTTCGCCATAATATCGTCGGCGCTCAGTGGCTTCGATGTCAGCGCCAGGATCTGGCTAACCGAATCGGTCAGCGATTTGTCACGGTATGGTTTTTGCAAAAATTGTTGTAGCCCGACTGACTTTGAGGATCTGGCTTTTGAAGTCGCCGCAGTGGATCGCGACGATTGTTTGGTAGGTGCCGTACTCGTCTTTGATGGCACAGACGATTTAGCTGCCGATGGTTTGGAGCCACGGGGCGCTTTTGCCGCTTTGGGCGATTGGCTGCCGCGCTTCTGCCGGGTTGATGGGGCTGGTGTCGTCGGGGTGGTGATCGTGGATGGTGCAATGGAAGGTATCACTGCAGCACGGCTACCATTGGCAACGGCTGGCGCAAAATCGTCTGTCGGTGCAGAAGATGGTTTGGTGACGGACAGCGCCTTTGAATCGATCAGACCCAACGCCAGCGCTTCCGATAGTAATGTCTCTATACCTTGAAGCTGCGTTGTTTTTTGGTGGGCCTGAACGCTGATCCAGTGCAGTTCTTGACTCAAGTGTTCTTTGACTTTCTGTAATGAGGCGACAAATGCGATCGCCTCATCTTTGGCTAACGTATGTAGATAGGAGGTTGGAGAATTCGCCACAGTTTAAACCTTCAAGACAATAATTTTTTTCGATTTTACGCCCTACCTGTCAAACTGTTGATTTGTCAATAATTTTGTTACGCTTCTCAATATAAATCGGGCGATTATATCAATTCATTTCAGTCGTGAACATTTCTCTGCACCTTGGCGATCAGGCTCAGCCAGCAGCGCTTTCCCATCATTAATGACGCCAGATCGCCAGAATATCCACAGCCAAAAACCATCGCTGGCTTGCACCAATTGTTACGAAAAACGGCGGCGATCGCCGTCGCTGTAGGTGTGGCAGCCGCGATCAGCACCGACTCAGGCTGTACCATCAACGTTCTGAGCAACGCTCGATCGCCCCAGTTCAGTAATGAGATCGCGCGGTCGATCGAAACGAACAGCCCATCCAGGCAACAAAGCTCTATATCGCGATCCATTGCCAGCCAGGTAGTGGATTAGATCACCAAACTCACTTGAGAACCACGCTCGGTTTTGTAAACTTCAACCCGCGATTGAAAGGCTTCTTTAAAGTGGGGCACATGGGTCACGGTGAGAATGCAAGCGAAGTCGGGCGCAATCGCGTTAATGGCGGCAATGAGTCGATCGCAGCCTTCAGCATCCTGCGTCCCAAACCCCTCATCAATAATCAAAAGCTGGAGCGCTGTCCCGGATCGCAGTGCCAGCAATCGCGCGAGTGCCAGCCGAATGGCAAAGTTGACTCGAAACGCTTCGCCACCCGAATACGTTTCATATGGGCGTGTGCCGTGGGCATCGGCAATCAAGATATCCAGGGTTTCGCCAAGCTTGACCGTTTGGGACTTGAGTTTTGCTTGACGCGCCTGGTCGCGACGACTCGATCGCTGCGTGACAAATTGAACATGGAGCTGATTTGCACTCAGACGACTCAGGATGTGATTGGTTTCCGCCTCTAACTGCGGCAGGGCATTTTCGATCATGAGTGCCTGGATGCCATTCTTGCCAAACGCCAGCGCCAGTTCTTGATAGATCCGGTGCTGCCGCTGAGCGGATTGCAGTTGAGCGCTGAGTGTGGCGGCCTGAGTGCTGAGCGCGGCAAGGTGTTGTTCCTGCTGCTGTAGACGCCCCAGGCAGGCCAGGTGATCGTCGAGCTGCGATCGCCGTTGCTGCATGTCTAATTCCACCGCTTGAATTTGCGTTTGGCAATCAGGGGCCTGTGCCAACTGCTGCACGAGCTGCTGCACCTGCCGTTGCCCCTGTTGGCGATCGACCTGTCGTTCCTGTAGGGTCTGCATCAGGGCGTGGATGCGCTGGTGGAGCTGGGGATATTGCTGATGGGCACGCTCCAGTTCTTGCTGACGAAGCTGCCAGATTTGGGCCTGTCGGAGCGTCTGGCGCAGCTCATTGTGCTGATCCAGGTCATAGCCGATCGCGGCGATCTGCTGGTCAAAGGCAGCCAGATGAGCGGCCGTCTCGGTGTGCAATTGCTGTAAACTGGCTTCGATCTGAGCCAGTTCCGCCTGCAATTCTGGCTGACGCTCGGCAAGCTGAGCCTGCCGTCGCTGCGCCTGCTTCATTTCGGCATGACGAATTTCCGCCCAGCGCCAGCGATCGACCTCACCTCGTGCCAGTGCATGGTTCTTTTCGTCGTAATTCAACTGTGTCAGGCTGTCGTCCAGCAATCGCAGTTCTTCCTGCAGCGCGGTCTCGTAGTTGCCGCCTTGCAGCGATCGCTCAATTTCAGCCGCTTCTGCCAAGACTTGCTGGAGCGTGCCCTGCATTTCCATCGTCATTTGAAACTGCTCTTGGAGTTGTCCACGCCGCTCCAAGGCCGATTGGTAAGGCTTCAGCGCGTGCTCCAGATCACGATATTCTTGCCGCAGAATCTGGATTTCGCGTTCTGACGCAGATAGCTGCTCGCGAATGACCCAAATCTGTTCCATCAACACGGTTTGCTCGGTCTGGTGCTTCTCGACCACAAGCGTCCAGTGTTGCTCATCCAGCGGGCGATCGCACAGGGGGCAGGGGGGGTAGAGCGTAGCATGGGACAGCGCAAAATGGGACTGGGACGGGTTGAGCAGCGCTTTGCGTCGCAGCGTGCGCGCGTTTGCAATTTTGAGTCTTGCGCCTACAGCGTTGAGCCGTGCGCTGGGTAGCCTGAGCGGTTTTTGCCTCCCACCGACACACTGGTTTCCGGCTGACCGCGTTGAGCCAACCGCGTTGACACTGGACGCTTGATTGCCCGTAACGTCATTCGTTTCCACATCGCTTGTGGGCACGATCGCATTAACACCCAACGCCTGCCCCCGATCGTCTTTCGCCTCATCGCGCTCTTGCTTCAGTAGACGGATTTTCTGCTCCAGCTCAGCCAGTTGGGCTTCACAGCGTCGTTGCTGCTCTTGCAGTTGTTCCATAAAGTGACGTCGCTCCTGTCCCCGCTCGCGAATACGCTGCTGGTAAGTACGCCGCTCTTCCAAGGCTTTGATGCGATCGTTAACTTCCATCACCGCCTGCTGGAGTTGCGGCAACCGTTGCCACTGTCGCTGGAGCTGTTGCGCGGTGGATTGGAGTTCTTCTAAACGGGCACTGAGGCGAGTACAGACGCGATCGATCTGGCTTTGAACCTGCTGGCGACGTTGTAACAGCGGCGACGCCTGTACCTGGATCTGGTCGAGCAGGCTCAGGTGCTGACGCGCGACCTGAAGTTGGTGCAGGGCAGCCGTCACATCAGCCGACTTGCTCAACGTTTGGTGGAGTTCAGCAGCCTGTTGCGCCAGTGCGTCCAGTTGGGCCTGGAGGTGCTGCTGCTGCCGTTGCTGTTCGGCGACCCGTTCGCTCTGCTGCTGTTGATACTGCTGGCGCTGGGACTGCGCAACCTGATGCGCCTTAAAGCGGGTGGATAGGGCTTCTTCCTGTACTTGCAGCGCCTGAAAATGCTCGTAACCAGCCACGATCGCCGGTGCCTGCTCCAGCAATTCGCCCAACTCTCGCTGTTGCTGTTGAGCAATGGCTAATTCTTGCTGCAGCCGCTGACAGTCCTGCTCTCGATGGCGCTGTTGCTGCTGCTGCCACGTTAACTGCTGCTGCCAGGTTTGCTGCTGCTGGTGGGTTGCTTGAAGGGTTTGAAGCTGCTCACTGTCGGTGGCCTGCTGCTGCTGCAAGCGAGATAAGGTAGCCTCCAGTGCAGCGCGTTCGGCGACAATGCGATCGCGCTGCTGGAGCTGTTCCTGAATCGTTTCCAGGTGGCGTTCTAACAGTTCAATCTGACCTTTGAATTGGCGGGACTGGTCTTTGGCTTGCTCTGCCAAGCGATCGTACTGATCCAGCTTCAGCAGGTCTGCCAAAATCTGCTTGCGCTCCGTCGGTCGTTTTAACATAAACTCGTCTGCCCGCCCCTGACGCAGGTAAGCCGAATTTACAAACGTCTCGTAGTCCAGCTTGAGATGCTCAAGAATCAACTGCTGCGTGGCCCGGACACCCTTGGCGGTAAGCGTACGGAAGCTGGGTGCCAAATGTCGGGCGATGGATGGGGTGCTGGCAGGCTCAGCAACCATGCCCGCTTCTCTGCTCCCCCACACAGCCGTGCTTCCACTGCCCCCTGCGACCGCTGCTCCGGCCAGCCTTTGCTGTCTGCCCGTCACCGTCTGCCCGTCACCGTCATCCTGCCCTCCCGGCGCAATCTGAAACTCCAGGACAGATGCTTGCCCACGTTGACGACTGCGAATGATGCGGTAGGTTTGCTGATTGTTGCTAAAAATGAAATCCACCTGCACTTCAGTTGCGCCAATGTGAATTACATCGTCTTCGGTGGCCGCGCGGCTTTGTCCCCACACAGCCCACGCGATCGCCTCCAGCAGCGATGACTTTCCGGCTCCATTGGCACCACAGATACAGGCGGTGTGCAAACCCCGAAAATCCAGAGTCGCCTCACGATAGCTCAGAAAATTTTTGAGAACGAGCTGTAGCGGAATCATGGCGTACAAACGTCGATGACCTAATCTCCAGATTAGCAGTACGTTTGCACTTTAATACAGGTGCACTCTTAAAAGCTAGTGGTGATCATCCATCGGGAGTAATCACCCAGCGATGGATATAGCTATTAACCTGGCAATAAAAGACATGACATCTCTATGTAGGGTGCTGTTAGCGTCAGCGTAACGCACCAATAGCTTGTTGCTGATGCGTTACGGCTATCGCCCAACACATCCTACGTCATGATTGACTTCTAAAGGATGTATGAACAAAAGTTGCCGGGTTAATAGCAGGGTGGTTTCCATCAACAATCGCTACAATGATCGCCATCACCATCAATAGCGTGACCGAGACGTGTAGAACGCTGATGCCGACTGTATATTGCGGCTATTGACGGTATCCTCACCGTTCTGAGCAGGGCGATATTAAGGTAAAACCGCGATCGCCCCCTGAATATAACTATTGCCAGGTTATGGCAAGGGCAATGGGTTGGATGGGGTAGGGTTCGATGGGTAGAGTTAGCCGATAGAGCGCCGTCTTGCGGCCCCTGAAATGTCACCATTGCTCCCGGTTCTAACCGCGATGGTGATGGCGATAAAACGTCAGGGCCGTGTTGCCGTAAACTTTCTGGCGACAAACTTCCAGGTTGGCGGGAACGGTGATCGTCATTCGATCGGGACTGTGCTCTACGGCCAGTTCCCCCGCTGGGGCTAACAGATTTAGAGCGGCAATGGCGGCTAATACTGGATCATATAAATCGCTCGCATAGGGTGGATCAAAATAAATGCGATCGAACTGCTGCCCAGTCAGCGTCTTTATTCGCTGTCGCACGTCGCCCCGCAACACCTGAAAGGTCTGACCGTCGGTTGCCACTTGCTGCCAGTTTTGCCGAATGACGGTACAGGCACGCGCCGATTGTTCAATACCCACAACCGTGACTGCACCGCGACAGAGCGCTTCTGCCCCCATCGCGCCACTGCCCGCGCAGAGATCCAGCCAGCGACCGTCGGCGATCGTCCCCTGCCAGATGTTGAACAACGCCTCACGCACCATGGCCAGGGTGGGTCGTGTCTCCTGTCCCGGTAAGGTTTTCAGTTGTCGGTTGCCGTAAATTCGCAAACTCATTATTAGCGCTCAGCCTTCAGCGTTCAGCCTTTGGATCAGCGATATCCGCATGTGCGACACCTGACATCCCGTCTCCATCCACCCATCGCCCTGGTCTGGCACGCCCAACGCACCAATCAATACGTTGAGACCTGGCAGGCGACCTGTGACCCAAAGCGACAGGACTCCCGCTAAACTCTAACCGTTGGTCGCTGGCCACTGACGGCTAACTGCACGAAATTCGCCAGTATTTGCAGTCCCGCAGTTGACGATTTCTCAGGGTGAAACTGAACGGCCATCAGGTTGTCTTGCGCGATCGCCGCTGTC
>Ga0070738_10007563_pt1 | contig 10804 bp, 9 predicted proteins | sample Coa_R2_2_FD_66446 | JGI IMG/M metagenome (GOLD analysis project Ga0070738, IMG submission 66446) | Surface soil microbial communities from Centralia Pennsylvania, which are recovering from an underground coalmine fire - Coalmine... | ecosystem: Environmental > Terrestrial > Soil > Unclassified ... | reverse complement strand
ACGGGCCTGTCCCGCCGCGCCTTGTGGAGCGATCCATGGCACTCACAAGCCTCCTCAGCTCGAGCCAAATCACCTCGCTGATCCAGCAGGCCAGCGCCGCCTTCCAGGCCCCGGCCGGGGTGCTGCAGGCCCAGGAAAAGCCGATCCAGGCCAAGATCGCCGCGCTCGGCCAGGTGCAGGGCGCGCTCACCAGCCTGCAATCGGCGCTGGCCGGGCTCGCCGATGTGCAGGGAATGGCCCAGCGCACCGCCGCCGTCTCGCCGTCGGACGCGGTCACCGCGAGCGTCGGCAACACCACCCCCGTCGGCACCTACGCGCTCAGCGGCATCCGCCTGGCCCAGGCCGAGACCCTGATCTCCTCCGGCTCGGCCAGCGCCAGCGGCACCTTGGGCTCCGGCTCCCTGGCCATCAAGGTCGGCAACGGCAGCACCGTCACCGTCGATATCGCCGCCGGCCAGTCGAGCCTCAACGGCATCGCCGATGCGATCGACGCCGCCGCTGCCGGCATCCACGCTTCGGTGCTGTTCGACGGCAGCAAATACCGCCTCGTTGTCACCGCCGACGCGACCGGCACCGCCAATGCCTTCACCATCACCGGCACCGGCGCCCTCGCCGGGTTCAGCTACTTCGCCGGCAGCTCCGGCCTCAGCGAGAGCCAGGCGGCGGCGGACGCCAGCTTCTCGCTGAACGGCTTCACCGTCACTAGCGGCTCCAACACCGTCACCGGCGTGGTTCCCGGGCTGACCCTCACCCTGGCGGCGAGCGGCTCGGCCACGGTCACCGTGAGCCAGAGTGCCGCCGCCCTCGACAGCGCCGCGCAAAGCGTCGTCAGCGCGCTCAACAACGCGCTGTCGACGATCGGCAAGCTCACCGCGTACAGCCCGGTCAGCGGCGCCGGCCCGCTGCTCGGCGATGTCGGCCTGGAGATCGTCCGCACCAACCTGCTGAACGCGATCTCGGCCTCCGCGTTGACCGGTGCCGCGGCCGGCACGCCCTACACCTCGCTCAGCAGCATCGGCTTCACCGTCACCAGCGGCGGCACCGTCAGTTTCGACGACGCCGCGTTCCAAAACGCGGCCGCCGCCAATTACGGCGCCGTCGCCTCGCTGCTCGGCGAGTTCGGCACCGCCTCGAACCCCGCGGTCGGGGTCGAGAGCATCGGCAGCGCGGTCGCGGGCAGCTACGCCGTCGACATCACCGGCAATTCCGGCGGGGTCGTCACCGGCACCGTCAACGGCCAGGCGGCGAGCGGTACCGGCGGCATCCTCGTCGTCACCGGGCCCGGCCCGGCGCAGGGCCTCGCCCTCAGCATCGCCGCCGGCGCCAGCGGCAGCCTCGGCACCGTGACCCTGAGCCAGGGGCTGTTCGGCAGCCTCAGCAGCGTGCTCGGCGCCGCACTCGCCAGCGGCACCGGCAGCGTCTCGAACGAGCTCGACAGCCTCAATCAGACGATCACGGCGATGAACAAGCAGGTCGCCGCGCTCGAGCTGCAGGCGCAGCAGCAGACCCAGCAGCTCACCGACCAGTTCACCGTGGCCCAGACCACGCTGTCGCAGCTCGAGACGGTGAGCAATTTTCTCAACACGTTTTTCAATCTGCCTTCGGGCGGAGCGGGAGGTTGACCATGATCGGCACGCGAGGTGGTATGACCGGGCCGGCGGCCTATCGGGTCATCGAGGGCGTCGGCGCGACGCCGGAGGAATTCATGAAGATGGCGCTCGACGCGGCGCGCATGCTGCTGCTGCGGGCGGAAAGCGCGATCCATGCCGGGCAGCAGGTGGAAAAGGCCAAGGCATTGGCCTCGGCCGGCAATGTCGTCGAGTTCATGCTCGGGCTCAGCGGCGTCTCGCCCGGCGCCCTCAGCGATTGCCTGGCCAGCGTCTATCAGTACGTGCTGGCGGCGATCCTCAAGGGCAATGCCGGCAACGACGCCGAGGCGGTCGCCGCCGGGCGTCTTGCGCTGGAAGAGCTCAGCACCACATGGCGAAAGATCTTCCCCGACGCTCTGCCCTGGGACGAGATCGGGGAGGAAGCCCTCGCGAACGGGAGCGGAGAGCATGCCTGATCCGATCCAGGGGGTGAACGGCGGCGGCCCGGTCGGCGTCGCCTCGACCGGCGAGACCGGCGCCGCGCACGGCAACGCCAGGCCGCAGGACGCGCCGCCGCCGCCGGCCGCCGATACCGTCGATGTCGGCAACACCGCCGGCCTGCTGACCACGATCGCCGACGCCGCGGCGACGGCGCCCGGCATCGACCAGGCCAAGGTCGAGGCGCTGCAGCAGGCGATTGCCGGCGGCACCTATCGGGTCGATCCGCAGGCGATTGCCGAGAAGATGCTGGAGGTCGAGACCGGTCTCGGCGGCGGAGGCGGCCAGTGAGCCCGCCCGCCGGCCGTCACGACGCCAGGCGCAATCCCTGGAACAGCGGATCGGCCGCGGCGCGGCGCGCCTCGCGGCGGATCCAGTCCTGCACCAGGGCAAGGCGGGCCGCCGCCTGGTGGATATCGTCGCGATCGGCGATGTCGCGGAAGGCTTCCAGCAGTTGGTCGAGGCACTCGGCCTCGCCGGTGATCAGTTCCGGCGCCGGCGCATCGTCGCGGTACGCCGGCTCGTCGGCGAGCGCCCATGCGCCGCCCAAGGTTCCCCGCCCGATCATTACCCCCTCAATGGGCTGCCGCCACACCCGGCAGCCCCGACGTCGCGGCAGCGGAAATATTGATTTGCCGACCGCCGCGGATTCACGCCGCAGCTCTCGGCATATTTCTCTAACTGCAACAACGCCCTCGACCCGAAAGCTTGACGATAACTGAAAAATTTTCAATCTTTTGTGCGGAGCGTCGGATGCGGGCTCGGGCCGAGATAGTTTTCCCGAACAATATCAGAGACTTGCGTCTCCGCCGTCGGCTGACTCAAGAACAGCTCGGGCGGATGATGGTGCCGCCGATTCGCGAATCGACCGTGTCCAAGATGGAAAGCGGCGAGCGCCGCTTGACGAATTTGCAGATCGCCGAGCTTGCCAACATCCTGCGTTGCCGGCCGGAAGACATCCCGGTGGTCAGCGGCCGCGACTCCTCGCACGGGGTCGAGCGCTGGCGCAAGGCGCAGCAGGAGGCGGTCGGCAACAGCATCGCCAGCGGCGCCGCCGCGACCGGCTATGTGCTCGCGCAACTGCGCAAGAAGCACGGCAAGACGATGCAGCAGGTGGCGAACGCGATCGGCATGACCCTGTCGGTCTACCATCGCGTCGAGATGGCCAGCCGCATCATCCAGGCCGACGAGATCGAGGCGGTGGCCAGGTTCTACGGCCTCACCACCGAGGAGCTGATCGGCCTGTTCGAGCGGCGCACCGCGGAAAATCTCGAAAAGCTGAAAAACGGCGTGCCGCCGGAGCAGCTGCTGCCGCGGGTGCCGCGCTCGCTGCTCAAGGACGACGCCAAGTGGGGCCGGCTCGGCGCGCTGGAACGCTATGCGATGCGCCGCTCGATCCGCTATGTCGGGGCGCCGCCCGAGCCGGCGAGCCTGCCGGTCTACGGCCGGATGAAGACCGGCGAGGACGGCGGCCACCATTTCGCCATCGACCGCGACGTCGTCGTCGACCAGGTGCCGGTGCGCGACCTGCTGCGGCCGAGCGAGGACGCTTTCCTGGTGCGCAATTTCTCGCAGCGGCTCGGCTTTCTGCTGCGGCCCGGCGCGCTCGCCTATGTCGATCCGCAGGCGCCGGTGGCGATGGGCGATATCGCGTTTTTTGTCAGAACCGACGGCTCCGCCGATGCCGCGGTGGCGATCGGCGACGGCATCGGCCCGCTGATGCTGAAAATGTACAATCCCGAAGAGCAGATCGCGATCGGCGATCCGAACATCGTCGCGGTGCTGCGCATCGGCATGCTGATCCTGCCGTAGCGATTCGCCGCCCGGCCGCCGCCGCGCCGGGCGGCGGCGCGGCAAAGCGGCGGAAAAGCGCCGGCTTCGGCAACCGTACCGCGAGGCCGCGCCGCTTCATATACCATCCGGGCGCGATGACGCGCGGGCCGCCAGCCAACCTGCCGCAAGGGAACGCCGGGCGCTTTCCCCTCGCGCTCGCCTGCGTGCTGGCCGCCGCCGGGCTGCTGCCGCCGGCGGCGCTGCTGCCGTGCCCGGGCGGGCTCGCTTTGCTGCTGCTGCCGCAAAGCGGCGTCGTGCTGGCTTTCGGCGTCGTCGCGGCGCCGCTCGCCGCCGCCCTCGCCGCGGCCCTGCGTCCGGCCGCCGCCGGTGCCGAGCTGCGCCGGACGGCGGTTCGCATCGCCGCCGCCGCCGGGTTCCTCGTCGCCCTGTCGGCGCTCGCCTGGGTCCGACCGCGCGATCCGGCGCTCGCCCCGTGCCTGGTCACCGCCGCGCTCGGCCTCGGCGGCGCCTGGCTGTTGCTGCTGCATCTGCTGGCCGCTCCGGCCGCCGTCGGCCTGCGCCGCCGCATCGCCCTGGTCGGCGAGGTCGGAGTGCTGTCTGCGATGCTGCACGCGGGCGGCGGCCTTACCGCCGTCGCGGCGGCGCTGTATCCTTGCATCGCCGTCGCCAACGGCCTGGCGTTCGGGCTGCATGCCCTGGCGACGGCGACCGCGCTCGGCGCCGCCGGGTTTGCCCTCGCCGTCGCCGCGACCCCGTTCTGGCGGGAGGAGCCGGCCGTCGCCGCGCTCGCCTTCGCCGTCGTCGTCCTGGTGCCGGCGGCGTTCGGTCTCGGGTGGCGGCGCATGGCCCGCGGCGTCGAGCTCGCGGCTCGGCGGGGCGCCGACGAGCGCGGCGTGTTTGCCGCCGTCGCCGAGGACGTACGCGGCTCGCTGCGCGCGATCATGCGCGCCGGCGCGGCGCTCGATCCCGCCGCCCTGGCGCCGGAGGCGGCCGACGCGCTCGCCCGGCTGCGCCTCTCGGCCCGCGCCGCGCTGGTCCAGCTCGACGGCATTCCCGCCTTCGCGGCGATCGAGGCCGGCCGCTTCGCCCCGGAGACGCGCGGCTTCGATCTCTATCAGCTGGTCCACGGCGGGGTCGCCGCGATGCGCCCGCAGGCGGCGGATCGCGGCGTCGCCCTGTCGGTCCGCATCGACCCGCGGCTGCCTTACGAGCTGCGCGGCTGGCCGCGCGAACTGCGCCAGATGCTGATCGCGCTGATCGCCGGTGCCTTGCGCCACACCGACCGCGCCGCGATCGCCATCGACCTCGACCTGGTGGAGCGGGCCGGCGACAGCGTGCGCTTCCGCGTTGCCGTGCGCGACCACGGTCCGCGTGCGCTGCGCGGCGTGCTCGCCGCCCCGCCGCCGCCGTCGGACGGGGCGGCGCATCTTCGGGCCGGGCTTGCTGTCGCCGAACGGCTGGCCGCGCTGATGGGCGGGCAGATCGAGATCGACAGCGAGCCGAAACGGGCGATCGCGCTGTCGGTCGAACTGCCGTTCGCGCTCGACCGTGCCGCGCTGGCGCTGGTGCTCGACCTGGCGCAATTGCCGGTGCTGATTGTCACCGGCGACGGCCAGCTCGCCGCCGAGCTGGTCGAGGCGCTCGCCGCCTGGCGCGCGGAGGGGCATTGGATCGGCGCCGGCGACGCCGCGCTCGCCTATGTCGAGGCGCTGCCGCCCGGGCCGCAGCGCCCGGTCCTCCTGGTCGACGGCCGCGGCGAGGTGGTGCCGGCGCTGAGCTGGGCGCACCGCGCGCGCCGCGCCCATGCCGCCGCCGCGCCCTATCTGCTGTTCATCGCCGACGAGGCGCGCATCGACAGCGTGATCGGCCTTGCCGACGGCGAACTCGACGCGATCCTGCCGGCGCCGTTCAGCCACGCGGTGTTGCAGAGCACGCTGCACGCGCTGCGCCTCGGCGCCGCCGACTGGCTGCCGGGCGAGGCGCCGGCGCAGCCGGCACGGCCGCGCCAGCCGCCGCCGCTGCACACGCTGCGCGAGTTGCCGCCCGCGCCGGTGCCGGCGGAAACGCCGCCGCGGCACGAGCCGCCGCCGGCCGAGCCGCCTCCGCCTCCGCCGTCGCCGCCACCTTCGCCCTCGCCGCCGCTCGAAACCCGGCCGCCGCTTTCGGGGCCGCTCGAAACCCGGCCGCCGCTCCGCGTCCTGGTCGGCGCCGGCAATGCCGCCAACCGCCGCATCATCGAGCGCATTCTGCAAAGCGCCGGCCATCTTGCCGAGCCGGTCGCCACCGGCGAGGCGGTCGCGGCGGCGCTCGCCGCCGGCGCCTTCGACCTGGTGCTGCTCGATCTCGCTCCGGCCGACAGCGCGGCGGCGGCGATCGAGGCCTGCCGCGGGCTGCGGCCCGGCATCCCGATCATCGTGCTGGCCGCCGGCGGCGACGATGCCGCGCTCGCCGCGCTGGAAGAAGCCGGGGCGACGCTGGTGCTGGCCAAGCCGGTCGAGCCGAGCCGGCTGACCGCCGCCGTTGCCAGGGCGCGCGCGGCCGCGCCGGCCGAGCCGCCCGCCGTGGTCACCGAAATCTCGTCGCATCCCCGTTTCGCCCGCGGCGGTGCGGCGGCGGAGGACGAGCGCGACGCCGATGCGCGGCTCTCGCTCGGCGCCGGCCGCGCCTCGTTCGACGACGTCGTCACCGCCTTCCGCGCCGATGCGCGCCGGCTGCTGAAAGAGCTTGGCGGCAGCGCCGCGATCGGCGACCGCGACGGCTTTGTCGCCGCGGTGGAGGCGCTGCGCAACTGCACCGCCGGCTTCGGCGGCGCGCCGCTGCGCGATTTGCTGCTGACGATGCAGGAGATCGGCGCCGCCGAGCTGCGCCTCAAAGGGCCCGGCCTGGTCCAGCAGCTGGCCGGCGCGCTCGGCAAGCTGGAGGCGATGCTGGCCGAGTTCCAGCGATCGGCCCGCTGACCGCGCCGCCGCTCAAGCGAACGTTTCGACGTGGAGGCCGCCGAGGAGGCCCAACGGCCGCGCAGCCACCAAGCCCCCTTCGCCCCCTTCGCGGGTCCTCCGCGTGCTTCGCGTTAACGCAAGTTTTTGCCGCGACCGAGCCGGGTGACGCGGCGAGCGGTCAGGCCATCCCGGCGCGGCGGCGGCGCTCCGCGATCAGCGCGATCGCCCGGTCGCGGTTGGCCCAGCAGATCTCGAGATAGGCGATCGCGTTGGCGGCGACGAACTCGGCCAGAGCCTGGTTGTAGAGCGCCGCCGCCTCGTCGAGCCGGGCGGTGCCGTCCTCGCGCTCGCCGAGGCAGAGCAGGGCGCTCGCCAGGTTGGTCTGGGTCATCGCGCGGTCGAGCGGCGCGGTCTCGGCGCTGTATTCGCCGAGTGCCAGCCGGTAGGCGGCGACCGCCTCTTCGAGCCGGGCCCGGCCGGGCTCGCGTTCGCCGAGCCGCGCCAGGGCATTGCCGAGGTTGTTCTGGGTCATCGCCCAGTCGCGCGGCGCGGTCTCGCGCCGGTATTCCTTCAGGGCCTCGCGGTAGGCCGCGACCGCCGCGGTCAGCAGCGTCGGGTTATCGTCGCGCTCGCCCAGCGCCGACAGCGCATTGCCGAGATTGTTCTGCGTCGTCGCCCAGTCGAGCGGGGTGCGCTCGCGGCTGTAGACGGCGAGCGCGCGGCGGAACGCCGCCACTGCCTCTTCGAGCCGCGCGCGGTCGCCGCTGCGCTCGCCGAGGCTGGCCAGCGCGTTGCCGAGATTGTTCTGGGTGGTGGCCCAGTCGAGCGGGGCGCGCTCGCGGGTGCGCACGCCGAGCGCGCGGCGGCAGGCGGCGACCGCCTCTTCGAGCCGCGCGGTGCCGGGCTCGCGTTCGCCGAGGTTGCGCAGGGCGGCGCCGAGATTGTTCTGCGTCATCGCCCAGTCGAGCGGCACCCGCTCGGGCCGGTATTCCTTCAGCGCCTCGTTGTAGGCGGCAACCGCTTCTTCGAGCCGCGCCGTGCCGGGCTCGCGCACTCCGAGCACGCGCAGCGCCGCGCCGAGATTGTTCTGCGTCATCGCCCAGTCGAGCGGGTTGCGCTCGCGCCGGTATTCCTCCAGCGCGTCGCGATAGGCGGCGATCGCCTCCTCGAGGCGCGCCGGGCCGGTTTCCCGCTCGCCGAGCCGGCGCAGCGCGTTGCCGAGCTGGTTCTGCATCATCGCCCAGTGGAGCGGCGCGCGCTTGCGGTCGAGCTTCTTCAGCATCGCGCGCAGCGACGACACCGCGGCTTCCAGCCGGGCGGTGCCGGCGTCGTCGCGGCGCGCCGCCGAGGGCTCGTCGAGCGGGGTGGAAAAGCGCGTGATGCCGGTCGTTTCCATCGGACGACGCCGACCATCGGCCTTTCCCGCGGACTTGGCAACGCGGCCGGGCGTTTGCACTCAACCCGCTGAATTCGTGCGGGATTTCACCGGCGCGCCGGGGTCTGCGGCGGACGCGGTGCCGGCCTCGCGGCGGTGATTCTCGCGGATATGGTTAATGGAGTCTGATTAACCATCAAATCGATTGCGGGCGATGTCCGCAATCTCGATAAAAGGCGAGACAAATTCCCGCGATCGCAGCGGGGCAGGCAGTCGAGGGCAAGGATGGATCCGGCTCTGATGTACAGGATCTACGAGCGGCGCGCGAAAGAGGCGGTCAGCGCCCGCGCCCGCACGGTCAACATGCTGGGCATGATGTGCGCCGCCGCGGTGGCGCAAGGCGGCATCTTCGCCTTCGTCGGCAAAGGCTATGGGGGGGATTGGCCCAATCCGTGCGAGCCCGACCGCCAGACCCCGGCCGAGGATTTCCACGAACCGCGCTCGTGACTGCGTAGCACCTTGGCCGATACCGGCAAGGCCCCGGCCCCTCGCGGACCGGGGCTTTTGCTGTCGCCGCGGCGGGCGGTTTGACCCGCGCCGGCGCTCCGCCGAACCGGCTTCGCCGGCGTGCGCGTCACCCTCAACCCCGGCGCGAAACGGCGGGTTCACAATCCTGTGAGGAAGGCGCCGGCTGGCGAGCCGGCCTGACAGGCTGGGCCGCCGCAACCGCGCCACTCGCCGCGGCCGCGCGCCGCGGCGTTTTTCCGCAACGGTCTCCGGCGGCGGGGGTGGCGCCCGGCCGCCGCGCGCCCGCTAGGCCAGACGGATCCCGACCGCCTCGGGCCCCTTGCGGCCCTCGGCGATGTCGACCACGACGCGCTGCCCCTCGTTAAGGCCGGTCATCCCCGCGCGCTGCAGCGCCGAGGCATGGATGAACACATCCTTGCCGCCGCCGTCGCGCACGATGAAGCCGAAGCCTTTCATCGCGTTGTACCACTTGACCGTGCCCGTTTCCTGCACGCTGGCGCCGTAGGATTGCGCGTCCGGTCCCGAGCGGAAGCTCGGCCGCGGCCGGCTGGCGGCCGGGGTCGCGGTGCTGCTGTCCACGCTGAGCACTTCCGTCACTTGTGGACCGCGCTGCCCCGGGGCGACCCGGATCTCGAGCGTCTCGCCGGGTTGCACTGTCGTGATCCCGCTGCGCCCGAGCACGCTGGCATGGAGGAACGCATCGCCGGCTCCGTCGCTTTGCTCGACAAAGCCGAACCCCTTTTCCGGGTTGAACCATTTGACCACGGCCTGGACCGGGGGGCCCGAGGGCTCCTGAAACCGTGCTGTGCTGTATCGCGGCGCCGAACCGAATTCGCGTGGAGGAAGATCGTGATCGTCCTCGTCGAAGCCGCGCCGCCGCCGCTGCCGATAACCTCTATCCGTTTCCAATGTGAGTTCCCAGTATCGTCGAGACGGGTGCCGATTGCCCGCCCGGAGATAATGAACAATTTTCTGCGCGCCGGGAATGTTTCTGTGCGATTTTGCCGGCCTTCGTTCTATCGCATTGATTCAACTAAAGGTCGGGCGGGGAAAATTGTCGGCCGACGGCTAAGAAAAGCGCCTCAGGCCGCGTCGCCGTGCGGCAGCGGGCGGCTCAGCATGTCGCGGATGCGCGCCCGCATCGCGCTCTGGTCGAAGCTGCGCAACAAATTGATCCGGTTACGATTGGGGTCGCCCCCGTGCCAGTACTCGTAGATGTCCTGGCGCATCCCGTAGGACGAAGCGGCAAGCTCGTGGGCGAGGCGGAACAGCCGCGACTTGTACTCGACATCGACGTCCTTGCCGCGCATGTAGCGGTCGAGATAGGGGCGGATTTGCGGGCTGGCGAGGTCGTTTTCGCTCGGCTGCATGATGATCCCCGAGGCGCAGATCTCGCGCAGCAGCTCGACCATGCGGCCGGAAACCTGGGCGAACCAGATATGGGTGGCGCGCGCCGGACCCAGCGTCCACTGGCCCGACGGGGTCGGCCCGGCGCGGTGCTCGATGCCGTCCATCGCGTGCCGCCACATCTCGCAGTAGGTCACCATCTCGCCGAGCTTGGCGGCGACCTCGCGGAATTCGATGACGCCGATCGCCTCGGCTACCATCGTCGCCACCGCGGTGAGCAGCCGCATGCGCACCTCGACCCGGCACAGATTGGCCCAGCCGAGAAAATTGAAATTGGGGTTGTGGCCGCCGGCGCCGAGCATCTTCACGATCGGCGACGGGTCGTAAAGGATGAACAGCCGGTCCCACGGCACCAGCACCCGCTCGAAGAACAGCATGCAGTCCTGCTCGTCGAGCATCTTCAGCGGATGGCCCCAGCTGCCGTACCAGCGCGACAGCGGCTCGCGCGCCAGGATCTTCAGCCCCGGCGAATTGGTCGGGATCGCGAAGGCGAGCACGCAGGCCGGGTTGTTGCGCTGGGCAAAGGTCGCCGACAGCGATACGTAGACCTCGTGGCTGTGCGGCGCCGCGGTCGAGAGCTGCTTGCCGCCGCTGACGATGACGCCGTCCTTGGTCTCCTCGACGACGTGGAGGGCGACCTCGGTATCCTCGGCCACCGCGCGGCGCTCGTTCTG
>Ga0070738_10007559_pt1 | contig 10809 bp, 15 predicted proteins | sample Coa_R2_2_FD_66446 | JGI IMG/M metagenome (GOLD analysis project Ga0070738, IMG submission 66446) | Surface soil microbial communities from Centralia Pennsylvania, which are recovering from an underground coalmine fire - Coalmine... | ecosystem: Environmental > Terrestrial > Soil > Unclassified ... | reverse complement strand
ATGTCATTGATCAGTCCGAGCAGATGACGACCAGCTCCCTCAATTTTCTTGAGATCTGCAACGAACTGCTCCTGAGCCGAGTCGGCCGCGTCCTCCTGGAGAATCTCGCTGTAGCCGATGATCGCATTCAGAGGCGTGCGCAGTTCATGACTCATGTTGGCCAGAAACTGGCTCTTGGCTCGATTGGCGACCTCAGAGGCTTCGCGCGCCTGTTCAAGTTCGATGTTGCGCAGCCTGAGCTCAGTGATGTCAGTGTAGACGGCAACTGAGCCTCCCCCCTGAACACGACGCTCGCTAATTCGAATGTACCGGTCCCGATATTGATATTCAACAAATGCACCCGGCCCGCGATGCTGCGCTTTGCGCTCGGCAACCCACTGATCCGAGCTCTTGCTGCCGAGATCCACGAGTTTTCGTGACACTACGGCTTCGAGCAGCTCATCGAATCCGGTGCCTTGCTTGATCACATCCGAAAGGCCCGGATAAAGCGCGCAAAACTGCTCATTGTACAAGACAATGCGGTCATCTGCATCATACAAGACAAAGCCTTCGGAGATCGTTGCAATAGCCGCGGCGATGGTCTTGCGCTGCTTTTCCGCCTCAGCCGCGAAGCGGTCCCGCGCTCGAAGGCTGTCGCGAAACAGCTCAAGCGCTCGCGCCATGGCACCTATTTCATTTGGGCCCGAGGGCGGAATCGAGACGGATAGGTCTCCGGCGCTGAGTCCGTCGATGGCGGTGACCAGTTTGCTTAGCGGCACCGCAATCGAACGTATAATGACAAAAGTAAGCAATACTCCGAGCGCGACAATCGCAAGGTCGGCAATCACCGTGCTCCTTGTTGCGGCTCTGACTTCTTGGACGATCTGCTGGCGCTCCGCGGTAAGTTCCCCTCTCAGCTCATCGACGAGTCCGGTCAAAAGTCTGTCGACTTCGATGCTATGGTTGCGCGCCTGGGCCAAAAGCGAATTTCCGAGGACGCGCTGATCATTGGTATACTTGTCGACCGCACCGTTGGCGGATTGCTCAAATGCCGCGCGCTCGCTGCGGACCTTTGCTACCAGCTCGGGCTTGTATTTTGCCAATTGTTCGAGATAGCCCTCCATGCGAGTGCGCGCTGCGGCCGCGTTGCGTTCGGAGGGCGTGAGCAGGCTGACTGCCAAGTCCGTGAGCCAATAGCGCATTTCGCCAAAGGCGATGCGGGCACCGGTCGCCAATTCAATGACTTCGCTGAGTTCAGTTTCCGTCGCCACCGTTCTCGAATTATTTTCGAGCTTTCCTGTCAAAAACAGATTGGTGGCAATCAGGGTACATAGGAGCGCGCCCGAAAGAATGATCAGCCTGGTGCGGATGCTAAGCTGGGACATCATCCAATCTCATCAACCGAAAAGCGCTTGACGTCGTCGGCGGCCGTCAGGCTTCTCAGAGAGCAGCACATCGCTATTTGAACAGGGTGACACTGATAACTGCACCCAGGTCGCCCTCCTTGCCGCCTTCCTTCGGGTATCCGGTGATATCGGTTTCTCCCTTCGGCGAGCCATGACAGCTAAGGCAAGACGCGGCGTAATACTCCGGCATCATCATGCGAAACGCTTGCCGATCGTTGATCCGGGTTTCAGCAGAATAAGCCTGACCGCGGGGCCAATCCGGCTGCAGCAATTTACTGCGTATCACGTCGGTTTCCCACGCATCAGGTCGTGCCTTCCGGTTTCGGACGAGTTGTTCGGGCGCCGTTACCTTCACCTGCGCATCGTTCTTTGCCCGATTTTCGAACGCTTCGTTGACCAGACGGGCGAAAACAGCCGGAATGAATCCCTTAAAGCCAACTCCCTTCGCGTTGATGGTTGCTTGGTTGGCGTCGGTCGCCTCCACGACCGCTTCCATCTGGGCACGCAGGAGCCGCCCATGGCGAGAGGCCGGGTCGACTCCGGCAGGATCCGTCCCCGTGTTTTTCTTGTAGACTTCGACCGCCTGTTCCAGTACGACCCGGCCGTTGAGGCCCTTGTCGCCCAGATTAGGGTCATTGATCCGGCCCTGATTGTTTGAGATGACTTGACGGGCAGCGCGCAGCATGTCGGCAAGGCTCTTGGCGATGGTAGCGTCGTCATCTGTTACCGCACTAGCCGGCGAAATCGAAAAAATGGCTCCGCTCAGAAGCGCAGCAAGCATAACCGGTTTGAAACCAACCCAAGTCATGAAAAGTCCCCATTCGCAATGACTTATGCTAGCATTTTATGGGCAGCGGTAAAATCTTCTGTTGGGCTCTCATCTCGGGATTGCTACGCTCAACGGCAAAGGGTCAGGCGGGCGGTTAGCGCTTGATCTTCTAGTCCTAAGAAAGCGGTTGTCGCATTCGGCGACTGCCGAACTGTGCGATGAGAAGGGAAAGGCTGAAGAAAGTTCAAGGTCGGCTTCTAGGACGAGAACGAAGGTTCTGAACTGCGGCTGCCCTCATCCTGGATTGATCTTCCATGCCACCGACGTTGGCGGGAGACGGCACATAGCCCCGCAGCGCTCTTCTCGATCAGCGCAGTTACTGCTCCCGTAAATGACGGTTCTCGTTAACCTCCCGGGTTGCATTTCACTTTCCGTGTACCCAGCCCGGGGCAGCTGGCGCGTGGCCATCCTTCATTTAAGCCGGCCGGTACGTGATCCCCGCCGCAAAGAGAACCACCGCAAGAAATACGCCGGCAAAAGCGAAATAAATGCCTCTCGGATCAAACACGATCGGCGCCCCTGATCCGTGAGACGCGGATTAAGCACTGGTCGAGAGACCCGAGTCAAGACACTGGGCCCGGCTCCCAATTGACTAAGGCCAAGTATAGGAGTGAAAGCTAGGTTCATATCGGGAGCGAGATGAGTGAACTGATCCCGATTTGGCTGTCCCCATTTACGGCCATGCTGTTCGTCAACGAACTTGCCCGGCTCTGTTTTGGGCAAACGGCGTGAATTGCAAATCGCTCCCCTTTGGGAGATAGTGCGATCAGTGTACCAAGATCGCGAGAGCATTGAATTGCTAACAGGACGTGCAGGGACGCTGTTCTTCGGGGCCGTTCTGCTTTTCTTACAGAACGGGCAGCCGGCCAATCATCACTGCTCGCCAGCGAACGGCGGCACACCGAACTTCCAGCAACGGGGCTAGCCACCGTACGACCACCTTGTGCTGTGCTGACTGGCGGGCACAGCAGGTAACCCTGACCGGTAGTCCTGACGCCAGATTGCCCTGCCTGCGGCCTCGCTCCATTCGCCACTTGCGTAAGAGCCGAGTCCTCCCAGCTTCTCGACCTCGCGCGCTTGGAGGCTGTCGTCCAGTGGCACTCCCAAGTAGACGTGGGAAGCCTGACATGCTGCAATGCCGGCATTGCGTTGCAAAATTGCTGGTTTTCGGTGATGCATGAGTCGTGACATTGTTGATAAGGTTGTGAGGTCCTCCGGGTCCGCCGTTGGCATGCCAACCCAGGATAAACTTTTGAAATATATCCAGTTGCTCGCATCCACTGGCAAATCGGAGGAGCAACTTCTTCATTTCGGATCAGCTTATCTCAAGGAAAGGCTGAATCCAGACGCCCGATATTCGGGGTGCTGATGAGAGATCGTAGCCATCCCTGATCGATGAGCCGCCGCTCTCTTTTTCATTGCTCCGTTGGACCACGCTTCGCATCGACGCAGCCGCGCGTGTCAAGCGGTGTCCGGATTTAATCCCTTAGCGCGATGAGGAAGTGACCGGCTTGTTGTTTGGGGAAGCAAGCCCGCAGCGGAACGCACCCCCATGGCGTCGTAACGAGCGACCGGCGTGCTTTACGTACGCATCCGGCGACGGCCCCTGATCAGGTCGCTTTGGGCGGATAGCAGATTGCGCTCAGGCGGCGTGAGCGACGCTCTGAGGACACCAGTTCCAAGGCAGGAGTTCGTGGATGCGCCTAGCGGGATGATCCGGCAGGCGGGCCAGCACGTCGGCGAGCCAAGCCCGCGGATCGATGTCGTTCAGCTTGCGGTGGCGATGAGAGTGTAGATCGCCGCCGCACGCCGGCCGCCGTCATCCGAGCCGGCGAAGGTCCAATTTCTTCGACCCACGGCGATTGGCCGTAACTCGCGCTCGGCAGCATTATTCGACATGCAAAGCCGTCCATCATCAAGGAAGCGGGTAAATGCATCCCAGCGGCTGAGGCAATAATTGATTGCCTTGGCCGTATCGCTGCTCCTGGAGAGCCTGGCGCGCTGTTCGCGCAACCACGCTTGCAGCTCGCCAATCACAGGGCGGCTACGCTCCTGGCGCACACGCAATCGCTCCTGCGCGGCAAAACCGTTGACGTCACGCTCGATGGCGAACAGGGCATCGATGCGCTTGACCGCCTCGGCTGCGATCGCCGCCTTGGTGAGCCGTGCCAGATCAAAGAACTTGCGTCTGCCATGCAACCAGCATCCGGCCTCGATGATCAGGCCGCCTTTGCGATTGGGCTCGTAAAGCCTGCTGAAACCGGCACAGGCGTCGGCCTGCATCAGTCTGGCATAGCCAGCCAAATGCTGCTCCGGATGCTCACGCCACGATCGGGCGAGTAGAAGAACACGGCCGCCGGCGGATCTGAGCCGGCAAATGGGCTATCGTCGCGCACATAGGTCCAGAGCCGGCTGGTCCGGGTCTTGCCCGTGGCCAGGACCGGCACTGTGGTGTGTCGTCAGCATGGATGCGCTCGGCAGCAAAGACGTGGCTCCGGATCGCATCCACCAGCGGCATCAGCGTTGCCGCGGAGGCACCCACCCAGCCCGCCAGCGTCGAGACATCGAGCTCGATGCCTTCGCGCTGATAGACCTCGCTCTGGCGATGAAGCGGCAGGTGCAGACCGTACTTGGCGAACAGGATATGGGCCAGCAGCTTGGGTCCCGCACGCCCGCGAGCAATCGGGTGCGAAGGGGCCGGCGGCTGGGTGATCGCTTCGCAGACCCGGCAAACGAGCTTCTGGCGCACGTGCTGGACCACTTTCCACTGGCCACGGAACGAGCTCCAGCGTCTCAGTCACGTCCTCGCCGAACTTGCGCAATCGGCTGTCGCCGCAGCATGAGCAGGTGGCGGGCACCGGATAGACAATGCGCTCCCGCGGCAAATGCTCCGGCAGCAGCCGGCGGGCCGGCTTGCGGCGCTCGAACGATGGCACCGTAATCTTGTCGGCTGTGGCCATATCTGCCGTGGTCTCCGCTTGCACCGCGTTCTCCTCTAGATCGGCGAGTTGCGCCTCGAGTTGGTCCAGCAATACGCCGCGCTCAGAGGATTGTCCGAACTGCTCATGACGCAGCTTCTTGATCGTGAGCTTGAGCTTCTCGATCAGCAATGTCCGCGCCTGGGCTTCCGCCTCAGCGGCCGGGCGGGCTGCCCGCTCGGCACGCAGCATCGCCTTCAGCGTCACCACATCGTCGGGAGGAGAATCATCGGCGCTCCTCGCCGACCAGAGGATCACAAGACGCGGTCTCTGTCCGGACTGCCGATCGTGCTATCGATTCAAATTACAGCGATCAGCCAGCCGCCTGCGGCCGCCACGTGTGTTGCGGCATCCGCCAGTCAATGCTCTCCAGCAGATAGCCAAGCTGGGCTGGCGTGATCGTCACCACGCCATCAGCCGGTGATGGCCAGAGAAAGCGGCCCCGCTCCAGCCGCTTGGCGTAGAGCGACATGCCTAGGCCAACGTGTCAGAGGATCTTGATCAGCTTGCCCGTCTTGCCTCGGAACACGTAGAGGTCGCCGCCGTCGCGCGTAAAGGCTTCCTGCACTATCAAGGCCAGCGAGTTCATGCCGCGACGCATATCGGTGTGGCCCGTCGCAATCCACACCCGCACGCCCGACGAAATGGGGATCACCGAAGCCGTCCATCTGCCAGCGCAGCGACTGCTGCCTTCAGCGTCGCCGTGTCGACCGTGCCCGTGATACGCATCCGAACCCCGGCCGCAAACTCGATCTCGATTGCGCCGCCACCCGCCGGCCCAACTGGGCCAGCCATCGCCCCCGATTCCGCGACCACGATCGCCGGTACGAAACCCGCTCAATGGGCGGCATCCTTCGGCTCGCAGTGAAACGACCGTCGCCAGCGCAGCAGCAAAGAGCGCGAAATACCGTATCGCCGCGCCGTTGCCGCGACCTGGCGCGGGGCCTGCAAGCTCTCCAGGACGATCTTGAGCTTCTCATCCTCTGACCAGCGCCGCCGCCGGCCTGTGTCCACTACTTCCAGCCGTTCGACCTGGGCACTGCGCCTATCACTGTCCATAAGGACGGTTCTCAACAACAACCTCGTTCGGCAAGGCGGCCTTCACCGGCTTTCAATTACCCACAATTTCTGCACCGACCATGGCCCCAACGCGATGTCGGTGAGGCGCGATAGCCTGCGCCACATGACCGTGTTGCCGGGCGGAGAATCGTTGGCGCGGGCGAGATAGCCGCCGAGCCTGGCGATCTTGGTCAGGTACTGTGAGAAGTTTTTCCATCGAGCTTGCGGTTTGTCATTCACGAGGCGATCGAGCATGGCGATTTGAGTCGCGATCAACGCAAGAATCGGCATTGCCTCTGAAGCTGAGCGATTGAGCATCGTCATCCAGAAGACGCGCCAACTGAGGATGCAAAAGACCGAGATCAGATTGGTCAGACGCTGGGCAGTCCGGAGCTTCGATTCCTCAGCTTTGCAGCCCTAAAAGACTTCGATTTTCCATCTCAACGCATACCATTCGAGCTTCTCGATAGCATCCGCACGGGAGCCAACAGGCAAATCTGTGATCAGCTTCCACTCGATTTTCTTTCTGTTCTTCGGCCTCACGCGCTCTTCGGTGTGGATCACCGTCAAGATCAGCGGGATAGCGCTTCTGCTTTCCGATCGGCGCCAGAACGCGGATCTTGCGATATCTGATCTCGAGGACGGCTTCATCGGGATCGCCATTATCGTCTCAGACGTCGATGCGATGCAGTCCTTTGACGGCGACCTCGTCCATTTCGTCGGCAATCGTGTGATCCCCATCCCCAGCCAAGCGGTCAACGCAAGTCCTGATCACGAAATGCGTTCCAGCTTCTCGAGCCGTCCAAAATAGCTCATAGATGTCGCTCTCGCGATCACCGACATGGATGCATCGTCCTGGATCGACGAGCAGCTCTGTAGATTGCCTGACATTGTCCAGCCATCGAATGCTCTCCTTCTTCTCGATGGGAACGCGCGTTGGATTGATCTTCTTCTTAAGCGCGGCAGTCCCTTTGAATTTCTTCCGGGTCCAGAACTTGACCGCGGTTAGTCCAAGCGGCAGCCCTTCGGTCGTCACCGCTAGGCTCGAGTGCATCACGATGCCGCAAACCGTGTGCGATCTCAGGCGGACCGCCTTGTCCCGGCCGCTGTTTATACTCTTGGTGATCCCGATAGCGTCTGAGTCCTCTCTTTGATAGCTGAACTCGGTCGTATCATGGAGCACTAGAACAGGACCGTTGGTCGCGATCGTGCGCTCACGCGTCGATTGAAAATGGCCCGCCAGAATCTCCGCCTCACTGACCCGGTCGTTGGAGAAAAACCGATCGGCAGCCTTGGTGTTCGCCCAATCCTGGCACACCAGCGGAATGCTTTCGCCCATGGCGCTCCCGATCTGCGTCACCAACTTGCGGAGCCGCTTGTTCAGGCGCTCGTCGGCGAGGCTGCAGCCTGCGAGCTCGCGATCAAACCGTGCGCCTGCTTCTCCGTCCATTGGCACCGCCCCCGCGAATCGGTGCCAGACAAGGAATCACGGTCGATTCCTGCGGTGCAGGCGCTACCTCAGCCCACTCAGCCAAAATGTGGGTAATTGAAAGCTTCACCGAAGGGATACTGCTTTACGGCTCCGATGCTTTCGCTTCGAGCGGTAGCTGGCGCCGCGAATTGTGATCGCGGCTGGTGAACAGGATCGCGGTGGCGACCACAGTATCGCTGAAGATTGAGCCCCACTCGCCCACGCTGCGATTGCTGATAAGCAGGATCGCGCCCCACTCGTAACGGCAGCTGACGAGCTGGAAAAAGAAATTGACATAGCTCGCGGCGACGAGCGAGTCCGGGCGACTCCAGGTATTAACGTTCACTTTCGATCCTCGAATCGGGTTCCGCCGCGCGATCACTCTCTTCGGGTCTGCGAAGACTGGCGCAAGACGACAATGGCGATAACCTTGACTGGTCACGTTAACGCGCGGATTGCCTTGCACTGGTTGCAAGGGATACTATGCAATTGCCCCGGCCGCCTGAGGACCGGGATTCGGCCCCAATGGCTGGTCATCCTCTGGGATTAGGGACCGCTATCGAAAGGCAGCGGTCGCGCCGAAGGGTTGTCCAAAACCCGGCCGACACCGATGACAATCGAAACCGCGTGTCCAGCAGCGGTGATCCTGCTCGCGGGCTATTGAGCTGTTTTCGCTTGTTTAGTCTATAGTTCGAGTCTTCCATCGCTACCTTTTAGGTGCGTTCAGCCCGATCTCGACCAGCCGGCGGACTGTGGCGAGAATTCATCAGCCGGAAGGAAACCCTGCGTCTACTGTCGAATCGCTTTGACTGTGCATCGCGGCCGCCGTTTAACTTAACTCATGCTTCAGTTATTTTGGGCACCCTTATAGTCCTCAGCATTGGCATCCTTGCGGCACACGCGACAGACGTCTTCCGCTCGAAGCGATGACCCCATGCACCATCGTATGCTTGCGAAATTGCCACACGCAGCGGCCAACCCTCCTGTGACGGCCGATGGAACGGCTTGTCGCAAAGCGTAGCCCCGTATTGGCAAATCTCGCTACCAGTGCTGCCCAAATCTTGCAGCCCTGCGGATTAGAACACGCCAGCTGCGATCGCCAAAGCACCCGCGACAAAATACATTTTGCATGCGCTCCGGTTTGCTCGGTCCATTGAGGCAAAGCCCGCCGAATCGCGCAACTTACAGGCAACGGTCAAGAGACGAATTTCCCCATATGGGAAGCGCAACCGCCAGCGGCCGGCGACACATTCCGTGAGGCTGAGGTGGCTCGAACCTTCGCTTCATCCAGCGATGGAGAAAGTCTCGGGTGCATTTGCGGTGAGACCGAACTAGTCTAGTGGCTCGTCACGGTGATTTTGACGTTTTGATACCGAGCCATTCGAGGATCGGCAAGTTTTCCAGCGGCACTAGGATTTCGACTCTTCTGGGAACGCCTGGCTGACGACGGATGAAGCCGTTTCGTTCGAGGGTGACGATCATCTGGTGGACCGAAGGCGGGCTGACGCGGAAATGGCGCTGGATGTCGGCTCGCCACTCGAAGAGTCCGCGGCCAAGATTTTGGCCGTGATTGCTGAGCACTCCCCGCACGATCGCTTTGGCCGCGCACGCCTGTATCACCATCACTGGCTGCGCGACGTCTCACTTCGAGCAATCCCGGCAGATCTTGAGCGTCTTATCCAGACGTGCATTCTCGTCGATCGTGATGTCGCGCAAGTCCTTCTGGCGGTCGGCAGTCTTCGTATTCGCCGGAAACAGCTTGTCAAAGCAGACGAGCCGATCATTGGGGCTTGCTATCTTGGTGCAGTCGGCCTCGCCGGTTGGGAGGAGCAAGCAGACAGTCATAGCCAGGAGCCTCGTGTTCATGGCGAATACTCCTTCTATCGAACGATGATCGTGCTTCATGCGTCGGCAAAGTCCAGCGATCTATCGATGCTGCCGAGCAACGTGCCTCTCTCACCTGATGCCCATGTTGCCGCGGGTTGATCGGAAGTCACCTTCCTCGCTTCGAAATCCTGAATGACTCTCTCGAACGAGGCGAACGCCTGGTTGAACAAGTCTCTGAAGGTCTCGACAACACAATTATCACTCTTGTCGAAAACGCAGATCGTGCACCGACCACTCTTGATGGATTTGGCGCGCTCGGCCACCATCATCTCGATGTGCTCGTTGTAGGCATGCAGTGCAATCAGGTGCCTGACTGAGGCTTCGTCAAGGAGCGCGACGCGTCCCACATTTGCCCTGAAGACCGCCGCCAAAATACGGGTTGATATCAGCCGGATCACCTGCTGCTCGAGCAGATAGAGATTCGATCTGCAGAGCCTCGCGAACAACCGCAGCTGTTCGACCAAGGCAGCTTCCAGCCTCTTGCCATCGAGCGGGAGGCGGTTTCCGACTCTCAGGTGCGTGACGATTAGATTCATTGCCCAGATCAAGATCAGAAGCATCGCCGAGAATTGCAGTACGGACGCAGCTTCATTCATAGTGAAACTCCTCTACCGCCATTGTGACTAGCAATTCGTACCGCCGCGCGCTCCGAGGCGTTGGCTCGGCTGACCGGCGTGAATCGGTAGAATTTCCCGCCATCCGCATTTGTCGGCTCCGTTTCGTTTGGACCCTTCATTCCCGTGCGGAGACTCCCATGAAGACGCCTCTCTTTCTGACGATGATCGTCGCCAGTCCGGCGAGCGTAATGCAAAGAATATCTGCACGGGCACAGGCCGCTGTCGAAGCCGAAATGATTGGCTACCATGAGCCCTCCGACGGGGGCGACCGCTGCGCATGCATCAAAGTTGGAATCCTGATCGGTCGCAATCGGCAACGCCAGGCCGATTGGCGCCGCACTCATGCCGAATGGTTCTGTTGGGAGCGGTGACCGACCGCTTCCCCGTCAAGCCAACTGGTGCCCACGCGCGCGTGAAGCCGAGCTTCGGCCAAAGCGGGAATTGTGGGGCCAGGGCCGGTGTCTAGAGCGTTTCACGTTTTGATGGAAGCGTATCCGGCGTTTTTGAAGTAGTTGCTGCATTCGCTTGGCTGGATGGTTGTGACGAGGCCGCCGATGTGGCGGCAAACGTCGTCGATGGTGCG
>Ga0070738_10007555_pt1 | contig 10812 bp, 4 predicted proteins | sample Coa_R2_2_FD_66446 | JGI IMG/M metagenome (GOLD analysis project Ga0070738, IMG submission 66446) | Surface soil microbial communities from Centralia Pennsylvania, which are recovering from an underground coalmine fire - Coalmine... | ecosystem: Environmental > Terrestrial > Soil > Unclassified ... | reverse complement strand
GTCCCGCCCGACCGGCGATGGCCGACTACTACTACCTCCACGAGAAGCCGAACGTCATTTACACGGTCGAGGCCAAGCCCCCGCCGGCCGACACCTCCAAGGCCACCTTCCGCGCCAACACACCGGCCGGGAAGACGCTCCACTCCGAGCCCGCGCTCAAGAAGAGCGGCCAGGGCAACGTCATCTTCGACCTCAAGGCGAAGGGCGTGAAGATCTCGGACTCGCCCGTCTGCGTCGAGTTCACCTTCGAGAAGCAGAACGCCCGGCCGCCCGTCGTGAAGCGCCTCGTCGTGCTCGCCCTCGCCGAGCCCGGCGTGCGCGCGATCGCGGCCCCGGCGGAGGTCAAGGTCGGCGAGACGCTCAAGGTCCAGGTCGAGTCCTGGGACGCTCGGGTCCACGAGCGCCCCGGAGCCGTCACGCTCTGGGAGGAGAAGCAGCCGGGCCGGATCGACGTCGAGGACCGGAAGAAGGTCCGCTGGAGCCTCGAGGGAAAGGCGCTCGAGGTCCAGGGCGAGAAGATCGGGACCAAGCTCGGCCGGGCGTTCGAGGGACGCTACGCCACGTTCGAGGCCTGGCTCGGCGAGAGACCCGACCCTCCGGGGCGCGCGACGGCCCAGGTCGCCGTCCCGTACCTCTCGATCGAAGGACCGCCGCGCGTCGGGATCGGCGAGCGGTGCTTGCTCACGGCCCGGATCAAGCCGGAGATCGAGGGCACGTTCGCCTGGAGCGGCGGCAAGGCGGAGCGCGCCGAGCTCGGCGCCCTCGACGGGCCGACGCTCGACGTGAAGGGCCTCACCCGGAGCCCCGACGGCGCCAGGGACGTGAAGGTGAAGTGCGCCTTCACGTCCAAGGCGACCGGCAACACCTACGAGGCCGAGCACGAGCTCTCGGTCCTCGAGCTCGCCTGGATCGAGCTCGAGCTCTTCGACGACGTGCAGCCGCGGAAGGCGCTCGCCGGCGAGCCGTACAGGATCGTCCTTCCCGATGGCGAGGTGAAGGAGGGGAAGCTCGACGAGAACGGCCTGGTGCGTCTCGACGGCGTCATTCCGGGCCTCTGCAGGATCACGCTCCCCGACTGGGACTACGAGGACTACACCCCCCACCGCTCGGGCTGGATCGAGGTCGAGCTCCTCGACGAGGACGGCGAGCCGCTCGCGAAGGAGCCCTACCGGATCACGCTCCCGAACGGCGAGGTCCGCACGGGAGAGGTGAACGAGGACGGCCGGGTCCGCCTCGACGACATCCCGGAGGGGATGTGCCAGGTCGCCCTCCCCGAGCACGACCAGGACGACTTCGTCTTCGCGAACAAGGCCTGGGTCGAGCTCGAGATCCTGGATCAAGACGGGCTCCCCCTCGCGGGCGAGGTCTATCAGGTCCGGCTCCCCGACGGCACGGTCCGGTACGGAAGGGTCGACGAGGACGGGCTCGCTCGCGTGGACGAGATCCCCGAGGGCGATTGCGTCGTCATGCTGCCCAACGTCGACCAGGACGCCTTCCTCGAGACCACGGCCGACTGGATCGAGCTCGCCTTCGTGGGCGAGGCGGACGAGCCGCTCGAGGGCGAGGAGTTCACGGTGATCCTCGCCGACGGTTCGAAGCGCGAGGGCAAGGTCGGCCCCTCGGGGATCGTGCGTCTCGACGGGATCCCGCCCGGGAAGTGCCGCGTCCTCCTGCCGGCCGAGGACGCCCCTGTCCCCGCTTCCGCCGGGACGGACTGGATCGAGCTCGAGTTCCAGGACGAGGCGGGCGCGCCGCTCGGGGGCGAGGAGTACGAGCTCGTCCTCCCGGACGGCTCGACGCGCACGGGGAAGGTCGACGGCTCCGGCCTCGTGCGGATCGAGGGGATCCCCGCGGGCCCGTGCAAGGTCCGCCTCCCTGCCGAGGACGCCGAGGCGCCCGCCCCGGCCGGCACGGCGTGGATCGAGGCCGCCTTCGCGGCGGGCGACGACGTGCTCGCGGGCGAGCGCTGGGTCGCCGTCCTCGCCGACGGCTCGAAGCGCGAGGGAAGGCTCGACGAGAAGGGCGAGCTCCGGCTCGACCGGATCCCGGAGGGGACCTGCAAGATCACGCTCCCCGACCTCGACGAGGACGCCTGGGACGACGCGCCCGAGGCGCCCGCGCCCGCCGAGACGGCCTGGATCGAGCTCGAGCTCCTCGATGCCGAGGGCGCGCCGGTCGGCGGAGAGAAGTTCGTCGTCCAGGCCGGGGGCAAGAAGCACGAGGGGACGCTCGACGAGAAGGGGCGCGCCCGGGTCGCCGCCGCCGAGCCCGGGCCCTGGACGGTCACCTTCCCCGAGATCGACGGCGACGACTGGGACACGGGAGCCGCCGAGCCCGCCCTTGCCGCCTCGTCGCAGTGGCTCGAGCTCGAGCTCCAGGACGCCGAGGGTGAGCCGCTTTCGGGCGAGAGGTTCGTCGTCGCCGCCGGCGAGACGAAGCACGAGGGCAAGCTCGACGAGCAGGGCCGCGCCCGCATCGTGGGCGCCGAGCCGGGCCCCTGGAAGGTCACCTTCCCCGAGATCGATCAGGACGACTGGGACGACGCCCCCGAGAAGCCCGAGACGAAGGTCGATCCGTCATGGATCGTGGTCGAGCTCCTCGACGAGGCGGGCGAGGGCGCGTCCTTCGCGCGCTACGTCGTCATCGCCAACGGGGATCGGATCGAGGGCAAGCTCGACGAGCGCGGCCGGGGCCGTGTCGTCGCCGCGCACCCGGGCCCGTGGAAGGTCGTGTTCCCCGACGTGGACGCCGACGACGTCGAGCTCGCTCAGACCTTGCCGTAGGCCTCGTCGATCGCCTTGCGGGTCTTGTCGTCGAGCTCGCCCTTCGGCTCGAGGCCATGGTCGGTCTGGAAGTGCTTGATCGCCTCTTTCGCCTGGTCGTCGATCGTGTCGTTGACCTCGCCCGGGTCGTAGCCCATGTTGTGGAGCCGAGCCTTGACGCCCTTGTTCGTGTCGATCGGCGCCAGGGTCCCGAGCGAGAGGTTCCAGGTGATCTGGTCGTTCGTGTTCGTGTCGCTCTTCCAGAGCGTGAGCTCGCCCTTCTTGGCGCTCGGCGGGACCTCCTGGATCACGTGCCCGTCGTCCGTGGTCTCGCCTTCATAGGACTTTCCGTCGATGACGAGCCGGTACTTCTTCTTGGCATAGGGGACGCCGTCCGGGTTCGTGAGCTGGAGGTTGACCGTCACCTTGAGCGCCTTGAGCTTGAACGTGTGACGCTTGTTCGTCTCGCAGACGACCTCGCGGACTCGCTTGTCGGGGATCGCCACCGTGTCGCCCGCCGCGAGGACCATGGGGTTCGGGCGCTTCGAGCGGAGGGACGCGTTGTCGGGGTGGTCGTAGATCGTCCGCCAGCTCCGGAAGCCGTACTTCTCGGCGATGCTCGCGAGCGTGTCGCCCTCGGCGACGTTGTGAGTCTTTCCCATCGTCCACTCCGGGCCGCGGATTCTAAGGGACGCCTTGCCACGGCGGAAGATCTGTCCTATGTTCCCCGACCGTTCCGGGGGGAGCGCTCATGTTCGAGTATCCGCGCGTCATCGAGCCGCCGTTCGGTCCGTTCGATCCCGTCGATCTCGCGATCAAGTCCGAGCGCGCCAAGGCGGCCTCCGACAAGCGGCACGAGACGCACGTGAGCTTCCACAGCGGCTCCCACTCGCCCATGCAGCTCGCGGAGAAGTCGGACCTGGTCGGGGTCACGCGCTGCATCCTCGTCCTCGGTGAGAAGACGAGCACCTCCTACAACAACGGCGACCAGAACCAGAAGAAGTACCTGGCGGCGGGCCATGACGGACCCCCGTTCTGGTTCTGCCCGGGCGTCGACACCGAGGTCAAGCTCGGCTGGAAGACGCGCCACGAGGAGGCGATCGAGAAGGTCACCGTCGAGGTCTGGGCCGCCGGCATCGGCAAGGTGTCGAGCAAGGAGCTCGAGGTCTCGAAGCTCAAGGAGAACCCGATCCCCGAGAAGAAGTGCGTCGGCACGATGAAGTTCTCCGACCTGCTCGACCTCTCGACGAGCAAGGCCCCCTTCCCGGACGGCGTCCTGACCGCCGAGTATTCCCCCTACCAGGTCCGTTTCATCGTCGAGAAGAAATCGACCTCGACGGCCGAGCTCTATCCCTCGGTCGCCTGGACCTTCTTCCACGTGCTCGTGGCGCGCGAGCTCGACCTCGACTGGGGCGAGGAGTCGCAGATCCCGGACGGCGTCTCGAAGGGCGCCCACGTCGACTGGTGGAAGGACACGGAGAAGGACGAGAAGGACCTCTTCAAGGAGCTCAAGAACGAGCACATAAACTTCAGCCAGCGCATCGAGCTCCGGTGCGTCGCCCTCTCGGGCGGCGCCGGACCGAACGACCCGAAGAAGCTGAGCGAGAACGGCGATGCCCTCCGTGCCACCTGGGGCGACGGGCCGCGCATCCCGCTCAAGGTCGTGGCCCGCGTCCTCAAGGCCGACGGCATGGCCGCCCCCGACGGCGACTCGGCCAAGGCGCTCGGCGCGGTCAAGTTCCTCTGGGACTGGAGCGAGGGCCCCGGACGGACGGTCGATGCCTGGTTCCCCGCCGCCACTCCGACGCGGCCCGGGCTCAACGACCTCTCGAGGAAGTACGTCAAGGGCTGCGCCGAGATCATCGAGGCGAACCAGCAGCCGCTCGGCTCGCTCAACTGTCCCAAGACGTACGGCGGGAAGCGCGGCGATTACGACCGGCCCATCTTCCCCGCTCAGGACAAGACGGGGAAGCTCGGGTTCGAGGTCAAGCAGTTGCCCGAGACCGCCGCGCGCTCGTGGGCGTCGGAGAGCCTCCCGGGCGAGGGCGACAAGGGCGCGACGAGCGGCGTCATCTTCCAGCCGTCGCCGTACCCGGGCGATCGCTACAAGGTGTACGTCTACCTGACGGGCCGGGGCGGCGGGACCGACCTTCCGCAGCTCTCGAACGTCGCGGACGGCCTCAAGTCCCTCCACGACGGGATCGCCTCGCTCTCACCAAGCGAGCGCCCGCCCCTCGCCGCGACCGGGCTCTACACCGTCTACCGCAAGGCGAAGGTCAACTACATCGTCCAGGGCTGCCGCCTCGACCCGGCGACCGTGAACAACGCCGAGGAGATCTACGAGAAGCAGTTCTTCACGCTCGTCGAGCACACCGAGACGCCCTTCCCGCCCGACGGCGTCGTGAAGAACAACCGCTGGAAGAACATCTACGACCAGGCCGTGGCCGACAAGGTGGGCCTGAACGGGCTCGTCATCGCGAACGCGCTCAAGGAGAACCAGCCCAATCCGGTCGGCGACTGCCTCCTCGACATCAAGCCGTACAAGGAGTGGCTGAAGACCGCGCTCGCCCTCAACCTGATCTCGGTCGTCGTCTACCGGAGCTCGCTCGTCCGGATCGGCGACATGATCCAGACGAAGGAGGGCTCGAAGGCGGTCGTCGTCTCCTGGGAGGACTTCGTCCCCGGGACCAAGGACGAGCGCAACCAGGTGAAGAAGATCGTCGACCTCGCGGACAAGGAGGGGCGCAAGGTCCTCCGGCTGAACGCGCTCGTCCTGAGCGGCGGGCTCATGAAGAACGGCGACACCTTCACCGATGGCGGGAAGGACCTCCACAAGGCCTTCTCGGTGAGGAACTGCTCCTTCATGGAGGTCCGGTGGGACGACGCCCCGCCGGACAACGACCAGCCCGCGAACGTGATCAAGGTGACGCTCAAGAGCTCGAACGCCCCGAAGAAGGAGGTCCAGGTCAAGTACGACAAGGGGATCTTCGGGAAGGAGTATCCCGCGGCCGTCTCCTCGAGCGGTCGCAACGCCCTCAAGAAGGCCTACGAGCAGGCGTTCGCGGCCTACGTGGCCACGGACACGACGAAGCCCTGGGTCATCGAGATCAAGAGCAAGTTCACGGACGAGCCGCGCTGCCACGAGCGCCTCAACGACCTCCGGGACTACCTCGAGGAGCTGAACGCGGGGCTCCTCCTCAAGAACGACGTCCTCGCCACCTCCCAGATCAACGAGGACTGGTACAACGACAAGATCTGGGGCTTCGCCAAGAGCAAGGTCCTCGACATCGCCAAGGCCGTCTACAAGGACGACCTCCCGGGCGTGAAGGACGGTCTCGTCTACTTCTATCTCGACCGCGCGTGGCAGAACCCGAACTCGGTGACGGGCGGCATCATGCCGAGCGAGGGGAGCCCGAGGCGCGGTCTCGGATACCAGCAGAGCGTCTTCGGGGGGACCCGCGCCCGGCAGCGCTTCTACTCGCAGCCCGACCTCCTCGCGCACGAGCTCGGGCACGCGTTCTTCCGCGGCGCCCACGCGCCGACCCGTCTCTGGACGTACCAGGAGATGAAGGACGACAAGGGCTGCGTCCCGAACGACGGCTGCATCATGAACTACGACCCGGACCCGACCCAGATGCACTTCTGCGGGCGCTGCCTGCTGCGGTTCCGGGGCTGGTCCAACCTACCCTGGGTCAACGACTTCCCGCTCGCCGAGGCTTCGCTGAAGAAGGAGGCCGAGGACGAGACGAACCTCGAGTGGAAGGCCTGGCGCTACTTCCGGGTCGCGAAGCTCTACCAGGACGACAAGAGGAAGTGCGCCGATTACCTCGAGAAGGCGCTCGACGCGTGGACCAAGACCGGGAACGGCTGGAGCTCGCCCGATGCGATCAACGTCCTGCGCGTCGCGACGGCCGCCTACCGCGGTCTCGGCACCGAGGTCGCCAACCTCAAGGCGCGCGAGTACTTCGCCAAGCTCTGCTCGGCCACCTCGTCGAAGCTCGACATCGCGATCGGCGACGCGTCGATCGGCGGGACGATCTCGAACCTCAAGGCCGCCTACATCCTCGATGGAAGCTCCGTCGCCTATTGCGAGGAGGGCAACTTCCAGTTCGTCAACCTGCCCGTGAACGAGAAGCTCGTGGACGGGGACCACGTGACGAGCCGCGACCGCCTCGGCAAGGACGTGAGGGTCAAGCTCGCCTTCACCCAGGCGGGCCGGTACCACGTCAAGCTCGAGCTCCGGGCTCACAAGGACAACAGCGCTTACGATCAGGGCAACGTCGCCTCGCAGCCCGTCGCCATCGTCCGCTCCGACTTCACGCACATAGACGACACCTACGAGACCGACGTCGAGGTCGGGACCGACGGGAGCGTCGTCGTGGACCACGTCTTCCGCCTCGAGACCGACGCGGGCGGCGACCGGTTCCTCATCGAGGCGACCGACGACAAGGGCTCGGTCGTCCAGAGCGTCGTCCTCACGACGGCGCGGGCCTTCTTCTGGCAGCGGGTCGTCTGCAAGGGACCGGCCCAGCAGTACGCCGTCCAGGCCGACAAGTACGACGAGTTCCAGGCCAAGCTCGACGAGGCGTTCTGGCCGCACTTCGTCTACATGATCCACGTCGGGAACGAGGAGCTCGACGGCTACAAGTACGTGCTCGACGAGAAGGGGACCGACCTCCAGAACGCGGTCTTCGCGCTCGGGTCCAAGCCGACGACCTACGGCGGAGGAGGGAGGACCTACGCCGACCTCCGCCCCTACCTCCTCCAGATCGTCTTCGTGGACCAGGTGGTCCGGAGCGGCGTCGCGATGCAGGTCTTCGACAACGTCGACCTCACCCAGACGGGCGAGCTCACGGCGGAGGAGCTCAAGACCTACTACAACTCGATCGGCCCGATCGGCCCCGCCATTCGCTTCAAGACCTGCATCTGGGAGAAGTATCCGGACGACAAGCGCTACCCGGACGACCTTCCGACCCTCCTCGCCGGCATGCCCGACTTCGCCAGGGACTACCGGGGCAAGAACGCGCCGGGGAAGGAGTGGTTCTTCAAGGGTGAGATCACGATCCTGGCGAGCGACAAGGGCGACGAGCTGAACCAGGTCTTCCCTCTCGAGCCGGGCGACCTGACGCCCGTCGAGGACGACTCCGCCAACCAGCCGAAGAAGGCGAGCAAGGTCAAGATCGACCTCGGCCGCTTCAAGGGCGCGCACGGCCAGGCGAAGCGAGCGAAGGTCAGCCTCCACGTCCTCGGAGCGCTCCCGGTGGGCGGCCTCAACGTCTCGGGCGGCAAGAAGAGCATCGTCTTCGCCACGACGCGCAAGTCCTACACGGACGCAGCCCGCCCGCTCGACGACCAGATCAAGATCTCGGTCCACGAGACGGCCCACTCGCTCAACATGGCGAACCCGGACGGGGACTACTTCTACGACAAGGGCGGATTCCACTGCCACGAGGGGATCGACGCCAAGGACGACGTGAGGCTCTACATAAACGACCGGGACAAGGCGACGTGCGTCATGTTCGAGGCGGTCGCGAACGCCCGCGTCTTCTGCGAGTCGTGCGGGGCCTACCTCCGCAACAAGGACGTCTCCGGCCGTCTCGTTTGACCCCCGACGAAGCTTGACCGGGCGGGCTGGCTTCTTACGATACCCGCCCGGAAGGACCACACCCATGACCGGCCGCGCGCTCCCGACGCTCCCCACCCTCCCCCGCGAGAAGCGGCCGGGCCCCGCGATCAAGCGGACCCTCGACCAGACCCAGATCGAGGCCGCCCGCAAGGGGATCGTGACGGAGGAGATGACCTTCGTCGCGAAGCGGGAGAATTGCTCGCCCGAGCTCGTCCGTGACGAGGTTGCTCGCGGACGGTGCGTGATCCCGGCCAACCACAACCACCCGGCCCTCGAGCCCATGGGGATCGGGATCAAGCTCACCGTCAAGGTGAACGCGAACATAGGCAACAGCGCCGTCAGCTCGGGCCTCGAAGGCGAGCTCCGCAAGCTCCACGCCTGCGTCCACTACGGCGCCGACACGGCCATGGACCTCTCGACGGGGACGCAGCTCGACGAGATCCGCCAGTCGATCATCGACGCGTCGCCGATCCCGATCGGCACCGTCCCGATCTACCAGGTCCTCGAGGAGAACGGCCCCTTCGACTGGGGAATCGACGAGTTCCTCTCGGTCATAGAGAAGCAGGCGAAGCAGGGCGTCGATTACATGACGCTCCACTACGGCGTCTTGCGCGATCACCTGCCGCTCGTGAAGGACCGGATCACCGGGATCGTCTCGCGCGGCGGGTCGATCACGGCCGCCTGGATGAAGCGGCACAACCTCGAGAACCCGCTCTACGCTCACTGGGACCGGATCCTCGAGATCCTCAAGGCTTACGACGTGACGGTCTCCGCCGGGGACGGATTGCGGCCCGGGTGCCTCCACGACGCGAGCGACGCGGCTCAGTTCGCGGAGCTCGACGCTCTCGGTTCGCTCGTGAAGCGCACTCGCGACGCGGGCGTCCAGATCATGATCGAGGGGCCCGGTCACGTTCCCTTCAACCAGATCGCCATGAACGTCGAGAGGCAGCAGCGAGTCTGCGACGAGGCTCCCTTCTACGTGCTCGGGCCTCTCGTCACGGACGCGGCGCCCGGCTACGACCACATCACCTCGTGCATCGGGGCCACGGCCGCCGCCACCGCGGGCGCGGCCTACCTCTGCTACGTCACGCCCATGGAGCACCTGGGCTTGCCGCGCGAGGAAGACGTCCGGGACGGGATCATCGCGTATCGGATCGCCGCTCACGCGGCCGACATCGCCAAGGGACATCCCGGGGCGCGCCGTCGCGACGACGATCTCTCCGCCGCCAGGGCCATGTTCCTCTGGGAGAAGCAGTTCTCGCTCTCTCTCGACCCCGAGAAGGCTCGCGAGCTCCACGCGAGAGCCGGCGTTTCCACTCACGCCGACTTCTGCTCCATGTGCGGGCCTCACTTCTGCTCGATGAAGATCAACAAGGACAACAACCTCAGCTAGCACGTTCGCGACGGCACGGACGATCGATGCCCGGGCGGAGACCTCGGGCGCGTCGAGCCTGACCACGGCAGCGTGAGCAGGCTCGATCTGCGTTCAGGCAAGCTCCATCATGGCGGGGTCCATGATCACGAGCGTGTGGGCGCTGACGAATCTGGTTCGTGCAGCGACCACGAGCCTGCGAGCAGTCTCGATCGACGCATTGGCAACGACCACGAACGTCGGAGCGCTGACCAATGACTTTCGAGCAGTGACCCCGAGCCGGTGAGCCGTCTCGAGGGGCGCGCGGGCAGCCTGAACGAGGACGAAAGCAGCGTCCATGGACGCATCGGCAACGATCACGAGCGTTCGCGCGCTGACCAATGACTCTCGAGCAGCGACCCGGAGCGCGTGGGAGATCACCCTTGTCGTCCGGGCGACGCTGAAACTGTTTCGGTCGCTGCCGAAAGAGACGTCGTCGCTCACAAGGGTCGCGTGGTCGCTCTCGATTTGAATTTCGTCACCGCTCGCGCTCTCATGGAGATTGCTCACGAGCGTTTCGTCGTCGCCTACGCTCTCGTCGTCAGCGCTCACGCTCTCATCGTCGTTGCCCGCGATCGCCTCGTCGTTGCCCGCGATCGCATCGGCGTTGCTCGCGATCGCATCGCCAGCGCCCTCGTTGCCGTCTTCGAAGCCCGCGTGTCCGTGGTCCGTGTCCCCACGTCCGCGGGCAGCGCCCACGCGCGTTTCGTCACTGCCTTCGTTCACGTCGTCGTCGCCCCCGCTGTCGGGGTCGTCGCTCGCGTGGCTTTCGTCGTCGCTCACGGACCCGTTGTCAGCGCTCGCGGTCCCGTGAGCAGCGCTCTCATAGCGTCGGCCGCATGACCTGATGCCGAGGGATGCCACAGAGAGCACAGAGAGCACAGAGAGAGCGCTGTTTCTCTGTGTTCTCTGTGATCTGCCTCGAAAATGACTCGGGGTTTGGTGAGGTAATCGAGCCTCCGTTAGGCACTTCGGGCCTTGTCGAAGAGGACCGTTTGTTTGGGTCTTGGTTC
>Ga0070738_10007551_pt1 | contig 10817 bp, 17 predicted proteins | sample Coa_R2_2_FD_66446 | JGI IMG/M metagenome (GOLD analysis project Ga0070738, IMG submission 66446) | Surface soil microbial communities from Centralia Pennsylvania, which are recovering from an underground coalmine fire - Coalmine... | ecosystem: Environmental > Terrestrial > Soil > Unclassified ... | reverse complement strand
GTGGCGATGCTCTGGGCGCGGTTGGTGGAGGCAAAGAGCCCGTAGTGGCGGATGCGGTGGAAGCCCTTGGGTAACACGTGCCGCAGGAAGCGCCTGATGAACTCGTGCGGGTGAAGCCGCGCTGCCAGATGGTCCCACTATCGAACTGAATGAGCATTCCGTCCGGCGAATAGACGGCACTCTCGTTGAACGCATCGACCCAGATGCGGTTTGCCGGAGAATACCAGTCCGGCCATGCGCGGGAAGGCACGCCCGCCTCTGTCAGCAGATTGAGCTCGGAGCCATTTTGGGTGACGTATGCTGGCAAGCTTCCCCGGCACATCTGAATGCAGGTAAAGACACCCGTCAGATTGACCGATTGGGCTGATGCGCTGTGTTTCGGCGTGGGGTCTTAGCCATGATCGGCGTGGGGGTCCCATCACCTGAATTCAATGAAATCAAGGGCCTGAAGGGGTCCCGACGGCGCCGAAAGGGGTCAATCTTCGATCAGCATTCACATAGGAATTCACTGCACTGGATCGGTACTCGGACAGATGTTGAAGGACCAGCTGCTGCTACCGGCATGAGAGCTCCGCGGGCCATCTGCATCCATGCGCCCAGCCGCGAGAACCCGCGCAATCGGCGATGACGCCCATGCTGACACCTGCGCATCATCGACGCATCTACTGGGTGACTATGGGTAGCTTGTTGCGACGGAGGTGACGGCCTGATGCAGGCTCCTCGTGGAGCAAGCGGCTATGATGGGATCACACTTGATGGGAAAGGTGCGTATGCTCCAGCAGCATAGGGCGGATACCCTCCCGACCTCGCGAACAATCACGAACGGTGTTCTGGGCATTGTGGGGGATTGTCATGCCGAAGCGCCCTAGGAGGAACAAGCGCCTCGGTGCCCCCACATTCCTGTACCGGTGGATGTTGGATTCGCCCGCCTCCCTGACCTGCCCGGCTCGCGCCGTCCTGATCGAAATTGCCAGAGGCCACGACGGTACGAACAACGGCAGGCTGGGGCTCTCGATCCGTCGGGCTTCCGAACGATGCAACATCGCCCGTGGAACCGCTGGCGCGCTTTTGCCGAATTGCAGGAGCGCGGCTTTATTGACCGCATGACGAAGAGAGCTGTTCAGCCGAAAGACCCTGCACGCTACCGAATGGCGTCTGACGTGGTGGGGCTGCGATGTCACCGGCGAACTTCCGAGCAAGAAGTTCTTGAGTTGCGGCCGCGAAACACAAATCGCGGTATCAAAGTATTCCGTCACGGTATCAAATCAAAGCCAGCGTGCGGCATGAAAACCAGCAAAACCGCCTCACGGTGCCCTCGTTCGAGAGTTGTGATGCGCGGTCCCCGAGGACAAGCAGGATTACATCGCCTTTACGCTTCAGTTCGTCCGCGAAGGCGCGTCGGCGGCGGCCGTCTCCGTCGCGATGCTTCTCTCTGTCGTCGCCGAGTTTCTTGGCGTCCAATCGAGGCGAGACTGCCAAACGCCGGTTTCGACAGTCTCGCCGCGAGCGTTCATCTTGTCGGATCAATTATTCGGGTCCAAGATAAAGAAATCGCGGAAGGACTAGCAGCATGACGGGGCTCAGATCACAACCGCCGGAATTAACTGGAATTATTAGGGGTCTTGAATACCCAACAGGTGCCGGGCAGCCAACAGCAAGGCGCTTGCTCGCCATCTTGGCGGCCGATGTGGCTGGCTATTCACGGCTAATGGGGATGGACGAGGAGGATACCCACGCGCGGATGCGGAAAATCCGCCACACAATCGTCGAACCGTCGCTTGCCTCTTATCGAGGTGTTGTGATCAAGAATACTGGCGATGGATTTCTTGCGACGTTCGAGAACGTGCACGACGCCGTGCATTGCGTGGTTGGGATGCAGCAAGCCCTGGTTTGTCACAACAATGACGAGCCACTCAGTCGCCGCATTAACTTTCGGATGGGAGTTCATGTAGCCGATGTCATTTTGGACGACGGCGACATCTTCGGCGAGGGCGTTAACATAGCAGCACGCTTGCAGACTTATGCGGAACCTGGCGGCGTGGTCGTGTCAGGGATACTCGCCGAGCACCTTGGCCGGCACGAAGGAGTCAAACTCTTCGATCTCGGCGATCTGCACCTTCACAACATCTCTCACCCGATTAGGGCGTTCAGCCTGACGGTCGCCGATCCAAGCAGCGGTTCACTTGGTGAGGCCCAAGCTGACGAGGAGGGGCGCGCTTCGATCGTGGTTCTTCCCTTTCGTGAGCATTACGGCCGGCCGGGTGACGAATATTTTGCGGAAGGCATCGTCGATGATGTCGTTCATGCTTTATCCGGATTGAAGGAGCTGTTCGTTATCTCGCGCGGCTCAACCTTAGGCTATAACGATCCGAGGGTGGACGTACGCAGCATCGGTCGAGAGCTAGGAGTGCGTTACGTGATGCACGGTAGCCTCCAGAGAACAGAGAGCAGAATCCGCATTCGCGCCGAGCTCTGCAATTCGGTGACAGGTGCGATAATCTGGACAGATCAGACCGATGCGGAACTCGGAGATTTGTTCGACTTGCAACGCCGAATCACAATGCGGGTGATAAGCACACTCGCCCCAAGGGTCCGAGAGCGCGAGCGACTAAGAGCCATGCGCAAGCACCCGCAGAATATGACCGCGTACGATCTTGTCCTCCAGGCTTTGGGACCGCTCTTCCATATGGACTATGCTTCCTTCTCACAAGCACACGGATTATTGCAACGGGCAATTGTACACGATCCGCAATACGGACCGGCTTACTCGTATACTTCTTATTGGCACCTGTTGCGTGTTGGCCAAGGCTGGTCAAATGACGTTGAATCCGACGCCCTCGAGGCGGCCCGTACCGCGGCAAAGGCCATCGATCTAGATGAAAACGACGCGCTGGCTCTCGCTATTTACGGGCATGTTCATTCATATTTGAAAAAGGATTATGATACAGCCGTTGAGCTGCAAGATAGAGCGGTCGACGTTGGACCAAGCTGTGCTATGGCATGGACACTGAGCAGTGTTACCCGTGGCTACCTGGGCCAAGGACAGGCTGCTGTAATTCGCGCAGAGCGAGGTCTGCAGCTATCGCCACGCGGGCCCCACGTGGTCTACCATGAGCATATTCTCTCGCAAGCCCACTACATCAACGGGAACTACGATGATGCTGTTCTATGGGGCCGTCGTGCAGCTAGACACGCCGAACGACTAACGTCGAACCTGCGTTGTCTGGTGGCAAGTCTGGTGGCGATTGGACAAGTGGACGATGCACGCCACGTTGCGACAAGATTACTTGAATTTGATCCTGGCATGAGTCTGCGGACTTTCGCTAGCCGAACACCGCTGCAGGGTTCGATACGCGATCTGTTTGTCGAACGACTGCGGGCGGCAGGGATTCCAGACTGATTTGATAGTTTGACCGATTGGCACGAGGGATAATTCAATGACAGGGAATACAGGAAATACAGGAAACACAGGAAATACGGGCAATACTGGCAACGTCGGCAATGCTGGGGGAAGCGGAGGGTGGTTCTTCCCAGATCGCGTCGACAATCCGTTTGTATTTGATGCAGGATCTAGCTCTAGGACGACCTCTGCAACCTCTTTTCCGCTTAAGAATTGGGATCCGCAATGGTTGTCGTGGCTAGTGCTCCAAGACTTCGCTGATACCGACTGGAGCGATATACAGCTGCCGAACTACCCAACCGGCGCGGCGCTTCAAAGCGAGTTGGACGGTCTAGCGATTGCGGCCGTCGACGAACGTCCGGATGCGCTTGGGGAGATACTTGCCCAAAGCGAAGAGTTTCTGAGCTTCTTTGTGGCAGTGCTTGGTATTAATACCTCTTCTTATCCAGCTACTCGATGCTTGCTACATATCGGCGAGCTCATTGGCAAGTTTGTGGTCATGTATTTCAAGTATCAGTTCGGGCGGCCACGCCCTTCGGCTATTTGCCCGGCACTGATGCCACCTATATTGATTCCAGGCCACGCTTCATATCCGAGCGGACACTCGACGCAAGCGCATCTCGTGGCCGAGCTGGTCAAGCTCATTCTGCCCAAATCAGATAACGGCGCGGTTGCAAATAGCTTGGATGTGCTTGCCAGACGAATTGCGAGAAATCGCGAGATTGCTGGCCTGCACTACCCAAGCGATTCTGAGGCTGGAAAAACGTTGGCTAACGAGTCGTTAGATTTGTTGCAAGCGATGATGGCCGCAGACCTCGACGAAGAGAAGAAGAGCAAGCGCTTTGACAAATCCAAGGAGGAATCGATTTTGCAAAAAATACTATATGCGGCGAAGGCAGAGTGGGAGGCATAGGCATGATTGTGAACGGCGGATCCCGAATGGCCGGATCCCGAATGGCCAAGGAGGAGTTTGAGGCCAAGGTGAGACCTTTCCTGGGACCATTCCCGCCTAGGCCGCCCGATTTCGACGTCTTGAAGGCCTCAAGCTCGGAGTTAATGCACTACGGCCTACTGCCGAGGCCCGATAAGAAGAACGAGCGCTTGTTCAAAATGTGGCTTGCCATCGTCACTGCTCCTTCTCCGGTTAAGCCAAGGCACAAAACACTCAACGGTCCCTTTCAGTATTATTTGCAGTTCAGCCAACCACTGAACAGCGGACACCAAGAGACCAGTCGAAATTGGTCAGGTATCGCGGCGGAAGCGACGGGCGGGCACTCATTCAACACCGTCTACGCCCAATGGCAGTTGCCGAAAATGCAGAAGCCGCCTGGAGGAAAATCGCGGCCCTTTGCTTGCTCTAGTTGGATAGGACTTGATGGTCACGATCCGACGTCAGCGTCGATGCCGCAAATAGGCGTAACTATGAGCATGGTTTGGAACAGAAAAAAATGGAGGCCTTATTATCAGGCGTGGTCCCAGTGGTGGCAACGTGGGCAAAGAAATCCGGTCAATCCCATTGCGGGTTTCCCGGCGGCGAAAAACGACATCATCGCTTGCGGGCTATCCGTCTCCTCAGAGTTTGTGGTGCTGGTCAATATTGCGAACCTTACTCAAAACCAGGCGGCAGCTCCCTTTACGATGATAGCTCCTTTCCGTCCCGCTCCACCAATATTCTATATCTATGGCGTGCGAGGTCATACCGCCGTGTGGATCGCTGAGCGACCGAAGGAGATGAATGCCTCGGCGAACAACGAGACCTATTTTGCCCTGCCCGATTTCGATAACATCACTTTCGATAACTGCTTCGTCCAGAGTTTGAGCCCCCTCGTCGTCCGCGGACTCAGCCCGTCGAGAATGATCCGCATGCAAGAAGTCAACGCAAAGCAATCAGGGAGCCAGATCCTTTCGCGAGCGCGGAAGGATGTGATAGATCCCAATCACAAATTTTTGGTGGGGCCAGGTATTGAGAAGGCAATGCGCGCTTAAGCCCTTAATTCACTCGCGAACTTCCGAGCACGAAGTTCATGGCCGCGTGAGCCAGGAACAGATCCGGATACTGGTAGAACGGTGCGTGGCTCGAATCCGGATTGACGATCAGCTGCGCGTTCGGCAGGTGCTGCTGTAGAGTGAAACTGTTGACCGTCGGGATAATCAGGTCGTTGCTGCCGTCGACCACCAGAACAGGATGGTGGATGCCGGTCAGGTAATCCCACACGCCCTGAGTCTTCTCGTTCGACTTGACGATCGCTGCGTACTGCGCGTTGGCGGACGTCTCGCTGACTTCCGGGACGCGATCCTGACGGCGGAATTTGCGTTCGAGGTACTTCAGCCCCGCCGCGCGGCCCGCCGCATTGGGCAGGAAATGCGCTTTGACGCGACACCAGGGCCGGTTGCCCGTCCCGCATCATCGCTTGCTGTTGCGGATGGCGGTATCCGTCGTACTTCACTTCGCGGAGCCAGCCGGGGCCGCTCGGGACGGTTCTGGACTTGGTCGAAAGGCAGAAACCAAAGGACTTAAACATGCGGCGAAGATAGGCATGTGGACTGACATTTGCGAGCCATCGCCGCCAGCGCGGCGGCCTCAATCGTCCCATATACGCTCACCGCATTGGCACTGATAAAGTCGCACTGTCTTCCCACTCCTCGGGTCCAGAAACTTTGAAGTCAAGGCAGGAAAGGCCGCGCAGCTTGGGCAGCGTGGACGCCCCGCCTGCGGCGGCGGACTCGAAAGCTGCTCTTTTTCGGCGCTCATGTTGTGAATGCCCCTGGGCCGGGTGCGCATCCCGTGAGCATGCCAACTCGGTATGTGCATACAAATCGTTCCAGAGTTCAGACTCGTACGCTGCAGAATTTCCGATTGGGACCCAAGGCTTAGAGCGGGCAGTACACCGGCACTATTCAGCCGCCAGCCCCAGCCTCCTTCGCCTTGGCAATACCCTCGAGCGGGCGCTCCTTGCGAAGGTTGGTTTCAAACTCGGCGAACACGCCCAGCATATCGAGGAAGCATTTGCCGGCCGCGGTGCTGGCGTCGATCGGCTGCTCGGTGGCCTTCAGGGCGGCGCCCTTCGCCTTTACCGCGCGCACGATGTCTTGTAGGTCGCGATGCTGCGCGCCAGGCGGTCGATGCGGGTGACCATCAGCACGTCGCCTTTCCGCAAGAAGTCGATCAAGGTGCGGAGTTCCTCGCGGCCGGCCGTCGAAGTGCCGCTGCGCTTCTCCGATCGGATCACCTCACAGCCCGCTGCCTTGAACGCGGCTTCCTGGATCTGGAATGAGGCGCGGCAAACCTAATCGTTGAGCGATCGATGTCAGTCAAAGGCAGATCTGGACTTTGGCGCTTGGCGCGATCGGCGATGCCACTGCGCTGAATAGAGCGACGACAACCAGCGAAAACGTACGCAGCAGCACCAGTGCGGCCATCGTACGCGGGCGACATCGGGACGGGGTGGGTCAAGCCAAAACTCCAGGGGGCGTGTTTGATCTTGCGGGGGCCGCGCTGGCGAAACTAGTCCCTCAAGGCTTCGCGCTGTTTCCGCAAGGAGTTCCGCCGCGTCATCTTAGCTTTTGCGAGGCGGACTGCTTCAGTCCTTGTTGATGATTCTTGCTTTGGTGATGGCGGCTTCGTCAATTTTCCGCCCATTGATGTCGGCGTGTTCGCGGTGTGCCCAGAGGGCTGCGTTCTCATGGGACCGGTGACCGGGCTTACTTTGGACATGCTGGATAACTGGATGCGGCCAAATTCGTTCAAATGGGCGACCCGATTCCATGTCGGGCGCCGGTTCCGACGAAAAAGCAAAGCCGCCGCTGGGTTATCAGCGACGGCTCTATGTGACCACATCAAGGTCGCTTCCGGCGATGCGTCAACGGAGCCAGCCGCGAATGGCGGCGCGCATTTCATCTTCTGCACAGATCTTCGGGACGGATGAAGACGTGTTTAAGGGTGGCATGCTATGCACGCCTTCAGCTTCGGTCATGGGATTTAGCCTTCCTCTTTGGCCGGGGTTAGAGCTCGAGGCGGAAGGTCAACACTTCCCCTCGGCTCGTATTTTTAGTAAACTGAAAATATGAAGAAATCAATTTCCGTAAACAGAAAATCGCGCGGCCGGCCCAAGAAGGCGGGCGGGGTTTACCCCGTTACTGCCGTTCGATTACCGTCGGAGCTCGGCGCCGCGGTGGACAAATGGGCTTCCACACAGGATGGATTACCGACCCGCTCTGAAGCCATCCGCCGGCTGGTCGAGCTTGGGCTCAAGGCGAAGAAGTGAAAAAGCTGGAGCGCTATATCGAGTGGATGACCGGTGGCCGCCGAACCGGGCGAGTTGCCTATGCGCTTGGCGCAGACAACTTGCCGAAGCCGGTCACTGGCGCCCAATGGCAACTCGATGTCAACTTCAATGTAGCCGAAGAGCTCTTGCGAGATCCGCCCCTAAAGGACGTGATCAAGGCCGCGATCGGCCAGGGCGTGAAGATAGTCAGCTGGGAATAGTTATTTGGAAATAGTTGAACCGGGCTTGGTCAAGAATCCCGACTTTAGGGCAGAACGCAAATGACCGAACCGAAAACGGGCTTGGCTAGTCTGGGACTGGACAACGCGATCCGCCTAAGATGGACACTGCGAGACGTTCACGCCAAGCGACTTGGTTGGTGGCCGGTTGCGCCCGAGGATCTCCAGACCCTGAAGGACATGGGCTATGTCGAGATCGTGGACGACGAGCCCGTGATCACGCTGTCGGGCATGGACGAAATGAACATTGGAGATTGAAGGCCGTTTCCGCCCGCGCCGTGGCCACTGTGCCTTACCGTGGGTGGGGCCGATCAGGGTGGCGGAGAGCACGAGAATGCATCAGCGCGACTTCGGCGCATCCTTCCTTTGCCGGACGGCGAGCGCGCATCATTTGCGCGCGAACCTCTCGGCGCAATTCCCGAAGCTCCGCCATCTGTTGCTTGAGATCGGCGGCGAGAGTTGCGAGGTGGGCAATAGCTTCAACGGGCAATGACATAAGTACACCTCATGAAATGCCCCCAAGCGCAGTTAAAGCACAGTAGGCCCTAGCAATAGGAGTCCGGGAGAATCCGGTGTTAAGGTTCAGTTTTGAACAGCAGATTTGGGTTCCGTCGACAACCTCGATCGGTCGTCGCTCACCGGAACGTGTTGCATGGCGGAGGCCGCGAAACGTCTTTAACCCCACTGCGAAATATTCCCGAAACAAACGGACCGACAACATCCCGCGCGCGCGATGATCAGACGACGAGGTCGATCAAATGTGGTGGGGATTGCTAGTTGGCGTTGTCGCCCTTGCAGGTTTTACGATCGAGATGGTCGAGGGACGTTGGCTTTCGAGAAGAGCCAGGAATGATTTGCGGGTCATGCGCACGCACGCGCACGCTGGCCACCGCTGGGATGCGCTTCGCGGCGAATGGCAGGCCTGAACTCAGAGTGCCGTAACACCGCTGGGCCGAAGCGGATCCGCCTTACATTTCAGATCCGCTATTCGTGTCCTGGGACTCGCCTGCTTCACGCCGTGCAATCGCTTCCAGGCGCTGATGGTGCGTCAGTTTCGGCTTGCGGCATCACCACGCTCTTGGCCTTGGCGCGCTCACGGCCCTCGCTGGTCCGGCTGCGGATCAATTCTCGCTCGAACTCGGCGAGGCCGCCGAGGACCGTCAGCGTCAAGCAGCCGTGCGGCGTAGTCGTATCGGCCCAGGTGTCCCGAAGTGACCGGAAGCCGGCGCCCTTGATAACGCCAGCAAAATCAGGGTCAATCGTTTCATGGCTAGGCGTTAATCCAGAAGGAACATCAGCGCCCCTCCCTGCATTCGTTTGCCATGAGCAAGTTGTTTCTTGGCGCCGCCGCGCTGGCCGGCAGCCTGCTGCTGTTCATTGGCTGGCTTGCCGATTATCAGAAGCAAGCAGCAGTCGACCGCCTGGAGAGGTGGGAGGTGCCCCACGACGCGGGTCGCTGAGTGGTCGACCGTGAAAAATCTCCCAAGCCCTTGAACGGGAGTCGATTTTCCGGGCAGGACGGAATTTGAGATTGCAGGCTTTTGAGACTTAGGCCTCGAAAGCTTGCAATTTGGTTTTTGGGTTTCCCTCGAATCAGAAGTCGTGATTCCGTCGTGGCATCGGAGGGGACGATGCGGCCGAAGGAACGACGAGAGACGGGACAGACCGACTTCTGCGCTCGCGGCTGGCGATCATCGATATGAACCACCCGCTGGTGAAGCTGGCGCGGACGATCGACTGGTCATTCCTGGAGCAGAAGTTCGGCGCGGTCTATGAGGACAAGCCCGGCCGACCACCTTTGCCGACGCGACTGATGGCGGGGCTTGCGATGCTCAAGCACACCTACGACCTCTCCGATGAGGTGTTGTGCGAGCGCTGGCTGGAGCACCCCTATTACCAGTTTTTCTGCGGCGAGGAGTTCTTCCAGGGTGCCGTAGCGGGAGTGGTTGGAAAATGAAGGCGGCGTAATCTCCAGCTTGGACCAACAAGCGATTCCGGCGTTTCAGCGCCGGTGGAGATCACGCCATGACGAAGTCTATCACGACGCCTTGCCTGCCGCAGTCCGAAATCGAGACGACAGAGCGGCTTTTCGACAACTGGTTCGATCCGATCGAAGCTGGCCTTCGCGAGCGAACCCGGGAATTCCTGCAAGCGATGTTCGAAGCTGAGCTCGACGAGGTGCTGGCGCGCTCGCGCTACGCCCGACGGGCGAAGCCGGCGAGCGGCGATTCGAAGGCCGGGCCCGCCACCACTGGTCATCGCCACGGGCATCGATCGCGCTCGCTGCTGGGCACGTTCGGCAACGTGGAGATCGCAGTGCCGCGCGCCCGCTTAAATACCTCCGACGGCAAGACCACCGAGTGGAAAAGCGGCGCACTGCGAGCCTACCAGCGCCGCACGCTGGCCGCCGACGCGCTGATCGCTGGCTGCTACCTGGCAGGCACCAACACCCGCCGCGTGCGCCGCGCGCTAGGGTCCTTGTTCGGCGGCGGCGCAAAGTGAAGAGCGACTGGGATGCGTGGAATGGCCGCTCGCTGTCCGAGGAGCCTATCGTGCGGCTGATCCTCGACGGCACCATTGTCCGCGTGCGGCTCGACCGCAAGGCCACATCGATCTCGCTGCTCGTTGTCATCGGCGTGCGTGCGGACGGCCAGAAGATCTTGCTGGCGGTCAAGGCCATGGGCAGCGAGAGCACCGAAGCCTGGCGGGCTGTGCTCGACGATCTAATCCGGCGCGGCCTGCGGCGGCCCGAGTTCCTCATCGTCGACGGCGCGCCCGGGCTCGATAGTGCGATCTTCCACGGCTATTACGACTGCTATTGCTATCTGCCGCTGTACGTGTTCTGCGGCCGGCATCTGCTGGCGGCCAAGCTGCGACCGGCCGATATCGACGCCAGCGCGGGCAGCGTCGCGG
>Ga0070738_10007548_pt1 | contig 10818 bp, 8 predicted proteins | sample Coa_R2_2_FD_66446 | JGI IMG/M metagenome (GOLD analysis project Ga0070738, IMG submission 66446) | Surface soil microbial communities from Centralia Pennsylvania, which are recovering from an underground coalmine fire - Coalmine... | ecosystem: Environmental > Terrestrial > Soil > Unclassified ... | reverse complement strand
GCGGCGGCGGCCGCCTGCGCCGGGGAGAGCGAGGTCGTCTCGTAGGCCAGGCCGTCGGCGAGCTCGGCCATCAGGGCGTCGCCGGTCTCGGGCACGCGTTCGACCCGGTAGCCCGCCGCCCGCATCGCGCGCAGCAGCCCGACCACCGACGCAGGGGTGTCGAGCCCGACCGCGTTGCCGAGGCGGCTCCGCTTGGTCGGGTACGCGGAGAGCACGAGGGCGACCCGCCGCCGGGACGGCGGCGTGGCGCGGAGGCGGGCGAGCCTCGCGGCGAGACCAGCCACCCGGGCCAGCCGATCCGGCACCGTGCGGTAAGCCGTGATCTCGGTGCCGAGCTCGTCGCCGTCGTCGACTGCCTCCTTGAAGGAGAAGGGCACCGAGATCACCCGGCCGTCGAACTCGGGGATGGCGACCGACATGGCCACGTCGAGGGGTGGCAAGCCCTGCGGCGAGCCCCGCCAGTGCGCGGCGGGCACGGTGGCGCACACGGCCTGGATCACCGGCACGTCGAGCTCGGCGAGCGCGCCGGGGTCCCACGCGTCGGGAGCCCACCCCGACGCCGTGCCGGGGTGGCCAGCCGTGCCGGGGTGGCCGGCCGTGCCGGCTCCGGCCATCGATCCTGCAGCGAGCACGGTCGTCACCACGGCTGCCACGCGCTCGCGGGCCAGCAGCTCGACCACGGGTGGGCGGGCTCCTGCCCGAGGCGCCCGCAACGAGTAGCAGTAGACGGGCAGCGGTCGCACCCCCTCGCTCGCCAGCGCGTCGCAGAGCTCGTGGACGAAGCGGACGTTGCCGGCGACCACGTGCGCCCGGTAGAACACGATCGCCACCGTCGGCGCGTTCGGTTGGGGCGGCCCGGAGCCCGCAGCGAGCGACGTGCGCCCGCCGAGGATCCCGTAGTCGGGCAGCACGACCGGCGGAGCAAAGCCGAAGCCGTGCAGCAGCACGGTGTCGGCGATGAAGCGCAGCAGGTTGGCCAGGTTGTCGGGCCCGCCTTGCACCAGGTACTCGAACGCCTGCACGGTGGTCGCGCCCGGCACGGTCGAGGCGGCGAGGAGCTCCGCGTCGAGCACCGCCTCGCCGCCGACTGCCACGAGGGGGATCCCCCGCGCGCGGCACGCCGCCGCCAGGGCGTCGAAGGGCTCCTGCCACGACCTCCGTCCTCCGAGCAGGCGGACCAGCACCGCGTCGACACCGGCGAGCTCGACCGGACCGTCCAGGCGGTTCGGGTTCGCCGCTCGCACGGGCGGGAAGCCTTCGGGAAGCTCCTCGGCGATCGTCCGGAGCGCAAGCAGCTCGGTGTCGGCGTTGGTCAAGAACAGGATCACCTCGTCCCTCCGGGGGTCGGGGCGGAGGCTGCACCATGCCGGACGATCGACCACAGCCCGCCCAGGTCGAGGTGGGCCTCGCAGGCATCGGCGAGGCGATCGAGCTGCGCCCGCCGGGCGGCAGCGAACACGAGGCCCGACGGCGACCACGACCGGCGGCGGCGCCGGGCCACGAAGGCGAGCAGCGCGCCGCGCAGCGCGTCGCACTCGAGCAAGCCGTGCAGGCTCGTGCCGAAGACCCCCGCCGGCTCGTCGCGCACACCCTCTTCCTCGAACCCGCGGCCGAGCCGGTCGCCGCGCCCGCGGCCGAGCCGGTCGCCGCCGCCGTCGCAGCCCGGCCCCTCCCCGCCATCGGCGCCGGGCCGGCCGTCGCCCCGATTGCCGCCGCGTCCCTCCCCGACGTCGGGCTCGAGGGCGAACCAGGGGATCGCGCCGGCAGCCGGGCGGGGCTGGCCGTGGTGGATCTCGTAGCCGGCCACGGGCAGCCCCCCGTGCACCTCGGTCCCCCGGCGCTGCGCCGTCCGCTTGACCGGGTGGAAACGGGTCACGACGTCGAGCCAGCCGAGCCCGTCGACCTCGGCCTGGTCGCTCTCGACGTGCGCGGGATCCTCGATGCGGCGGCCGAGCATCTGGTAGCCCCCGCAGACGCCCAGCACGACAGGGGGTCGCGGGCCACGACGCAGCCGCTCGAGGGCAGCCGCCAGGCCGCTGCCGCGCAGCCACGCCAGGTCTGCCACGGTGGCCTTGGTGCCGGGCAGGACGACGAGGTCGGGGTCGCCGAGCGCGCCCGGGCCGGTCACGAAGCGCACCGCCACGCCGGGCTCGAGGGCGAGAGGGTCGAGATCGGTGAAATTCGAGACCCTCGGGAAGCGCACCACTGCCACGTCCAGCACCTCCGCCCCCGCCGCCTCGCCAGGGACCCCAGGCCCTCCTGGTCCCCACGCCCCCCCGCCCGTGCGGTCCCCGATGCGGTCGAGGAGCGCCAGCGAGTCCTCCGCGTCGAGGACGACCCCCTCGAGGAAGGGCAGCACACCGAGCGTGGGCACCCCGCAGCGGGCCGCAAGCTGGTCCGGCCCGTCGCCGAGCAGCGCCGGGTCGCCCCGGAACTTGTTGATGACGAAGCCCCGGACCTGGGCCCGCAACGGAGCCGGGAGGAGCGCGACTGTGCCGTAGAGATGCGCGAACACCCCGCCCCGGTCGATGTCGCCCACCACGATGGCCGGCACGCCGGCACGTGCTGCCAGCCCCAGGTTCACGAGGTCGGATCCGGGCAGGTTGATCTCGGCCGGGCTCCCGGCGCCCTCGAGGACGACGACGTCGTAGCGCCGGCGGAGGTCGGCCAGCGCCGAGTCGACGATGCCCACGAGCTCGGCCTTGGCCTGCTGGAAGCCGGCGGCGTCGAGTGTCGCCCACGGCCGGCCCATCACGACCACCTGGCTCGCCCGCTCCCCGGTGGGCTTGAGCAGCACCGGGTTCATCGCCGCCTCGGGCACCGCCCCCGCCGCGACGGCCTGGGCCCACTGGGCACGGCCGATCTCCGCCCCCCCCGGCGTGACCGTGGAGTTGAGCGACATGTTCTGGCCCTTGAACGGCGCCACCCGGACCCCGGCGCGCCCCAGAGCGCGGCACAGCCCCGCTACGAGCAGGCTCTTGCCGGCGTGCGACGAGGTCCCGCACACCATGATCGCCCCCCGCAGCGGCGCCGGCCCCCTCACAGCGCTCGCTCCAGCGCGGCGGCCAGCCGCGCCAGGCCGCGCTCGTCGGGCACGGCGATGCGGGCCGAGCCCGGCAGGCCGAACGAAGCGGCGTCGCGCACGAGCACGCCGTGCGGGGCGAGGCGCTCCCGGAGCGTCGGCACCCCGTCAGCCAGCACGAAGTTCGCCCGCGAGGGCCTGGCCCGGATCCCGAAGCTCGCGAGGAGCGCCACGAGGGCCTCCCTGGCCTGGCTGACGGCAGCGGCCCACGCCGGCAGGTCGGCGAGGGCCAGGAGATCCGGCAGGGCTGCAAGGGCGAGGGTCGAGACCGACCAGCGCGGCTGGCGGTGGGCCAGCCGGCCGGCCAGCCCGGGGATGCCCCAGCTCTCGCCGTCGTCCTCCGGGACGACCACGTAACCGAGCCGCAGCCCCGGGCAACCGAGCACCTTGGTGAGCGACCCGACGACGAGCGCCGGCCGGTCCCTCGGCGCGCCGGCGCCCCGCCGGGCCCCGGCCGACCTCGTCCAGCGCCCGGTGGCGAGCGGGTAGAAGGCCTCGTCCCACACCGAGGCAGCCTCGTCGTCGCCGGCGAGGTGCCCGGTCGGGTTGTGCGGGTCCGACCGGAACCGCGGGCCGGCGGGGTCGAGGACCGCCAGATGGCGCCGGTACAACGAGAAGTCGGGCTCGTCGACCCAGCCGCGCCCGAGCTCGGCCGCAACCAGGGCGATCGCCTCGGCTCCCCCGTTGGTGAGGAGCACCCGCCGCCGGTCCACCTCCAGCACCTCGGCCAAAGCCGCCGTGGCCCGGCCCAGGTCGTGCGCGTCGGGGTAGCGGCCGAGGACCCCCGACGCCAGGTGCGCCCGCACCACGGGAGCCGGATCGGGGGCGAAGGGGTTGGTGCTCAGCGAGAGGTCCAGCATGCAGCCGGGCGCCATGCCGAGGGAAGCCGCCACGACCCGCGCGTCGCCGCCGTGGGGGCTGATCGGCAGCGTGCTCACCGGCCCGCCATTCCCGTGTCGCCCGCCGTCAGGCTGGCGTCGCACCCACGGCGACCGCCGCTCCACCGCGACGCGCGCGGACGGCACGCTGCCGGCAGGACGAGGCAGGCGAGCGCGCACGCGCCGGCCAGGCCGGCGAGCACGGCCGTCGCCCTGCCGGCAAGGGCCACGGCGCGGGGGATGTCGGCTGGCTCCGGTGGGCGCCCGCATCCGAGGAAAGGCCGGAGCTCGGCGCGCCCGCCGTACCGGTTCACGCCACCGAGCCGCAGCCCGAGTGCCCCTGCGAAGGCTGCCTCGGCCACGCCGGCGTTCGGCGACGGGTGGGCGGGCGCGTCGCGCCGGACGGCGGCCACGATGGCACGCGCCTGGCGCGGCGCGGCCACCATCACGAGCAGCGCCGTCAGGCGGGCCGAGGGCCAGCCCAGCAGGTCGTCGGCCCGGGCAGCGGCCCAGCCGAACCGCCGGTAGCGCGCGGAGCGGTGGCCGACCATCGCGTCGAGGGTGTTGACCGCCCGATGGACCATCGCCCCGGGTGCGCCGAGCAGCAACCCCCACAGGGCGGTGCCCACCACGGCGTCGGAGAGGTTCTCGGCGACCGACTCCACGACTGCCCTGGCGATCTCCTTCTCGTCGATCCCAGCCGTGTCGCGCCCGACGAGCGCCGGCAGCAGCGCACGCGCGCCATCGAGGTCGCCCGACGAGAGGCAGTCCCACACCCCTCCTGCCGCCTCGCGCAGCGACGTGCCCGCGGCGGCGAGCGCCGTCGCTGCCGCCGTGCCGCCCGCCCTCCCGAGAAGGGCCGACGCCAGCGAACCGGCGAGGAGGGCGGCACCCGCCCCCGTGGTGAGGAACAGCGCGCCGGGCGCACGCCTGTCCGCCCAGCACCGCCCTTCCACGAAGGACATGCCCCGGCCGAACAGGGCGACCGGGTGCACGGGCGCCGGGGGCTCCCCGAGCAGGTGGTCGAGCACCAGCCCGGACGCGACCCCGACAGCCCTGGCAGCGAGGCCACGCCCGGCGCGCACGCGCATGCTGCCGCCTGCTGCCACGGTGCCCGTGCTCCGGGGCATCGTGCGGGCACTGCCGCGCCGGCGTCCCGACGTCACCATCTGGCCGCCGCCACGACGAGGGCCACGGTCTCGAGGACGACGCCGGCTGCGCCGAGCACGTCGCCGGTGAAGCCACCGAGCCGGCGGAAGGCGAGCCACACGAGCGCTGCCGACGCCACCACGCCCGATGCCAGTGCCGCACAACCAGCCAGCGGGCGCCAGGCGGTCACGCAGCCGACCGCCACCGCCAGCCCGACCGCGCCAACCTGGCCCGCCCCGGGCCCCCTGCCCTGGCGCCGGGCAGGGGGCAGGAAGGCAGTCGCAAGCCCGCCGTCGTCGGCACGAGCGTACGGCACTGCCGTGGCCACGACGGCCATGACCGCACGTGAAGCTGCCCACAGCCCGGTGAGGAGCAGCACCGAGGGCCTGAGGGCTGCGAGTGCCGCCCACCGCCCGAGGAGGGCGACCACCGCTGCCGCCACTCCGAACGCCCCGACCGACGGGTCGCGCATGACCTGCAGGCGGCGGGCCCGCGAAAGTGGCGGGAGCAGGCCGTCCGCCGCGTCCACCAAGCCGTCGAAGTGGAGCGCCCCAGTCGCCGCGAGGTCCCCTGCGACCACGATGGCCGCCGCCACGGCCGGCGACCAGGCCCGGCTCGCTCCCCACCACAGGCACCCCAGGGCCGCCCCGATGGCCGCTCCGACCACGGGGAACCACCCGAGGGCGCTCGGACCGGGCTCGGCAGCGCCCCCGACCGGCGTCAGGAAGGCCAGGGCACGCCGCACGCCGCTCGTGGCGCCGATCACGGCGCACCGGGGTCGGCGAACCGGTCGAACCGAGGCAGAGGGAGGACTCTTCCAGCCACGACCAGCAGGACGTCGCCGGCGAGCTCCCCGATCCGCCCGTTGAGGCGGCCCATGGCCTCGCGGAAGGCGATGCCGGCCGTGGTGGCGGGGTGCACCCCCAGCCCGACCTCCTCGCTCACCACCACGGTCGCCAGACCCGCAGCCTCACGCCATCGCAGGGCATCGGCCAGGCGGCTCAGCCCCTCCTCCTCGCCGAAGCCGGGAAGGCCGGCCAGCCACGTACCGAGCGAGTCGACCAGCGCCACGCCAGCCACTGCTCGCAACGCGGCACCGAGGTCGCCCCCCTGCGGCAGCTCCACGGTGCGCCAGTGCGGCGGGCGGCGGGCACGGTGGCGCGCCACCCGCGCCTCCCAGTCCGCCCCCCAGTCTGCCTGCCAGTCCGCACGCGCCCGCTCGTCGTCCGCGCCCGGGGTCGTCGGCACGTCCTTCGCGGCTGCGATGCCGGGGACCGGCCCCGTGGCGACGTAGGTGACGGGGCCGCCCGCGGCTGCAGCGATCCGCTCGGCCACCTCCGACTTGCCGGACGACGCACCGCCCAGCACGAGCGTGATCCCTCTGTCTCCCACCGCGTCCTCGCGCCCTTCCTCCCCACCGGCACGCGCCGCGGCGGCCGGCGTGCACGCAGGTCTCCTGGCTTCCGGATCGACGCTCGCCTCGGCCTTCCCGCCCGTTCGGGCCGTGGCCATCGGTGAGGTTCGCTCCCCGGACACAGTTGCGGGACAGCCCCGGGCTCCCACCGGGTTCCCTGCGGTGCAGAGCCCAGCGTAGCTCCCCCGCGCGGCATGCTCCCGGGGTTCGCGTCCCCGCCCCGCCGGTCGCTGGCGCTAGCGTGACGACGTGCCTCGCCAGGAGTCGATCGTCCTGCTCAACACAGGCGACGGCAAGGGCAAGTCGTCCGCCGCGTTCGGCGTCATGGGACGAGGCTGGGCCCGTGGTTGGCGGGTGGCCGTCGTGCAGTTCGTAAAGGGTGGCAAGTGGAAGACGGGCGAGCGGAAGCTCGCCGACCACCTCGGGATCGAATGGCACACGCTCGGGGACGGCTTCACGTGGGAGTCCACGGACCTCGACGAGACGGCGGCCAAGGGCCGTCACGCCTGGGAGGTGGCCCGCCAGAAGCTGTCCTCGGGCGACTACGACCTCGTCATCCTCGACGAGCTCACCTACGCGGTGTCCTACGGATGGGTGCCCGTCGGCGAGGTCGTCGAGGGCATCACCGGGCGGGCGCCCCAGACCAACGTCGTCCTCACCGGGCGCAACGCGGCACCCGAGCTCGTGGCAGTGGCCGACACCGTCACCGAAATGCGCAAGGTCAAGCACGTGTTCGACCGCGGCGTGAAGGCGAAGAAGGGGATCGAGTACTGAGCCGGCCGCTGGGCGCACGACTCGTCGTCGCCGGCACCCACTCCGGGGTGGGCAAGACGACCGTTGCCGTCGGGCTCATGGCTGCGCTGCGCCGCCGCGGCCTCCGGGTGGCTCCGGCGAAGGTGGGGCCCGACTTCATCGATCCCGGCTACCACGAGGTGGCGACCGGCCGCACCGGGCGCAACCTCGACACGTTCCTCAACGGCCCGGAGTCGGTCGCGGCAGCGGCCGCCCTGGCCGCCTCAGGTGCCGACCTGCTCGTGGTCGAAGGTGTGATGGGGCTCTTCGACGGAGTCGGCGCGACGGACGCCGCCAGCACGGCCGAGGTGGCCCGCCTGCTCGAGGCGCCGGTCGTGCTCGTGGTCGACGCAGCCTCGATGAGCGGCTCGGTCGTGGCCCTCGTCGACGGCTACCATCGCCACCTGCAGCGGGTACGGGGCACCGGTGTCGCCGGGCTGGTGCTGAACCGCGTCGGGAGCCCCACCCACGAGGCGATCCTGCGCGAGGCGCTGGCCGGCGGCGAGGTGCCCGTGCTCGGGGCCCTGCGGCGCGACCCGGCACTCCAGTGGCGGGACCGCCACCTGGGGCTCGTGCCCGTGGTCGAGGACCGGGCCGCCGTCGCGACGTCCGTCGGCCGCCTGGCCGACGCCGTGGCACGCACCGTCGACCTCGCCGCGGTCGAGCGCCTGGCACGGAGCGCGCCACCCTTGCAGGCGCCCGAGCGACCGCCGGCCCGCCGGGTCGCACCCGCGCCGGTGCCGGTGGCGGTCGTGTCGGGGCCCTCCTTCAGCTTCTCGTACCCGGACAACCTCGAGCGCCTGGCCGAGGCCGGCGCCGAGCTGGTGCCCTTCGACCCGCTCACGGACCCCGCGCTCCCGCAGGGAGCTCGCGCCCTGTACGCCTGCGGCGGCTTCCCCGAGGTCTTCGCCGAGCAGCTGGCCGCGAACGAGCCGCTGCGACGCGACGTCGCAGCGGGGATGGCGCAAGGCATGGTGACCTGGGCGGAGTGCGGCGGGCTCCTGTGGTTGGCAGCCTCGCTCGACGGCCACCGGCTGTGCGGAGCCATCCCGGCCGACGCCACCATGACCGGCTCGGTCACGGTCGGGTACCGAAGGGCGACGTGCCGGCGCGACAGCCCCATCGCCCCGGCGGGCACGCAGCTGCGGGGCCACGAGCTGCATTACTCGCGCCTCGACCCCCCAGGCGACGCGCTGGAGCTCGAGGGGCGCGCCGGGCGCAGCCGCGCCGGCTGGGCGGGGCCGACGCTCTTCGCGTCCTACCTGCACCTGCACCTGGGGTGGGACACGGCACCCGCGGAGCGCTTCATGGCCGCCGCCACCGGGCACCGGGGGGCGCTCCCACCCTCCGATTGAGCCCCGGCACGAGAACGCGGACCGTGGTGCGCCCGGCGATCCTAGGGTGGCGGGCGGAGCCGACCGGTGGTGGCGATCAGCACGACGGGCCGGCACGTCTACGGAAGGAGCACCCTCATGCCTCCCGGTCGGTCGATGGGAGCCGCTGCGGGCTGGGGCCTGCGGTCGTTCCGCCAGGACCGCTCCGTGCTGGAGCACCGGGTCAAGCCGGGCACGACGCGCCGCATGCTGCGCTTCGCGGTGCCGTACCGGCGCATCCTGGCCATCTTCCTCCCGGTCGTGGTGCTCGACGCGATGCTCGGCGCCGTCAACCCGCTCATCCTGCGGGCCATCATCGACCGTGGCATCCTCAGGCACCGAGCCGGCCTGGTGCTGGCCCTCTCGGGGCTGGCAGCAGCCCTTGCCGTGGCCGATGCCGCGCTGTCGCTCTTCGAGCGCCGGGCCTCCGCGGTGGTCGGCGAGGGCCTCATCTTCGACATGCGCGCCAAGGTGTTCCGCCACATCCAGCGAATGCCGCTCGCGTTCTTCACCCGGACCCAGACCGGGGCGCTCGTGAGCCGCCTCAACAACGACGTGATCGGCGCCCAGCAGGCCTTCACCGACCTGCTGTCGAACGTGGTGGGCAACATCGTGACCGTGGTGATCGTGCTGGTGGCCATGTTCGTCCTCTCCTGGCAGGTGACCCTCGTCGCGCTCGGCCTGCTGCCCGTCTTCCTCGTGCCGGCCCGCCTCGTCGGGCGGCGGCTGGGAGCGCTGACCCGCGAGAGCTACCAGCTCAACGCCGAGATGAACATGGTCATGCAGGAGCGCTTCAACGTGGCCGGGGCCATGCTGGTCAAGCTCTTCGGCGACCCTGACGACGAGGCTCGGCACTTCGAGGAGCGGGCCGGGCGTGTCCGCGACATCGGCATCACCCAGGCGCTCTACGCGCGGCTGTTCTTCGTCGCGCTGACCCTGACCGCCGCGCTGGCCACGGCGTTCGCCTACGCGTTCGGGGGCGTGGCGGCCGTCGACGGCCGGATCGGGGTGGGCACGGTCGTCGCGCTCACCGCCTACCTCGCCCGCCTCTACCAACCGCTCACGCAACTGTCGAACGTGAACCTCGACGTGATGACCACGCTCGTGTCGTTCGAGCGGATCTTCGAGGTGCTCGACCTCGTGCCGATGATCGACGAACGGCCCGGCGCGGTGCCCATCCCCCGGGGCCCGGCCACCGTCGAGCTCGACCACGTCGACTTCGCGTACCCGAGCGCCGAGCAGGTGTCGCTCGCCTCCCTCGAGGCGGTCGCGGTGCTCGAAGACGCCCCCAGGACCGAGGTGCTCCACGACGTGTCGTTCACCATCTCCCCCGGCAAGATGGTTGCCCTCGTCGGTCCCTCCGGCGCCGGGAAGACCACGATCTCCTCCCTCGTCCCCCGCCTCTACGACGTCGAGCGCGGCGCCGTCCGCATCAACGGCATCGACGTCCGCGACGCCACCGCGGCGTCGCTGCGCGACGTGGTGGGCGTGGTCACCCAGGACCCGCACCTGTTCCACGACACGCTGGGTGCGAACCTGCGCTACGTCAGACCGGACGCCACCGACGAGGAGCTCCTCGCCGCGCTCGAGCGTGCCCACATCGGCGGCCTGGTCGCCTCGCTGCCCGACGGGCTCGAGACCGTGATCGGCGAGCGCGGCTACCGGCTCTCTGGAGGCGAGAAGCAGCGGGTCGCCCTGGCGCGCCTCATGCTCAAGGCTCCCGACGTGGTCGTGCTCGACGAGGCCACGGCGCACCTCGACTCGGAGTCCGAGGCCGCCGTCCAGCGCGCCCTGCGCAGCGCGCTGGCGGACCGGACCTCGCTCGTCATCGCCCACCGCCTCTCGACGGTCCGCGAGGCGGACGAGGTCGTGGTCGTCGACGGCGGCCGCGTCGTGGAGCGCGGCACCCACCGGGAGCTCCTCGCCCGCGGTGGCCTGTACGCCGAGCTGTACCGCACCCAGTTCGCCGACCAGGCCTCGCCGGCGGCGGCCCGCGTCGCAGCGCCGGACCCGGCGGCGTCCGACGCACAGGCGGGCGCAGACACGCCAGCGTCCGAGGCACAGGCGGCCGCCGTGCCCGCGACGTCCTAGCCTGGGCGACGATGACGATCGCCGGCCCGCAGCGCGAGC
>Ga0070738_10007547_pt1 | contig 10819 bp, 10 predicted proteins | sample Coa_R2_2_FD_66446 | JGI IMG/M metagenome (GOLD analysis project Ga0070738, IMG submission 66446) | Surface soil microbial communities from Centralia Pennsylvania, which are recovering from an underground coalmine fire - Coalmine... | ecosystem: Environmental > Terrestrial > Soil > Unclassified ... | reverse complement strand
CGTAGGGCTGACTGCCGCCGATGGCCAGCCCGTCGCGGGCCATGAAGACGAAACCGGCGCCGGTGAGCGGGTCGGGTTGCACGACGAGCCCGCCGGGAGCGCCGCTGCGCGACCAGTAGCCGTTGGCCGCGGCGCTGGCCAGGTAGGTGGGTTTGGGCACGTCGTGGCTATCGACGGCGCCCAGGTTATTCTCGTAGGCGTTGAAGCCCACGGCGTCGTCGGAGAACATCCACTTGATATCGCCGGCACCGCCCAGCGTGCGCAGGTAGAGCGAGACGGCCATCTCACGTATGGCCGAGGTCTGGCGCCCGTTGAGATCGTTGGAGACGCCGAACTCCTCCAGCACCAGCGGCGTCGCCGCCTGGGCATTGAGCGCCTCAAAGCGGCGCAAGGCAGCATGAAAGCCCGCGAAATCCGCCGGTGGATAGATGTGGATGGAGCGGAAATCGAGTGCACCATTGGCCGGGAGCGCCGCCCAGAATGTCACGTGGTAGCCCACCGTGATGAGGTGCGCGGGGTCGACGGCATGGATGGCCGAGAGCTGGACGTAGAGATAGGAGCTCAGGGTGCGGTTGGCCAGATCCAGGAAGCGCCGCCAGTACGGGGCGACGGGCGCGGACGGATACGAGGGATTGGCGTTTAGAAAGGCTGAGAGCAGGGCACGTGCATTCAAGTAGCGGTAGAGCTTTGTCCGGTCAAATGCGGCGAAGCCTCCGCTCGCCCATACTCCCTTGCCGTAGACCTTGTTCACCACTCTCATACTCACCCGCTCGCCGTAGGCGGCAATCAAAGCCGGCGATAGCAACGGCAGGACAGCCCCCGGCGGGTAGATGGAGCCGGCGATATCGATCAAGGTCGGCTCGTTGCGCAGGTCGTAGCCGAAGACGGCGGGATTGCCGGCCAGGTGCGCCGCCACCAGGCGCTCGACCCTGGCCACGCGCGCCAGGTCGGGGTCGCCGTCGTCGTTGAAGGTGATCAGCAGACGCAGGCCGCGGGCAGCGGCCAGATTCACCACCGTGTCCAGACGTGAGAAGTCGCCGCCCAGGATCAGATCGGGCAGCGGATGCTGGATGAAGATGCGCACCGGGTTGTAGCCGGCGGCGGCCATCAAATCGAAGTCGTGGGCGATCAGGTTCGGATCAAAGAGCCCATCCTGCCACATGCGCCAGGGGCGGTCGGACGAGCCTTCGTAGTTGATACCGTGAAGATACGGCAGCGGGTGGCCGGCCAGCATAAAGGCGCCGTGTCGTACGGCCACGAGCGGTGCATCTACTGCGCCGGCGCGCTGGGGGACGATGGGTTGAGCGCGAAGGGACTGGGGTATGGAGATCAGCGCCAGGGTCGCGAGAGTTACCAGGCAACGCCCCGGGAGGCGCTGCCGCAGCGGGCGCGAGGGCATGATGTGATCCCAATCTAGGGTGTAGTTCCAGGTTGCTCAGTCGTCCAGTAGCTAGCCCAGGGTTGTTTCAGTGGGGATGCTTCGCGCGAGGACGCCGCGCCTGAACCGTCCACAAGGGGCTGAGTCCCGTGGGAGTCGCCGCACAGGTCGTCCTTTGATCCTGCGCTAAGGTTTGTGGCTTCGGGAGGCTGATGTATCCGGTAAGCGGCTTATTGTGTCCTTCTCAGGTTGCGCCTCCTTCCAATAACCAACCTCCCAGGACGGCAGGATCGATATTGCCGCCGCTGAGGACGGCGACCGTGCGCTTCTGCTCGACGCCTGTCTTGCCGTGCATCAGCGCGGCCATGGCAACCGCGCCGGAGGGTTCCACAACCAGCTTGGCGCAGCGGTGCAAGGCCAGGACCGCCGCGCGGATCTCGTCGTCGCCGACCGTCACGATATCGTCGACCAGGCGCGAGATGAGGGCAAACGGCAGGGTGCCGAGGTGCGTGGCGCGCAGCCCATCGGCGATGGTATCCGGCCTCTCCCAGGTCACGATATGCCCGCCGCGCAGCGAGGCCTGGGCGTCGGCCGCGCCGCTTGGTTCGGCGCCGATGACGCGGACCTCCGGCCTCTGGCTCTTGATGGCCAGGGCGATGCCGGAGAGCATGCCGCCACCACCGACAGGCACCACGACCGCCTCGACGTTGGGCAGGTCTTCGACGATCTCCAGTCCAATAGTGCCCTGTCCCGCCATGATCATGGGGTCGTCGTACGATGGCACCAATGACGCGCCGCGCTCTCGCGCCAGCGCCGCGCCGTACTCCAGCCGTTCCTGCGAGGTGGTGCCGATCTGAATGACCGCGGCTCCCAGGGCTTTGGTGGCCTCCAGCTTGGCGGCGACGGCGTTGGTGGGCATGATGATCGTGGCCGGCACGCCGAGTAGGCGCGCGGCATAGGCCACGCCCTGGGCGTGGTTGCCGGAGGAGAAGGCTACCACCCCGCGGGCGCGCTCCTCGGGCGTCAGGCTGGCCAGTTTGTTGTAGGCGCCGCGCGGTTTGAAAGAGCCGGTGACCTGCAGGCTCTCGGGCTTCAGCACCACCGTGCCGGCCAGGGGAAAGCCGGGTGTGGCCGGGTGGAGGAGGGGCGTGCGCGCGACCACTCCGCGCAGGCGCCGTGCCGCCACGCGCACGTCGTCGAGCGTCGGCTCGCGCGCGCTGATCTCGGGTTGGGTCGTCGATGCCATGGCTGCCTCATTCCGTTTTCGATTTCCGTTACCATGGTACCGCACGCATCATTAACGGCAGAGGAAAATCGCGACTTGTGAGCCGTCGATCTGGGCAAGGTTCCTGGGAGCGCTGGCATCTTGCCGGCAGGCGCGTGGGCCAGCGAGGGCCCGCGCGCGGGCACCCTGGCGCTCCCAGGATGGACCGTCACGAGCCGTGGGAAGAAGGGTAGGAGCGGATGAATACTCGCGATGTCATCGCGCGTACGCTGCGCGTGCGCAACAAGCATGAGCCGGGCGTGTTTGGCCGGCTGGCGACGACCATGGGGGAGCTGGGCGCGACCATCGGCAACATCAGCACCATCGGCATCACAGCGCAATACACGGAGCGTGATATCGAGATCCAGGTCCGCGACACGGAGCATCTGCAGCGCGTGCTGGACGCCCTGGCCACCTTGCACGATTCGACGGTGCTCGAAGTGCGCGACGAGGTGCTGGAGGTGCATCGGGCCGGCAAGATCCGCATGGTCAGCCGCTACCCGGTGCAATCGCTGACCGAGCTGCGCAAAGTGTACACGCCGGGCGTGGCCGAGGTCTGCCTGATGATCCGCGACGATCCCTCCCTGGCGCACCTGTATACCGGCATCGGACAGACGGTCGCCATCGTCACCGATGGTACGGCCATCCTGGGCCTGGGCAAGATCGGCTCGGTGGCCGGGATGCCGGTGATGGAGGGGAAGGCGGCGTTGCTGCAGCAATTGGCCGGTTGCAGCGGCGTGCCAATCTTGCTGGACACCACCGATCCTGACGAGATCGTGCAGGCCGTGCGCTCAATCGCGCCCGGCTTCGGCGCTATCCAGTTGGAAGATATCGCCGCCCCGGCCTGCTTCGAGATCGAGGAGCGCCTGCGCGAGAGCCTGGAGATGCCGGTCTTCCATGACGATCAACAGGGCACGGCCGCGGTGACGCTGGCTGCCGTGATCAACGCCTGTCGTCTGGCCGGACGCGATATACAGGCTGTGCAGATCGGCGGGATCGGCCTCGGCGCGGCGGGCCTGAGTGTCGCCGCGCTGTTGCACGACTACACCGGCCGTCCCGTCCTGGGCGCCGACATCAACCCCGATGCGCTGCACCGCCATGCCGAGCGCGGCAACATCCCCTCGACGCTTGAGGAGGTCATGGCCCGTTCCGATGTGGTCATCGCGACCACGGGAGTCAAGGGCCTCATTGCGCCGCACATGGTGCGTCCCGGCCAAGTCATCCTGGCCCTGTCCAATCCCGATCCGGAGATCACGCCGCAGGCGGCGCAGGCCGCGGGCGCCGCCTACGCGGCGGATGGCACCTCGGTCAACAATGTGCTGGGCTTTCCCGGCATCCTGCGCGGGGCGCTGGAGACGCGGGCTCGTCGCTACACGCCGTCGATGTTCGTGGCGGCCGGCCTGGCTATCGCGGAGATGGCCGGCGACGGTGATCTGGTGCCCAGCCCGCTGGACCGGCGCGCGCACCTGGCCGTGACCCTGGCCGTGGCCCGCGCGGCGGTGGAAGCGGGGGTCGCACGCGTGGTGCCGGATACCGAGATGCTGGCTGCGACCTTTTTTGGCAGATAGAGAAGCGGGTGGCAACCTGTGCAATGCCACCCGCTCTGGAAGAGAGAAACGTGAGCCGGCCGGGACTCCAGCCCCGTCAACGCGAAGGTCGGGGAGACCTACGAATTCTGTTTTGGACGCGGCGCCAACTTGACATCAATGGTCAGGGTCTGTCCCGAACGCCAGACGGTCAGTTTCACCGTCTGACCCGGTTGGTGCATTTGGACGACTGTAGCGAGGAGATGATTCTGGTCGATTGCCTGCCCGTCGACCGCCGTAATGATATCGTTCTTCTTCAGTCCCGCCTTCTCGGCCGGCGTGCCGGCGCCGATCGTGCGGACGATGGCGCCCACCGGGACGTTGTAGTAGGCTGCCGCCTGCGGGAGGATCTGGTCCGCGCTGACGCCCAGGTAGCCGGGCGGCAGGCGCAGCAGGATGCGGCCGATCACCTGGCGCGCGGTGTTGCTGGGGATGGCGAAGCCGAGCCCCTGCGCCGGGTCCGTGGTGGTGCTGCTGAAGAAGCCAAAGGGATCTTGCGGGTTGCTGGTGTCCGAGCTCGAGCGTACCACGGCCGTGTTGATGCCGATGACCTTGCCGTTGAGATCGACCAGCGGCCCGCCGCTGTTGCCATGGTTGATGGCCGCATCGGTCTGCAGCAGGCCGGTCAGCGAGGTGGTCGACGATTCCTGCAAGGTCCGTCCCTTGGCGCTGATGATGCCCTCGGTCACCGTGTTCTGGAAAGAGCCCAACGGGTTGCCGATGGCCAGCACGGTCTGGCCGGGTTCCACCTTGGAGCTATCGCCCAGGTCGGCCCATGCCGGCACCTTGGCATCCGTGTGGATCACGGCGAGATCGTTATCCGCCGCCTCACCGACCAGGGTCGCGGCGGCCGACTGGCCGGACTGGAAGATGACCTTGTAGCTCACGCTGGGCACGATGCCGCTGAAAGAGGAGTTGGCGGCGTTACTAGCGGAGACGACATGGTCGTTGGTCAGGATGTCTCCCTTATTGTTGATGATGACGCCCGAGCCGGAAGCCTGAAAGACCTGATTGCCGCTATCGTCGTAACCGGTGGCCTGAATCGTGACCACGGCCGGGCCGACCCGCTTCACCACCTCGACGACGCGGTCGCTCGTATCCACGACGCGCAAGGGGGGCAGCGACACGCTATCGGCGGGGGCCGCTGCGGAGGTATTGGCCGGGCTGCTGACGGTCACGATCTTCTCCGTCGCCGCCGGCGCGATGAAGTGCGCGACCGCGCCCCCGGTCGCGCCGCCGAGCACCACGCCCAGGAGTAAAACGCCGGCCAGAGCTGCGCGGCTGGTGCGGCGCCGTGGGGGCGGCCCAACGACGGGGTACCGCTGCGTAGGTTCTTCGTTATACGAATACACCGGCGTCCCTTTCGCTTATTCCATAGGTAGTAGGGTGCCGGCCGCCGATGGGTAGCGGCCGGCACCCCGGTGGTTACGCCGGAGATCGCGTCTCCCGCGCACTGCCCGCCACCTGATTCTTACTATAGGGGCGCAATCTTAAGGCGCCCTTAAGCCAACCTTAAGGTTTCTTAAGGAGACGCCTTCTAGCGGAAGCGGGCACGGTCGATCACGAACTGCCAGCGTACCGGCGAGGGCGTCTGCAGGTCGGCGCCATAGCGCTGTTCCGCCCATGCGCGCAGGCGACGCACCGCTTCGCCGTGAATCGCGTCCGGGATATCCCACGTGTAGGACCAGATGCGCTGCTCTGCCGCCTCGATCTCTACCGCCGGGGACAGCGGCTTCTCCCACTCGGCGCCGATGATCTGATCGACCTCGGCGCCGAGGCGACGCCATTCGTCGGCAGTTGTCTGGGCTGCCTGCAAGCCACGATCCTGTGGCACCGGCCAACCGAGATCGCGCAGCAAATCGTGCCAGGCTTTACCAACCTCAAGCACCTCGGGCCGCGCTCCGGCACCAACTACTGAGTCGCGCCCATTCAGCAGGGTGCCCGGGCGAGCCAGCACGCGCACGCTTTCGCCGATGGCCCGCGCCCGATCGGACACCAGATGCAAGACGTGGACGCTGATGACGGCATCGAAGCTGGCGTCGGGGAACGGCAGATCGGTGATGTCTCCCTCGATCAAGGTGGTCCGCTGGTCGGCACCAGGCAGGTCGCGCACGGCCGCGCGCAGTCGCTCCAGCATGCGCGCAGAGAGGTCGATACCGGTAAATGTGTAGCCGGCCTTGATGATGGGGAGGGCGATGCGCCCGGTGCCAACGCCTAGTTCAAGTATGCGCGTGGAGGGGGTGGCATCGGCGGCCGTGAGCAGGGCCTGGCCGACCCGCTCAGCGACGCCCGGCGGATATCCGCGCGTACGGTCATAGTAGTCGGCGGCGCGGTCGAAAGAGATAGATGCAGCCATGAGCGGACGTGGTCAGTCGGACCCGCGCAGACGCCGCAACTCGTCTTCCAGGGCGGCCAGTCGCTGCTCCGCCGCCAGCCGTGCCGCTTGTTCAGCCTGCGCCTGCTGCTCTGCGGTAATGCGTCGCGTCTGTTCATCCAAGAGTCTAGCCCGCTCCTCGCGCAGTTGCATCGACAGCTCAAAGTCGAAGGGCATCGGCTGACCCTGCGGATCGTACGCCCGCAGGAACGTTCCATCCGCCGCGAAACTCACGCCCAGGCTGCTCTCGTATCGCCCGTTCTGCCCCGCGCGCCACGGTTCAAGCCGGCCGCTCTGCCGCCGCCAGCCCCGGTACTTCTCCGCCACATAGGTCCCGTGCGGGTCAAACACCAGATACTCCGCGGTCCGCCAGACCTCCAGGTAGCCCCACGCCTTGCCCTCCGGCCGCAGGCTGGTGTCGTACTCCCAGGTCGAGGGGCTGAGCACCTCCACCAGCAGCGCCGGCAACCCCTCTGTGCGGGTGTCCAGCTCTTCGCGAAACGCCGGCCCCGCCGTGGGGTGGATCGAGATATCGGGTTTGGGACGCCACGGGGTATTGCTCGTGCCGGGACCGATCAGGGTGAGCTGGTGGCCCACGTGCCAGGGCAGGGAGGCGTCGAGGGCGTAGGTGCGCAAGGCGGAGACGACGAAGGAAATGGCGAATTGGTGCCACTCAGTGCCCACGACGGATTCCTCGGTGTCGTCGGGAAGCCGCCAATCGAGAGTCTGTGTCCTGGAGAGCGCCATGCGAACCCTTCCTGTTCTGCATCTATTCTGGTCTCAGTATAGCTCTGTCTCCGTCTTCTGCCGGCCGTTGCGCCTGACCGGAGTCGGGCGACGATGCGTGCCCGTAGACATCCGCGGGATCGAAGACCCGCTGCTGCACGATTTCCCAGGTGCCGTCCGCCGTCAGCTTGCGGTAGTAGCAGGTGGGATGGCCGGTGTGGCAGGCCGCGCCGCCCTGTTGGTGTACCGTCAGCAGCAGGCTATTGTCCTCGCAGTTGACATAAAGCGCATCCACGATCTGCTCGCGGCCGGAGCTTTCGCCCTTGCGCCACAGTCTGCCGCGCGAGCGGCTCCAGAAGTGCGCCCGCCCTGTGCGCAGCGTGGCCTCCAGCGCCTCGGCGTTCATATAGGCCAGCAGGAGCACCTCGCGCGTCTCGGCCTCCTGCACCACCACCGGCACCAGGCCCTGTGCGTCGAAACGCAGGCCCTCGGGGATCATAGGCGCACCGGAACGCCGCGTTCGGCGAGAAAGCGTTTGGCTTCGGCGATGCTGTAATCGCCGAAGTGGAAGATCGAGGCGGCCAGGACGGCGTCGGCGGCGCCGGCGGTCAGCCCATCATAGAGGTGGTCGAGCGTGCCGACCCCGCCGGAGGCGATGACCGGGACGTCCACGGCGGCCGCCACCGCGGCGGTCAGTTCCAGGTCGTAGCCCTCGCGCGTGCCGTCGCGGTCCATCGAGGTCAACAGGATCTCGCCGGCGCCCAGGCGCACGCCCTCGCGCGCCCAGGCCACGGCGTCCAGGTCGGTCGGCATCCGCCCGCCGTGGGTGTAGACGCGCCAGCCCGACGGTGCGGTGCGGTCGCGCCGGGCGTCGATAGCCAGCACCACGCACTGGCGGCCGAAGGCGGCGGCGCCGCGGGCGATCAGGTCGGGGTCGCGCACGGCGGCCGTGTTGAGCGAGGTCTTGTCCGCGCCGGCCGCCAGCATGCGCCGCATGTCCTCGACCGAGCGCAGGCCGCCGCCCACGGTGAAGGGGATATCTAATCCGTCGCCGGTGCGCTCGGCCACTTCGATCATGGCCGCGCGGCCGTCGCTGGAGGCTGTGATGTCCAGGAAGACGATCTCGTCGGCGCCGCCGCGGGCGTAGAACGACGCGAGCTCAACTGGGTCGCCGGCGTCGCGCAGGTCGAGAAAGCGCGTGCCCTTCACCACGCGCCCGCCGGTGACGTCAAGACAGGGGATGATGCGCTTCGTCAGCATCCTGAACCTCCGCGATGGCCTCTGCCAGGCTGATCGTTCCGTTGTACAGGGCGCGCCCGATGATGGCACCGGAGGCGCCGGCCTGGCGCAGTTGGCGCAGGTCGTCGAGGCTACCGACGCCGCCCGAGGCGATCACCGGCACGCCGGCCGCCGCGATCATCTCGCGCAGCGCCGGCAGATTCGGTCCCGCCAGCGTGCCGTCACGGGCGATGTCCGTGTAGATAATGCAGGTGGCACCCAGCGCCACCACCTCGCGCGCGAGATCGGTGGCCGCCGTCTGCGAGGCGGCGCGCCAGCCCTCGGTAGAGACGTAGCCGTCGCGCGCGTCGATGCCCACGGCGATGCGCTCACCCCAGCGCTGCAAGGCGTTGCGCAGCAGGTGCGCATCCTTCAGCGCGGCGGTGCCCAGGACCGCGCGCACCGCTCCGTCGGCAAAGGCCGATTCTATGGACGCCATGGTGCGCAGGCCGCCGCTCACCTCGACAGGGACCGTGACGGCTGCGCAGAGGCGCCTGACGGCCGCGGTGTTAACCCGCCGGCCCTGCTTTGCGCCGTCCAGATCGACCACGTGAATGAGGCGCGCACCATCGGCGGCCCATTGCCGCGCCAGTTCGGCAGGGTCGCCGCGCGTGTCGGTCACGCTATCGTAGTCGCCCCGCAGCAGGCGCACGGCCTGCCCGTCCAGGATGTCCACGGCCGGGACGACGATCATCGATCTGCACTCCGGGTACAGCGCCGCACGAAGTTGCGCAGGACGATGGCGCCGATCTCGCCGCTCTTCTCGGGATGGAACTGTGTGCCCCAGATGTTGTCCCGTGCCAGGGCCGAGACAAATGGCTGGCCGTAGTCCGTGGTGCTCGCCACGACGCCGGCCGCTTCCGGGGCGGGCTCGGCGACGTAGGAGTGGACGAAGTAGGCATAGGCGTTCGGGGGCAGTCCGGCCAGCGGACCGGCATTCTCCGCCAAGCCCTCCACGCTGTTCCAGCCCATATGCGGCACCTTCACGCCGTGCAGGCGGCGCACGCGTCCGGCGATCAGCCCCAGGCCTGTCGCGTCGTCCTCTTCTTGCGGGCCGAAGAGCAACTGCATGCCCAGGCAGACGCCCAGGAACGGCAGGCCGCGCCCGATGGCCGCGCACAGCGGCTCGGCCAGCCCGCGCTCGTGCAGGCCGTGCATGGCGGCGCCGGCTGCGCCCACGCCGGGCAGCACCAGCCCATCGGCACCCTCCATCTCAGCCGGCGTGCGCGCCACGCGCACCTGTGCCCCGGCGCGTTCCAGGCCGCGCACGATGCTCTTGATGTTGCTGGCGCCGTAATCGACGACGACGATCTGCGCATCGGCCATCACTTCACCAGCTTCTCGATCGGCGCCACCAGGATCTCCGAGGCGCCGGCTTTGTGCAGCCCTTCGATCACCTCCCAGAAGACCTCCTCGCGCACCGCGGCATGCACCGCCACCCACTCCGGATCGGCCAAGTCGACCACCGTGGGATCGCGCAGGCCCGGCAGGATCTGGCGGATCTCCGGCAGGGCGCGGCGCGGCGCATTCATCATCACGTACTTATACTGGCGTCCGGATTGCACGGCCTTGATGCGCATGATCAGGCGGTCCAGGTCGGCCCGCTTGGCCGGATCGGCGATGGAGGCATGGTTGGCTACCAGGGCGGCCTGCGACTCCAGTACCGTCACGACGGGGCGCAGGTCGTTGAGCAGCAGCGTCGAGCCGGTGGCGGTGATCTCCACGATGGCGTCGGCCAGCCCGAGGCCCGGGGCCACCTCGACCGAGCCGCTGAGGGTGATGATCTCGACGTCGTGTACGCCGTGATCGGCGAAGTAGCGGCGGGCCGAGCGCGGATAGGAGGTGGCGACGCGGCTGCCGGCCAGGTCCTTGGGCGAGCGCACCGGCGACTCCTTGGGCACGGCCAGGACCAGCGTGCAGTAGCCGTAGCCGAGCGTGAGCAGCTCGGCCACGTCGGCCCCCTCTTCGTGGACCAGGTTCTGTCCCACGATGCCGGCGTCGACGGTGCCGGCGGCGACGTATTCGGGGATATCGTCGTCGCGCGCGTAGAGCAGCGCCAGGGGGAAGTTGCGGCAGGGGGAGAAGAGGCGCTGATTGTAGCTCTCGAACTCCAGGCCGATCGCATGCAGCAAGGACAGCGTGCTCTCCGTCAGCCGCCCCTGCCGCTGCACCGCCAGCCGTAACCCCTCGTGTGTCGCCATCACCCCTCCGCC
>Ga0070738_10007543_pt1 | contig 10826 bp, 5 predicted proteins | sample Coa_R2_2_FD_66446 | JGI IMG/M metagenome (GOLD analysis project Ga0070738, IMG submission 66446) | Surface soil microbial communities from Centralia Pennsylvania, which are recovering from an underground coalmine fire - Coalmine... | ecosystem: Environmental > Terrestrial > Soil > Unclassified ... | reverse complement strand
CGTTGCCGATCGAGGCGAACGCGGCGCCCGAGCGCTTCGTGCTCATGGAGACCGCGGAGAAGGTGTTCGTCGCCGGGTTGAAGACCTCGGCGCCGGCGGGGCCCGTGAGACCTATGCCGCCCACGATCAGGACCGTTCCGTCGTCCATGAGCGCGGCCATGCCGCCCGCGTGGGCCTCGACCATGCTGCCGCTCACGGCGGTCGTCGTGTTCGTCGCCTCGTCGTAGATCTCGGCGCTGGCGACGGGCGTCGTGCCGTTCGAGCCGCCCGCGATGAGGACGGACATGTTGCCGTTCGTGCCGAACTCGACGGCGATCGCCTCGCTCCGGCCCGTCGTGAGCGTCGGACCCGGAGCGAACGAGCCGGCGACCGGGTCGTAGAGCTCGCTCGAGGTGAAGACGGTCGTCGCCTGGGCGCTCGACTGGCCTCCCGCGACGAGGACCTTCCCGTTGTTGAGCCGGGTCGCGGTGTGTCCGACGCGCGCCGTCGCCAGGTGCGGAGCCGTCGTGCTGCCCGATGCCGTCACGAGCTCGGCCGAGGCGAGAGCGTTCCCCGTCGCGTCGATGCCGCCCACGACGAGGACGCTCCCCGAGGGGAGGAGCGTCGCGGTGTGGAGCGCGCGCGCCGTCATGAGCGCCGGCCCACCCGAAGCCGTGCCCCTGGTGGAGGTGCTCGTCGTCGGCGTGGCGGTCGTGGACGAGGTGTTCGAGGCGGTCGAGGCCGAGGAGGAGTGCCCGCCTCCGCTCGATCCACCGGAGCCGCAGCCCGCGGCGAACGCGACCGTAGCGACGACGAACAGCGACGACCACTTCGACATTCGGCTTCTCCTTGTCGCCCTGCCAGCACGGGGCGAGTTGCGCCGCGCGTGAGCACGGACTGATCCAAAGCCTTGGCGAAGGGCCATCAACGCCCGGAGACCGCCGCGTTCCCTCGCTTCCCGAATGTCGGCGACCGCGTCCGTGCTCGGTCGTCGCAAGTCCAGCGGGACCGGCGCTGCGCGGTGGAACGGGGCTCGCACGGTCGACCGGCGGGAGGAGCCACACCCGTTCGCCGGGAGGCGAGCGGAGGACGAGGGAGAGAGTCCAGGTGAACCATCGTTTGGCGGTCAGCGTCCTGCTGGCCGGGTCGCTCGGCGCGCTGACGGCGTGCACGCGTTCGTCTTCCTCGGGCTCGGGCTCGACCGCCCCTGCGTCGAGCACCACGGCGCTCGTCGCTTCGGCCCAGCAGCGGATCGCGATCACGCCGCGCGGCCTCGCGATCAACGGCAAGACGACGCTCTTCTACGGCGGCGAGGTCCATTACTTCAGGACCCGCGATCCCAATTGGGACGTGACGAAGACCTGGCAGATGTGGGAGACGACGCTCGACCAGCTCCAGGCGGCGGGCATGAACCTCGTCTCGGTCTACGTCCCCTGGTGCTTCCACGAGGAGACCGAGGGGTCGGTCGACTTCACGGGCGTCCGCGACCTCGACCACTTCCTCGAGTCCTGCTGGAAGCGCGGCCTCTACGTCAACTTCCGGCCCGGCCCCTACATCCAGGGTGAGTGGCCCTACGGGATCCACACCTTCGGGGCCGTCCCCTACTGGTGGAAGGTCAAGTATCCGGGCGCTCTCGCCATGGGGCCCGGGAACGTGATCTTCAACTTCGACGAGTACTTCGGGAGCCCCTTCGGCGTCGTCGCGAGCTTCTACGCTCCCGACTTCGCGACGGCGACCGAGCACTGGTTCTCGATCTGCGCTCCGATCATCAAGAAATACGTTTACGACCGTCCGACGATCATCACCGTCCAGCTCGACGACGAGACGAACTACTACTTCCACTCGCGGTTCGCCTCGGACTACGGCCCGGACGGGATCGCTCAGTACCACGCCTGGCTCAGGAACAAGTACGGCGCGATCACGGCTCTGAACGCGCTCTACGGGACGACCTACGGATCGTTCGACGACGTGGTGCCGCCGACGGCGCCCGCTCCCCAGCCCCAGGACAATTTGTCGGTCCAGGACTGGTTCGACGCCGGCAAGGACGGCATGGTCGATTACCACATGATGCTGCGGCGGACGATGGAGTCCTGCGGGATCCACGAGCCCGACATCCTGTTCCTGACGAACGACGAGCCGCACTCCATGCCGCTCGAGTACCTCGTCGCCTGGGACGGGCCCAACAAGAACAAGGCGGGCCTCGGCACCGAGTCGGCCTACCCCAAGATGTGGCCCTGGTCGGCCGACCGTCCGACGGACGCTCCGTGGGAGACCTCGTTCTTCACGAAGCGGTTCCTCTACGCGAACCGCTACTACAGCTTCGCGGGTCAGCCGCCCGAGGTCCGGCGCGGCGTGATCGGGACCGAGCTCGAGGGCGGCATGTTCGACTCGCCCGTCTCCTTCATGCCGCTCGAGATCCCGGCCCACACGACGGACCACGTCATGGCCGAGTTCTTCGGTCACGGCGGCGTGTCGGCGTCGATCTACATGTTCCGCGGCGGCTACGACGAGGACGGCGAGGTCTACTACCGGAACGGCTGCGTCGACGAGACCGGCGTCCCGACCTCGCGCTACCAGGTCGTCCAGACGTGGGGCCAGAACGTCCTCGTGCCCCACGCCCAGGAGATCCTCCAGTCGGAGGAGGTCGAGACGCCCGTCTGCGTCGTCGTGGGCTCCCACTACGAGGTGCCGGCCGCGGGGATCGCGGGCGATCCGGGCTGGATCCAGACGCGCGAGGCGGGCGCGATCTTCGGCTGGTTCGAGGACGCCGGCTTCCCTGCCGCGATCCTCGACGCGCCCCGGGTGAAGCAGGGGGATCTCGACCCCTACAAGCTCGTCATCTACGTGAATCCGGACGCCACCGAGGACGCCTGCGCCGCGGCGCTCGCGGACTACGTGAATCGTGGCGGAGTCCTCTTCAACCTCATGCACAAAGGCGACCACGACGAGAAGTGGCAGCCTTCGGGGGTCGGACCCGATCTCCTCGGGGCCGGCCTCTTCAAGGAGGGGACGCTCTCGTCCGTGGACGAGGAGGTCCTCGGGATCGTGTTCCCCGACAGCGTGTACTTCGACCTGCCGAACGGCTTCCAGGGCTCCTTGCCCTCGAGCATGTTCATGTCGAAGTACGACGTGGCGCCGGTGGCGTCGGTCTTCGCGACCGAGAGTGCCACCGGCGGCAAGGCCGTCGGCTGGACCGCGGCCAAGGGAAGCGGCGAGGTGATCTTCCTCGGCACCAATCCGGCGCGCATCTACCGCGACTCGAGCTTCTACGACGCCTCGCCCTCCGACTTCGCGACCGCGAGGGCCGTGGCTCAGTGGGTGGCGAGTCGGGCCGGGCTGTCGCCCGTCATGAACGTCCTCGACTGCAAGGCGCGCGCGATCGCCCGGACCGTCGATGCGTCGGTCGGGGGAGGCCTCCTGGTCTTCATGATGTCGCGCTTGTCGACGGCCGACACCGCGGTCGTCCAGCTCCTCGACCTCGGGAAGCTCGGCCTCAATCCGTGGCAGACCTACACGATCGTGGACTGGGTGAGCGGCAAGACTCTCGGCAGCGCCACCGGGTCCGTGTTGCAGAGCACCGGGTTTGCCGTGCCCCTCGACGCCTACGGCACGGCCGTCGTCCGCGTGCAGTAGTTGACTCAGGGGGGATCGGCGCTAGAATCCCGCGTCTCGTTGCCGGGCGGATAGCTCAGTTGGTAGAGCACAGGACTGAAAATCCTGGTGTCCCCGGTTCAAGTCCGGGTCCGCCCATGAAGCCAACTCCGCTGGAGTTGGCTTCTTGTGTTTCGGTCTCGCGGCTCTCGTCAGGGTTGCCGGGCCGGCGATAGACTTGCCGTGTGTCTGATCTCAAGTGGGTCAACACCGTTGGCGGACCCTTCTTGCTTCTCCCGGCGGAGTGCCTACGGAGTTGGAACGGAAGCGACCTGCCGGCGGGGAACGTCGACCCAGAGGACCCAGATGGGTCGGACTACGATCGCGCCTGTTGGGCGGAGGACGAAGACGTCATCCCCGTCGGAAGCGGCTCTGGACTCGTCCTGAGGAGTAAGACGCTTCAGTTCGCCGCGTGGCCTGTTCCCGAGAGCGCGGGGATCGTTCTCGTGAAGGGATTCGCGTCGTCGGAGAAGGACATCGTCAGCGCCCTGCGAGGCGCACCCGATCGGGTCTTCGTGAGAAGCCAAGCATCACTCGTTTTCAACGGGCCCCACTGTTACCTGCTTGCGGCGGCCTGCTCAGGACAAGAGGTCCTCCGTTACCCGGATGGCACGCTGGACTGGCTCAGGCTCCCCATTCGCCCGGGACGGTATGAGTTGGAATCGGGGGCGTATGCCCCAAACGCAGAGACGCGCCTCAAGATCTACCGGCTGTCACCGAGCCCAGCCAGAAACTAGGCAGCAATGACACTGCTGTCCCAGGTGACAGCTGGCATGCTCTTCATGAGAGCTTGAGTGATCGCGTGATCGGGGGAGCCGCCGCGGCACTCTTCGAGAGGGCGCTCCAGAGTGCTCCGAGTCCCGTTCGCATGGACCTTGCCGGCTGAAGGTCCGGAAAGTTTCCCGAGAGGAAACGTACGCCGGGTTCAGCGCTCAGAACAGGCCGTAACTTTCCTGGGGCGAAACTTACGGGCCCATGAGCGGACGAGCGGACTGTCACACGTCCACGATGCGCCAGAGCCGGGGAACTCCCGCGACGGGTCACGACGAACATGCGAGCGGCGTGTCCGCTTGCGTCGCCGTCGCAGCGCTCCCTGAGGTATCGTTCGCCCGGGAGCGGCGCATGACGGATCCTCGCCCGATCGGCCCCACCGGAGTCCCGTGCGTGGGAGACGCGCCGCTCACCGTGTTCGCCATTGCCCGCGCGATCGAAGGCGCTGGCCTCCTCCCCGAAAAGATCGACGCCGCGAGACGAGCCCACCCCACGCTCACGGAGGACGACGCCCGGGCCGCGATCGAGCTCGCCGAGCGCGAGCCGGCCTCTCTCGCCCCCCGGCCGGGCCTGGCTCTTCTCGCGACGCTCGCCCTTCCGCTCGGCGTCGGCTCGATCGCGTTCGCGGTCGGGAGCGGCCTGCTCGCGACCGTGGTGCTGGGAGTCGTCGGTTTGCTCGCGCTCCGGGCGCACGGAGAGTCGGCGCCCGGGTTCCCGACCGCGCTCGCCTTGCGGGCGCTCTGCGGCGCGCTGTTCCTCGTCGTGGGGGTGGGCCTCGCTCGCCTCTCGAAGTGGGCGCGCGGGCTCCTCGTCGTCGTCGCGGTCGGCGGCATCGTCGCCGCCCAGACGACCTCGCCCGTCAACTTCGGCGCCCTCGCGTGCGGCGCGCTCGCGGTCCTGGGAGTCCTCCTGTTCCTGCCGGCCATGAACAGGTGGTTCACGCTCGAGGGACGCGTCTCCGCGTCGGCGCTCTCCTGCCGCCCCTATCACGCCGCCGTCGCCTGGATGAGCCTGCTCGGGTTCTCGTTCGGCGTGACGGGAGCCTTCAAGAGGCTGTTCCAGGAGACCGGGGTCGCGCTTCCGGCGACCACGCAGATGCTGCTCGTGATCTCGGACTTCCTCACGGACTTCGCGTTCGCGCTGGCTCCGCTCACGGTGTTGGCCGTGATCTTCGGCTTCTCGCCGCTCCTCCGCGTGGACGTCGAGCGTCGAAGGGGCGTGTTCTGGGCCGTGAACGTCGCGGGCTTCGTCGCGTTCGTCGTCGTCGTCTGGGCGCTCGTCTTGCCGGTCGTTCAGCTCATGCAACGCCTCTGATCGAGGGAGGGCGAATGCGCATCCGCGACCCATCGCGTGGTCGTTCTCGACCGGTCCGAAGTGAGGCGATCGCTCAGGGCCGCTCGGGCGTGACAAAGGCCTTCGCCGCGTCGCGGATCCGCTCGTCGAGAACGGTCGTGAGGCCGGTCCGCTCGCCTCGGATCGTCGTGTCCTCGATCCCGCTCGCCCGGGCCTGCTCAGCGAGCCGCGCCGCGGAGGCCGCCAGCTCGACCTGGTCCTGCACGCTCCGGGAGACGAAGTAACTCGTATCACCATAAGCGAGCTCCGCCGCCTGGAGGACACGCTTCTGGCCGCCGGGATCGAGCGCGGAGTAGCGCCGGTCGATCGCCGCGATCTGGGACGGCTCGACGCGGACCTCTCCGACGGTCGCGTCGCGCGGCTCGAGGGGCCGGCCGTTCTCCTCCGCGTCCACGGCGTGGAGGACGGCGAGGTAGCGCTCCTCGAGGAGCTGCGCCGCGTTCTTCTCGATCATCCTGCGAGTCCAGGGATCGACGATCTTCGAGAAGCCCGGGTTCGTCTCCGTGATCCAGCGGTCGAGTCCCTCTTGGCCGAGGTCGCGCACGTACTTCCGCGCGGCGCCGAACCGGGCCTGCTCCGTGCCGGGCCTGAGGAAGTACTCGCTCTCGTCGGGATGGGCGAACGCGAACGCCAGGCGCACGCGCTCCTCGGACACCGGGCCGCCGAGCTCGGCTTGGGCCCGCTCCATCTCGCTCCGGACGAGCTCGTCGGCCGTCCCCCGGAGCGTCCTGGGAGCGAGGACGCCGTCCACGAAGTCGCCGACGTAGCGGCCGAAGTCCTGGAACGAGAAAGACACGAGCGCCCGACGAAGACCGTACCTGCGGCCCTCGGTGTGGAGCCCGAGCTGCTCCTTCGCCGAGTCGAGCGTGATGAGCCGCGGGTCCTCCTCGTAGTACGCGGTCATGTCGTCGCCGGGGGCGCCGACCACCTGCCAGCCCTCGTCGACTCGCTGCTGGAAGTGCTCGAGGAGAGGAAGGAGCTCGCTCGAGAAGCCCGAGGGCAGCCCGCCGGCGACGGGGCCGGAGAGCGTCGTGCTCGTCCCGTGTCCCGAGAGGTAGACGTAGTAGCCCGGACCCCCCTCGTAGGCCGTGTTGTGCATTCCGGACGCGGGGTGCCCCACGGCGTCGCGGAGCTTCGCGAGCATGGACCCGACGAGTCGGCCGTTCTTGTGGAGGCTGGTCGTGAAGGTCCCGGCGTCGAGGTCGATCGTGTAGGTGTCGAAGAAGGAGGTGCCGTCGGGAAGGCCCTTCGTATGAGACAGGGGCTGGCTGATCTTGAAGTCGATCCGGTCGGGACGTGCGTCTTCCGCGAAGACGGGGGTCCCCAGGACGGCGGCCAGGGCCGCCGCGGTCGTGATCCAACTCGCTCTCATGGTTAGCTCTCGCTTGTGGCGAGGAGGGCGCAAGAGCCGTGCCCCGAGGTAAGTCCCGTCGGGGCGGAGTGCTCGCCTTTGGCCGTCGCGCTGGCCGTCCCTCGATGGACGGTCTGTCCAGTGGTCGGCAGGCTCTGCTAGTGTTTCGAGGGAGAGATGACGGGCGGCCCGAGCCAGCGGAAGTGGCGGTAGCCGTCGTGTCCGTCCTGCATGACGGCCTCCCGCACCTCGATCGAGGTGAAGCCGCTCTCGTCCTCGCGCTCCGACTCGAAGCGGATCTTCCGCGACCCGTCGGGCGCGGGATCGTCCACCGTGATCGTGGCGCGCTTGAGTCGGCACTCGTCGCGCGGGACGGGCACGCTGATCTCGTCGGGGCCCAGGTCCGCCTTGCTCGGGCCGGATCGGGACCCACGCGAGCCGGAGGCGGCGGGCGAGAGGATGAGAGCCGCGAGCGCGGCGTAGCCCGAGGCGCGAGCCGAGGTCGCGCCGCTCGCGCCCATGCCGCCCGCCGAGCCCATTCCCGTCGACCCCGAGTCGCGGGGTTTCGCGTCAGGGCTCTCCTTGGGCGGAGGCGTGCAACCCAGGACGAGCGAGGCGAGCAGAAGCAGGTTGATCGAGCGCACACGATCATTTAACGCTCGCGTGCAGCGGGATGAAGGGCGAGGGAGACTCTCAGCGAGCGAGGTTGGGGAGCGGCTCCTTCGAGTCGCCGAACTCCGTGACCTTGGCGCCGATCCGCTGGAGCAGGAACAGGTAGAGGTTCGCGAGCGGCGTGTCGCGGCGGTAGCGGATGTGACGGCCGCCGACGATCCCGGCCGCCGCGCCGCCGGCGAGGAGGATCGGGAGCTCCTCGTGGTTGTGCATGTCGCCGTCGCTGATCGCGCTCCCGTAGACGACGAGCGTCGAGTCGAGGAGGGTCCCGTTCCCCTCCTTCACCGAGCGGAGCTGATCGAGGAGGTAGGCGAGCTGCTCGACGTGGAAGCGGTCGATCTTGGCGACCTTGGCCCTCTTGTCGGCGTCCTTGGCGTGGTGGGAGACGTCGTGGTGGCCCTCGGGGACGCCGATCTCCTTGTGGCTCCTGTTCGTGCCCTCGTTCCCGACCATGATCGTCGCGATCCTCGTCGTGTCGGTCTCGAAGGCCATCTTCGTCACGTCGAAGAGGCGCTTTATGTGGTCGCCGTAGTCGCCCGGGATCCCCTTCGGCATGTCCTTCATGACCGGGACCTTCCGGTCCTTGGCCCGGGAGCCGAGCCGCTTCTCGAGAGCGCGCACGGAGTCGAGGTACTCGTCGAGCTTCTTCCGGTCGGCGACCGAGAGCTTCTCGCGGGCGTGGGCCGCGTCGTCCTTCACCACGTCGAGGACGCTCGCGCGGAACTTGTCGCGCTTGATCCGCTTCTCGGGCGTCATGCCCTCGCCGTCGAGGAAGAGGCGCTCGAACACCTTCCGCGGGTTCACTTCCTTGGCGAGAGGCGTCGAGGGCGAGGTCCAGGAGAGGTTCGACGTGTAGGCGCAGCTGTAGCCCGAGTCGCAGTTGCCGGCCTGGGCGCTGTGCTCGGTGCCGAGCTCGATCGACGGGAAGGGCGTCGTCTCGCCGATCACCTTGGCCGCGACCTGGTCGACGGAGACCCCGGCCTGGATGTCGGCGCCCTCCGTCTTCTTGGGGTGCGAGCAGGTGAGGAAGGACGCCCCCGAGCGGGCGTGATCGCCGGGGCCGTCGCCCTTGGGGCGCGCTCCGTCGAGCGTCAGGCCCGAGAGGACGAGGAGCTGCTTCTTGTAGGGGACGAGCGGCTCGAGCGTCTTCGCGAGCACGAGGTCGCCCTCGGCGTCGGGTGTCCACTGGGACATGTTGGCGCCGTTGGGCGTCATGATGAAGACGAGCCGGAGGGGAGCCTTGGGCTGAGCGGCGGTCGCGAGGCTCGGGAACGGCCACGACTCGAGGAAGGGCAGGGCGAGGGCCGCTCCGGCGGCGCCACGGAGGAAGGCTCGGCGGTTCATGTCCATGTCACTTGCCTCCGTTCGCGCGACGCTTCTGGAAGGCGTCGAGCTGCACGAGAGCGACGATCAAGTCTTGCAGCTTGTAGTCGGGGGCGCACGCATCTATTACCTGGTCGAGGGGGTCCTCGTCACCCGCGATCGAGCCACGGCCGGTCGCGAAGATGAGGAGCTTCTTGGCGAGGGCGCGCGCGATCCGGCCCGAGCGGGCGGCGAGCCAGGTCCTGAGACCGGTGGCGCCCGCGAGCTTCGTCTTGTCGGGGAGGGCGCCCTCGTCGTCGATCGGGTTCTCGCCGTCCTTCTCGCGGATGGCCCCGATCGGGTCGAACCGCTCGAGCGCGAAGCCGAGAGGGTCCATGCGCGAGTGGCAGGTCGCGCACTCGGGCTTGGAGCGGTGGATCTCGAGGCGCTCGCGGAGCGTCTTCGCGGCTCGCTCCGAGTCGGTGAAGCTGTCGGCGCCCGCGACCGGAGGCGGCGGCGGCTCGTCGAGGAGGACCTCGAGGACCCAGCGCCCACGCTTCACGGGTGAGGTGCGCGTCGGGTTCGACGTCGCCATGAGGACGCTCGCGTGGCCCAAAAGGCCACGCCGCTCGGGCGGCGCCGGGACGCGCTGCATCTCGGCGCCGGAGACGCCCTCGATCCCGTAGTGGCGCGCGAGGCGCTCGTTCACGAACGTGAAGTCGGCGTCGACGAGGTCCCGGACCGGACGGTCCTCGCGGAGGATCGTCTCGAAGAGGTGCTCGGTCTCGGAGCGCGCCGCCTGGCGCAGAGCGTCGTCGAAGTTGGGGAAGGCGCCCGGATCGGGAACGAAGCCGTCGAGCCTCCTCAAGTGGAGCCACTGGACGGCGAACTGCTCCGTGAGCCGACTCGCGCGCGGGTCGGCGAGGAGGCGCTTGGTCTCTGCGACGATGTTCTTCCGCAGAGTGCCCTGGTCGGCCTCGTTCTTGAGCTCGTCGTCGGGGAGGCTCGACCAGAGGAAATACGAGAGTCGCGTCGCGAGCGCGTGCTCGTCGAGGACCTCGGCGTCGCCCTTCCTCTGGGCCTCGAGCTCGAGCCGGAAGATGAACGAGGGCGAGCAGAGGATCGCCTGGAGGGCGAGCTGGAGGCCGCGCTCCCAGCTCTCGTTCTCGGTCACGGCGAGCTCGACGAGCTTGGCGAGCTTCTCGAGCTCGTCGGGCCTCGCGGGACGCCGCCAGGCGCGGCTCGCGACGGGAGCGAGGACCTCCTTCGCGAGGGCCTTGCGGACCTCGGGCTTGGCGCCGAGGGGCGGCCGCTTGTCGAAGTAGGTCGCGTGCGCCCACGGGAGCCCGCCCTTCTCGGGCGGCCCCTCGAGCTCGACGTAGTCGATCCCCAGGCGACGGTCGTGCTTCTTGGCGTCGCCTCCGTTGAGGAACGAGACCGAGATCTTCCGGTCGCCCGTGTCGAGGCGGAGCTTGACCTCGAGGAGGTCGGGCTTCTTCTCGTCGCCGGGCACGTCGAACCGCTTGATCTCCTTGTCGTCGGCGAGGAGCGCGACCTTCACGACCTCGGCGCCGGTGTGCTCGCCGTAGGCGCGGACGCGGAGCGTGTGCTCGCCCGTGCGGGGAACCCGGAACGAGGCCTCGACGCGACCGGTCGTGTAGAGGACCTTCCAGCCGCTCTTGTCGGCGCCGGTCGCGTCCTTGAGCGTCAGGTCGGCCGCGGTGCGGCGGGCCTGGATCGTGCGGGC
>Ga0070738_10007542_pt1 | contig 10826 bp, 10 predicted proteins | sample Coa_R2_2_FD_66446 | JGI IMG/M metagenome (GOLD analysis project Ga0070738, IMG submission 66446) | Surface soil microbial communities from Centralia Pennsylvania, which are recovering from an underground coalmine fire - Coalmine... | ecosystem: Environmental > Terrestrial > Soil > Unclassified ... | reverse complement strand
ACTCGATCATCATCTTCGACCACGTTTCCATGTTCGCATCGCGGATGGTCTTCAGCATCCCGGTCGGGTCGAAGGGGTTGAAGTTGCCGTTGTTTTCTTGAGTCATATCCGATCCTCCAAGTCAGGAATCAGGAGTCAGGAGTCAGGAATCAAATTATCGCTCGTAGGTTTCTGATTCCTGTTTCCTGACCCCTGATTCCTGTCTCCAGAGAAGGCTACATATACGCACCGCCGTTGACGTTGATCTGCTGCCCGGTGATGTACGCGCCGTCGGCGGCGAGGAAGATCACTGCCTTGGCGATTTCCTCCGGGTGCGCGAAACGTCCCACGGGGATGCGGGCCTTGATCTGCTCCTGGATGTTGGCGGGCACCTTGGCGAACATATCGGTCTCGGTGAAACCGGGGGCGATGGTGTTGACCGTGATGTTCGCTTTGGCCAGCTCCAGGGCCGCCGTCTTGGTAAAGGCGATGATGCCGCCCTTGCTGGCCGCGTAGTTGGCCTGGCCGAACGCCCCAATCTGGCCGTTCATCGAGCTGATGTTGATGATGCGGCCAAAGTTCTGCTCGATCATAATGGGGATGGCCGCCGAAGTGCAGAAAAAGACAGCATTGAGGTTCGTCTGAATCACCTGCACCCAGTCTTCATCCGTCATCTTGCGCAGCGACTTGTCATGCGTAATGCCGGCGTTATTGACCAGCACATCGAGCCGCCCGAACTGAGAGGCCACGCGCTTGACCATCGCCCGGGCCTCCTGGGGATCGGCGATATTGGCCTTGGCCAGGATCGCCGTGCCGCCGAACCGCGTGATTACGTCCACGACTTCCTGGGCCTTGGCGTCATTGCTCTGATAGTTGATGGCAACCTTGGCGCCTTCGTGCGCCAGCTCCTCGGCAATCGCCCGCCCGATCCCGCGTGATGCGCCGGTTACCAGCGCCGCTTTACCGTCCAACCGTCCCATATTCCTGTCTCCTCGTTGGGAAGAAATTCAGGAGAATCGGGTCTTCCCAACGAGGACCTCAATTCTCGATGCAATGGTGTTAAATCCGCTCAAAAATCGCCGCGATACCTTGTCCACCGCCGATGCACATGGTCACCAGGGCGCGTTTGCCGCCGATCCGTTTCAGCTCATAGAGCGCTTTAATGGTCAGGATGCAGCCGGTAGCACCGATGGGGTGTCCCAGAGAAATACCGCTGCCATTGGGGTTGGTGCGATCCGCTGGCAATTCCAGGTCGCGCATCACCGCCAGCGCCTGGGCCGCGAAAGCCTCGTTGACTTCAAACACATCGAAGTCGCTCAGTTTCAGGCCCGATTTCTTGAGGACCGCCTTCACCGCCGGCACCGGCCCAATGCCCATGTACTTGGGATCGACGCCGGCAAAGCTGTAAGCCACCAGCCGGCCCAACGGTTGCAAGCCGCGCTTCGCAGCCAGACCTTGCTCCATCAAAACCACGGCCGCCGCCGCGTCGTTGATGCTCGACGCATTGCCGGCCGTCACGGTGCCGCTCTTGTCGAACACCGGTTTCAGCTTGGCCAGCTTCTCCACCGTGCTGTCGCGCCGGACTGTCTCGTCGGTGTCGAAGAAGGTGCTGCCCGTCTTGGCTTTGATTTCGACGGGAACGATCTGCTCCTTGAAATAGCCCTTGTCAATTGCATTAGCGGCCCGGCGGTGGCTCTCGGCCGCGAGCTTGTCTTGTGCCTCACGCGTGATGTTCCACTTCTTGGCGACATTCTCGGCAGTGACACCCATGTGACAGTCGTCGAAAGGATCGCTCAAAGCCGCCACCATCGCATCGATCATGGGCGAATCGTTCATGCGTGCCCCCCAACGCATGGTGGTCGAGAAATAGGGGCTGCGAGTCATGTTCTCCGCACCGCCGGCCACTGCCACCTCGGCATCGCCAAGCGCGATCGTCTGCGCTGCCGTGACGATGGCCTGCAAGCCGCTGCCGCACAGGCGGTTCAGCGTCAAAGCCGGCGCCTCGACCGGAAGGCCGCCCTTGACTCCCGCCACCCGTGCCAGATAGGGATCGTGCGCGTCGGTGTGAATGATGTTACCGAAGACGATGTGGCCAACCTCGCCGGACTCGACGCCGGCGCGTTTGACGGCCTCGCGCACGCACAGTGCTGCCAGGTCGCTCGGCGGAAAATCTTTCAAGCTGCCCCCGAATCCACCGATCGCCGTCCGCGCGCCGCTCAGGACGACGACTTCCCTTGTGCTACTCATCTCCCACCCTCCTTTGAATGTGATTGTCGGGGCGAAGCACCCCGGCGCATCGGTGTGGTAGCAACCTTCATACCAAGAGGATCGCGAACCTCCGCAAACCGTCTGGAACTCTCAAAACGCCGGTGGAAAGCCCGATTTGTGCGGATTCGCGGCTACTGTGTTCCAATCGGACACACTACGATGCCACTGTGCGGAAACAGACCTTGAGGAATCGGGACTGTGCGGATTCTTCAATTCATCCGAGGCGCGCACGCATTTCATCCGAGCCGCGCACGCAGCGCAGCGGAGCGGAGTAAGTGGCTGCGCCGTGCAACCGCTTTCTCCGCTCCGCTGCGTGCGCGGCTCGGCTAGTTAACCGTGGTTCCTTAAATCCCCCGGTCGCCGTGCAGGCTGCGTAGGTGGATGGTCTTGTGTCCCAGGTCGTGTTCCGCTCGAATGTGACGAATTGTGCGGCTATGGGCGCGCATGAGGATGGAATGGGTGATGGCCTTCGGCCCCGTGAGTTTCACGCCGGGCAAGAGCGAACTATCGCTAATGCCGGTGACGCAGAAGACCGCGCTGTCGCCATGCACCAAATCGTCGACGGTGAAGACGCGGCTGAGATCGGCCTGGCCCATCTCGGCGCGGAGCCGGCTGCGTTCGGCATCGTCGCGCGGCCAGCAGCGCAGCAGCATGCCACCGCCGAGGGTCTTGAGCGCTGCTGCCGTCAGAACGCCTTCCGGAGAGCCGCCGATACCATAATACAAGTCCACTCCCGAATCGGGCAGCGAGGGCGCGACGGCGGCCGTGATGTCTCCATCGCCAATCAGCCGCAGGGCCGCTCCCACCCGCCGCACCTCCGAGATGAACTCGGCGTGCCGTGGGCGGTTCAGCATCACCACCACCACATCGCTAATGCGTTTGCCCAGCGCCTCGGCGACACGGCGCACGATCGTGGTCAGGGGATCATCGATTCCGAACGACTGAAGTCCAGACGACAACGCCTTGACGACTTGCGGCCCAAAGGCCACCTTCATCGAGTAGAAAGACGGGATGCTCCGCATGGCGGGCGGATCGCCTGGGTAGCGCTGGCAGGCCGCCATGACAGAGATGGAATTCGGCAAGCCGTTGGCGAGGTTGGTTGTGCCGTCAATGGGGTCCACGGCCACGTCGAAGCGCGGCGCGCCCGCTTTCCAGGTGCCCAGCTTGTCGCCGAGGAAAAGCCCTGGAGCGTTGTCCTTGGCTCCCTCGCCGATCACGACCTCGCCCGCAATGTCCACCAGGTCGAACACGCCGTTGATGGCATCGCAAGCGGCCGCGTCCGCCTTCTCCTTCTCTCCTCGGCCCAACCAGGGCAGCACATTGAGGGCTGCGTTCTCGGTCGCGCGGACAAACTCGAATTCGACCGTGCGTTCCACGTCTGTTTCGGTCCTTGATTCGTTCATGGTTCCCCTCCCCTAACAAAGCGGCGGGAGGCTTCATCCCCGATCAGGAAACCGGCTGCGAGGCATCTTTATAGGCTTCGAGCAGTTGCAACCGCGTGGCATTGAGCCGGCGCGCCAGCGTGATCGCCACCCGTCTCATAAATTCTAAGACAAATTCTGGATCTTCGTCAGCGAGCGACAGAATGCGGTCCGCGTCCAGCGCCAAAACATGGCAGGGAGTGACCGCGCGAGCCGTGGCCGACATGACGCCTAGCCCCAGCACCGGAGACCAGCCGAGCAACTCGCCCGGCCCCACCGTTTGCAAGGGCATCGGATCCTGGCCGGGGATCGAAGTCTCCAGGACTACCTCTCCTTCGGCCAGCAAGTAAATATCCTTGGAACGCTGACCCTCGAAGAACAGAAGCTCGCCCGGTTGATACGTCTTGATTTCGCCGGCCGCGAACAGGCGCCTCTGGTAATCGAGCGACAGCCCCTTGCAGAAATTCAGTTTGTCGAGTTTGTCGAGTACGAGCATGGGGAATACCTCTTGGACAATCTCAGCGTGTTGGTTGAAGACCCATTCTCACCAGCGCGATACCAGGCTGGCGCCGCGGTTCATGTCGCAGGAAAGCCCGCCCGCGGCCGGCTGGTAGCACTGGCCCAGGTAATCCATGACCATGCGATCTGAGTTGAAACGCCAACCCAGAGTACGGATCGCCCATTTCATGCGCGCGATCCAGGCGCGAGGCAAGCCGTCGATGTCCCGCTCGTAGTAGAGAGGAATCACTTCCTGCCCCAGAGTGCGATACAGGTCTTCGGCATCGCGCGCGTCCTGAACTTCTGGGTCGCGGTGCGCCTCGCCGCGGCCGATGGCGAAGCCGTTGGAGCCATCGTAAGCCTCGGCCCACCAGCCGTCGATCACCGACAGATTCAAGCCGCCGTTGAGGACGACCTTCATGCCGCTGGTACCGGAAGCCTCGAAGGGTCGGCGCGGCGTGTTCAGCCACACGTCCACACCTTGAACCAAATGGCGTCCCACATCGATGTCATAATCCTCGATGAAAACCACTCGGCCGGCGAAGCGCGGGTCCATCGTTAGCTGGACGATCTCGCGCAGCAAAGTTTTGCCCTGCTCATCACGGGGATGCGCCTTGCCGGCGAAGATGATCTGCACGGGACGAACCGGGTCGTTGACGAGGCCATCCAGACGATCGAGCATGCGGAGCAGGAGGGTGGAGCGCTTGTAAGTGGCAGAGCGGCGGGCGAAGCCGATGGTCAGCGCCTCCGGGCTGAGGGCTTGCCGGGCCGCCTCAACCGCTGACCGGTCCCCCCGCCGCTCGGATTGGCGAGCCAGCCGGCGACGCACGAAGTCAATCAGCCTCCCCTTCAGAACTTGGTGCGTCTCCCACAATTCGCCGTCCACGACGCGCGAGATGCCTGCCCACACTTCCGGCTCGCCGCTGCGCCGTTCCCAATCCGGTCCCAGGTTGCGGTCATAAAGCTCGTGCATCGCCGGCGCGATCCACGAGGGGGCGTGGACGCCGTTGGTGATGTGGCCGATGGGCACCTCTTCCGCAGCGCGCCCCGGCCAGAGGCCGGACCACATATCGCGGCTGACACGGCCGTGCAACGCCGACACCGCGTTGGCCCACCGCGAGAGCTTCAAGGCCAGCACCGTCATGCAGAATAGCTCGGACTGATCTTCAGACCGAACCTTCCCCAGTCCCAGGAGCTGCTCGCGCGACAGCCCCAGGGCGTCGCGTAAAGGCCCCAGATTCTCCTCGACCAATTCGGGGCTAAAGCGATCGTGCCCGGCCAGCACGGGCGTGTGGGTTGTGAAAACCGTCTGGCCGGCAACCTGACTCCGGGCCGACGCGAAGGACAACCCTTCGCGATTCATCCGCTCCCGGATTATTTCCAGCGGAACGAAAGCGCTATGGCCTTCGTTGAGATGAAAAACACCCGGATCGATACTGAGCGCTCGCAAGGCACGCACTCCCCCGACGGCCAAAAGCAGCTCCTGACGGATGCGCATTCGGTTATCGCCATCGTACAGATGAGCGGTCAATTTTCGGTCTTCGGGTTGGTTCCCTTCCACGTTCGAGTCAAGCAACAAGAGCCGGCACCGTCCGACGTGCAGTTCCCAAATGCGGGCGGCAATGCTGCCTTGCCGCGTTTCAATCTTGATCACCAACGGCTCGCCGTTTGGCCCGAAGGCCGGTTCTAGGGGGAGCTGCGCGGCATCAACCGCCAGCGACTCCTCATGCTGCCAGCCCTCCTTGTTTAGCCGTTGCAGGAAGTAACCCTTGGAGTAGAACAGGCCGACACCCACCAGGGGGACGCCAAGGTCCGAGGCGCTTTTGACGTGGTCGCCTGCCAAGACACCCAGGCCGCCGGAATAAATCGGCAGCGATTCGTGCAGTCCAAACTCCGCCGAAAAATAGGCAACCGGACGAACGCGCAGGACGCTGGCATGGATAGCGCCCCAGGTCGCGTCGGAGCCGAGATATTCCTTCAGACGCCTGAAGGCGTAGTTGATCTGGCTGCGAAGGACCAGCTCGTTGACCCGCTGATCCAGACGCTCCAGGGAGAACTCGGACAGCAAGGCAACCGGATTGTGGGCCAACTGGCGCCAGCGTATAGGGTCCAATTCGCGGAACAGGCGAGCGACCTCCGGCTGCCAGGTCCACCAGAGATTGCGAGCCAACGTCCACAAACGGTTGTAGGTGCTCACCTCGGCGCCAATTTTTCCATCCTCCCCCGGCCCTTTCACGGCTCCGTTGACATGCGCCAAGAGGCGATTCGGGATGCCATGCTCCTGTATCCGGATAAGGATGTCCCTTTCCAACGTGCTCATGTTGCACTCCATCGAAAAAACTCCAAAGCCATCTCGTAGGACGGCCTTCCCAGGCCGTCCAAGCATCGGACGGGCTAGCAAGCCCGTCCCACATCTCCAGTCGCTGCCGTGTCCGGAGGATGTAATGCCCCACCCCTCAGCACATCCCGCGCCGATAAAGCAAAGCGCGCTCAAGCTTAGTCCGCACCTTCGCAAATGCCGAGCATCTGGCGGTTACGGGGGTCCGGCAGCTGGAGGCGCGTGGCACGCAAGCGATCCGCCAGGGCGCTGGCCATCGAGCGGAAGAACTCCATGCCGAAGCGCGCATCGCGCTCCGCCAGTGTGCAGACCTGTTCGGCATCGAAAGCGATAAGCCGGCAGGGGGTCACGGCACGGGCGGTGGCAGTCATCCAACCGCGGCCGAGTATGGGCGACCAGCCCAACAGATCCCCGGGGCCGACCTGATGCACTTGCACGACTCCGATGCTCGGCACCTTGATCTCCAGGACCGCCTTTCCCTCGACCACCACATAGACGCAGCGCTCGTGGTCCCCTTCCTGGAAAATGCAGGCGCCGGGTAGAAAAACCTTCGGATTGGCCAGCGAAGCAAGCTGCTTGCGGCACACGCACGAAAACTTTTGCAGCAAGTCCATTTCTTCCAATTCTTCCAGGAGGACCATGTTGCTCTCTCCCTTATAAAAGCAGCCAATACAGGTCTGTCATGCCTTTATGGATTGGCTCGTCCCCGTCCGTGCCGCTGCCTTCGCTTCACCGACTGCGGGACTGTTCTCTCGCGAAGCGGGTACGCAACCCTTGTACCAACACGGCATGCACGTCCACATTTTGCCACTGCTGGTAGCTTCTCGTTCCCACGCTCCGCGTGGGAACGCATGTCCGGCCGCTCCGCGGCCCGTGTCTGCTAGAACGGAGTGTTGTGTCGCGTGGAACCGCGACCCGAAGCGTGGGAACGAGATCTGTGTGCGTTTTCGCCCTCATTGGCGCGCGGCCGTAACGGAATCGCTCATTGCCGCTCCTCTTTGGGAGGCCGGCGACGCTCGTCTCGCTTTTTCTTTCGGGGACTCGACCGCGGCGGGCGCTCTTGCGCCGCGTTACGAAGCTCGTCAAGGCGGCGCTCCAGCTCGCCGATTCGCCGGAGGAGTGCGCCGGCATCACTCTCAGAGCCGTGTCTGGACCGGCCCTCCGGGAGAAAGGCCCGCAGCCATTCCTGCGCGGAAAGGAGCGGATTGAACGGAGCGGCACGCTGGAGAATTTCGACGTATTGCAAGGCCTGGCGCACGGAATCCCGGAGGAAGGCAAACATGATTCCGTCCGTCCGAATGATCGAGTGCAGAAGCGACAGTGGAAAAAGGTCCATTCGCTCGGGGTGTCGTTCCATGATGATCTGCGTCAGAAGCGACCGCGTCAGGTCTTCCCCGGTCTTGCTGTCCCGAACGCTCACATTGCCGCCGCGCCGCACCGTGTCCTCGACATCTTGCAGCGTCACGTAGGCCCCTCGACTCCGATCGTACAGCCGCCGATTCGGATAGCGAATGATCGTCACGACCTCTTGGGGTCCCTGCTCTTCTGTCGTCATTCCTCACCTCGGGTGTGCGATAAACGAACGTAGCGTCCCGGCCCTGTGCGGATTCGCCCTAGCTACCGGCGTCCGGAGCCGCGCTCCGCGATCTGGGCTTATCCGTGATTCTATCCCCGAACTCTTGCGTTTGCAGCAATTTAAGAACCAATTGCGGGACAGGATGCTCATTTTTCCCTCTTGCATTGAAACGGCACGTTTGCTGCAATTGCAGCAAATCGGCCTGAACGCCCAGATAGGCACCCTGAGCGGTCCTCGGGCCACGACCTAGATTACACTTGGAGGAACGAGTCATGTTCGATCAAGCGTTCGAGAGCCTGCGGAAGGCCACGGAGTCATCAGTCGCGCTGCAGCAAGAGATGTTTCGCAAATGGATGAGCCTGTGGCCCGGAATCCCGGTGTCCACTTTTCCGTTTAGCGAGCTGCAGAAATTCCAGAAAAAGTGGGTCGAGGTGGTTGGCGAACTGGTAAAGAAGCAAAATGAATCGCTACAAACCCAGTTCAAAGAGGGTCTGCAAAACATCGAGGAGGCGTTCCACCTCACGGAGATCAAAGATCCCGAGCTGCTGCGCGCCAAGATCGTGGAATTATGGCAAAAGACATTCGACTACTTGCGGCAGTCCTCGGAGACCCACATGCGCGATTTTCAGCATGCCGTGAGCAAGTGGGCCGAATTGATGACGAAAGGAGTGGCCTGATTCCTGTCATCAGGGAACAGGAGACAGGAATCAGGAGTCAGGGGGCAGGAGACAGGAATCAGGAGTCAGGGGGCAGGAGTCAGGAAAGAGGGGGGCATCGAAGGAATCGATACTTATAAGTCGTCTCCTGACTCCTGATCCCTGTCTCCTGATCCCTGATTCCTGACTCCTGATTCCTGTCTCCTGATTCGTGGAAGGAGGAAAATCATGAAAATAGAAGGAAAGGTTGCGCTGGTGACGGGAGCTGCCAGCGGAATCGGTGAGGCGGTTGCCAAAGAATTAGCCTGTCGCGAAGTGAAAGCGGTTTGCCTGGTCGATCGCAGCCCCGCTGTTGTGCAAACGGCCCGGTCGATCAACGACTTGACCGGACAGGCGGTCGCCGAGGCGATGGTCGGGGACGCGAGTGACGCGGCGTTTCGCGCCAAGGTGTTCGAGCAGGTCATTGACCGTCATGGGGTGGTAAACATCTGCGTTCCCGCCGCCGGCATCACGCGGGATGCGCTGGCGGTGAAGATCGACAAGGAGACCGGCCGGCCGAATGTCTATCCGATCCAGACATTCCGCGAGGTAATTGAGGTCAATCTGATCGCCCCTATCTATTGGGCGCTGGAGATGGTAGCCCATATTGCCGAGGCCCGGCGAGTGCGCGGCCTGGGACGCTGGGAGCCGGCGGAGGAAAAACTGTGGGGGACCGTCGTCTTTATTGGGTCGGTTTCGTCGCAGGGGAACAAGGGGCAGATCGCCTATGCGACCAGCAAGGCGGGATTGGAAGGGGCAGCAGCCACGCTCACGAAGGAGTCGATTTTTCACGGTGTTCGTTGCTGCGTCATCCATCCGGGCTTCACGGATACGCCGATGGTTCGGGCCTTGGGGAAGGAGTACATCGACAAGCACGTCTTGCCGTACACCCAGTTGCGGCGCCTCATCCGGCCCGAGGAGATCGCCGATGCCATCTGTTTTCTGATCTCGAATTCTGCGGTCAGTGGTGAACTCTGGGCTGATGCTGGATGGCATCCCTCTGCGTGACTCTCGAGTCAACGGAGTGGTATTCGGACCACCCCGGCAGCCCTCCGCTTGGGCCGAGCGCTTGGGAGGAGCGCTCGGCTCGATTCATTGTCTTCAGTGGCTCTTGGACCAGTCGCCCTTGGTTGTTTCATACTCCTCCAGGGCTTCTTTCATCTCCTCCAGATCGCTCTTGGGCTTCGCCGCTGCCTTGGCTGTTTGTTTCCACCTGGATTTCGTCTCGTTAGCCACTGGAATTCGGGGGTGTTGATACACCGGCTCGGTAAACTTGGCCACGGCGTTCTGCAGACTGTGCAGCTGCGTCTCAAAGATCATCCTCAGATCGTCGAACGTTTTCTGCCAAAACTCTACCGTCTTGGTGCGGAGCTGTTCCGGATCTTTCACCTCGGACAGACGGAACAGGTTCTCGATGATTCCACATCCCGTCTTGATCTGGACCTCCAGCGTGTCATTCTCCTGTTGGAAGAGTTCACCCACCATCTCGACCCATTTCCTACGAACATTTTGTAGTTCGCCAAAGGGAATAACCGATACCGACGCCCCCGGCCACAAATTGACCCACCTGCGGAACAGTTCCTGTTGCATGGCCACGGATGACTCCGCGGTCTTTCGCACACCGTCGATGATCCCGTTCATGGCATCCCTCCCTGCTGGAAAGGTTAAGTGATTTTTCGGAGTTTAGATGGGCAATAAATATGCCAACCCATCATACACGCCCCTGCTCGCTGAAGATCTCTACTTGGCACTGCAATTGCCCCCTATTTCGCTGGTGATAACCTCTGCAGGAACGGAAAAAAGGCGTCTTTTCCGTTTTAGCTAGTCAGATAGACGGAATTAATCCATCGAGCGGGATCTCTCGGATGTGCGGAAGTGAATCATCCGCTGGTCCCGCTTGGCACATCGCCCAGTGGTTCTAGAGTGGTTCCAAGTTGCCGGACGGGAGAAGGGGGACAGGAGGCGAGTCATGAGCGTCAACAACCCTCCCAAGATGACTTCAGAGGAGGCTGAGGCACTCCTCAAACAGCGGTTCGGCGCGCGGGTGGTTG